>Ga0213872_10002190_pt1 | contig 11718 bp, 9 predicted proteins | sample VelepicomBERX_R2_FD_160071 | JGI IMG/M metagenome (GOLD analysis project Ga0213872, IMG submission 160071) | Rhizosphere microbial communities from Vellozia epidendroides in rupestrian grasslands, the National Park of Serra do Cipo, Brazil - RX_R2 | ecosystem: Host-associated > Plants > Roots >... | reverse complement strand
TCGACAGCGAAACGATTGACCTGGGCGACGGCGACAAGGTCGTGCTGGCGACGCCTTGGGTGGTCGCGCGCGGCTTCCTGCCCGAATTGCCCGAACTGCCGGCCAGCCCGATCGTGAATGTCCATTTTCGCATGGCAGAACCGCCGCCCCCGCCCAACAAGGCCGGGTTCCTGGGGCTGCTCGGCGGCACGGGAGAATGGCTGTTCGTGCGGGGCGACGTGATTTCGGTGACCATTTCGGGCGCCGCCAAGGTGATCGACCTGCCCGGCGAGGACATCGCCGCCCTGGTCTGGCAGGACGTGGCGCGGGCGCTGCAGATCGAGACGCCGCCGACCGCCACCCGGGTCATCAAGGAAAAGCGCGCCACCCTGTTCCATACGCCGGAGATCGAGGTCCTGCGCCCCGCGCCCAATTTCGGCGAGAATCTGATCCTGGCCGGCGACTGGACCGCCACCGGCCTGCCCTGCACCCTGGAGGGCGCGCTGACGTCGGGCACCGTCGCGGCCTCGCTGTTAGGCTGAAATAGGGCGTGCTACTCTTGGAAAAACACCTCGCAGGGGGACGCCCGAGTTGGATAGCACCGAAGCGATCGGCAACGAGCTGCTGAAGAAGCTCGACAAGGTCAGCCTGGACATGGCCGAAGTGGCGGGATCGGTCTCCGAAATCGCCAGCTTCGTCAACGAGCAGCAGCAATTATTCGACCAGCTGCGCCAGCTGGTCGAGAAACTGACCACCGATATCGGCCATATCGAGCAGGCCGGGCGCGACACCAGCGACGCCACCGCCAGCGCGGCCGACCAGTCGAACCGGTCTCTCGCCGCCGCCGGCGACGCGGTTTCCGCCATTCGCCAACTGGTCGATTCGGTGAGCGGCATGGGGGAGCGACTGGGCGGCCTCGACAGCGCGCTGGGCGCGGTGCGCGACTCCTCGCGCACTATCCAGACCATCTCGCGCCAGACCAACATGCTGGCCCTGAACGCCACCATCGAAGCGGCCCGCGCCGGCGAAATGGGCAAAGGCTTCGCGGTCGTCGCGACCGAGGTCAAAACCCTGTCGCACCAGACCGACACCGCCACCAAGGAGATCGACGGCACGCTGGGCCGGCTATCCGAGAATATCGGCCAGTTGGTCAGTTCCAGCAGCGCTTCGCTATCGGTCGCCGATAAGGTCAATCACGGCGTCGGCATCATTACCGGCGCGCTGGAAGGGTTCCGCGACAGCCTGTCGACCGTCGAATCCAAGGTCGGCAACATCGCCGAAGCCAGCAGCGACAGCCTTGCCCATTGCCGCACCGTGCTCGACCGCATCGGCCATTTCACCGAGGGCGTGCATCGCACCGCCGACCGGCTGCGCTCGGTCGATCAGCGGGTGCAGAACTGTCTCGAACACAGCGAGGGGCTGATGAACGTGCTGGCCGGCAGCAGCCTGCACACCAGCGACGGCGACATGCTGCAGGCGCTGACCGAAGCCAGCGCCGCCGTGACCGAGGCGTTCGAGCAGGCGGTGGCATCCGGCCGGATAAGCTTCGAGGCCCTGTTCGACGAGGAATACCGGCCGATCGCCGGCAGCAATCCGCAGCAGGTACTGACCGCCTTCACCGACTTGACCGACGCCATCCTGCCGCCGATCCAGGAACCGATGGCGGCCCGCGATCCGCGCATCGTCTTTTGCGCCGCGGTCGACCGCAACGGCTATCTGCCGACCCACAATCTCAAATTCGGCCAGAAGCAGGGCAGCGATCCGGTGTGGAACAACGCCAATTGCCGCAACCGCCGCATCTTCGACGACCGCACCGGTCTGCGCGCCGCCCGCAACCGCGAGCGCTTCCTGCTGCAGACCTATCGCCGCGACATGGGCGGCGGCAATTTCGTCATGATGAAGGACCTGTCGATGCCGATCATCCTGCGCGGCCGCCATTGGGGCGGGCTGCGTCTGGCTTATCGGATCGCCTAATTCAGAGAATTTAACAGCGTCTCCAGCTGGCCCTTCCAAAGCGACGCCTTGAGCAGCGAGAAATGCCCGTTGCTCTCGGCGCTGACCGGCAGCATGACCGCCTGGGCGTGCGGCACTTTGCCCACCAGCGTCTCGAACACGCCCAGTTCATTAGGATTGAGCGCGTCATCGGCGAAATTCACCGCCAGCACCTTGGCCTTGATCGACGGCAGGCCGGGCTCGGGGTCGTAGTCGAACGACGCTTCCATGCCATAGAGATAATCGTTGGCGTCAACGCTCTTCCTGGCCTGCGCCACCAGCTTCTCGTAATAGCTGGCGCCATCCTTGAAGGTCGGCGCGTTGCGCTGCAGCGTCTCCAGCCCCTGGGTCAAGGCGGTGAAGATCGGCAGGGAATAGACGAAATGGCCGGGCTGGACGGTGTAGTTGCCGCCCTGCCAGTCGGGATCGTGGCGGATCGCTTCGATCACCGTGCGGCGGATCAGGAAATTGCGGCCGCTGATCTGCATCGGCAGACAGGCGATCGGCATGGCGCCGTCCATCATGTCGGGATGGCGTTCGAGCCACTGCCAGGCGTTCATGCCACCCATCGAGACGCCGAGCACCAGCTTGAGATGCGAAACCCCCAGCCCTTCGGTGACCAGGCGATATTGACCCTCGACCAGATCGGCATAGCCGTAATGGGGGAACTTGCCCTTCAGCCCGTCGCTCGGCTTGGCGGACCCGCCGCGCCCCAGCCCGTCGGGAATGATGATGAAATATTTAGCCGCGTCGAGCGGCTGGCCGGGATGAAACAACTCGCCGGCCAGGCTGGGCAGCAGGAACTCCTCGGCGACGTTGGTGGTGCCGTGCAGCAGCAGCACCGCATTGGCGATCGCGCCCTTGGCGTCGCGCCTGGGGGTTCCAAGCGTCAGATAGTGGAACTTGACGTCCTTAAGGGTCTCGCCGCCGCTGAAATGAAAGTCCGGCGCGGTCCACACCGCATCCGTAACCGGCGGCAGTCCGGCCGGTGTCTCCACCGCCGACGCCTGCATGGCCGTCATCGCGACGCACAGAAGCGAAGCCCAAAATCCCCGACGCATCACCTACTCCCCAATTCCCACGGGGATGATAGGCAAAAGACCGGGGTCGCTCCAAGCCCCCTTCCGTATAGTTTTCGTCAGGAACTTGCGGTGAGGCCCATCGCCTCGATCAGGGTGCGCAGCTCCTGGCGGGCCGCGACATGCGACAAGGTCATCGCCACCCCCTGATCTTCGCCGCCGAGATCGAGCAAGGTCAGCCCCTGCAGAAACAGCTCGCGATAGATCACGCGTTCGTTGAGGCCATCCAGCATGCGAAAGCCGATCCGCTTGGATAGGGCGTCGAGCAGCCGCTCCATCTCGCGCTTGTTACGGGCATCCAGCGTGGACAGGCGGTTGCGCAGCACGAACCATTCGAAGCTGGCCGGCTCGCCGCGCATCGCCCGCGCCTTCTTGGTGTCCCACACCATCTCGGCATAAGGACCAGGCCTTACGATCCTGAGGCTGTCGCCATCGACCGAGGCCAAAAGGTCGAGATCGATGAAACTGTCGTTCAAGGGCGTCACCAGCACGTCGGCGAAGGAATGGCCGAGACGCGACAGCGGATGGTCGCTGCCCGGCGTGTCGACGACCACGACGTCGCAGCGCGCGGACAAATCGGCGAGATGGCTGCGGAACGCTTCGGCGTCCTGCTCCTGGTCGGCCGAAGGCGGCACCGCGCGATGGTCGGAATGGCTGAGACGGGCGCCTTCCGGATCGCGCTTGCGGCGGTTCTCGACATAGCGGGTCAAGGTTGCCTGGCGCGCATCGAGATCGATCGATCCCACCGTCAAGCCCCGGCGCAGCATCGCCACCAGCAGATGCATGGCGACGGTGGACTTGCCGGTGCCGCCCTTCTCGTTGCCGAGGACGATGACTTTCGACTTGCGGACGATCATGTCGCGGAACGGACCAGTTCGGCCGACTGGCGGGCGCGGGTCACCGCGGAGGGAATGCGGTCGAGCAGCTCGGGCACCGCCGGATCGGCACTGCGCAGGCTTGCGGTAAGCTGTCCGCAAAGCTGCGCAAGCTCGCCCGCGCCGACGCATTCCGCCGCGGTGCGCGAACGGTCGGCGATGGCGGCGGCGGCGGCGTAGTCGGCCCGCCCGACGGCGTCGCGGATGGCCTCGGACGACCGGCCGGCCTGATCGAGGAAGCGGCCATAGAGATCGAAGGCGTCCTCGTTCAGACTGCCGAACACGTCTTTCAGCGCGGCAGGCACGAACGGCGGCGCGGCAGGCACGGACGGCTTGTCGACTTTCGGCGCCGGAGCCGGCACCGGCGCGGCGGCACCGGCCTCAAGCGGCTGGCGCAGGGCGGCGGCGGCGGGCAGCCAACGTTGCACCGCCTGGTCCAGAAGATCGATGGCGACCGGCTTGCTGAGATAATCGTCCATGCCGACATCAAGGCAATATTGCGCCGCCCCGGCCAACGCGTCGCCGGTCAGCGCCACGATCGGCAGGCGCTTGCGCCCGACCGCGGCTTCGTCGGCGCGCAGGCGCTTGGTCAGTTCGTAGCCATCCATCTCGGGCATGTGGCAATCGGTGATCAGCAAGCCGTAGGGCCGCCGCTCGAACATCTCCAGCGCCTCGACGCCATTGGCCGCCACGTCGATGCAATAGCCCAGGCGATTCATCAGATTCTTCATCACGATCTGATTGGTCGGATTGTCTTCCGCCACCAGGATCATGGCGCCGGCCGCCAGCGCCTCCTCGGCCGAGATCGGCCGCCATTTCGCGCGCTTGGCCGCTGGCGGCTTGGGCGGTTCGGCGGGCGGCGGCGGCAGAGTAGGACGGCCCGGTTCGGGACGCTGCACATGCTTGGCCAGGCCCGCCCTCAGAAATTCGCGGCGCAGCGGCCGCCCCAGGGTGAGCAGGAAGGATTTCACCACCTCGTCCGGCAGCCTCTCGCGCTGGCTGCGCGAGGCGACCAGCACCGGCACCGCCGCCGCATCGCCGTCTTTGGCAAGATCCGGCGCCAGCGCGGCCACGGCCGGTGCGGCCATGTCGCTGTCGATCAGCACATAGTGGAAAGGCCGCTTGGCCGCGGCCGCCTGGCGATAGGCGGCGGCGGCCGGCTCGATCTCGGTCAGGCTCAGGGTGTCGGCGCCCAGCCAGGTCAGATAGCGCCCCCAGATCTCGCCTTCACGCCGTTCCTTGGTCAGGGTCATCACCCGGGCCTGCAGGCCGCCGCGGACCGGCGGCTCGGCGCCTTCCGCCGGCGAACAGGGCACGCGGAACCAGAAGGTCGAACCTTGCCCGAGGGTCGAGCGCACGCCGATCTCGCCCCCCATCAGATCGACCAGCTGGCGGCTGATCGACAGGCCGAGGCCGGTGCCGCCGAAGCGGCGGGTGATCGAGCGGTCGGCCTGCTCGAACGGACGGAACAGGCGCTGCGCCTGCTCTTCGCTGATGCCCATGCCGGTATCGGCGACCGAGAAGCAGGCCTGGGTCTCGGCGCGTTCGTTCTGCTCGATCCAGGCTTCGATCACCACCGTGCCGCGCTCGGTGAATTTGACGGCGTTGCCGGCCAGATTGATCAGCACCTGGCGCAGCCGCACCGGGTCGCCGACATAGCGGTCGGGCTGGCCGGGATCCATCTGCGACATCAGCGCGATGCCCTTCTCCTCGGCGCGCGGCATCAGCAATTCGGCCACTTCCTCGACGATTTCGGTCAGCGACAGCGGCTCGTAGGTCAGGTCGAGCTTGCCGGCCTCGATCTTCGAAAAGTCGAGAATGTCGTTGATGATGGTCAGGAGCGCCCCGGCGCTGCCGAGGATCACCTCGGTCATCTTGGTCTGTTCGGGATCGAGATCGGTCTGGTTCAGCAAGCGCGCCATCGTCATCACGCCATTCATCGGCGTGCGGATCTCGTGGCTCATGGTGGCCAGGAATTGCGATTTGGCGCGCGTCGCCTCCTCGGCCTGCTCCTTGGCGGAGGCCAGGTCGGCGGTGCGTTCGGCCACCATCTTCTCGAGGTTGACGGCGGATAGAAACAGGCGCTGCTGGCGGCGCCCCATATGCCAGGCGAGGCCCGACACCAGGATCGACACCAGCACGGCGCCGGCGGCGCCGAAATTGGCCACTCTGCGCAGCTCGCCGGCGGCCTGGTTGGTGCGCTCGGAGGCATGGCCGGTGCTGTCGGCGATAATGGTGTTGAGCTGGGCCGACATGCGGTCGATATGGCTGTCGAACGGCGTCATGAAGGAGACGGCGGCGCCGAAATCGACGTCCATCATCGACCCCACCCATGAGATGGCGCCTTTGTAGAGTTCGAGATTGCGGATGAAATCGTCGAGCGAGGCCCGTGCCGAAGGATTGGATTCCGTATCGCGATAGGCGCGCAGCTCGACCAGGATGCTGTCGATCTCGGTGGCCAGCGCCGCCATCTTCTTATCGAGGTCGGGCAGCTTCTCGTGCGCCGCCTCCTGCGTCATCAGCCGGTAGATGTCGGCGTCGACGGCGCGGATGCGCGAGGTCAGCTGGGCCAGGCGCACGACGCTGTCGAGGTCGGTCTCGACGACCTCCTTCATCGTGTGTTCCTGATGCTGCAGAATGTAATTATAGGCCTGAAACACCAGAACGGTGAAAATCAGGAAGAAGATCGGAAAGATCGCGATGCTCAGCAGATGCGGCAGGCGCTTTTCCGCCGGCACCGAGGCAGGCGCGGCCGAAGCCGGAGCGGCTTTATAGTGCTGAATGACCGTGTCCGTCCTGTGTGGCACTTTTCCCCCGCGCGATTGAGGGCAACCCTATCCAAGCGCGGGGTGCCCTGCCATCAATATTCCTTGACCATCAACTGAAAACCGTCGGCGAACCGGATCTGCCCCTCTTTGATCGCGGCCGAATTCACGCCGATTTCGACATCCGGCACGGTGGCGACACCCACCATGCAGCGCCGTTCCTTCACGCAGGCGAGTCCCGCCGACAGCACCAGCGTCTGGTTGGCGACGCCATATTTCACCACCATCGCGCCATCCAGCCCAGCCGTCAGGATGACCGCCTTCAACCCCTTCTGCGCCGCCAGCGCGCGGATCTCGACCAGACGCGGCGCGATTTTGGCGCGCGCCGGATCCGGCGTGTCCTGCAGCGCCCGCAAGATCGCCGCGGCTTCCTCGGCCGAACCGCCGCGCTCGCGGTCGTACAGCACGGCCACAGCGCTGCGATCGGCGGGTTCGGCGATGAAATCCAGCACCCTAAGCTCGATCTTGACCTCGAGCGGGGTTGCCGGCGCCGCCTCAGCAAATAGCCCTGTCAGCGCCCAGGCGCCGCCTGCGATCAGAGCTATTTTCATAAAATACATGATAAATTCGCCTCAACACAATGTTACGATAGAAACGTTATTTCAGTTGTCTTTTTTTGCTGGATGAAGGGTGCCCCGGCCCCCGCCCTTTGCGCGCTCGGGCCCGGATGCTAGAATTGCCGAGGTCTCGCCCCGACATGGGGCCAACCTAGTCGTGTCCCCTTTCCGGCGGAGTCCCCATTTGTGAGCAGTCGCAGGATTTTTTTGCAGGGCACGATGGCAGCCGGCGCGCTGCTGGCGATGCCCTCTCTGGCAAGAGCGGCCGCGGCGCCCTCGTCCAAATCGATCCCCTATGTCCCGATCGAGGACATTCCCAACCATCGCCAGCTGATGCGCGACGTGGTGATCGCCCTGTCCGATTACTGCAAGAAGCGCCGCCCCGACATGGTGGTGCTGGCGCGGGGCGCGCCCGAACTGGTGATCAAGGGCCGCCGCGAAGCGGAATGGGAGGCCGGGCGCGACCCGGATGGCGTGGCGCAGGGACGCTACGCCCCCGAAGGCGCCATCGACGGCCCTTATCTCAACGCCCTGGACGGCTTGCTGGTCGACGCGCCTTTCTATGGCTACGACCTCTATGAACAGGCCACCCGGGCCGACGACCAGCAGGCGCTGCTGGCCGCGGTCGAGGCGATGCGCCGACAGGGCAAGCACGCCTTGTCGATCGATTATTGCAAGGAAGGCGCCCATATCTCCGACGCCGCCAGCCGTGCCCAGAAAGCCAAGCTGCTGTCCTATGTCGACACCGAGGGCAGCAAGCTGCTCGGCCACGTGCCGTCCGGGGCGCCGGCCAGCGAGAACCCCAATCACGTCACCGATCTGGCGGATGCCCGCAATTTCCTGCCGGTGATGACGGCCAACGCCTATACCCAGCGCGATAAATGGTTCCAGGCGCTGGCCGGCACCAATCACGATCTGCTGCTGGTCGATCCGTTCTTCCACGGCGCGTCGATGAGCGTGCAGGACGTTACCGCGCTCAAGTTCAAGCGCATCGGCAGCAAGCGCCTGGTCATGGCGCCTTTGTCGGTCGGCTATGCCGCGGTCGATCGGTTCTACTGGCAGAAAGGCTGGCGGGTCGGCCTGCCGGATTGGATCGCGGCGGTCGATTCGGAAAATCCCGGCCGCTTCGCCGTCGATTACTGGACGGAGGGCTGGAAGAAGGTGCTGGGCAATTACGTCACCGGCCTGTGCGACCTCGGCATCGACGGCATTCTGCTCGATGGGCTCGACACCTATCTGCAGTTCGAGGCGATGCTGCCGATCTGATCATGAGAAAAATCGATTGGGCCCTGGTCGCCGAACTGCGTTGGGCGGCGCTGTTTGCCGGCTTGGCCGTCGCGGCGATGCTCGGCACCGAGCTTACCCTCAACGACCTCTTGGGCAGCAATGCCGGCCGCTCGCAGCAGGACGCTCTGGCGTCGATGGTGTCGCTGGCGATGCTGCTCGGGCTGGTTGCCGCGGTCTCGGCGTCGCTGGTCCTGGCGCCGGCGCAGATCCTGATGGCGGCGCTGCGCCGCCACGGCCTTATCGCGGCGGCCCTGACCATCCCGGCCGGCGCCCTGCTCACCTGGTACGTCTTCGACCGGATATTGCCGCTCGACGTCAATCTCGGCTTCAACGGCCTGCCGGCGCTGAGCGGACCGCAATCCTTGACCTGGCCTCGCTATCTCTCGGCGCTGGGATTTCAGGCCGGGGTCGGGGCGTTCTGCCTGGTTTCCCTGCACCTGCATCGCCACAAGCATGAAAGAGCGCGGATGCTGCTGATCCTCGCCCTCGCCATCGCGGCGTTGGTGTTCGGCATGATCTGGGGCGACGCCATGGCGGAGCTTCATCCGCCGCCGATCAACTCCACGCCTTGAGGGCGGCCTCCAGGCGCTGACGCGCCGCCTCGTCCGGCGGCAGGCCGAAACGCAACCAGCGCGGCGCGGTCGAGAAAGGCCGCACCAGAATTCCCTGCTGGCCGAGATATTCGAACAACGCCCAGGCGCGCGGCGCATTGACCAGGGTGAACAGAGTGGTGCCGCCGACGGTCGACAGCCCGGCCCGGCCCAGCAACGAATTCAACGCATTGGAATCATGCACGAGCCGGCGGCGCGCCTCCTCGATCCAGGCGGTGTCGGTCAAGGCTATGCGCCCGAGTTCGAGAACCGGGCCACCCACCGCCCACGGCCCCATGGCCTGACGCAGCAATCTGGCCAGCTGCGGCTCGGCGATGGCGAAGCCGAGACGCGTCCCGGCCAGGCCGAAGAACTTGCCCAGGCTGCGCAGCACCACCAGGCCCGGCCGGACATGGGGGGCCAGCGACAATTCGGGCACCGGATCGCAGAAAGCCTCGTCGACCACCAGCAGCCCGCCGCGCGCCGCCAGCTCGTCGGCCAGTTCCAGCAGGCGCGCGGTGTCGTGGCGGCGCCCATCGGGATTGTTGGGATTGCACAGCACCACCACATCGGCGTCGACGGTGCGGTCGAGCGTCTCCATCGGCAGCACATGATGGCCGGCCATGCTGAAGCAGCGGCTATATTCGCCGTAGGTCGGGCCGATCACCGCCACCTGCGAGAAGGGCCTGAGGCGCGGCAGGATCTGCAACAAGGCCTGCGAACCGGGCGCGGTGGCCAGGAAATCGGGGTCGTCGACGCCATAGGCGCCCGCCGCCGCTTCGCGCAGCGCCAGATCGTCGGCGACGCTCGGCAGGCGCTGCCACAGATCGGCCGGCAGCTCGGGCACCGGATAGGCGAACGGGCTGATCCCGGTCGACAGATCGAGCCAGCCTTGCCCCGGCTTGCCGAAGCGAGCCTCGGCCAAGGCAAGATCACCACCATGGGTCGGCAGCGCGAACGGATCGGAAGTCAGAGCGGAGAGTCTCATGAGGCTTGAGCTATCACTGGCGAACGTTTGCCGCAATGCCGGCGATGAAATCGGCCAGGGCGCGGAACTCGTCGCCGCGCGGCGACGAACCGCGCCAGGCCAGGGCCAGCTGCCGCCCCGCCCCTTCCTCCTTCAAGGGCCGGGTCACCAGCCCCAAGCCTTCCAGCGCGCCGGACTGCACCGCCAGCTTGGGCAGCAGCGTGACGCCGAGCCCGGCCGCCACCATCTGGATCACGGTGGGCAGGCTGGTGCCCTTCACCTCGTCCTGCTGGCGGGTCGGCCGCAGCTTGCAGACCTCCAGGACATGTTCGCGCAGGCAATGGCCGTCTTCCAGCAGCAATAGCTCGGCCCGCTCCAGATCCTCGACGTCGATGCTGTCGCGCGCCGCCAGCGGATGGTCGGCCGGACAGGCCAGATAGAAGGGATCGTTACCCAGCGTGGTGACGCCGAGATTGCCGGTCGGATAGGGCAAGGCCAGCAAACCGGCATCGAGCTGCCCGTCATTGAGTTCGTCGATCAGCCGCGCCGTCTGCACTTCGCGCAGATAGAGCTGCAGATGCGGAAATGCGGCCTTGCAGGGCAGCACCAGGCGCGGCAGCAGATAGGGCGCGATGGTCGGGATCACGCCCAGATGGAAGGGACCGGACAGCGGCTCGACCGTCGAACGGACCATCTCGACCAGCGCCTCGGCATCGAGCAGCAGCGCCAGGCCGCGCCGCGCCACCTCGTTGCCGAGCGGGGTGAACAGCACGCGCCGCTTGGTGCGCTCGACCAGCTGGGCGCCGAGCAGATCCTCCAGCTCGGCCAGGCCCGCGGACAGGGTCGATTGGGTGACGTGGCAGGCTTCGGCGGCATGGCCGAAATGGCCGTGCTCATGCAGGGCTTGCAGGTAGCGGAGCTGTCGGAGGGTCGGCAAGGCAATCATAAGCGTATCATATCCAATGGCTTACCCGCCGCAATCCTACGGAATTATTACATTCCTAAACAAAGAGTAAAAATTGGCTTCTAATTGCCCCCCCGAACGGGCTAACTTTGCTGCCTTCGCCATGGGATGATGGCGAGCGCTGATCAATTGCCGTGATGGGGAGGCAGTGGTGAGCAAAGACCGGACCCGAGTCCGGAACTGAGCGAAGCACTATGGGGGATGTAGGCTTTGGCGGATCAACGGTCTTTTGTACGGCGCTTCGCCGCGCCGGTGGCGGCTTTTATTCGGCGTAATTTTCCCGAGCGTCACATCATCTTCAAGGACCACCGCCGGGTGGTCTCCCTCAAGGTCAGGACCGCGCATCAGCTGGTCGCCGCCGGCACCCTGGCGGGTTGCGTCGTGTGGGCCGTCGCGGCCACCGGCGCCTGGATCTATGGCTCCGCCGCGCTGGCCTCGAAGGAAAAAGAGATCGCAGTGCGCGCCGCCGAGATCGATGACATGAAGACCAACTACCAGGCGGCCTTCGGCAAGCTCGACGAATTCCAGTCGGTCTTCACCGGCATCACCTGCGAAATCACCGACATCCAGGACAGCCTGCTGCGCATCACCGAGAAAAGCGTG
>Ga0213872_10002189_pt1 | contig 11721 bp, 11 predicted proteins | sample VelepicomBERX_R2_FD_160071 | JGI IMG/M metagenome (GOLD analysis project Ga0213872, IMG submission 160071) | Rhizosphere microbial communities from Vellozia epidendroides in rupestrian grasslands, the National Park of Serra do Cipo, Brazil - RX_R2 | ecosystem: Host-associated > Plants > Roots >... | reverse complement strand
GTGCAGGATGTGACGTTGATCAAGCGGCCCTGGCTATCGGACGAGATGATCGTCATCGCGCCGGCGGATTCGACGCTCGGCGCGGATGGGCAGCTGGACATCGCCGATCTGGATAAGCAGCTGTGGATCGCGCGCGAGCCAGGCTCCGGCAGCCGCGAGCAATTCGACTTCCATATCGGGCGCCGGCTCAAGCATCCGCGCATCGCCATGGAGATCAACGCCACCGAGGGCATCATCAACAGCGTGATCAACGGCATCGGACTCGCCTTTGTCTCCCACGCCGCCGTCACGCAAGCCGTCGCTCAGGGTTTGGTGCGCGCGCTGCCGATGCGCGAGCGCTTTCACCGCGAATTCTGCATCGCCACCTACAGCGAGAAATATGTCGGCACGGAACTGCAGGGGTTGCTGGACTATCTGGAGGAATACAAAAATAAACAGGACGCCGCCTAGGGGCTGGCTACTGGACAAAAAAAATCTCCCGCCGCAGCGGGAGATTTTTTTCACGCGCCTTAGCGACGCTTGATGACCTTGACCTTGTAGCGGCCGTCTTCTTGCTTGTAGGCACCATGGATATCGGTGTCGAAGCCCGGGTAGTGCTTGCCCACTTCGATCAGCATCAGCAGGAAGTCGAGCACCGCCACGCTGTCCTCGGTGATCACTTCGCCCGGCAGGACGAGCGGCACCCCCGGCGGATACGGCAGGATCATGTTGGCGTTCACCTGGCCTACCAGCTCCTCGACGTACACTTCTTCGGTTTCGTTCTGCAGCACGCGTTGGAAAGCCTGATGCGGCGTCATTTCCTGTTGCGGCAGCACTTCGAAGGCGTGGTACATCATTTCCGGCAGGTTGAACTTGCGCATCAGCTTGTGGATGCCTTGCGCCAGATCCTGGATGCGCATTTCCTCGTAGAACGCCGGGTTTTCCTCGTACAAGCTCGGCAACATGACCTTGACCTTCAGGTTCAGGTCATAGCCGCGCTTGAATTCGGTCAGCGTGCGCAACAGCTTCAGCGACTTGGACTTGTCGATACCGATCGAGAACAGGAACAGCAGGTTGTACGGACCGGTCTTTTCCACCACGATGCCGTGATCATCCAGATACTTGGACACGATGGTGGCCGGGATGCCGGTGTCTTCCAGCGTGCCTTGCTTGCTCATGCCCGGGGTCAGGACGGTGACCTTGATCGGGTCGAGGTACATATGGTCGGCATCGATGTTCTTGAAGCCATGCCAACCGTCGGTCGGCTTGAGCGGCCAGCAATCCGGACCGTCGATCTCGTCCGGTTGCCATACGTCGAAGAACCAACCCTTGCTTTCGTTGCGCAGCTTCTTCACTTCCTTGCGGAAGTTCAACGCGCGTTCGACCGAGTTTTCGATCAGGCGGCGACCGGTGTTGCCCTTCATCATCGCGGCGGCGACTTCGGTCGACGCGACGATGCCGTATTGCGGCGAGGTCGACGTGTGCATCATGAACGATTCGTTGAACGTTTCATGGTCCACTTCGCCCTTGATGTGAATCATCGAGGCTTGCGAGAAGGCGGCCAAGAGCTTATGGGTCGACTGGGTTTCGTAGACGACCTTGCCCGGCACGGTATCGCCGCTCATGCCGTACTTACCCTTGTACATCGGGTGGAAGTTGGTGTAGGGCACCCAGGCGCTGTCGAAATGCATGTGCTTGACGTCGAGGGTCTTCTTGATCCACTCGGTGTTGTACAGCAGACCGTCGTACGTGCTGTTGGTGACCACCGCGTAGGTCGGCCACGTGGCGTTCGGGGTTCCGGCGATCTTCTCTTCGATCACTTCGCGGGTGAACTCGCTCTTCGGAATGCCGCCGAGGATGCCATAGGCGTTACGCGTCGGGCGGAAGTAAATCGGCGTCACGTTGCTCATCATCATCAGATGGGTAAGCGACTTGTGGCAGTTGCGGTCGACCAGGATCGTGCTGCCCGCCGGCGCGGCAAACATGCCGACGATCTTGTTGGCGGTCGAGGTGCCATTGGTAACGATGTAGCTATTGGTCGCGTTGAAGACCTTGGCGATATACTCCTCGGCTTCCTGATGCGGGCCGGAGTGGTCCAGCAGGGAACCCAGTTCCGGCATGGAAACCGATACGTCGGCCTTGAACACGTTCGGGCCGTAGAAATCGTAGAACACGCTGCCAACCGGACTCTTCAGGAAGGCGGAGCCGCCCAGGTGCCCCGGGGTACAGAACGTGTACTTGTTGGCTTCGACGTACTTGAACAGCGCCTTGGTGAACGGCGGGACGATATCGTCGACATAGGCGGCGATGCCCTGCTCGATCGTCACGAAAATATCGTCGGACTGATCCAGGTGGTATTCGAAGAAATTCAGATTCAGACGCAGCTCGGTCAGCGAGACGTCCAGAACGGTGTTCTGGTTGGCAAAGCCGAACAGCGGCAGCTTCTCATTCAGATTGCTGATTTCACTGCACAGCGCCAGGCCGAAATCGTCCCAGTCGAACAGCACGGCGGCGATGCGCGGGTTTTGCTCGATCAGCTTGAGCGCGTCGCACTTGCTGTCCGGATACACCACTTCATAGCCGGCCTCAGCCATGACGGCGTGCAATTCCTGAATCGGCTCGACTTTGAACTGCGGTGCATCATTACTGGTCAGAATCAGAATGGTTTTCATACATGAGTCCCTTTCTTGGGGTTTACAGCCCCCGGCTGGAGCCCTCCTGCCGGGGACGGATTCTGGCTACCGGTTAAGCGCTCGCGCTTGCGCCGGCAGCTTGCCGCTGACCCATCTTGCGTGCATAGAACATCAGGATGATCAGCGAGACGATAAACGTACCCATCAGCGGGGTGGCATCCGCGCCAGCCAAACCGACCAGGCAGAATGCGCCGCCCACGACGCAGGCGATCAGGCTGATTACGCTCTTGCCGGTCACGCCTTCAAAACGAATCAGGTTCACGCAGCTGTAGAAGTACGGCAGCAGCGTCAACAGCACGGCGATCGCGGTCAGCTGGTTGAACAGACCCGATGCATTGGCGGTGCCGACGAACACGTTCAGTAGAACCAACAGGGCGGTCATCTTGACCGAGGCCAGCAGCAGACCGACGCGGGCTACGCCATTCTTGTCGGTCTTGCCGTAGATAGCCGGGAAGTTGCCATCGGCGGCGGCGCGGCGGCCGGCTTCGCCCACCAGCATCATCCACGAACCCAGCGAGGTGAAGCAGGCAAACGCGGCGAACGCGGAAACCAGCGGGGTCGCCCAATTGCCGAACATATGGCTCGTGGCCAACGCGAACGGCGCGCCGGAAGCCGCCATGTCCTTGGCCGGGAACATGCCGCCAATCACCTGGGTCGAGGAGATGTACACCAGGCCGGCCAGACCGGTACCCAGCATGGTGGCGAGCGGTACGGTGCGCTTCGGGTTGTCGACCAGGCCGGTCGATACGGAAGCGGACTCAACGCCAACGAACGCCCACAGGCACAGGATCACGGCGCTCACCGTGGCGGAGCTGTCGCTCTTGCCGGAGGTATTCCAGTTCGCCATGTAGGTGTGAACGTCAAACCAGCCCCAGCCGACCGTCGCGGTCAACACAACCGGGATCAGGATCAGCACCAGGCCCAGCGAGGTCAAACGGCTGACCCAGGTACCGCCCATCAGGTTGACGAAAGTAAAGATCCAAACGATCGCCACCGACGCGATGGTCGCCGGCCAAGGTTGGTTCAAAATCGGGAAGAAGGTCGACATATAGGCGACGCCGGTGATGGCGATGGCCAGGTTGCCGATCCAGTTGGCGTGGTAGTACAGCACGCCGGTCTGGAAACCAAAAGCCGGCGACACTTCGCCCGCGTAGGCAATCGGACCGCCTTGCTGCGGATTGACGGTGCCCAATCGCGCGTAGACGTAGGCCAGGCACATGGCGCCGAACATGCAGATGACCCAGCTCCAGATCGACACAGAGCCGATCTTGGCCAGGTTGGCAGGCAACAGGGCAATACCGCTGCCCATCATGTTGCCGGCAACGACGCCGATACAGGCGAGCAAACCGATTTTCTTGGGTGTTGTAGTCATAGTCTTCAAGTACCTCAGGGTTTAGGCTTGTCAGTGCCGGCATGAACGCGCTGTCCGGCCTGCGCCTTTTCTGTGTTTTCTCATGAACGAGATCAAGCTGCTCAGGCGGCGGCCATCCACAGAGGGCCAACCGGCATATTGTTTTCATTCGAGAGGTGCTTCCTTGAGCACGAGGCAAGTGTAGGACGAGTCAGAAAAACAGAAAATAAATTAATAATGAATCTCTAATTAAGAGGAACTTACCCCACCCGCCTCAAGGGAGCTTCAGTTTGCCTTCATTAGCACCGCGCAGAATGAAAAAAGACGCCATGCAATGCCCAAGCGCAAACAACCGGCAACACTTTGTTTTACATGGATTTAAAGACAATGGCCGTTGATGACCATGGGCAAATAATGGTCTTTGCCGATCAAACAAGACGCCAGCACGCCATGCCATCGACATGATATGGTCACACACTGCCCCGTGGACGCAGGAAAGGAAATGGACGTCGCAAAACTGTATTGCGCGTAGGAAAAATAAGAGACGGAAAAAAGAAAAAACCCGCCATAGGCGGGTTTATCGAAATCCAGTGGTCGATTTGGCTCGACCCTCCCTAAACCTGTACTAAGAGGTTAAACAGACTGGATGTTAGACGCTTGCTTGCCCTTCGGACCATTCACGATGTCAAAGCTCACACGTTGCCCTTCCTTCAGGGACTTGAAGCCTTGCATGTTGATGGCCGAAAAGTGAGCGAACAGATCCTCACCGCCTTCGTCCGGGGTGATGAAGCCGAAGCCCTTAGCGTCGTTGAACCATTTGACGATACCAGTTGCCATTTCACGTCCTTGCATAAACAGGCTGGTGAGGCCGAACAACAAAAGCTTAACGTATTCTCATGCAATCCAATTAAGCCAAGCACCTGTGTGCATTTCTACGCAACCATTGCAACAGCGTCAAGTCATAAGTAATCGATTTGAATGCACTTGAAAAAATTCCGACTGGAACCAAAATTGTAGTAAGCAGCGTTTTTGCCGAAAGCCCACATGTCAACGCAGTACAAGGAAGATGCCGAGAACCAGGCATCAACAGTGCGCACGACCCCGCCACCTATGTATAAGGTGTTGTTATTGAATGACGATTACACACCGATGGATTTTGTGGTGCAGATCCTGCAACAGTTCTTTCACAAGGACCGGGAGCAGGCAACGAGAATCATGCTTCAGGTGCATACGCAAGGCCATGGCGTGTGTGGCATTTATACCAAAGATGTGGCTGCAACAAAGGTTGAGCAGGTGTTGCACTTTTCCCGAGTGCATCAGCATCCGCTCCAATGCGTGATGGAGGAAAACTGATGATTGCCCAAGAGCTTGAAGTGAGCCTGCATATGGCATTTATGGATGCCAGACGCAAACGGCATGAATTCATCAGCGTAGAACACCTGCTGCTGGCCATGATTGACAATCCCTCCGCCGCCGACGTGCTGCGGGCGTGCGGAGCCAATCTCGACCAACTGAAGAAACAGCTGACTGATTTCATCGACGAACACACCCCGACCGTACCGGGAGAGACCGAGGTGGAAACCCAGCCGACACTGGGCTTCCAGCGCGTGATCCAGCGCGCCATTCTGCATGTGCAGTCCTCGGGCAAAAAAGAGGTCACCGGCGCCAACATCCTCGTCGCCATTTTCGGCGAGAAGGACTCCCATGCCGTCTACTACCTGCATCAGCAGGGCATTTCGCGCCTGGACGTCGTGAATTACATTTCGCACGGCATCACCAAGCAGCGCTCGCCGCAGCAGCCGTCGGAATCGCGCGAGGGCTCCGAGGCGGATGGCGAAGAGCAAAGCGCGCCGAGTGGCGGCGCGCTGGAGAACTACACGCTCAACCTCAACACCCTGGCGCGTGACGGTAAAATCGACCCCCTGATCGGGCGCGAACAGGAGTTGGAGCGCACGGTGCAAACGTTGTGCCGCCGCCGCAAGAACAACCCGCTGCTGGTGGGAGAGGCGGGCGTCGGCAAAACCGCCATTGCCGAGGGACTTGCGCGCCGCATCGTCAACAAGGAAGTGCCTGAAGTGCTGGAGGGCGCGACGGTCTATGCGCTCGACATGGGCGCGCTGTTGGCCGGCACCAAGTATCGCGGCGACTTCGAACAACGTCTGAAGGCGGTGATCAAGCAATTGACCGACGACCCGCACGCCATTCTGTTCATCGACGAGATCCATACGCTGATCGGCGCGGGCGCGGCCTCGGGCGGCACGCTGGATGCCTCCAACCTGCTCAAGCCGGCGTTGTCCAATGGCAACCTGCGCTGCATCGGCGCCACGACGTACAACGAATTCCGCGGCATCTTCGAAAAGGACAATGCCCTGTCCCGTCGCTTCCAAAAGATCGACATTGTCGAGCCGACCGTGGAACAGACCGTGGAAATCCTCAAGGGGTTGAAGTCGCGCTTCGAATCGCACCACGGCGTTCGCTACACGGTCGGCGCGCTGGCGACCGCCGCCGAGCTATCGGCGCGCTACATCAATGACCGCCACTTGCCGGACAAGGCGATCGACGTCATCGACGAAGCGGGCGCGGCACAAAAGATTTTGCCGAAATCGCGCCAGAAAAAAGTCATCAACAAGTCTGAGATCGAGGAAATTGTCGCCAAGATTGCGCGCATTCCGGCCAAAACCGTCTCCAGCAGCGATAAGAACGTGCTACGCAACCTCGATCGCGATCTGAAGAACGTGGTGTTCGGCCAGGACAAGGCCATCGACGCGTTGGCCACGGCCATCAAAATGTCGCGCTCGGGTCTTGGCAATCCGCAAAAGCCGATCGGCTCGTTCCTGTTCTCCGGCCCGACCGGGGTAGGCAAAACCGAGGTGGCGCGGCAGCTCGCGTACGCGCTAGGCGTCGAGCTCGTGCGTTTCGACATGTCCGAGTACATGGAACGCCATGCCGTGTCCCGCTTGATCGGCGCGCCGCCTGGATATGTCGGCTTCGAACAGGGAGGTCAGTTGACCGAGGGCATCACCAAGCACCCGTATTCGGTTCTGCTGCTCGACGAAATCGAGAAAGCGCACCCCGATATCTACAACGTGCTGCTGCAGGTCATGGATCATGGCACGCTCACCGATAACAACGGGCGCAAGGCGGATTTCCGCAACGTGATCCTGATCATGACCACCAACGCGGGGGCCGAGTCGTTGTCCAAGCCGAGCATGGGCTTCACCAACGAGCGCGCGATCGGCGACGAAATGGCCGATATCAAACGCCTGTTCAGCCCCGAATTCCGCAATCGTCTGGACGCCATCATCTCGTTCTCGACGTTGGACGAACAGATCATCCTGCAGGTGGTGGACAAGTTCTTGATGCAGCTCGAGCATCAACTCGCCGACAAGCACGTCGACATTCACTTCACCGACGAGCTGCGCAGCCATTTGGCCAAAAATGGCTTCGACCCGCAAATGGGCGCCCGCCCGATGGCGCGCCTCATTCAGGACACCATCCGCAAGGCGCTGGCCGACGAGTTGCTGTTCGGGCGGTTGGCGGACGGCGGCGAGGTGACGGTGACGGTCAACGCGGAAGGCAAAGTGGAGTTGCAATTCAAGGAAGAAAAACTGGCTGAAGAAGCGCTCTGACCAGCGGCGTTTCCCACAGAACCGGTCGGCGATGATGCCGCCCGGTTTTTTTTCAGCCGCGGGGATGATGCTGGGCGTGGAGTTGCTGCAAGCGCTCGCGCGCAACGTGCGTATAGATCTGCGTCGTGGAGATGTCGGCATGCCCCAGCAGCAGCTGCACCACGCGAAGATCGGCGCCATGATTCACCAAATGGGTGGCGAACGCGTGGCGCAACGTGTGCGGGCTGAGCTTGGGCAAGCCCTGCCGCGCGGCATAGCGGGTGATCAGATACCAGGCCATCTGCCGCGTCATCGGCCCCTTGAGACGCGTAATAAACACCGCGTCGCTCTGCACGCCAGTCAACAGATGCGGCCGCACCTGGCTCAAGTAACGCTGCAGCCAATCGACGGCGATCTCGCCCAACGGCACCAGGCGCTCTTTGTTGCCCTTCCCCACCGTCTTGAGCACCCCACTCGTCAGATCGATCTGCTGCAGCGTCAGCCCGACGAGCTCGGATACGCGTAAACCCGTGGCGTACAACACCTCAAACAGGCAACGGTCGCGCAATCCTTGCAAGGTGCCAATATCCGGCGCCGCCAACAATGCTTCGACGTGCGCTTCGGACAAGGTCTTCGGCAACCGCAATCCGAGCTTGGGAGTGGCCATTCTAGCAACCGGGTCGTCCTGCCGCAGACCGCATTGCAACTGATACTGGTAGAAGCGCTTGGCGGCGCTCAGCAACCGCGCCCTCGTGGCCGGCTTTTCGCGATCCGCGCACAACAGTAGCGCCGACTCCAGCATGCTGCCGTCGGCCGCGGCCAACGAGCCGCCGACTTGATGCAACCGGTCGGCCAGTTTGTTCAGGTCGCGTCGATACGCCGCCAGCGTGTTGCGTGACAGACCGTCGTTCAGCCAGAGGTGATCAAGAAAGGGGTCGATGACATCAGCGACGTCGTTCATGCGCGAGTAGCCACTCCTTGATGCTGAGCGTTTGGCGTCCGGTCGACCGGTTGAAGCCGCCAAGCCCCGCCGCCGCCACGACGCGATGACAGGGAACGATGATCGGCAAAGGGTTGCGCCCGCAAGCGCCGCCGACGGCGCGCGCGACCGACCCGAGTTCTCGGGCCATATCGCCATAAGTCAGTGTCTGCCCCATGGGAATGCCGGCGATACGTAGCCAAACCCGGCGCTGAAAATCGCTGCCCTTGATGTGCAAGGGCAACGTAAACTCGAAGCGGGGATCGATCAGCCACGCGTCCAGCTGGTGCGCCGCTTCCGCAGCCAGGCTCCCCGGCTTGGGCGGCGACAACGGCGTGCCGGCGGGCAGGAAATGAATCGATTCCAGCGCCGCACCCGACGTTTCGATACCCAGACAGCCAAACGGCGCGGAAATGACGACAGGCTGGTGCATGACACCTCTCCCCTCGGGCAGAAAAAAAGCGCAAGGCAGAGCCTTGCGCTTCATCATAGCGAAAAAGCGAGTGGTTACGCTTCTTTCTTGAACGACAGCTTTTCCTTGATACGTGCGGACTTGCCGGTACGACCACGCAGGAAGTACAGCTTGGCGCGACGCACGTCACCACGGCGCTTCACTTCGATGGAAGCAACCAGCGGCGAGTAGGTTTGGAAGGTACGCTCAACGCCTTCGCCGGCGGAGATCTTGCGCACGATGAACGAGCTGTTCAGGCCACGGTTCTTCTTGGCGATCACAACGCCTTCGTAAGCCTGCAGACGTTCACGGTTGCCTTCCTTCACCTTCACTTGCACGACGACGGTGTCGCCGGGCGCAAAGGCCGGGATGGTCTTGCCCAGGCGGGCGATTTCTTCTTGCTCCAGAATTTGGATCAGATCCATGTTACAACTCCTGAGTTTTTGCGGAGGCTTGTTCCTGCTGATACTCAGCCAGCAGCCGAGACTCCTGTTTTGATAATTTGCGGGCCGCCAGCAGATCGGGGCGGCGAAGCCACGTTCTGCCAAGCGCCTGCTTAAGCCGCCAAGCGGCAATCAGAGCATGATTGCCGGACAATAAAACGTCCGGTACGCGCATGCCCTGGTATTCTTCCGGCCGGGTATAGTGCGGGCAATCCAACAGGCCGGTGGCGAAGGAATCCTCATCCGCCGACTGCGCGTCGTTGAGCGCCCCTGGCAACAAGCGCACCAGCGAATCGATCAGCACCATCGCCGGCAGCTCTCCGCCGGAGAGCACATAATCGCCGATCGACAATTCCTCATCGACCTGACGCGAGATCAACCGCTCGTCAATCCCTTCATAGCGCCCGCACAGCAAAATCACCCCGGGTCGCGCGGCCAATTCGACCACTTTTTCATGGTCCAGCCGACGCCCCTGCGGCGACAGGTAGACGACATGACCGTCGACCCCAAGCGCCTTTTGCCGCGCACGCGCGGCTTCGATCGTTTTTTCCAACGGCTCGGGCAACATCACCATACCCGGACCGCCGCCGTAAGGACGATCGTCCACACGGCGGTAGTTGTCTTCGGTGAAATCCCTCGGATTCCACGCCTGGAACGCCCAGATGCGCTGCTGCAGCGCGCGGCTGGTGATGCCGCTGGCGCAAACCGCGTCGAACATTTCAGGAAACAGCGTGATGGCGTCGATCAGCATCAGTAGTCGGCGCCCCAATCGACCACGATGCGCTTGGCATCGAGATCGACATGCGTGATCACCGCATCCACAAATGGAATCAGACGGCGTGTCGGGCCGTCGTCCACCACCAGCACGTCATTGGCGCCGGTTTCCATCAATTCCGCCACACTGCCGAACGCCTCACCCTGCAGGTTCTCCACCGAGAGCCCGATCAGGTCGCTCCAGTAAAACTCATCTTCCTCGGTATCCGGAAGCTCCGCGCGCGGCACGGCGATCTGCATGCCGCGCATGGCTTCCGCCACGTCGCGGTCCGACACGCCTTCCAACTGCGCGACCAACGCCTTGGGCTGAACTTGCCCTTGGACGAACTGATACGGCTTCCAGTCGCCTTCCCTGCCCAACCACCACACCGGGTAGTCGAACAGGCTGTCGACGAATTCGGTATCGGCATGCACCTTGATGGCGCCACGCACGCCGAAGGCGCCGCGCACAAAACCCATGATGACCAGTTCGTTGTCGCGCATGCGCCCTGCTTCCGTATTCGGGACGAGGAGATCGATCAGGCGGCTGCCTGTTCCTTCAACAGACGGGCCACGCAATCGGACACTTGCGCGCCAACGCCGATCCAGTAGTTAACGCGGTCCATGGTGAAACGCGCGCGTTCTTCCTTCCCGTTGGCAACCGGGTTGTAGAAGCCCAGACGCTCGATGAAGCGACCGTCGCGACGATTACGGGAATCGGTCACAACGATATTGTAGAACGGACGGTTCTTGGAGCCGCCACGAGCCAAACGAATGACTACCATTGTCGATTGTCCTTAAGAAAACGGATCTATAGAAAAGCCCATGATTCTAGGTCAGTTTTCCCTTATCTGGCAAGCGCTTATTCCGTCAAGGCCAATAAAAGGCGGCTTCGAAGGCCAAAAAACCCCGCCGCCCCCCTCTACAGCGCCCGCGTCACATTGTTCAGCGAGCGATCCTCCGGATGCGATTCGATGGCAAAACCCAGCTTGCGCATCAGTCTGAGCATTCCCTTATTGCTGGCCAACACCTCGCCGCGCATCATTTTCAGGCCCTGCTCCCGCGCGGCGGCAAACAGTGCGTCCATCAACATCGCGCCGATGCCATGGCCTTGCCAATGATCCGCCACCTCCAGCGCGAATTCGCAACCTTCGTTGTCCGGATCGGTAATGAAGCGCGCCACCGCCAGTTGCTCCTCCCCGCCTGCGCCGTCATCGCGCACCACGGCCAACGCCATTTCGCGGTCATAATCGAGTTGCGTAAAGCGCACCAGCATCGTTTGCGACAGCTGCTTGATGCTCGACATGTAACGGTTGTAGCGGCTCTCTTCCGACAGATTGCGCACGAATGCCTGCTGCATGTCGGCATCTTCCGGCCGCACGGGGCGAATGGTCACCGGCGTGCCGTCAGGCAGCGCGGCATGGCGAATCTGGCGCGTCGGGTACGGCATGATCGACATATGGC
>Ga0213872_10002188_pt1 | contig 11721 bp, 11 predicted proteins | sample VelepicomBERX_R2_FD_160071 | JGI IMG/M metagenome (GOLD analysis project Ga0213872, IMG submission 160071) | Rhizosphere microbial communities from Vellozia epidendroides in rupestrian grasslands, the National Park of Serra do Cipo, Brazil - RX_R2 | ecosystem: Host-associated > Plants > Roots >... | reverse complement strand
GCGACCCGCTGCTGTACCAGCACCTGTTCTGGTTCTTCGGCCACCCCGAAGTGTACATCATGATCCTGCCGGCCTTCGGCATCATCAGCCAGATCGTCGCGACCTTCTCGAAGAAGCCGGTGTTCGGTTATCTGGGCATGGCCTATGCCATGGTCTCGATCGGCGTGGTCGGCTTCATCGTGTGGGCGCACCACATGTTCACCACCGGCCTCGCGGTCAATACCCGCGCCTATTTCGTGGCCGCCACCATGGTCATCGCGGTGCCGACCGGCATCAAGATCTTCTCGTGGCTGGCGACCATGTGGGGCGGTTCGATCGAGTTCAAGAGCCCGATGCTGTGGGCGCTGGGCTTCATCGCCCTGTTCACCATGGGCGGCGTCACAGGCGTCGTGCTGGCCAATGCCGGCGTCGACGTCTCGCTGCACGACACCTACTACGTCATCGCGCATTTCCATTATGTGCTGTCCTTGGGCGCCGTGTTCGCCATGTTCGCGGCGTTCTACTACTGGTTCCCGAAGATGACCGGCAAGGAGATCCCCGAGGCGCTGGCCAAGCTGCACTTCTGGGTGATGTTCATCGGCGCCAACCTGACCTTCTTCCCCCAGCACTTCCTGGGCCTGCAGGGCATGCCGCGCCGTATTCCCGACTATCCGGAAGCCTTCGCCGGCTGGAACATGGTTTCGTCGATCGGCGCCTTCATCGGCTTCGGCGGCGCGGTGATGTTCCTGTTCATCGTGATCTACGCCCTGAGCCGCAAGCCGACCGCCGCGGCCAATCCGTGGGGCGTCGGTGCGACGACGCTGGAATGGACCGTTCCGTCCCCGCCGCCGTTCCACACCTTCGAGGAACTTCCGGTCATCGGTGACGAAGTCGCCCACGGTCACCCGGCGGAGTAAGGCGTGATGAGCGGCAAGACCAAAACCCTGGTCGCGGCGATCGCCGCCCTGGCGGTCATGGTTGGGCTGGTGGTTGCCAGCGTGCCGCTCTACACCCTGTTCTGCAAGGTGACCGGCGTGGGCGGCACCCCGCGCGTCGCCACGGCGGCGCCGGAGGGCCAGGTCCAGAGCAAGACGATCCAGATCCGCTTCGACACCAACACCGCCAAGGGTCTGCCTTGGCGGTTCGTGCCGAACCAGGGATCGATGACCATCCATCTGGGCGAACCCAACGTCGCGACCTTCACGGCCGAAAATCAGGGGTCTGAAACGATCACCGGCACCGCCGCCTTCAACGTCACCCCGGCCAAGGCCGGCCAGTACGTGAATAAGATCCAGTGCTTCTGCTTCTCCGAGCAGACGCTGGCGGCGGGCCAGAGGGTCGAGATGCCGGTGCAGTTCTTCATCGATCCGGCGATCGCCACCGACCCCAACACCTCGGACGTCACCACCATTACGCTGTCCTACTCATTCTTCAGAACGCCAAAAGGCAACGAGGGAGCATCATGAGCCAAGGCAAACCTGCCCATCCCTACCATCTGGTCAATCCAAGCCCGTGGCCCCTGGCGGGCGCCGCCGCGGCTTTCGTGACCGCCTTCGGCGCCGTCCATTGGTGGGCCGGCGGCGGCAAGGAAATCCTGTTCACCGGTTTGGCTCTGGTCGTGCTGACCATGATTCTGTGGTGGCGGGATGTCGTCAAGGAAGCCCAGGTCGAGAAGGTGCACACCTCTGTGGTTCGCCATGGCCTGCGCGTCGGCATGGGCCTGTTCATCGCCTCCGAGGTGATGTTCTTCGTCGCCTTCTTCTGGGCCTTCTTCCATAACGGCTTGCATGTCAGCCCGCAGATCAGCCAGTGGCCGCCGGCCAACATCAAGCCGATGGATGCCTGGGGCCTGCCCTTCATCAACACCATCATCCTGCTGACCTCGGGCTTCACGCTGACCTGGGCGCACCATGCCCTGAAGCATGGCAAGCGCGGCCAGCTGATCCTCGGCCTGTTCGTCACGGTGGCGCTGGGCGCCACCTTCCTGGGCTGCCAGGCGCACGAATATGGCGAAGCCACCTTCGGCTTCAAGGACGGCATCTATCCGTCGGTGTTCTATCTTGCCACCGGCTTCCACGGCTTCCACGTCTTCTGCGGCAGCGTGTTCCTGCTGGTCTGCCTGTTCCGCTCGTTCCGCGGCGATTTCACGCCCGAGCAGCATGTCGGCTTCGAGGCGGCCGCCTGGTACTGGCACTTCGTGGACGTGGTCTGGATCTTCCTGTTCGTCTGGGTCTACTGGTGGGGTTCTTCCTACGCCAATTGATCCGATGGCAGTTTCTGCCTAGGAACAGAGCGATGATTGGCCGGAAACCCCAGGGTTTCCGGCCTTTTTTCTTTTGGCATGATGATTGCTGTGGATAAGTCGAGGACTTAGGAGCGGAGGCTCACATGACCACGACCAGCAGCATGCATCATGCGCGCGAGGATTATCGGCTGACGACGGTCGAGATCTTCTATCACAGCTTCGACAATCCCGAGGAACTGCGCAGCCTGACCTGGCAGGACTACGATCTGGCGCCGGATTATCCGGAATTGCGCCGCTTTCTGACCTATTGGTCGCGCCATATCGATGGCGTCGTCCATTCGGTTCGGGTGGACGGCATGGAGGCCCCCAGCCGGTCGCGTCGCGGCAATCGGTCGATGCCGTCAACCGCGATCCATTGATCAGATAAAGCGGAGCGGAGCTCCGAGAGGATCGCCGATCAGGCTGTCCTCGCGCATCACCACGCTGCCGCGGATGATGGTGGCGATTGGCCAACCGGTAACCTTCATGCCGTCGAAGGGCGTCCAGCCGCACTTGCTGACGATCCACTGATTGGTGATCTTGCGCTGGGCCTTGAGGTCCACCACGGTGAAGTCGGCGTCATAGCCCACCGCGATCCGTCCCTTGCCCTTCATTCCATAAATCCGCGCCGGCCCGGCCGCCGTCAGATCGACGAAGCGCTCCAGCGTCAGCCGCCCCGCCGCGACATGATCGAGCATGATCGGCACCAGGGTCTGCACCCCCGTCATGCCCGAGGGGCTGTCCGGATAGGGCTTGGCCTTTTCCTCCAAAGTATGCGGCGCATGGTCCGAGCCGATCACGTCGACGATGCCGAGTTGCACGCCGCGCCACAAGCCTTGGCGATGCTCCTCGCCCCGGATCGGCGGGTTCATCTGAGCCAAGGTGCCCAGGCGCTCATAGCATTCGGGGCCGGACAGGGTCAGGTGCTGCGGCGTCGTCTCGACGGTGGCGATGTCCTTATGCGCCGCCAGGATGCGGATCTCGTCGGCGGTGGTGATGTGCAAAACGTGGATCGGCCGGTTGGCCTCGCGCGCCAGGCGCAGCACGCGCTGGGTGGCAATGATGGCGGTTTGGGCGTCGCGCCATTCCGGATGCATCTTGGGGTGCGCTCCGCCCTCGACCAGAGGACGGCGCTCTTTCAGGCGCGCCTCGTCCTCGGCATGGATTGCGATGCGGCGATGCCCCGAAGCGAAGGCGCGCTTCAGGATGGTCTCGTCATCGACCAGCAGATTGCCGGTCGAGCTGCCCATGAAAATCTTGACGCCGGCCACGCCCGGCAAGCGCTCCAGTTCGGCCAGCTGGTCGGCATTCTCCGGCGCGCCGCCCATGAAGAAGGCGTGGTCGACCCAGGCGCGGCCGCGGGCCCTGGCGAATTTGTCGGCCATCGCCTCGGCTGTGGTGGTCGAGGGCTTGGTATTGGGCATCTCGCAGACGGCGGTGACGCCGCCCATGGCGGCGGCGGCGGTGCCGGTGGCGAGGTCTTCCTTATATTCGAGGCCCGGTTCGCGTAAGTGCACCTGGCTGTCGATGACGCCGGGCAGCACCGTCAGGCCGCTCACGTCGAACACTTCCGCCGCCTTGAAATCCACCGCGCCGATATCGACGATCTTGCCGTCCTTGATGCCGATATTGGCTTCCACGATGCCGGCCGGGGTGACGGCGCGGCCGCCCTTGAGCAGAAGATCGATATCGGACATGGGGTCACTCCTTTTGGGAAAGGACGTCGAAGATGCCGCCCTCGACCGGGCGGTTCTGGATATGGCGGTGGTGCCACAGAGCATAGAACAGAAGCGTCCAGGCGGCGAATCCGTTCCTCTTATCAAGGCGTTGGAACAGGCTTTCGACCGTGCCCGGCCGGCACAGCGCCTGGATCGAGGGTTGGGCGGCCAGCAGCGCGCCCAGTTCGGGCTTGCGCGCCATCCAATCGGCTACCGGAACGGTGAAGCCGCGCTTGGGCGAGAAGGGTTCGGCCGAGGGCATGACCTCGCTCAGCCATTTGCGCAGCAGATATTTGCCGCGCCCTTCGGCCAGCTTCAGCTTGTCGGGAATGCGGAAGGCCAGCTCGGCCACTACCGGGTCGAGGAACGGCACGCGCCCTTCGATGCCATGCGCCATCAGGCAGCGGTCCAGCTTGGTCAGCAGATCGTTGGGCAGCCAATCGGCGCAATCGATCGCCTGGGCGCGCTGCAGGCGGTTCCAGCCGTGGCTCTGAGCTTCCTGCTCCGCCGTGCGCATCCCGGCGCGCCAGTCGTTCACCTCGCGCAGGATGTTCAACCCGGCGAGGGTGCCTTTGCTTCGCATCGGCCGCGAGAACGGCCAGGGCCGGTTGACGCTGCGATAACGGCCATAGCCGGCGAACAATTCGTCGCCGCCTTCGCCGGACAGCACGACCTTGACCGATTGGCGCGCCGTCATGGCCAGCTTGGCGGTCGGCAGGATGGCGTAATCGGCGGCGGGGTCGTCCATCGAGGCGGCGATACCGGGCAGCAATTGCCAGAAATCCTCTTCGGTCACCGGCACTTCGACATGCTCGGCGCCGACCTCGCGCGCCAGCTTGCCGGCCAGGTCGGTTTCGTCGCGCGCCGAGGTGCCCGGGAAATAGGCGGTGAAGGCCAGCACTGGCTTGCAGCTCAAGCGCGCCATCAGCGCCAGCACGGCGGCGCTGTCGATGCCGCCCGACAGGAACATGCCGTAGGGCACGTCCGAGCGCTGGTGCAGGGTGACCGATTCCGCCAGCCGCTGATCCAGTTCGGTCAGTAGTGCGTCCTCGCCGCCCGGCAGCGGCCCGCCCTCGGGCAAGGCGGCGCGGAAGCGGCGGGTGACGATCCGGCCGTCCTTCACGACGACGGTCTCGCCGGGCAGCAGGCGGTGGATGCCGGCGAAGATGGTCTGGGCGCCGGTGGTGAATTGCAGATTGACCAGCGCGTCGCGCGCCGCCGTCACTTCGCGCCGCTCGACCAGTCCGGTGGCGAGAATGGCCTGGGGTTCGGACGCGAACAGGAAATGGCTGTCGGTCTCGGCGTAATAGAGCGGCTTGATGCCGAACGGATCGCGGCTCAGCACCAGGTGCTTCTGCGCCGGGTCATAAAGCGCGATGGCGTACATGCCGCGCAGATGGTCGACATAATCGAGGCCATGGCGCTGATAGAGATAAAGCGGCGGCTCGCAATCCGACCTGGTTTTGAAGGGCTCGCCAGCCAGTTCTTCGCGCAGTTCCAGATTATTGTAGATCTCGCCATTGGCGATCAGCACCAGCCCGTCGGGACCGAACAGAGGCTGGTCGCCGGTGGCGAGATCGATGATGGCCAGGCGCTGATGGGCCAGCCCGACCGCATCCTGGCGGTAATGGCCGCGTCCGTCCGGGCCGCGATGGGCTTGGGCGACGCCGAGTTTTTCCAACAGATCGATCTCGACCGCGGCGCCCGTGCGGCTCATCGCGCCGGCGATGCCGCACATCAGGCGAGAATCCGCTCGAAGAAGGCGCGATATTGGCTGACCACGGCGGCCTTGGTGAAGTCGCGCTGATAGCGCGCATGTCCGGCGGCGGCCATGCGCGCGGTGGCCTGGTGATCGGCCAGGGCGGAGCGCACCGCGCCGGCCAGGGCGGCGGCATCGTCGATGGGAGCCAGGATGCCGGTTACTCCATCCTCGATCAGCAGGCGCGGGCCGTCCGAGGCGGTCGCGACCACCGCGCGGCCATGCGCCCAGGCTTCGAGGATGACGTTGCCCAGCGGCTCGTGGCGGGCCGGATGGACGAACAGATCGGCGGTCGCCATCAGATCGGCGACGTCCTCGCGCCAGCCCAGGAAGCGCACGCGCGGCTTGACCCCGGCATGGACCGCCAGCGCCTCCAGCGCCTCGCGCTCCGGCCCGACGCCGGCCAGCAGCAGATAGGCTTCCGGCAACTGGGCCAGTGCCTGCAGCAGCACATCGAAGCCCTTATTGGTGTGCAGGCGCCCCAGCGCCAGCAGCAGCGGCGCGCCTTCGGGGACGTAGAATTCATGGCGGTTCAGCGCCTTGCCCGGCGTCGCGTCGGCGAAATTGGGCAGATAGGCGGTACGCTCGGCCGGCCAGCCCTCCCGCACCAGATAGTCGACGACCGATTCGGTGTCGCCGATCAGATAGTCGCAGGAGCGGTAATATTTCAGGTCGTAATAGCCGCCCAGGCGGGCGACCAGCTTGAAATTGTGGCCGCTCAGCGGGCTTTTCGGCGCCATGGCGGTGGCGCGGCTCATCCAGGTGAAGACGATGTCGGGGGCGAAATCGCGGACGGCGCGGCGGAAGCCCAGGCGGGTCACCAGATCGAAGCGGTTGCCGAACGGCATCTGCTGGACGTCGGAAAGCCCGGCCTTGGCCAGCAGATCGTGGCGCCGCTCGTCCTTGCGGATCAGGACCCGCTGCTCTAAGCCCGATTCGCCGAGCGCCGGCACCAGCCGCTCGAAAAATCGTTCGGCACCACCATGTTGGGCTCCGGCAAGGGCTTGCAGGATACGCATCGAATTTCCGAAAGACGGGGAGCGAAAAGGATTGCCATGAGGCGATGCCGCACTTTTAGCCGATAGCGGCGTCCAACCGCAAGCTCGGCGCATGGGGCGACTTATGGGCTGGTCGGCGCGGGCGGCACCCCGACAAAAAGCGACGAGGAAGGGCTATCGGAAATCGGGCCAACATGGCAAAGCTTTGTGCCATGACCCCAGGCGGGAAACGCACGAAAGACGGCGCCACGACGATGGATTTGGACGATCTCAAACTTTTTCAATTGGTCGCTTCGGCCAAATCGATTCGCGCGGCGGCCGATCGCCTCGATGTGTCGCGGGCCTTGATTCGCCGGCGCATCACATTGTTGGAGCAGGCTTTCGGCTACAAGCTGTACACCAGTTCGGACAAGAGCTTTTCCCTGACGCCGGAAGGCCGACGCCTCCTCGAGGAGGCCCCCGGCCTGCTCTCCCATGTGGAGCGGTTGAAAGACAATATGGGGCGGAGGGAAAAGAAGATCCTGAAGATCGCCATGCCGATCGGCGTCTCGACGGGGTTTTTTATGGAATTCTCGGCACTCCTGTGGAACCTGGACCAGGAGATCAATTTTGACGTCATGGAATCCGAGGATCCGATCCTGCATCTGGATCGCGGTGTCGACATCGTCCTGTGCGAAGGCGCGCTGCCGAGTTACCTGGACCAGGAAATCCGGCAGCTGATATGGACCGGAAACGCCTATCTCATGGGGCGTCGCGACTACATCGAGCGGTTCGACCGCAGCAAGGGAATCAATTTCGTTCACGACATGAATGTCATTTTCAACAATTCAAAGAGCGCCAAGAACGTCATTCCGCTGTGGAACGGCGGCAGCATCCCCTTTCAGCCGAAACTGGCGATTTCCAATGAAAGCGTCATTTCCGAATGGGTTCAAAGCGGGATGGGCGTTGGGTTCTTTCCGGAATTCAACCTCCGAATGCATCCCGATTGGGCCGCGATCTGCCCGGAAGAGATCGGCTTTGAAATGACCCTTTCCGCCATTTCAAAGCCGGAGGCTCTGAAATCCGAGGAAGTGAGATTGTTCAGATCGGCTCTGAAAAGCTTCTCGCGTGATAAATTCGGCGCGGCCTCCCTGCCGCCTATGGAACACTCTTGATCCATAGCGGGCCGCCAGCCGCTCTGATCAAAGGCGACTCAATTCGATAGGGTTCGGACAGGTCAATACCAGCCGCCGAACGACGGGTCCCCTCCCGGCCGTTCGGCAGGAGAAGCCCATGTCCGTCTATATCAATAAGCACGTCCTATCCTTCAGCGCCGGAAATTCGTCCCCCTTGCTCCGGTCGGCGTTCCGCCGCGGCCGCAACTCCCGCCACGCTCGTATCGGCGCCCCCCTCCAGGACGGACTCTCCGCCCTGGTCCAAGCTGGCGGGCGGATCCTGCACCGGGTCCGCAGCTTGCTCGCCCGCACCACCCTTTCATCCTTCATCATGCTCCGGGACGCGGTGAAGCCCATCGGCGTCGAACCGGACGGCTCAGCCGCGGCTTTCACGCTGTCGGCGGACATCGACCAGACCTCGCTGGCGGCGGGCATCCAAGCGGCGTTGGCCGGGAACCTCGCAAAGGCCTCCTCGAGGAGCCGCCCCGACACCAGCGGCTATGGCTATTTCGACGCCACGGTCTTCCCCGCGACGAACAGCGCGGATCGCGGTGACACGGCCCTTTCCGGTCAGGTCCCGCCCGGCTCGCCGGCCGCGGCGGTGCAGAGCTTCATCGGCACGTCCTGGAAGATGAGCGGCGGCTGGGAACTCGCCAACTCCAGCATCGTTCATAACGGCCCGCTCTCGGCGTCGCCCGGTCGGAAAACCTACCATCAGCCGACTCCCTACGTCGACCTGGCCATGCACAAGAAGGCGGCCGTCGCTTATCACGCCGCCCAGACAGTTTCTTGAGCAGCGCCGCAGCGCGCAGGAGTTTTGGCGATGGGTTACAAAGAAATGCGGACGCTTTTCCAGCTATTGGCGATTGCACCGATGGTGGCGTTCTTGGCGGCTTGCTCGACGCTGGAGGTCGGCAGCGACTTCGACAGGCAAGCCAATCTGACGAGTTATCATACGTTCATGGTCATGGACCGTTCTCCAGCCGGAATGCCCAGCCCTCCGGGTCTGACCTACCCGCCGGCGCTGCCGTCCGTGCCGGGGCAGCCCAGCCCTCTCGTCGCACAATATGTGCGGGACACCATCCCGCAGGAGCTCGCGCGCAGGGGGTATCGACAGGTCAATGATCCTCTGGCGGCGGATTTCGTGGTGGACTACACGATCGGGGCGCAAGAGCGCATCGCCATCAATGCCTATCCCGGGCCGTATGCCGGCTTCGGAGGACCCGGATGGTGGGGCGGAGCCTATTGGGGCAGCGGGGTCGACCTGCGCCAGATTCGCGAAGGAACCCTCTCCATCGATATTTTCGACGCCCATACGCATCGCCCGGTTTGGCATGGTTGGGCGAAAAAGGATCTCAGCCGCGAGGACATGGAGCATTCGGAGCAGCCGGTCCGTGACGCCGTTTCGGCGGTTCTGGCGAAATTCCCGCCGCCGCCATAAGGCGGGCAGGGTCGAAAACGCCCCCTTGCCATCCCGCGATCATCCACCCAGATTCAACGCCATGTCCGCTTATATCCCCCTGGCGCATCGCGCCCTCATCGCGATTTCCGGCGAAGATCGTCGCACCTTCCTGCAGGGCCTGGTCAGCGCCGACGTCGAGCAGGCGTCGAGCCACCGCGCCCTCTATGGCGCGTATCTCACGCCGCAGGGCAAATATCTCTATGATTTCTTCCTGGCCGAGCATGACGGCGTGCTGCTGATGGAGGTCGAGGCGGCCGGCCGCGACGATCTGATCAAGCGCCTGTCGCGCTTCCGCCTGCGCTCGAAGGTCGCCCTGGCGCCCAAGGACGATTGGCAGGTCTATGCGATCATCGGCGCGCCCGAGCGCGAAGCCGGATCGGTTCAGCCCTGGGAAGGCGGACTCTCCGTGAGTGACCCGCGCCTGGCCGCCGCCGGCCAGCGCGTCTGGCTGCCGGCTCCCCCGGATATGCCGCTGAGCGAATTCCCCGTGTGGGACGCGCGGCGTATCGCGCTCGGTCTGGCTGACGGCAGCCGCGACATGGTGCCGGAAAAGACCATCCTGCTCGAAGCCGGCTTCGACGAGCTGCATGGCGTCGATTGGGACAAGGGCTGCTTCATGGGCCAGGAAGTCACGGCGCGCAGCAAATATCGCGGCCAGATCAAGAAGCGGCTGGTGCCGGTCGAGATCGCCGGCGCCGCGCCCGAGCCCGGCACGATCCTGACCCTCGACGGGCAGGAAGCCGGCGAGATGCGCTCGCACCAAGGCGATATGGGGTTGGCGGTCATCCGCCTCGACAGTCTGGAGCGCGGCCCGCTGAGCGCCGGTGAAACTCGTCTTACGCCGAAAATCCCGGACTGGGTCAGGCTCAACTGAACCCTTGGCCGCGTCTCAGGATGTCGTCGGCGAGCGTGGTGTAGCGCCCGTCTTCCTCATGCAGCACCAGCCCCGCCGTCAGGGTCAGCGGGGTCGCGATCCCTTTGCGGGCGCGCAACAGGATGCGCTTGGCTGGCCGTCCGTGCTTGGGCCAGAGCGGGGTCACCACCATCTCGCCGGCCTTGCCGTGCAGGGCGGCCATCAGCGCGTCGAGCCGATCGGCGCGGAACACCACCGTCAGCACGCCCTTGGGCCGCAGCATAGTGACGGCGAAGCGCATCCAGGCGGCCAGATCCACTTCGGCTTCCCGATTGGCGGTGTCCTTGATCGCGCTCGGGCTCGGCGTGCCTTCCGGCGCGTTGAAAGGCGGATTGGTCATCACGTGATGGAAGCTGCCGGGCGCCAGGCGCGGCGGCGGGGATTGCAGTGTGCCGATCATGGTCTCGACGCGGCCGACAAATCCGTTGATCTCGATGTTCTGCCGCGCCAGCGCGACCAGCGGCGGCTGCATTTCCAGCCCGAAGATGCGGCATCCCTCGACCCGGCTGGCCAGGCACAGCGAGGCGGCGCCGACGCCGCTGCCGAGATCCAGCACGGTCTCGCCCGCTTCGGCGGTAACGGCGGCGGCCAGCATCACGGGGTCGATGGCGGCGCGATAGCCTTCCTCGGGCTGGCGCAACAGCACCCGCCCGTCCAGCAGACGATCCTCGGAAACCCCCGTCATACATCCTCCCCCGGCTAATCCGTTGTAAACTTGACCGTTGGTGATGCGCAACCTTATGCTCTGGCCGGATTGAAAGGTGGGCTCTGGATTTGGCAATAGTCGTTAACCTGGAAGAGGAAAGAGGCAAGAAGCCTGCCTCCCTCGATGGCCTGACCGCTCTGGTCAGCGCCGATCTGGACAAGGTCAATCACTGCATCGTCGATCGCATGCACAGCCCTGTCGCGCTGATCCCGCAACTGGCGGGTCACATCATCGCGGCCGGCGGCAAGCGTCTGCGCCCGATGCTGACCCTGGCTTCGACCAAATTGTGCGGTCATACCGGGGAACGCCACATCAAGCTGGCCGCCTGCGTCGAATTCATCCACACCGCCACGCTGCTGCATGACGACGTGGTCGACGACAGCAGCCTGCGCCGCGGCCTCGCCAGCGCCAATGCGCTGTGGGGCAACAAGGCGTCGGTGCTGGTCGGCGATTTCCTGTTCTCGCGCTCGTTCGAGCTGATGGTCGAGGACGGCTCGCTGTCGGTGCTGCAAATCCTGTCGCGCGCCTCCTCGGTGATCGCCGAGGGCGAGGTGCTGCAGCTGATCACCGCCAACGACACCGGCACTGGCGAAGACGCCTATCTCGAAGTCATCCGCGCCAAGACCGCCGCTTTGTTCGCCGCCGCCTGCCGCATCGGCGCGGTGGTGGCCGACCGCCCGAAGGTCGAGGAAGAGGCGCTGGAAAGCTACGGCCTCAATCTCGGCATCGCCTTCCAGCTGATCGACGA
>Ga0213872_10002187_pt1 | contig 11723 bp, 13 predicted proteins | sample VelepicomBERX_R2_FD_160071 | JGI IMG/M metagenome (GOLD analysis project Ga0213872, IMG submission 160071) | Rhizosphere microbial communities from Vellozia epidendroides in rupestrian grasslands, the National Park of Serra do Cipo, Brazil - RX_R2 | ecosystem: Host-associated > Plants > Roots >... | reverse complement strand
AACCTCCACCTCTTCGAGCAAGTCCTTCACTATGCCTTGGCGTCCGCGAATGTCGCGGATAAGAGCATCAAGCGTGGGATCATACTCCGGGGGCTTCACTCCGGGTGCCCTGCGAAAGTCTTGGCCTCGGTCCCCTACGCGGGGCGGTTCACTGAGATAGAAGACAAGCAGTGACCGGCGATATACCCGCGCCATGTTCAGCAGGACGCTCCGCGACGGTTCCTCGGTCCCGGCTTCCAAGGTTAAGAGACGCTCTCCCCCTGTACGTTCACGGGTACCTTTGAATCCGAGCGCGTGCGCAGCCTCATCGACAGATAGGCCCGCCGTTTCGCGTGCCCATGTCAAGATTCGAGGGTTAAGTGCCATCGCTTTTTGATCCTAGCTCATTACGAGAGTAATGACGGAGAAGGGATCCAGTCTGATCACTCCGGTTGGTCGTCCACCCTTCATTTTCTACGTCTTGGAGTTCACAGAAAGGATGCTACAGACGCATAGCGGCAAGGCCGGGGCACCCATCGAAACCGGCACCTCCACTTCCAGCCTCGCCGCGCGAGGCCCGGCAGGAGCCCTCAGGCTTTATGCCGCCTTGGGGAGCTCGACTTTGATGGGAGGTTCGGGCGTGATGTCGGAAACTTCCTGCCGCCACAACCGCACAGTTTCGAGCAACCCCTGCAGAGAGTATTTCGTGATGGTGGTCTGCTCCGCTCCTGCCTTTGCATTCATCGGACGAATGGCGACAGCCTCGCGCACTCCCGGCCGAATACGTAGAAAAACGCCGCGCTGACGTCTGGGATTGGGAGTCGGGGGAGTACAGGCCATTCGCAACTCACCATCCGGCCTCATGTGAGGCAGTGCGTAAACGGCACAGTTTCCATCTTTGAGTAACTCCCGAATCAGGTCCTTTACAAGATCGGATTGATTCGAACTGAACTCGATACCATGTACCCTCGGCATTGAAGTGACCTCTTGCTCACTCCTCTCAGCCTACGAAAACAGCAGTAAGAAATGCGTAAAGCACGGGTCGAAATCAGCCCCAGGCTGATGCCGGTGTGCGAGATGCTTTGCCTCAAACGTGGGATAGGACGACTCAGTCAGGAGAGATACGCTTTGAACGCAAGCAGGCGACTACCTTTGCTGGAAGAAGAACATTGAAAGGCTCCATCCTCACGGCTCAGGTCCAAACTCAAACCAGCCCAACTCAAATTCGCCCAACGCAAATCAGAAGGTACCGTGCAAAATGGTGGATACGCGGCGCTGCACTTTTCTTCCTGGCCTTCTCCCTGTCCAGCATCGTCCAGTTTTGGGGCGACATCTTCGCCGACGAGCGGTCGTCAAGCCCAACTGAGATTCTCGTACCCTGCCTCATGGTGCTGACCGGCATCTTCCTGGTCGGGCATTTTTTCACCGTTCGCGTGACCCTTTTTCCGGATGCCATCGAGGTACGAACCCTTTGGTCCACAAAGAGGATGGCCTTCGACAGGATCCGCGGACGGCGCGAATCCGTGAACACCGATTCGGACGGCGTCACAACCTTAAAAATTAAATTGGAGCCGCTCGGTTATCAGCAGCCGGCGCTCGAATTTCAGGATATCTACAATTTCGACACCGAATTCTACGGGTGGCTCCACTCCCTGCCGAAACTGGGACAGTAGGCGGAGCGGTGCGGTCGTCTATGGGACAATGAAGCCATGAGCGGAATCCAGTTCGTCACCGACGCGAAAGGCCGCAAGGTCGGCGTGCTGATCGAGCTCAAAAAGCACCGGGCCGTCTGGGAAGACTTCTGGGATGGCCTCGTATTGGAGTCCCGCCGCAAGGAAAAGAGCGTTTCCTACGAGCAATATCGCGCCACCCGCCTGAAGCCCGCCGCCGTCGTGCCTGAATACTCCTTTCTTTTTCCCTCCAACGTGGAATAGCACGCACTCAGCCCCGCAAGCTACGCTGTCTCCGCAGGCTGAATAACCGTGAGATCCTCATCCGTAGTCCCGGCTCAGGTCCAAACCCGAAGCTACCGACCCAAATTGTGGATGTTCGCCTTCGCAGTCGGATTCCTCGGCTTCTGCCTGACCGGCCTTGCCCATTATTCGTGCAGCATGCTCGATCCGGAGCAGCCGCCGGAGACTACTGGCTTTGTCATCACCGGCCTTTTGGTGTTGGCCGGTATCGTCCTGCTTGGGCACTACCTCACCGCCCGCGTGACCCTGGGTCCCGATGCCATCGAGGTAAAAACTCTCTGGACCACGAAGAGGATGGACTTCAGCAGAATTCGCGGCTGGCGCGAGTATGAGACCACCGATTCGGACGGCGTCAAGACCCGCTACATTGAACTGGAATCGCTCGATCACCATCAGCCGGCGCTCAAATTTCAGGACATCTATAATTTCGATGCCAATTTCGACGGGTGGCTTCGCTCCCTGCCAAAACTGGGGCGTTAGGCGGAGCGGCGCGATCACCCACCTCGACGCGAACCGCAGCCACCGCATTTCCGTTCCCTAATCACTAATCCCTGCCCTGGCCGGGAATTTCCCCAAACCAGCTACAATAGAAATAGAGGACAAAGAATCGCCCGGCCGCATCTGCTGCCGGGCTTCGCTGTTTTGGGGCGGCCTATCGCAAAACGGGAATTCCAGAGCTTGCAAGTCACTTGTTTTCTATGACATACCGTAAGTCATTTCCCTTGTATGAGGTACGGCCGAGGTATGGCTTAACTCCAGTCCAATGAATGACTAACAAGTTCTGGGGGGAGGGGGTCCCCCTCACTAGCACATCCCGCTCGGCTTCGGCGCCGTTCCGGTTTCCTGCGAAGGAAGACTCTGCGGGTTCGGAACCGGATAGGGCGCGTTGCCGGTGAGCAGCGTTGCACACTCCGAGAGAATGTCTGACGTTGCCGTCGCGGGAGATGGCAGCGAGGGAATCGACGAATCGGGCTTTACGAAGTTCAATGCGCTGGTCAGGTCGCCGACCGCCGCACGGCGCCATGCGCTCAGGTTCGGTACTTCGGCTCCAAAGCGTGTCTCGATGAACCGCAGCGTTGATGTGTGATCGAACAGGTCCGAAGACACGAATCCCCCTCGGCTGAAAGGGGAGATCACGAGCATCGGCACGCGAAAGCCAAGGCCGATCGGCCCCGGAATCGCGGGACTGCCGACAACTGTCGGGTCCGGAACCGCCGGCGCCGTGACGTATTCGCCCGGTGTGCCCGGGGGCGCCGTCATCGGCGCGACGTGGTCGAAGAATCCGCCATTCTCGTCGTAGGTGACGAACAGGACCGTCTTCGCCCACAACGCAGAATTCGCAGACAGGGCGCTCATGATGACCGAGAGGGTGGCCTCCCCGAAGAGGGATGGGAACGGCGGATGCTCGGTATCAACGATCGAAGCCAGTATCCATGAGACCTGCGGCAGGTTGCCGGACGCTGCATCCGCCAGGAAGTCAACCGGAAACTGGGGTCCGAATGCATGTTGATAGAGCGGAGACGATGAGTCCTGGAAATTCTTGAAGTACGACAGGACATTATCGGAGAAGATCCCGTTCAGAATGTTCTGGTCGGGCGATGAATAAACCCGCCACGAAATGCCACGCGCCTGGAGTTGTTCGCACATGGTCGTGTAGGTGAGCTTGCCGAAGAAGGATGATCGGTTATTGACAAGAGTCTGAAGCAAGGGGCCGCCGTTCTTCCCATCGGGATCGATCGAAGCAGCCATGGTGTAGAGACGGTTGGGGTCCGTCGGGCCCATCACCGAGCAGAAGTAGTTGTCGCATATTGTGAAGGCATCTGCGACCGCGTAGAAAAACGGCAGGTCCGCGCGCGTGTAATAGCCCATCACGAGCACGGCATCGTTGGCATTGATCGGGAGATGAGAGGTCACGAAGCCGTTCATCGCCCCGTTGTTCCAGCTCTGGTGCTGCGGAACCCAGTCATGGCTGATGTCGTGCGTGCAGGCCGCGTTTTGCTTAGCCGTATCCAGATGAAATGGCAACAGGACGCCGGCCGGTGCGTCTGCGGTATTGGCTGGGTCGGGCTGCTGAAAGGCCATGCTCTGGTCTGAGAATCCCCGCACCCCGCGATAGCTGCCGAAATAGTGATCGAAGGAACGATTCTCCTGAATGAGGATGACGACGTGCTCGATGTCCGTCAGCTTCGAACACCCGGATGTAGGAGGAGGGCTCATGGAACCTCCTCCCGTCCCGCATCCCGGGAGCTGGGCCGCAAGCTCCGCCGCACCCATGGCAGCGCCGATTTTGAGCAATTCCCTGCGGGTGAGATGTTTGAAGGACGTGGGCACCCTTTCCTCTCACTGCATTGGATGCGTCCATGGGAAATGGTGGAAGATAGAAGGGAAAAGACATGACAAGTTTGAAGTCACAAGTTGTGTCCTCAATTTCCGCCGTTCCGGCGGAGCGCATCGTTGATCAAAATCGAGGAGCCGCGCATCCCGCTGATTCGCGGGCATAAAGTAATGCTAAGTACTGATCTTGCAGAGCTTTACGAGGTGGATCCAAGGGTCCTCGTACAGGCTGTTAAGAGGAACCTGGAGCGTTTCCCCGGGGACTTCATGTTCCAGTTGACTAGGACTGAGCACGCGAACCTGAAATCACAATCTGTGATTTCAAGTTGGGGCGGCGCCCGCCGCGCTCCGGGATCGGAGCCACTAACGAGTTCCGTCCGGCGCAGGGGCGGTATAGGTGAAGTCCTGATTCGCCGTCTGCTTTGAAGCTACGGTCACGGTTGTGGTCTTCTGTCCCAATTTTTCATGGACGGCCACAATCGTATAGGTTCCTGGCGGCAAGCCCTTGATGGTGAAATGCCCATCCCCGTCGGAAACCGCGAAGAACGGATTGGGCACCACATTGATGAACGCCTCCATCCAGGGATGATTGTTGCAGCGCACCGGAATCATCAGCTCAGGGGTGGGCAGCGTACGCATATCCGGCGATCCATTCGGTGGCTGTGAGATATCGACCGCCTGGTTGGTGCTGATCTGCGGCGTGAAGTGAACGTTGTGCATGGTGGGGTCGCCGTTGGTGAACTTGACCGGCTGTCCCGCCTGAGCACCCACCACGTGTGGAGCGAACCGGCAGCCCTTCTGATCGACCACCACCGGATCCTGCGAGGGCGCATAGAGCTTGTTACCGAGGCCGTCCTTCACGTAGATGAAAACATTCTGAAGTCCGCCATCGTGCACCACGTACTGTTCTGTGTTGTTCGCGTCCGCCGCTCCGCACACCGGATCCTGAGCCATATCAATCGCGATTCTCTGTGGAGGCTGACCCGCGAAGTGAATTGTCCCGGTGATCGTTCCCGCCGTACTGGCGTCGATGGTCGTGTAGACGCCGGCCGCCGAGGACCCCGCATCCTTTTTCTTGCAACCTGCACCAGAAAGCAGCAGTACGGAGAGCACTCCTGCCGTCGTGATCTTGGGTATCTGCATGAGAACTCGTTTCCCGGATAATTATCTTGCGGGTTGTGGAACTTCAAGCGCCGCAATGACCGCATCGCCAAAGGCCTTGGTGCCCGCCGTGCCGCCTACGTCGCGGGTCAGCGTTTTTCGCTCGCGGTAGACCTGCTCTGTGGCCGCCTGGAGTCTATCGGCTGCTTCAGCCTCGTCGATATGGCGCAGCATCAGAATGGCGGACTGCAGCAGCGCCGTCGGGTTGGCGATGTCCTTGCCTGCGATGTCGGGCGCCGATCCGTGGACGGCCTCGAAGATGGCGGCATCCGCGCCGATGTTAGCTCCCGGCACCAGTCCGAGTCCGCCTACGAACGCCGCGCACAAGTCGCTCACGATATCACCGTAAAGATTTGGAAGCAGCAGCGTGTCGTACTGATACGGATTCATCACCAGTTGCATGCAGGCGTTGTCGATGATGTGTTCGCCGTAGGTGATCTCGGGATAGCTCTTCGCGATCTCTCGCGCGCATTTGAGAAACATGCCATCGGAGAGCTTCATAATATTCGCCTTGTGAATGGCGTGAATCTTGCGCCGGCCATGTTTGCGCGCATAATCGAACGCCCATCTCGCGATGCGGGTTGAGCCCTTCTCGGTGATCACCTTCAGCGATGTCATGACTCCAGGAACCACCTCGTGCTCGAGGCCGACGTATTCGCCTTCCGTGTTCTCACGAACGATGATCAGGTCGACGTTGGGATAACGAGTCTCCAGCCCAGGAAGATTCTTGATCGGCCGGAAATTCACGTACAGCTCAAATTTTTTCCTGAGGGTCACGTTGATCGAGGTGAATCCGCCACCCACGGGAGTCGTCACTGGTCCCTTCAAGGCGAGTTTCGTCCGCCCGATCGATTCGTATAGCTCTTTGGGCACGTACTCCTCGTACTTCTCGAATGCCTCGGCTCCGGCCGAATACCTCTCCCACGCAAACTTCACTCCACTCGCATCGAGAATGCGTACGACGGCGTCGGTTACTTCGGGCCCGATCCCGTCTCCCGGAATCAGGGTGACTGCATGTCTTTTCGCTGTGCTCATAAATTCCTTATCCCGCAGATTTGTTTTTCTTGCCCGGTTCACGGGCAGTCAGCAGCTGTTCCAGCTCCTCTTTGAATTCGCGCACATCCTTAAAGTCGCGATAGACACTGGCAAAGCGTATATAAGCGACGGTATCGAGGGCCTTGAGGCGGTCCATCAGCAGTTCGCCGATCTCCCTCGTCGTGCGTTCGCGCTCGGACGATTCGGTCAGAAACGACTCGGTCTCGTCCACGAGGGCCTCAAGCTTGCTTGCAGAAATGGGCCGCTTCTCGCAGGCGTGGAGCAGGCCGCTCAGGACTTTCTGGCGCTCGAACTTCTCCCGCCGTCCATCCTTCTTGACAACCATGTAAGGGATTTCGTCGATGCGCTCATAAGTGGTAAAGCGCTTGTTGCATCGCTCACATTCGCGGCGCCTGCGGATGGAATCAGCCTCTTTGCTCTCGCGGGAGTCAACGACGCGGTCTTGCGTGAATCCGCAGTAAGGACACTTCATTTCTAGACTGATTCTATCAGCGCAGTATGATTGGCCTTTCACGCGCTCGCTACAAGGCCGCACTTGCCATGAACGGTTCATTGAGTTACGTTGCCCCATGGTGCATCTGACGACTCTATGACGACACATCAGCGTTCCGTTCTGAAAGGCGCAGCTGCCGGGCTCATCGGCGGATTGGCCGGCGCCGGAGCGAAGGCTCTCGCCGAGCAGCTTTTTCCGCCGCGGACGAAGGGCCAGACGCCTCCTTCGGTTGCTCTGGCCGAGCAGGTCGCCGGCCACCCGCTACCGCCGGCGGAGAAACAAGCGGCAATGCAGACCATCCACTGGGGTTTTGGAGCCGTGGCCGGAGCTGTCTACGGCGCAATGGTCGAGCTGGAGCCGTCGCTCGGTGCGTGGCGCGGAGCGGCCTTTGGCCTGAGCCTGAACAAGATTACCCACGAGACGGTCCTACCTCGCATGGGTCTTGCAGCTCCCAAGGAACAGCAGCCATCCCAGGAGCGCATCAGCGAGTGGGTCACGCACGCCGTCTACGGAATCTTCACTGATGCAGTGCGGCGGATCGTTCGCCGCAATCTCTGATTGTGCCTATGTGACCTGCTCGGGAGCGGCCTCAGCGACGGCCATCGCTTCCTCGCCAGCGTGTTCGCTCTCTTCGGAGACCTTCCTCAGCGAAACATGCTCAATGCGCGACCAGATCAGCCCCAGCGGAATCACGCTGAGAAATGTAACTGCGAGCAGCATGGCTGCGGAGCCCAGCGCCGGCTCCCAGCGAACAGCGAAGAAACTCTGCATCGTCGCGGCTACCGCTGCTATCTGCGTGAACCACCCGATTACGGGTAGCTGCACAGCACTCACCAGCATGCTCGCCGCCATCAGCACCATGCAGCGCGCCAGTGTCATGCCCGCCAGCGGAGGCGAGTCCACGAAGGCCCGGGTCGTCATCAGATATGCTCCCGTGATCGCTGCCCACATGAACAGTGAATAGAAAAACGCCAGCGCCACATCCTTGAGCGAGGCGAGCATATCCAGTCCGTCGCGAAAGGCGTGAATCTTGGACGCGACCGATTTGCCCAGCTTATGGGACAACATGCCGAATGCCTTTTCCGCGCCTGCGGCCACTGCTCTGCCGCCGATCCTTACCATCACTGCCAAAGCCGCCAGCGCCGCTGTTCCAGCCAGCCCGCTGAAGGCAATTTTTCGCAAAACCTCGGGATGCGGGAGAGATGCATCATGCGGAGCCGTGATCAATGCGAGCGAGAAGATCAGCGCCATCGCCCCGGCGTCGAACATTCTCTCTACCACATAGACCGCGATTTGCGAGCTGAGCGTAACCCGCACCCGCTTGGCGACAAGATAAGGCCGAACGAAGTCCGCAGGCCGCCCAAGCAGCGCCACGCCAGTGAACCCAATTACCTGCGTGCCCACCAGGCTGAATGGCGAGACCCTACGCACCGGCTTGAGGAATAGAGCCCAACGCACCGATCGGATCGCGTACCCTAGCCAAATCAGCGCCACGCCGATTCCGATATCACGCCAGTCAGCCAGTTTCAATTGTTGGAGAAAGATGCCCCAGTCGAAGTGGATTCGCCCGCGCGCGACGACCACCAGCGCCACCACAACAACAGCAGCCACCAGCCAGAGAATCCACTGCTTGTTCTTCAAGATTAAATCTCCATCAGCGAGGAATCAGTGCGCAGCAGAAGCTGTCTGCCGCGCCGCTACGCGCCGGTTGAACTCATGGATAACACGCGCAACGTAGGTTCGGGTTTCACGATACGGTGGGATGCCATGCCACCTGTCAACCGCAGCCGGTCCCGCATTGTAAGCGGCCAGGGCCTGGGCGAGGTTGTCATGGTAGCGCTGGAGCAGGCTGTCGAGATATGCCGTGCCGCCTTTGATATTCTCACCCGGAACGAATGCGTCCGAGACTCCGAGCTGTGCCGCAGTCCCCGGCATCAGCTGCATCAGACCTCGTGCTCCGGCCCGGCTCACGGCACGCACATTCCCCCCGCTCTCCTGCCGGACAACACTCGCCAGCAGGTCCACGTCGAGATCATGGGCGCTACTGGCACGTTCCAGTAACTGGTGCAGTTCCGCCTGTGTCAGCCTCCCATCGCCGGGGAGAGGCGGCGCGCCCCTCGGCGTCGCAGCCGGAAGCTCAATATGCTCGCTCGATGCGATCTCGGCCGAGCTCAGCTCGACGAAGTTCGTGCTGCCCGCATCCATGTAGAGTCGTACCCGGTCGCCCTGAGCCGCATGATGGTCGCAAATCAGGTCAAACCCATTCGTCAGGGTCACGTGCTCGGCAGCCTGCGCCGCGCCCGAAGCCAGAACCACGCTCAGCGCCATAAGAAGCAGCGTCCGTCTTTTAGGGCAGAAAGGCGACATTGCGCTCACTCTATCACGCCGGGGTCTCAACGGCTGCCCCCTTCCCGTACTGGACGCCCCCGGATTCAAGGACGCTCTCTACAATTTGGGCTACTCCATCCTGGTCGTTACTGGCGGCAATTTCCCATCCCCGCAGGCTGGCGATCTCAAGAAGCCCAGGGGCACCGTTGGCCATTGCGACCGGGCGGCCGGCAAAGTTGAGCATCTCGAGGTCGTTGAGGTTGTCCCCAATGGCCATGATCTCCTCACGTCCGATACCCCGGGCTGCCGCCAGACTTTCCAGCGCTACACCCTTGGAGCAGCCGGGCGGCAAGATATCCAGGATGCACAGGTCTTTCGATACATATTCCGTTCGGTGCAATTCGATTCGGCCTGCGAATTCGCTCGATAGGAGATCCGCTTGGGCCTCTCGCATCGTATCTACGGAACCGCAGATCATTCCCTGAACCGGTGCCTCTCCCGCATCAAAAGCGCGTTCCAGCGGCACGAATTCCCGAATCCAGGGGCGGTTAGCGTTGACCCACGGCATAATTCGCGCGCCCAGCCGGTCGATGGACTCAACTGCCAGTTCGCCCGGACCTTCGCAGTCGAAGGTGAACACCGTCATACCGCCATACCGGCGCAATTCTCCGCAAAGCGGACGGGCGGTCTCGACAGCGAGAGAAAAGCGGTCGATGCGCTCCCCGGCGAGCGTCCGTGTAACCGCGCCATTCGACGTAATGAGGATGGTCTCAGGCGCAAGCCCTACGGGTTGAATCAGCGGCGAGGCATACGCTTGGCGCCTGCCTGTGGCGATAACAATTTCGATTCCTGCTGCCTCAGCTGCGTGAAGCGCGCGGCAGGTTCTATCGGTCACCTGCCCTCCAACAGTTGGCAAAAGTGTCCCGTCGATATCGATGGCGATCAGCCGTACAGGTGAAGGCATTGCATTAAGTCTATCGGATTGGTATCCCGGCTGCCCTTCACCCGAAAGGATCATTCCCCCAGTAAGACCTATGTCCTTTTGCGTATGAAATTTACGCAAGTATTGGCATGGTTCATAATCAAATGACGGTGTGTGCCTCAATTCGCTAGTCTCCAAGGCAGAACAGCACAGCGGCTCTGGTCTTTCCGAGAACTGAACGACATGGCAGGTCAGCGAGATTTGGCCGAGCAGTTATTCGAGGCCGCATTAGACCTCAGCCCCGAAGATCGGGCCGATTTCCTCGACCGCCAGTGCAAAGGCGATCCGGAGCTGCGAAGTGCAATCGAATCCCTGCTTGTCGGCGAGACAGACCAGACGAGCTTTCCGGAGCAGTCAGCCGATGAGGGGCTCCACCGGTCCACGACCCTGCGCGGAAGCTTTATCGGTCCCTACCACCTACTCGATCTGATCGGCGAGGGGGGGATGGGCGAGGTCTGGCTCGCCGAACAGAAGCGCCCGGTTCGCCGTCGTGTCGCCATCAAGCTCATCAAGGTTGGGATGGACACCCGCGAAGTGGTTGCGCGCTTTGAGTCCGAGCGCCAGGCCCTCGCTCTCATGGATCACCCCGCGATTGCCAAGGTGTTCGACGCCGGATCTACTCCTGATGGCCGGCCCTACTTCGTGATGGAGTTTGTGGCAGGCATTCCCATAACGGCTTATTGCGATAAACACAAACTTACAGTGCGCCAGCGCATGGAACTCTTCATCCACGTCTGCGAAGGCGTGCAGCACGCGCACCAGAAAGCCATCATCCACCGCGACCTCAAACCTTCGAACATCCTCGTGGCCGAAATCGATGGCCAGCCGATGCCGCGTATCATCGACTTCGGTGTCGCCAAGGCAACCTCCCAGAAACTCACGGCAGGAACCATGCACACGAGTTTCGGCACAATGGTCGGAACCATTGGGTACATGAGCCCTGAGCAGGCCGACCCGTTCGGAGAGGACATTGACACGCGCAGCGACGTCTACTCGCTCGGCGCCGTGCTGTACGAACTCCTCACTGGCACCCTGCCGCTCGATCTCAATAAGCTTTCCTACGATGAAGTCCTGCGCCGACTTCGCGATCAGGACGCGCCGCGGCCGAGCACAAAACTGAGTACGCTCGGCGGCAGATCTGCGGAAGGCGCGAGGAACCGCAGCTCCGAGCGGCCAGCACTCGTCCGTCAGCTTCGCGGCGACCCCGACGCTATTGTGCTCAAGGCACTTGAAAAGGACCGTACGCACCGCTATGCCTCGGCATCTGAGCTGGCAGCCGACATCGGACGATACCTGCGCAACGAGCCGGTTACGGCACACCCCCCCAGCACGGCCTATCGTGCCCGCAAGTACATCCGCCGCCACCGTCTGGGAGTTGCCGTGGCCGCAGTTGCCGTTCTCCTGCTGGCGGGTTTCA
>Ga0213872_10002186_pt1 | contig 11723 bp, 7 predicted proteins | sample VelepicomBERX_R2_FD_160071 | JGI IMG/M metagenome (GOLD analysis project Ga0213872, IMG submission 160071) | Rhizosphere microbial communities from Vellozia epidendroides in rupestrian grasslands, the National Park of Serra do Cipo, Brazil - RX_R2 | ecosystem: Host-associated > Plants > Roots >... | reverse complement strand
GCGGTTATTCAAACAAGAAGGGGTGATTTAATGCGCGCCGGCAAAGAGAAAAGGAAGGCTCTCGGAAGAGTTGTGCACGATTTCTGTGCAATCGCCGTTTGCCTGGTTTTCCTGGTACCCGTGCTCTGGGCCATCTTTTCCGCCTTCCAACCGCCCAGCTACTTGTTTACATTTCCACCCAACTTCGATCCGCGAAAATTCAGCCTGTCGAACTTTCAGGCAGTTTTTGCGACCGGAGATGTGCCACGATACGCGCTGAATTCGCTGATCGTAGCTACCTCGAGTAGCCTGATCACAGTATTCGCGAGTTCGATGGCCGGGTTCGCGCTGGCGAAATATAGGTTTTTAGGCCGGCAATTTACCTTTTTACTGATCATCAGTGTCTTGTTAGTTCCGCTGCAAGTCCTGATGGTGCCAGTGTTTCTGGTATTGAAAACTCTTGGCTGGATCAATAACCTGATCGGAATCATCATTCCTCCGGCCGCAACGGCGACTGGGACTTTCATGATGCGTCAGTACATTATCGGCATCCCGGACGAATTGCTGGAAGCGGCTCGGATAGATGGAGCATCACACTGGAAGATTTATCGCCATATGATCCTACCCTTGTCTGCCCCTGCGATCGGAGCGGTGGGAATTCTAAGCTTTACATGGCGCTGGAACGATTACCTGTGGCCCCTCATTGTAATTAACAATCAACAGAATTTTACGCTTCAGCTATCACTGGCGAACCTGGTGGGGACTAACACAGTGGAATGGGGGACATTGCTGGCTTATGCAACGCTGGCGATGCTCCCCGTGCTCGTGGTGTTCCTCTCGTTCCAGCGTTATTTTTTGAAGGGATCGCTGAGCGGAAGTGTTAAGGGTTGAGAATCGTATGCAAATGGTGAAACTCGGCATTATTGGAGTCGGCGCGATGGGTACGGTCCATGCGCAAAGTGTCATCGACGGCAATATTCCACGCTGCCAGCTTACCGCTGTGTGTGACCCGAAGGCCGAACGCCTCAGTCGGTTCTCCGCCGCGGAACATTTTCTTTCCGTTGACGAGTTCCTGCGGTCATCCGAGACAGACGCCGTCCTGATTGCTACTCCGCATTACGCTCACACGACGATCGGGATACAGGCCCTTGAAAGCGGCCGGCATGTGCTTGTTGAAAAACCGATCTCTGTCCACAAATCGGATGCCGAACGTTTAATTGCGGCTCATCGCAATTCCAATCAGGTCTTTGCGGCGATGTTCAACCAGCGTACGGACCCCTTTTTTCAGAGGCTCCGCCGGTTGGTGCAGTCTGGTGAACTCGGTCTGATCAGGCGTGTGAATTGGACGATTACTAACTGGTTCCGTACGGAAGCATACTATCAGTCAAGCGACTGGCGAGCTACCTGGGCGGGCGAGGGAGGGGGCGTTTTACTCAACCAGTGTCCGCACAATCTGGATTTATATCAATGGATCTTTGGAATGCCCGCGGCCGTCCGAGCGTTTTGCCACTTTGGCCGGTACCACGACGTTGAAGTCGAAGACGACGTCACCGCGTACCTCGAATATCCAGACGGTATGACCGCTGTCATAATCGCTTCTACCGGAGAGGCGCCAGGCAGTAACCGTCTCGAAGTGGCCGGCGAAGGCGGCAAAGTCGTGATCGAAAACGATCAGTTCCTCTTTACGCGAAACGAAGTCCCCATGAGTGAATTTTCAAAAACGGACCCTGGCCGGTTCTCCGCGCCCGCGACGTGGGATGTCCGCATACCGATAGAAGGACATGGACCTCAACATAACGGCATTCTGGCGAACTTCGTGGCGGCCATACTCGACGGGGCAACGTTAATTGCACCGGCCCGAGAAGGTATTTGTTCCCTGGAACTCGCAAACTCGTTTCTACTTTCGAGTTTGGAAAATCGCTCAGTTCAGCTTCCTATCGATTCAACCTTGTTCGAGCAACACCTGAAAAGGCTGATCGAATCATCCAACCGGCAGAAGCCAAAAGTTGTCAGGGAGGCATTTGACGATATGGCCAACTCTTTTCGCTAGCCCGGAGGGATCCGCTCCTGTGAGTCCGTTGTGACATAGACGTCCCGCCCGAGCTTCGACGAGGATCACGGGGGGCGCCCGTGCCACCCACCATCAAACAAAAACACATCCCTAGATTATGAGTGAAACAGGTTTTAATTACGCTCCGAAAGGCAGGCCCGAGCCCGTCTGCCAACCGGGTGACTTTGCATTTGCGGCTGTGGCCCTCGATCACGGCCACATCAACGGCCAGTGTAACGGGTTGGTTGAGGCAGGTGGAGAACTACGCTGGGTCTTCGATCCCGATCCGCTCAAGGTGGAAGCCTTCCGGAAAATATTCCCGCAAGCCAAAGTTGCTAAGTCACTTGAGGAGATCTTACTCGATTCGGAAATTCAGCTGATCGCTGCGGCGGCAGTTCCTTCGCAGAGAGGACCTCTCGGTACGCAAGTCATGCGAGCGGGCAAACATTACTTTACGGACAAAACCCCATTCACTGAGTTGGGGCAACTGGCCGAGGCAAGGCGGGTTGCGGCCGAAACGGGTAAAAAATACATGGTTTACTACAGCGAACGTTTGCACGTCGAATGCGCGGTTTTCGCTGGCGACTTAATTGAACAAGGGGCGATCGGGCGGGTGGTGCAAGTACTGGGACTGGGGCCGCACCGCCTCAGCGCCAAAGCAAGGCCGGCCTGGTTTTTCGAAAGGGCGAAGTATGGGGGAATATTGTGTGACATCGGCAGCCATCAGATCGAACAATTCCTTTTCTATTCAGGAGCCTCCGACGCAACCGTCACTTCGGCGCGCGTGGCCAACTACGCGAATAAAGAGTACCCGGAGCTTGAAGACTTTGGTGACGCTTCGCTAGTGGCAGACAACGGAGCGACTTCCTATTTTCGGGTGGATTGGCTGACGCCGGATGGCCTGCGTACCTGGGGCGACGGCCGTACGATCATTCTAGGGACGGAGGGTTATATCGAGATGCGAAAATACATCGACATCACGCGTGAGGGGGGCGGTGACCAACTGTTTTTGGTGAACCGGCATGGCGAGCAACATTTCGCGCTCGGAGGCAAGGTGGGCTTTCCCTTCTTTGGCCGACTAATTCTTGACTGCCTCAATGGAACGGAAACAGCCATGAGCCAGGCGCATGCGTTCAAGGCGGCGGAGCTTTGTCTCAAGGCTCAGGCCGCTGCCCAACGGGTTGGATAGGGTTTGTCGCGTCCCGTTGGCGCCGCAAGGCCAAGGTGAAACTTGGCCCTACCGTACGTTGACCCAGCGTTCGGCGCATGACAGAATCCGTCCGGAACGGGATCAGACGGCCTGCTTCTCGGCGCACAAATGAAGGAAGTCCTCTATTACCTCTACGAACGTCGACTGCTTCGGCAAATGCGCAGCGGTCCGATGCCGGCGCATATCGGCATCATCCTCGACGGCAACCGAAGGTATGGGCAGCGACACGGCCTCACGGATCCACATTTGATCTACAGCCTTGGAGCGCGCAAGCTCGATGAGGTACTCGATTGGTGCGGCCAACTCGCCATTCCTGCCGTCACGCTTTGGGTTTTCTCCACCGAGAATTTCGAGCGGCCGACGGAACAGGTCTCCGGCATCCTGGCCGCGATAGAAGCAAAAATGCGATCACTTGCCAATGATCCGCAGATCCATCGCCAGCGGGTCCGAGTGCAGGCGATTGGCAAGCTGAAACTGCTGCCCGCTTCGACACTGGCGGCGATCTGCGTGGCTCGCGAGGCGACGGCTGGCTACAATGGCATGGTCCTTACTATTGCCGTCGCCTATGGAGGACGCGAGGAGATCGCGGATGCGGTCCAAGCCTTGCTCTATGAGGAGATGCGTAAGGACGCAACGCTAGCCGATGCCATCGAGCGGATCACACCGGCAGCGATCAGTCGGCACCTGTATATGGCAGGCTCGCCTGATCCGGACCTGATCATTCGGACCAGTGGAGAGATTCGACTGTCTGGCTTCCTGCTGTGGCAGAGCGTACATAGCGAATTCTATTTCTCGGACGTCTTTTGGCCGGCCTTCCGGAAGATAGACTTCCTACGCGCGGTCCGAGCGTACCAGCAGCGTAAACGACGATTTGGACGATAACCTACCCAACGATCCGGTAGGGCCAAGTTTCACCTTGGCCTAGGCTTGGAGCCAGGACGCGGCGAAGCGCGTCCCTACCGGACGCTGGGCCAACATTGCATCCCCTTCGGGCCATTCCAGATCCGACCCTAGGCAATCCGATAGTTAGCCAGATATTCATCTATTCGGCCGAGCTGGCGGCTGGCGTTTGCGCAAGCCTCATCAGCCCCGGTCAATCGGCCAGATCGCCCCATGCGCTCGAGTTCCCGAAGTGGCGGTAAAATTGCTGTCATTCCACAATTGGCACTCGAGCCGACACATTTGTGCGCCAGATGTTCGACCTCTTTCGCAGCACCCGACCGGATTGCGGCGCCCAGTTCCTTGATCAGTTGATGCGACTGCCGCAAATAAAGTTCGATCAATTCGCGGAGTCGTTCGGGACCGTCGCTCACCTCGATTAGACGCTCCATATCAACAGGGGCGCCCTCCGGTCTCTTAGGCACAACGCTAGTTTCTTCTCCCGGATGAACAGGGTCGATAGCCCGTTCACCAAGGTGAATTGCCTGAGTGGTTGTTGACTGGCGTAGATGCCGAGCGCCGTTCCACCGTTCCAAGACCGCCTGCAGTTCCTGCACTCGAATTGGCTTGCTGAGATAGTCGTCCATCCCAGCCGCAAGACATTTTTCGCGATCACCCTGCATGGCGTTTGCCGTGATAGCAATGATGTGAACCGGACATCTGCGGTTGGTGCCCAGATCCGAGCAGCGCTCCCGTGTTCGTATCGCGCGAGTCGCCTCGTACCCGTCCATTCCCGGCATTTGGCAATCCATGAGAATGACGTCGTAAGGAATGGATCGCAGCGCCTCCAGGACCTCCAAACCATTCGCGACAGCATCCGCACTGTAGCCAAGCTTTCGTAGTTGGCCGAGGGCAACGCGTTGGTTGGTGTAGTTATCCTCCGCTAACAGAATGCGGGCCTTCTCGGGTTGCCCATCGAGCGGTTGCGAGTGTGCCGCAGAGACGGATAAAATCGGCTCTGAAACCGCGTTGCGGACCGTGGATTTACCCATGGCATTGACCAGACAATCGAAGAGTCGCGATTGCTTTACCGGTTTGACGAGGTAGCTGTCGATATGGGCCAGTTTCAAGTCCTCCGTGCTGCATGCTTGCCCAAGAGAAGTCAACACTACCAGGCGCGTGCCGGCGATGGCCGGGTCGTTCTTGATGGCTCGGGCAAGAGTCAAACCGTCCATACCAGGCATCTGGACATCCAACAGCGCGAGGTCGAATGGTCTGCCCTCCTGGGCCGCTGCCCGCAACTTCTGTAAGGCTTCGGGTCCGCTCGCGGCGCTGATAGCGTGCATGTTCCAGGAAAGGATCTGATGGTACAGAATTTGGCGATTGGTCGCGTTGTCATCCACCACTAGCACTCTCACCGCAAACAGATCTGGATCGTAGGTCTCTCTTGCGCTCATGGCCTGTTTTTCAAGTCGGACGGTGAACCAAAAAGTGGAGCCTGCTCCCAGCTTGCTTTGCACGCCGATTTCACCTTGCATCATCTCTACGAGCCGCTTTGAGATCGCCAGCCCCAAGCCGCTGCCGCCATATCTGCGCGTGGTTGAACAATCAGCCTGGCTGAACGCTTCAAAGAGCCGCGCCTGCGCTTCGGGCGCAATTCCGATCCCCGTGTCGTGCACATAAAACTTCAGCACTGCGTGGGTTGCTGATTCGCTCTCTTTGCTGACCCAGATGACGACCTCCCCCGAATCTGTGAACTTGATGGCGTTACCGACAAGATTGGTGAGAACTTGCCGTAAACGTCCGGGATCTCCACGCAGCCGGGTGGGAATATCTCTCGGGACGGAACTTACCAATTCAATCTCCTTACTGGATGCACGTGCAGCCAGGATGTCCAAGGTGCCTTCGATCGCGTTGATCAAGTCAAAGTCGAGGACTTCAATGGTCATTTTGCCTGCCTCAATTTTGGAAAAGTCTAGAATGTCATTGATGATCGTCAGAAGCGTTTGCGCGCTGGCACGAATAGTTTCGGCGAATTCGCGTTGCTGCGGGGTCAGATCGCCATCCAGCAACAAGCCGGTCATCCCAAGGACGCCGTTCATCGGTGTTCGGATTTCATGGCTCATCTTGGCGAGGAACTCGCTTTTGGCGTGCGCCGCCTCTTCAGCGGCTTCCTTAGCCTGCTTCAGGCTCTCTTCCGCATGCTTGGCTACGGTCACGTCCCAGAACATGCCTTGGGTCGCGATGACCTGACCGCTTTGGTCGAGAACCGCCAGCTTGATAATGCGATTCCAACGCTGCTCACCGTTCGGATTGAGCCAGACCTCGTCCGTTTCAAACGGTTGGCGCGTTTTAATCAAGACTTTATCAATGTCCCGGTACTGCTGCGCCAGCTCCGGAGGATCAATGTCGAAATTGGTCTTGCCAATAATTTCGGTGCGCGGCCGCCCTTTGTAATCGCAGAACCGCTTGTTCGCAAAGATGAATCTGCCTTCCGTGTCCTTTCGGTAAATGTAGACAGGAAGATTTTCTACGAGCGACTGGAGAAAGGTTTCCGAGGTTGCCAGTGCTGCCGCAAGGCGTTCGAGCTCCCGGTTTGCGGCCTGTTGTTCCTGCATTAACCGTTGAGCCGTCTGCCGCCCAGATTCTGCTTCTGCCTTCGCCAGTTCAATGGCAACGACCTGGTCTCCGATTGCGCGAGAGATCAACCAGGCAAGAAGCAAAAGCAACACTAAACAGCCGGCCCCGAAAATCAGCATCTGCTGCCAGTCGCCGGCAAGGGTCTGCTCCATCTGCATGGTCAGTGCCTGGGAGCGGATCTGTGCTGATTCCGCGAACGCGGCTACGGCAGTATCGATCTCATGTGAAACTGAGGTCAGCCCGTCCTCGAGTTTATCCCGCTCACGTTCTAGCAGGATAGCGTCCCGCAAGAGAGTGTAAAGGCCGCCGCTCCCTACTACGACGCTTTGATTCTGCTGGTCCAGGGTAAATCCCTTACCGAAGAGGGCTGTCTTCAAGTCCTCCACCAAGTCAAATTGATAGGTTAGACGATCGAGGGCCGGCTTAAGCTTGTTGTCCTTCAGGTCGGCAAGATTGTCGACGTTCTTTTCGCCGTTAAGCAATTCGACCGTACGCGCCAGCTCAGCCAGATCGGTCTTGTATTCACTAAGTCCTTGGCTCAGTCTTTGCGCTTGCTCGCTGAGAATCTGTTGCGCCAGGCGCGCAGCTTCTTCTCCTTGGGCCGCCCGCCAGCGTTTGAATTGGATGGCCTCCTGCAACCGCTGCTGCCCGTCACGCAATTCGGTTTCGTTGCGCAACGCAGCGAGGTAGTCGCGAACCTGGGTCCGCTGCCGGTTCAAATTCTGCAGAGCGACATCGTATTGGGCCCGCCAACCCAAGGCCTGTTCTTTCAGCGCCGCCAGGTTATTAGCCAGCGAGTTCAGTCGATTGAGCGCCGACAAAGCTGATGGATCGTCTGTCGATTGCGATAGTTGGTGCGCGGTCTGCGCCAGGCTGGTCACAGCACCGGATGTTCCGTTAGAGGGCGTGTTCTCATCCAGCGCTGCTTGAATTTCTCGCCCAGCTGCTCCGGCACGCTGAAGGATTTCGCGGCTCGCTTGATGCAGAACTTCTTGCTGCTCCTGAAGCCGCATACGACTGGTACGAATCGACTGGAGCTGCAAGCCGTTTTGGCCAATCATCACCGCGATCATCACTAGGCCAAGAGCCCCAAGTAACCGCACCATCCAATAAATTCGTCGCGCCCCTTCTGTCCGTCTCATCGTAGTGCTTCCCCCTTGGACAGAGCCGTGATATCGGACCAATCGAACGGCACGAACCGGCCCCCTTTCAGTATCGTGGGCCAGACTCGATGGCTCGCCTGGTGCTCCGTGCGACTCAAATAGAGCGAATCCCCGAGACCGATATCAAAATTGCCCAGGCCCTCCAGCGCATCGACGATCGCTTCGCGCGTCGGTGGTCCCTGAATTTTTGCCAGAGCGAGCGTCAAGATCCGGGCGGCAATGTATCCTTCCAAATCCCCAAAACCAGCCGATGCCAACGGATCGATGACCTTGAGATCAGCTTGGTACTCGCGAACGATCGGAACGCTATCGTCCCCCGGATTCGGAACGACCTGGGTGACGATGACCTGAGCGTCGGTCCGGCCTAGCGACTCAGCGAGCGAGCTGCTTCCCACGAACGAGACATTCAGGAACAACGGATTGAGGTCTGCATTGCGACACAGTTTGATAAACTTAGCGCACGGCGCGTAGGCGCCAATCATGAGGATTGCGCGCGGAGCCTTTTCCGCCATCACTACCTTGGCGACCGCGCTTTCTACGGCGAGCGTGTTCCGCTCATAACCGACATGCAGGATTTTTGCGAGATCCTTGAAGCCATGACGCTGCAATGCGGCGATGCCCAACGCGAAGCCGGCATCCCCGTAACTGTCTCTTTGCGTGAAAAACGCGATCTCCTCCGGTCGCAATCCAGCAATACGAATGAGCGCGTCGAGCATTGCGGCCGTCTCCTCCGCATAGCCTGCGCGGAAGTTAATGACGTAGCGGTCGGGAGGATTTTTGCGTAGAACGGGACCACCCGAGAATGGGGCGAAAAGCAGCGTCTTTTGTTCGTTGACCAACGGAACGGCGACTATCGCAGGCGGGGTACCGACGTTGCCGATGACGGCGAGAACATGCTCCTTTTCAATCAGTTGCCGTATATTGGGTGCGGTGCGAGCCGGTTCGTATCCATCGTCGAGCGTAATGAGTCGCAGTCTCCGACCGTTCACACCTCCGCTGCGATTTGTGCGCTCCAAGCCGACCAGAATACCCCGTTGCATATCTTTGCCCAAGTTGGCGGCGTTGCCTGTTAGGACAGTAGACATTCCCAGGACGATGTCGTCTTGAGAGCCGGCCTCAATGGCGTTTGCATTGCGGTCCCCAAACCAGAGACAAATAAGCAGTATTGTCAGCGAGCGTAGGAAGCGGCGTGGACATCGCGCTTTTTGATGAGGCCCGTGTGCAGGAAATTGAAATTGGGCTATAAGCGGCGGCTGGAGATTACTTTGCACAGAGGTAGTCCACTGGGTTACATATTGGTCATAATTCGACAAATTTATTGTGATCTTTAGAATTACTAGATCCAAACGAAAATTGAACCATGCCGTGGGTCCGCGGCGCTGAGAACGCGCGAACTCTTTACAAGGATTCTTGGATTTATTAATTTTTCGCCGTGTTCCGGTCCGGGCTGAGATTCTGAGTATGACTGAAGGGTCAAAGGCTTCCGGCGCAACCTCGTGGCTTCCGGCGATCGTCGCCCTAACGATGGTCCTCACCTGCGCATTTATGGTGGTCCGGATAACGCTGTTTCTCCTGAGCGAAGGCCTCTGGTATGAGCGACTGATCTCCCTGGCGCTCCTTTTGGCGGAATCTTTTTTTCTGGTTAATTGCGTGGGCTATTTTGCCAATGTTTTGCGCGCTTTGGGCAGCCGCAGGGAGGAAACCGCGTCGCCGCACAGCCTGCCCGAACTTGAAGAGTACCCCCCGATAGCGATCGTCGTCGCTTCTTACCGAGAACCGCTTGAGGTCGTCGAGAGCAACCTCATCTGTTTTCGCAATCTCACGTATCCAAACAAACAGATATATTTGCTGGATGACACTCGCTATGAACTTGCGAAGGAAAATGCTGCAGAGCTGCAGCAGTATCGCGGTGCTATCGACGACCTTTGCCGCGAAGTCGGCGTAAACCTTTTCCGCCGCCGCTGGCACGGTGCCAAGGCAGGTATGATCAATGATTTTCTCGCATTTATCGAGGGACATCCCCCGGAAGGCTGGGAGTTTCACCACTTCCAGAGAACGAGCAGCCCCGGGAGCGAAAAGTATATCGCTGTCTTCGACGCAGACATGAACCCGCTCCCTGATTTCGCTGAAAGCATCGTTCGAATCATGGAGGAAGACGAAAAAATCGCCTTCGTTCAGACGCCCCAGTATTATAGCAACTTCGAAACCAATCGGGTAGCGCGCGCCGCGGGACTACAACAAGTCATTTTTTACGAGTACATTTGCGAGGGAAAGAGCTTACAGAACGCCATGATCTGTTGTGGTACCAACGTGATGTTCCGTCGCAAGGCGCTGGCAGAGGTTGGCGGTTTCGATGAGTCTTCGGTCACAGAAGACTTCGCTACTTCCATCAAATTTCATTCGACCGGTTGGAGTTCGGTCTATCTTAATCGGATCTGCACCTTTGGCATGGGGCCACAAGACCTGGGAGGCTATTTTAAGCAACAGTTTCGCTGGGCGCTGGGCACCGCCGGCCTCATTGTACCGATTGTGCGGCAATTTTTTCGTAGCCCCGGGTCACTCTCGCTCGGCAAATGGTGTGAATACCTGCTCTCTTCTACCTACTATTTTGTCGGTTGGGCCTTCCTGATTCTGCTTATTTGCCCGGTTATCTTTTTGTTTTTCGACATTCCTCGATATTTTGCGCATCCGAACGTCTTTTTTATTTTTTTCGTGCCGTACATGCTGATGACCACGTTCGCCTTTATGAATACGCTTCGAGCCCGGTCTTATCGGCGACGTGATATTTACAACGGCCTGTTACTAGCTAACGTGACCTTTCCGATTTACATGCAAGCATCGCTGCTTGGAATGCTCGGAGTTCGCGGCAAGTTTGGCATTACCCCAAAGTCAGGGAGCACTTCTCTCCCGCTACGTTCGCTCTGGCCCCAGCTTCTGACGATGACCACCTTGCTGGCAGCAGCTGTCTGGGGCTTGAACCGCCTTTATTATATTCGGGAACCGGTCCCCGCTCTTTTGGTTAACGTCCTATGGTGCCTGTACAATTTCTGGCTGATTTCGACCGCGTTTTATTTCAACCGACCCGAGGAGCCTGCATCGCTCACAAATCTCTGAAGATTTGTGAGCGATGCAGGCTCAGGCAGCAGAATCCTCCGGCTGCGCCGGACCATTCTGCTGCTTTTTGAAGAGAAGAGTTTAAAAACAGGTTGTTTCGAATCGTTAATTATAAAGCACGCTCTTGAACAGACGCGCAGCGTCTGTTTAAGAGCTTTCTAGCCCGCAATGAGCTCGTCGATTCTCCCAGCGCGTGATTTTTGCGGGCTAGCCGGTCCCCTGATTCCTATGCTGATGCACTAGTACCAGGGTGTTGAAATTCGAAAACAGCTGGTGTTTAAGCAATTGCACCGACCGCAGGTAAGGCCGAATGGTTTTCGCATCGAATCTCTCGCTCAACTCCGTGAGACTCGGCTCAAAATCAACGGCGGATCGGAGGGTCTCCAGATCCGCTGAGTTCGGAAACACTTGTTTTGTTGTCCGATTCAACGCCCGTAAATTTGCAATGGTCTGAATATGTTGTGCAATCTGCGCCCGAACCCGCGGAACCACGTTTTCATCTGTGGGCAATCCCTTGGCTCTCCGTTGCAAACTGTGCCGCTCGAAATATGGCAGCAGGTGCTCCAAGTATATGGCTACCCCTCGCTTAAAATAGTAGGCGTCTTCGAGAATTCGTTGCGTTAAATCTTCGAGGCTTTCAATGCCGAACTCTTCGGTGACAAAGCGGATCTCGCCGGTTTCAAAAGCG
>Ga0213872_10002185_pt1 | contig 11725 bp, 7 predicted proteins | sample VelepicomBERX_R2_FD_160071 | JGI IMG/M metagenome (GOLD analysis project Ga0213872, IMG submission 160071) | Rhizosphere microbial communities from Vellozia epidendroides in rupestrian grasslands, the National Park of Serra do Cipo, Brazil - RX_R2 | ecosystem: Host-associated > Plants > Roots >... | reverse complement strand
GGGCCACGAAGCCGAAGGGCCGGTTCAGGGCCAGCAAGGCGCCGGCCACGCCGGCAATGCCCAGCGGGCCGGTGAGGAAGACCAGCATGGCGCGGCTGAAGCTCTGCAGCTGCAGCATCAGCAGGGTGAAGGTGATGAACAGCATGATGGGCAGGCCGGCCGCGATCGAGTCCGAGCCCTTGCTGCTCTCTTCCACCGCGCCGGCCACCTCGATGCGGTCGGACAGGCCGGCGGCGCGCCACTTCGCTTCCAGTTCACGCAGGCGGGGCAGCAGCTCGGCGGTGACCGTGGCGCCTTGCAGGCCCTCGACCACATCGCCCTGCACTGTGATCGCGTAGTCGCGGTTCTGGCGCCACATCACGCCGGGCTCCCAGCCGAACACCGGCTTGGCCACCTGGGTCAGCGGGATCGAGCGCCCGGTGGCCGTGGGCAGGTAGGCGTTGGCGATGTCGGTGATCGCATTGCGCTCTTCGAGCGGCTGGCGCAGCACGATGTCGATCAGCTTGTCGTTCTCACGGAATTGGCCGACCGCAGTGCCGCTGAGCACCGCCGCCGATGCCTGGGCGATGGCTTGGCTGGTGACGCCCAGGGCGCGGGCCTTGGCCTGGTCGACCTCGAGGCGGATCACCTTCACCGATTCGTTCCAGTTGTCGTTGACGCCGCGCATGTGCGCGTTGCCACGCAGGATGGCGGCCACCTCGTCGGCCCGCTCGCGCAGCACCTTGGGGTTGGCCCCCATCACGCGGAACTGCACCGGGTAGGCCACCGGCGGCCCGTTGGGCAGCAGCTTGACCCGGCCGCGCACCTCCGGGAACTCCTGCGCCAGCAGGCCGGGCAGCTTGACGCGCAGGCTCTCGCGCACCTTGAGGTCGGTGGGCATGACGATGAACTGGCTCACATTGGTCTGCTGGAAGATCTGGTCCAGCGGCAGGTAGAAGCGCGGCACGCCCGAGCCAACCCAGGTGGTGACGCTCTGCACCCCGGCCTCTTCGCGCAGGCGCGCCTCGACACGGCGGCTCACCGCCTCGTTGGCCGCAAACGACGAGCCTTCGGGCAGCCAGATGTCGATCAGGATCTCGGGGCGGCTCGAATCCGGAAAGAACTGCTGCTGCACCCGCCCCATGCCGACGATGCCCAGGGCGAAGATCAGCAGGGTCGCGCCGATGGTGGTCCAGCGGTGCGCCACACACCAGTTCACCGCGCGGCGGAAGCCGTTGTAGAAGGGACTGTCGAACAGCTCGTGCGGCTCGCCGCCCGCTCCCTCGCCGGCATGGGCGGCCTCGGCCACATGAGGCGGCCGCTTCAGCAGCAGGGTGCCCAGGTAGGGCACGAAGTAGACCGAGACGATCCAGCTCAGCACCAGCGCAATCACGGTCACCGCAAAGATGGCAAAGGTGTATTCGCCAGTGACCGATTTGGCGATGCCGATGGGCAGGAAGCCGGTGGCCGTGATCAGGGTGCCGGTCAGCATCGGCATGGCGGTGATCTCGTAGGCGAAGGTGGCGGCACGCACCTTGTCGTAGCCCTCCTCCATCTTGCGCACCATCATCTCGACCGCAATGATGGCGTCATCCACCAGCAGGCCCAGCGCGATGATCAGCGAGCCCAGCGAGATCTTGTGCAGGCCGATGCCCCAGTACCACATGGCCAGAAAGGTCACCGCCAGCACCAGCGGGATGGTGATGCCCACCACCAGGCCGGGGCGCACATCGATGTAGTAGCGGCGCAGCCAGGGCTGCACCCCGGGGCGCTTGTGCAGGCCCAGACTGACAAAGCTCACCGCCAGCACGATCACCACCGCCTCGATCAGCACATGCACGAACTCGCCGACCGAGTTCGACACCGCGCGCGGCTGGTCCTGCACCTGCACCAGTTGGACGCCGGCCGGCAGGGTCTTCTCGATGCGCGCCGAAACCGCCTTCAGCGCCTTGCCCAGGCGGATGATGTCGCCGCCCTTGGCCATGGACACCCCCAGAGCGATCACCTGATGGCCGTCATGACGCACCTTCACCACCGGCGGGTCGACATAGCCGCGCTGGATGTCGGCGATGTCGCCGAGGCGGAACTGGTTGCCCGAGCTGCCTCGGATGGGCATGGCGCGCAACTGTTCGACCGCCTCGAACTGGCCCTGCACCCGCAACTGCACCACGTCCAGCGGGGTCTGCACCGCGCCGGCGTTCTCGACCGCGTTCTGCGCGCTGAGCTGGGCCAGCACCGCGTTCAGGTCCAGGCCGAGCTGGGCCAGGCGCTTCTGCGAGATCTGGATGTAGATCTTCTCGTCCTGCACCCCGAACAACTCGACCTTGGCCACATCGGGCACGCGCAGCAGGCTCTGGCGCACATCGTCGGCGAACACCTTGAGCTCGGCATCGCTGAAACCGTCGGACTGCAGCGCATAGATCACGCCGTACACATCGCCGAACTCATCATTGAAGAACGGCCCCTGCACCCCTGCGGGCAGGGTGTAGCGCATGTCGCCGATCTTCTTGCGCACCGTGTACCAGACATTGGGCACGTCGGCGGGGTTGGACGAGTCCTTGATGTTGAAGATGATCTGCGACTCGCCCGGCTTCGAATAGCTGACGATCTTGTCCGCGTAGGGCACCTCCTGCAGCGTCTTCTCGAGCTTGTCGGTCACCTGCTCGGCCACCTGCTGGGCCGTCGCGCCCGGCCAGTTGGTGTGCACCACCATGGCCCGGAAGGTGAACGGCGGGTCTTCGTCCTGCCCCAGTTCGAAATAGGCCGCAAAGCCCAGCAGCATCAGCACCACCAACAGGTAGCGGGTCAGGGCCGGATGGTCCAGCGCCCATTTGGAAAGATTGAACCCCGGCTTGGGTTGCGCTTGCGTCATGTCCAGGCCCTTGTTCATTTCGTGTCGGCAGCCACGGCCTTGGCCGCTGCGGCGGCGGGCGCGGGTTGGCCCTGCTGGGCCAGTTGATCGGCGCTCAGGGCCTTCTTGGGCTGGTAGATCGACACCTTCTGGCCCGGCGACAGCACATGCACGCCGGCCGCCACCACCTGGTCACCCGCCTTCAGCCCCGAGGCGATCACCGCCTCGTTGCCATCGGCGGTGGCCACCTCCACCGGCTGCAGGCGCACCGTCATGCTGGCCGGATCGAGCAGCCAGACCGCACTGCCCTGCGCCTGCGCGCGCAGGGCGCTGGTGGGCAGCTTGATCACCGGCGCGGCCTCGTCGGTCAGCCCCTGGGGCAACACATTCACCGTCGCGCCGAGGGCGGGCGCGCCCTCCAGCGGCAGCGCCAGCTTGACCGTGTAGGTGCGGGTCACCGCGTCGGCGCTGGCCGCCACCTCACGCACCTTGCCGACGATCTGACGGTCCTCCGACCACAGCCTGACCGTCACCGGCGCCCCCACCTTGACGGCGGCCACGCGGTCCTCGGGCACCGAGAACACCACGTCGCGCGGGCCGTCCTGGGCGATGCGCAGCACCGGCGTGCCGGCCTGCACCACCTGGCCGGTCTCGGCCTCGATGGACGTCACCACGCCCGACACATCGGCCACCAGCGAGGTGTAGCCGATCTGGTTGCTCTGGCCGTGCAACTGGGCCTGGGCCTGGTCGAGCTGGGCCTGGGCCGATTTCAGGGTCGCCTCGCGGCGTTGCAGCTCGGCGCCGCCGATGAAGTTCTTGTCGAACAGTTCCTTGTAACGGCGGAAATCGGCCGCCGCCAGGTCGCGGCTGGTCTGGGCCGCCACCACCTGGGCCTGGGCCGCTTCGGCCGAGAGCCGGTAGTCCTGCGGGTCGAGCTGGGCCAGCACCTGCCCCGCCTGCACCCGCTGACCGAGCTCGGCCTGGCGACGGATAATCTTGCCAGCCACCCGGAAGCCCAGGTTCGATTCGATGCGCGCCTTCACCTCGCCCGAGTATTCGAGCACCGTGCCGTAGCGGCTGGTGCCCACCGTGAGCACCTTCACCGAGCGCACCGGCTCGGGCGCCGCCTCGGGTTTGGAACACCCCGCCAGCAAGCCACCGAGGCCGGCTGCCAAGGCCGCCGCAGCGAGGAGTTGAGGACTTCGACGGAACATGTGGAACATGGAATGGGGCATGACAGACCTGCTGGGCTCGGAATCGAAAACCGCCCGCATGGCGGGCAGGGTGGGTGCATCATTTAATGACTGACTGGTTAGTAATCTAAAGGATTGTTCAGATGTGTGTCAAGCCGGCCGCCACCACGGCCCCAGCCAACCCGGACAACGGAGCCCAGGCCATCACCCATTACGAGAACTTTCCGGTCGCCTCGTGGCTGTGCCCGCCCCGCCTGCGCCCGCCGATTGCCGCCATCTACCACTTTGCCCGCACCGCCGACGACCTGGCCGACGAAGGCGAGGCCCCGGCCAACGAGCGCCTGCAGGCCCTGGCCGACTACCGGAGCGATCTGCACCGCACGCTGGCCGGACAAGCCCCGGGGCCGCGCTGGGCCGGTGTGCTGCAGGCGCTGGCGCGCCAGCAACAGGCCTGGCAACTGCCGGTGCCGCTGCTCGACGACCTGCTCAGCGCCTTCGAACAGGATGTGGCCTTCACCCGCGACGCCCGCAGCTACGCCGACCGGGCCGCCCTGCTCGACTACTGCCGGCGTTCGGCCAACCCGGTCGGCCGCCTGCTGCTGCACCTGCACGGCGTCGACGACGCCCAGGCGCTGGCCCAGAGCGATGCCATCTGCAGCGCCCTGCAATTGATCAACTTCTGGCAGGACCTGAGCCAGGACATCCCGCGCGGCCGCCACTACCTCTGCGATGCCGATCTGCAGGCGCACGGGGTCGGGCGCCAGGTGTTGCAGGCGCTGCAGCCGACACCGGCCGCCCTGGCCCTGATCAACGCGCAGCTCGACTGGGCCGAGGCCCTGATGCGCCAGGGGGCCCCGCTGGTGCACCGCCTGCCCGGGCGGGCCGGCTGGGAGCTGCGCCTGGTGGTCCAGGGCGGATGGCGCATCATCGAACGCATCCGGGCGGTCGGCGGCAACAGCCTGCAGCACCGGCCCAAGCTCGGACGCGCCGATGCGCCCGGCCTGTTCTGGCGCTGTCTGTGGATGTGAAACCGTGAACCGGTTCTGAGCGCCGCGCAAGATGGGACAATGCGGCCCGCGGAATTCCAGATCCATGACCCCAGAAGACTACGTCCAACAAAAGGCAGCCGCCTCCGGCAGCAGCTTCTATTACGCCTTTCTCTTCCTGCCCCGGCCCCGGCGCGCGGCCATCACCGCGTTCTATGCCTTCTGCCGTGAGGTCGACGATGTGGTCGACGAGGTCAACGACCCCGGCGTGGCGGCCAGCAAGCTGGCTTGGTGGGCACAGGAGGTGCGCCAGTCCTTCGACGGCCGCCCCAGCCACCCGGTCATGCAGGCGCTCATGCCGCATGTGCCGGTCTACGGCCTGCGCCAGGAGCAGCTGCAGGCGGTGATCCAGGGCTGCCAGATGGACCTCGAACAGAGCCGCTACCTCGACTACCCCGGCCTGCAGCGCTACTGCCACCTGGTGGCCGGCGTGGTGGGCGAGGTCTCGGCGCGCATCTTCGGCCAGACCGATGCGCGCACCACCGAATACGTCCACACCCTGGGCCTGGCCTTCCAGCTCACCAACATCCTGCGCGATGTCGGCGAGGACGCGATGCGCGGGCGCATCTACCTGCCCATCAGCGAGCTGCAGCAATTCGACGTCAAGGCCCATGAGCTGCTGCAGCGCCAGTACTCCGAGCGCTTCACCCGGCTCATGCAGTTCCAGGCCGAGCGCGCCCATGCGCTGTACGACCAGGCCTTCGCCCTGCTGCCCGACGCCGACCGCCGCGCACAGAAGCCCGGCCTGATGATGGCCAGCATCTACCGCACCCTGCTGCGCGAAATCGAGCACAGCCAGTTCCAGGTGCTGCATCAGCGCATCAGCCTGACCCCGCTGCGCAAGCTCTGGCTGGCCTGGCGCGTGCAGGCGTTCGGGCATGTCTGAGGCGCCCCTGCAGGTGGCCGTCGTCGGTGCCGGCTGGGCCGGACTGGCCGCCGCCGTCGCCGCCCATGAGGGCGGGGCCCGCGTCACCGTCTTCGAGGCGGCCCCCCACCCGGGGGGCCGCGCCCGCCGCATCGTCCACCGGGACGCGCAGAACCTGGACAACGGACAGCACATCCTCATCGGCGCCTATGCCGAATGCCTGCGCCTGATGCGCCACGTCGGCGTGCCCATCGAACAGGCCCTGCTGCGCCGCCCCCTGAGCCTGCGTTTCCCCGGCGGCGACGGTCTGTGCCTGCCGGACTGGCCCGCGCCGCTGGATGCGCTCGCGGGCATTCTCGGCGCCCGCGGCTGGTCCTGGCGCGAGCGCCTGGCCCTGCTGGGCGCCTCGTTGCGCTGGCAACTGGCCGGCTACCGCTGCCCGCCCGGGCAGACCGTGCAGGCCCTCTGCCAGGGACTGCCGCCACGCCTGATGGCCGAGCTGATCGAGCCGCTTTGCGTGTCGGCACTCAACACCCTGTCCGCCTCGGCCAGCGCCGAGGTGTTCCTGCGCGTGCTGCGCGATTCGCTGGCCGGGCCCTCAGGGGGCTCCAACCTGCTGATTCCGCAGGTCGATCTGGGCGCCTTGTGGCCCGAGGCCGCAGTGCGCTGGCTGCAGCGCCAAGGCCACACGGTGCACCTCGCGCAGCCGGTCCAGGCGCTGCAGCATGGCCATGGGGGCTGGCAGGTCGACACCTCGACGCAGCGCTTCGATCGCCTGATCCTGGCCTGCCCGGCCTGGGAGGCGCAGCGCCTGCTGGGCCGCCTGGAGGGACTGCCGCCGGACCAGCAACAGGCCGTCGACACCTGGTGCCGGCTGGCCGCCGGCCTGCAGCATGCGGCCATCGCCACGGTCTACGCGCAGGCCGAGAGCCGGAGCGCGACGCCTCTTCGGCTGCCCGAACCCATGCTGGCCCTGCGCAGCGGCCCACAGGCCCCCGCCCAGTTCGTCTTCGACCGTGGGCAGTTGGGTGGCCCCAAGGGCCTGCTGGCCTTTGTGGTCAGTGCCAGCCCGGCAGCCGACCGCCACGCCTTGCAGGCCGAAGTGCTGGCCCAGGGCATGCAGGCACTGGCCGCCTGTGGCCTGAGCACGCTGCAGCCCTTGTTGACGGTGCTCGAAAAACGCGCCACCTTCGTCTGCAGCCCCGGGCTGCGGCGCCCGCCAACCGAGGTCCTGCCGGGGCTGCAGGCCTGTGGCGACCATGTGCAGGGGCCCTACCCTGCCACCCTCGAAGGGGCCGCGCTCAGCGGCAGTGCGGCAGGCCGCCGGGTCACGGCTCGCTGAACAGGGCGCAGAGTTCGCTGAGGCTCTTCACCGTCGGCGGCGGCGCCACCTCATGGCGCCAGGGATGGTCCTGGCGGTTCAGCCACACCGCCTGCATGCCCGAATTCAAGGCGCCCAGGGCATCCATGGTGGCATCGTCGCCCACATGCAGCACCGCCTCGGGCGGCAGCTCGAGCGCACCTGCCGCGGCATGGAAGATGCGCGGATCGGGCTTGGCCACGCCGAACTCCTTGGCGCTGATGCTGGCCACGAAATGCTGGCCGATGCCAACGCGGTGGATGTCGGCATTGCCGTTCGACAGGGCCAGCAGCGGAAAACGGGCCGCCAGGAAACCCAGCGCATCGGGCACCTCGTCGAACAGCTCGACCCGCTGACGCTCGGCAAAGAAGACCTCGAAAGCGGGCTCGGCCAGCGCGACGTCGTCACCGGCCTTCTGCAGCGCCAGGCGGATCGATTCGAGGCGCAGGGCGCTGAGGTCATGCTGCAGATCGGGGCGCAGCCCCACCATCTGCTCGCGGATGTCGCGCAACGCACCGGGGCTGGCGAACAAGGCAGCCGTCATCGGCGCATGCACATGCAGCCAGCGGTAGAGTTCGGTTTCCGCACGGGTGATGGTGGGCCAGATCGGCCAGAGCGTGTCATCCAGGTCCAGGGTGATGGCCTGGATACGAGCGAGATCGAGCATAGGTGCGGGAGAATACTGCATTCGAAAGCCCCGCACCCACGACCCCCATCCCCGCCAGACCTGTCCATGCCCTTCGCCCCCGAACCCGCCCACACCCATGGTCAGCCGGCCCGCACCGGGGTGCTGCTGTGCAATCTGGGCACCCCCGACGAGCCCACCGCGCCGGCGCTGCGGCGCTACCTGGCGCAGTTCCTCGGCGACCCACGGGTGGTCGAGATCCCCCGCCTGCTCTGGCTGCCGATCCTGCACGGCATCATCCTGCGGGTGCGGCCGGCGAAGTCGGCCGCCAAGTACGCCAGCATCTGGACCCCGGAGGGCTCGCCGCTGATGGTCTGGACCGAGAAGCAGTCCAAGCTGCTCCAGGGCTGGCTCGGCGAGGCCGGCCACGCGGTCCGGGTGCGCCATGCGATGCGCTACGGCCAGCCCTCGATCGCCAGCCAGCTCGACGCCTTCAAGGCCGAAGGGGTCGATCGCATCCTGATCCTGCCGGCCTACCCGCAGTACTCGGGCACCACCACCGCCAGCATCTTCGACGACGTGGCCGCCTGGGGCCGGCGCCAGCGCCGCCTGCCCGAGCTGCGCTTCGTCAACCGCTACCACGACGATCCCGGCTACCTCGACGCGGTGGCGCGCCGGGTCGAGGCCCACTGGGCCGAGCATGGCCGACCCGACCAGTTGGTGATGAGCTTTCATGGCGTGCCCGAGCGCACCCTGCAGCTCGGCGACCCCTACCACTGCGAATGCCACAAGACCGCCCGGCTGCTGGCCGAACGCCTGGGCCTGCGCCCGGACCGCTACAAGCTCACCTTCCAGTCGCGTTTCGGCAAGGCCCGATGGCTCGAGCCCTACACCGAGCCCACCCTGGTGGCGCTGGCCAGGGCCGGCCAGCAGCGGGTCGACGTGGTCTGCCCGGGTTTCACCAGCGACTGTCTCGAGACGCTTGAAGAGATCGCCCAGGAAGCCCGCCATGCCTTCCTGCAGGCCGGCGGCAAAGCCTTCCACTACATCCCCTGCGTCAACGACAACCCGGTCTGGATCAGCGCCCTGAGCGCCCTGGCGCAGCGCCACCTGGCCGGCTGGCCGACCCACCCGCCCGATGCCGCCGCTGCGGCGCTGAGCCGCGAGCGCGCCCTGGCCGCCGGCGCCGAGCGCTGAACACCCCACGACCGTCTTTTTGCGCCCCGGCCTGCCGGCGGGGCGCCCCCAGTCTTCCATTCTTCCGACATGACCCTGCCCCCGTCCCTCGAAGCCCTGCCCGCCCAGCGCCTGCGCCGCCACGTCGACCCTGCCAGCCTGGGCTTTGCCAGCACCGCCGAGCTGTCGGCCCAGGAGCCCGGCTGGATCGGCCAACCGCGCGCCGAGGCCGCCACCCGCTTCGGCCTGGCCATGGCCGCCCCCGACTACAACCTCTTCGTGCTCGGCGATGTGGGCAGCGGTCGCAGCTCGCTGCTGCGCCAGGCCCTGCACCAGGCGGCGGCCGAACGCCCCACGCCACCCGACCTGTGCTACCTGCACCACTTCGAGGCACCGCGCCAGCCGCTGGCCCTGCGCCTGCCCCCAGGCCAGGGCCGGGCGCTGCGCCAGGCCCTGCAACAGCTCCAGCGGCAGTTGCCGCACGACGTCCCGCAATGCCTGGAATCGGCCGAATTCACCCTCGAGGCCGACCAGATCGAACACGCCTTCGAGACCGAGGAGAGCGCCGCCCTGCGCGGCCTCGAGACCCTGGCCAGACAACATGGCTTCCAGCTCAACCGTGAGGGCGACCGCCTCAAGCTGGTGGTGCCGTCGGCCAGCGCCCCGTCCGGGGCCCGGACGCCGGCCCAGGACCAGGTCCATGCCGAGATGATCCGCGTGCTGACCCAGCTGCGCGAACGTGAGCAGGCGCGCGACCGCGACCTGCTGCAACTGCAGCAGCAGCGCCTCAAGCCCCTGCTGGAGCGGGCTTTCGCGCCGGTGCTGCGGGCCGTCTCCGAAGCTGCGGCCGCCAGCCGATTGTCGGCCTGGGTGCAGGCGGCCCAGGAGGACATCGCGGCCCACATCGATCTGTTCCTGCCCCAGGAGGCCGATGACGAAGACCGCCGGGTTGAACTCGACCTGGCCCTGGCCCGGCTGCAGGCCAACCTGCTGGTGGACCATGGCGCCCAGTCCGGCGCCCCCGTGGTGATCGACAACAACCCCCAGGTGCGCAGCCTGTTCGGCAGCATCGAGCATGTCGGTGGCGAGGACGCGGGCCCGCCCGACCACAACGCCATCCACGGCGGCGGCCTGCTGCAGGCCCACGGCGGCTTTCTCATGCTGCATCTGCAGGACCTGCTCGACGACGAACTGCTGTGGGAGCGGCTGCGGCGCTTCCTGCGCTCGCACCAGGTACAGATCGAGGAGCCCGGTGGCAGCGGCACCCCGGCCGGCGCCGGCCTGCAGCCCGAGGCGGTGCAGGTCGAGGTCAAGCTGGTGCTGATCGGATCACCCGAGCAGTACTACAAGCTGCAGGACGAAGACCCCGAGATGGCGCGGCGCTTCCGGGTCAAGGTCGAGTTCGTCGACCGTTTCGCGGCCACGCCGGACACCGACCGCGCCCTGGGCGCGTGGGTGGCCTGCCGCAGCCGCAGTCGCGGCCTGCCCCACTATGAGGCCGGCGCCGTGGCCGCCCTGCTCGAACAGAGCCACCGCGAAGCCGACGACCAGCACTACCAGAGCGCCCTCTTCGGCCAGATCGAGAGCCTGCTGTTCGAAAGTGCGGCCTGCTGTCGCGCCCGCCAGGGCCGCGAGGTCAGTGCCGCCGATGTGGCCGAGGCCCTGCAGCTGCGCGCCCGGCGCCACGACTATGCCGAGCAGGGGGTGCTCGACTCGATCAGCGAAGGCGAGCGCCTGCTCAGCCCCGCCGGCGAGGCCGTGGGACAGATCAATGCGCTCAGCCAGGTCGACACCGGCGACCACCGCTTCGGCGTGCCGATGCGCATCTCGGCGCGCACCCTGGCCGGCCACCAGGGGGTGATCAACATCGAGCGCGAGGTCAAGCTCTCGGGCCCCATCCATGACAAGGGCGTGCTGATCCTGCAGGGCTACCTCGACGGCCTGTTCAGCGAGCAGGCGCCGCTGGCCCTCAAGGCCTCGCTGGTCTTCGAGCAGGAATACGACGGTGTGGAAGGCGATTCGGCCTCCTGTGCCGAGCTGTTCGCCCTGCTGTCTTCGCTGTCGGGACTGCCGCTGCGCCAGGACATCGCGGTCACCGGCTCGCTCAACCAGCACGGCGAGGTGCTGCCCGTCGGGGGGCTCAACGAGAAGATCGAATCATGGTTCAAGGTCTGCCAGCGCGCCGGCCTCGCCGGCCAGGGCGTGCTGCTGCCGCAGCGCAATGAACGGCAGCTGATGCTGTCGCATGAACTGCTGCAGGCCGTGGAACAGGGCCTGTTCAAGGTCTACACCATGCGCCAGGCCGCCGAAGGCATGGCCCTGCTCACCGGCACGGCCTTCGAGCAAGACGGCCACAGCAGCGTGCTGGCACGCGCCCGGCGCAGCCTGCAGGCCTACCGCCGGGCCAGCCAGCGCGCGGCCGCGCGACGCTGAGCCGCGCCGTCGCTCAGCCGGCCTCGGCCCGGTCGATGAACTCGCGCACCAGTTGCAGTTGCGCCGGCACATTCAGTGCCGGGGCGTGGCCGCAGCCCGGCACCTCGACCACGGTGGCCTGCCCCCGCACGCCGGGGCCGCGGCGCAGCATCTCGGCGGTGGTCTCGGGCAGCACCAGATCCGACTCGACCCCGCGC
>Ga0213872_10002184_pt1 | contig 11726 bp, 17 predicted proteins | sample VelepicomBERX_R2_FD_160071 | JGI IMG/M metagenome (GOLD analysis project Ga0213872, IMG submission 160071) | Rhizosphere microbial communities from Vellozia epidendroides in rupestrian grasslands, the National Park of Serra do Cipo, Brazil - RX_R2 | ecosystem: Host-associated > Plants > Roots >... | reverse complement strand
CGGGCGTACGTCTTCGGTATCGCGGATTTCTGGAGACTGGGCAGGCATCACTTCGTCGTGTCATTGTAATAGCCGAATGTTTATCGGGTGGTCGGTATCTTGATCGTGACGATTAATCCGCTGTCCGGGCTGTTAGCCGCCTCCATAGTCCCCTTATGAAGCGCGACCGCGCGATGCGCAATAGCAAGACCCAGTCCAGTGCCCTGATCGTCAGCGATAGAGATCGCATTTACACGGTAGAACGGTTCAAAAATTCGCTGAAGCGCCCATTCCGGCACACCGGGCCCATGATCGCGCACGGTAATTAGAGCGTAGTCGGCACAGCGAAGGCCGAGTTCGACTGCTGTTCCGGCCCCGGTATAGCGAATCGTGTTGCGAACGACGTTTTCGATCGCGCTGCGCAGCAATTCGCGGTTTCCTGTAACGATGCATTCGCGCTGGCACTGACACTCCACTTTCCGGCCGTGTGCTTGCGCTTCGAATTGGGCATCGTCAGCAACGTCCTCGACGAGCGCAGAGAGTTCGAGCGGGCCAATTGTTGCGATTTCAAATCGGCGCTGTTCAGCCGCGCCAGCATCAGCAGCTGCTCGATCAGCCGGTTCAAGTGCTCGGCCTCGCTATCGATGCGATCTAGCGCCTGAGCTGTTTCGGTACCGCCGCGCCGCGCTAATCCGCACGCGATCGTGAGCCGCGCCAAAGGCGACCGCAATTCATGCGAGACATCGTTCAGCAATTGTGTCTGGGACGCAATCAGACGCTCAATTCGATCAGCCATTTCATCGAAGTTGGCGGCCAGGTGCCCAATTACATCGGCTCTCTTAGAAAGCGGCCCGTTGATGCGGGCTTGCAAGTTTCCCGCTGCGAACCTACGCGTCGCCCCGCGAATCTGCTCCACTGGCCAAGCAATGTGGTGAGCCATCCAGACGCATGCAATTGTCAAGATGCCGATCAAGCCCAGCATGCGCAGCAAAAGGGACCGGTTTCCAATCTCGGTCGGCGACAATGATCCCAGAATCACGGTCCAAGAGTGCGCTCCAGAAATTGCCCGCCGCGCCACGAGTTCGGCATCCAGCGTCGTTCCCGCTATTTTCCCGTTGCGCTCCGCTGCTGCCATCAACTCAATAATCTCCGGCGGCGCAGGGGGTCCATAGCATTGCTTCGAATTCTCGAAGGCGAACAGAAAATGCCCCGAATCCGCAGAGATGCCACAGCTGCGGGAATTCTGGAATTCTGCGAGCTTCTGTTCTGCTGACCGCAGCAGGAGTTCTCCGCTTCCTCGTTGCGCATTACGCACCGGCTGCAGCGCGAATGAGGCGAGCAGGCTGCCCGAAACCACCGCGAGAATGATGGATCCCCACAACCAGAGAAAGATCTTTACGAACAGGCTGCGCATAAGTCGATTTATTCACTGCCCGGCTTTGGCCGAACAACGTATAGGTATCCCGTTCCACGTATGGCTCTGATTCGTTCCGAGCCATTCGCCAGCAAACCGGTCTTACGCCGCAAATTGCTAACGTGCACCTCGATACTGCGATCGAAAGGTGTGTATTCGCGCCCGAGCACTTGGCGCGCTATTTCTTCTCGTGGCACTACTTGGCCGGCAGCCAAGGCGAGCATTTCGAGCAAATCGAATTCAACCGTGGTCAGCATCAAATCCTGCCCGTTCCGGCGCGCAATTTTCGCTGCCGAATCGAGTTCGAGATCACCAACAAGGACCGGCCCGGCCGGCTGCGCGGGACTGGCGCGCCGGAGGATGGCTCGCAAGCGGGCGGCAAGCTCGCGCGGATTGAATGGCTTCGGAAGATAATCGTCAGCACCGATCTCAAGCCCTAGTATGCGGTCGAAATCATTGCCCCGCGCGGTAAGCATGAGGACCGGGATGGAGGTTTGCGCCCGGATGCGTCGCAGCACTTCGAACCCGTCCAAATCGGGCAGCATAACATCCAGCACCACGAGCGCGTACTGACCCGCGAGAACGCGCTCCACGCCATCTTGCCGGTATGCACAGCGTCGATTTGAAATCCCTCCGGTCTGAGGTATTGACGCACAAGCTCACACAGCCGGACATCGTCGTCGATTATCAAGATCTGGGCATCACTCAAGCGCTCCATCATAAGCAAGCCCCGTCAGTCGCAATCCTCAAGAATGCTCAAGAACGATAAAGCCATCCTGATCAATCTTCGAAATCGCTTAGTGCTTCTTATGGTTCATCGCCGTAATCTACCCGCATAGTCGAATTATGAAAAGCATTTCGACGACTCTCACGACCATCACAAATGGCGAATTCATTCGGCGCTCGCTATCACTTTTCTTCGCATCCCTTCTGCTCATGGCAGGCACCTTGCGAGGCGCAGCTTCAACAGCCACTGAAACTACTGCAGTCGCGGTCCGTTTGGTTGATCCCATTGATGTGGTCCACAGCGCCGCTGGCGCGCGATTTCCCGCTACTCTCGATGAGCCGGTGATTGCCGGCGATCGCGTAATCGTTCGCAAAGGAGCACCGGCAGTCGTACAGCTCGTTCACTCCCATTCTGAAGCCGAACTGATCTTGCTGTCTATCGGAGATCCACCGCTCGAGATCCACTCCGCCCCGGTGCTTGCCAAACAAATAAGGAAGGCGCAAGGCACTGGTTCGCATCTCGGCAGAGACGCGCTCGCCGGCGCGTTAGGTGGAGGGCTGATTATGGGGCGTATTGGTATTCCCGTGGGGGCCGCGGGTGGCTTACTCGCTGGGGAGACTATCCACGCCATCCGCAAACAACTAGGAATTCCCGCTGAAACGCGCATACCGTTTGTGCTGATTCAGTCCATCGATGCTCAATGAGATCTTTGGCGCGAAAAGCGAAGGAGCCAAAAACAAATGCACAGTTCAGTAAACAACCGGAAATGTACTTTGAAGCCTTTAATTGTTGTCGGGCTATGTCTAATATTTGCGGAAATCGGGCTCGCGCAATCACCGCAGAGTCAGTGTGACCGAGACCACACCGATATACGGGGGCATCTCATTAGTTCGGAATTCATCCGAAGCGCGAGCCGGGATGACATTGCACGATCGTTTGCCACGCTCGGCTGGACTGACGTCGTTGTGAAAACTGGTGTCAGCATTCGCCGCATCGTGTATACAACCATCGACGCACACGGTGCGCATACGGTGGCCTCCGGCCTGCTTGCCCTTCCGACTGACATTGAGCCAGTTGGTGTGGTTCTGTTTGGGCACGGAACGTCGACACAAAAATCCTATGTGCCGTCCGCCCCCACGCTCGAAGGCGAAACGGTTGCAGCCTTGTTTGCATCGGGCGGCTTCGCGTTGGCCGCACCTGACTACGTGGGCATGGGGACTTCGCCCGGACCCCATCCTTATCTCAACGCGGCCGCAGAGGCTACTGCTTCTCTCGACCTGCTTACCGCCTCTCGGCACGCGGCACGCAGTACGAACATAGAACTCCCGCGTTCCCTGTATATGACTGGTTTTTCACAGGGAGGCCAAACCGCGTTAGCACTCGATCGTGCCATTGAAGGTGGTGGCAATTCACAATGGGATGTCGCAGCAGTCGCGCCCATAGCAGGGCCTTACGACCTCGCCGGCACTGAATTTCCGGGCTTGATAGACGGAACGTCGCCAAGCAGCTCCGCGTACTTGGCGTATCTGGCGCTCTCTTATCTTCAGGTCTATCGAGGCAATATCTCCGATATCTTCCAAACGCCATACAACGAGCGAGTGACCCTTCTGTTCGATGGCCAGCATACTTTAAGCCAGATCGTCCAAGCGTTGCCCGCTCCGCGCAACCTATTTCGCGAGGACTTCCTAAGGGCCGTACAGGCTGGAACCTCTCCGTTCGTGTGGCAGTTGCGAGAGAACGACACCATGCTGGTCGCTCCGCATGCGCCCGTCCGGCTCTATTACGGGGACGCCGATACCGACGTGCTCCCAGCCAATACTCAGATCGCGGCCTCGGCCATGCGCTCTCTGGGCGTCAACGTTGAAGCCGTCGATCTTGGCGCGACCGCAGACCGCCCGGCATCAGAGTACCTCGGCCTGCCTGCCGTGCGAGCCTGGTTCGACCAACTTGTGGCCGGGAGGTGATGTCGCACGGTGCGGAGCAAGGTAAAATGCCCTTCCAGTTCGCTTCGACAGCCCCCGAAAGGACGATGCGAATGCTGCATTTGCGTCACTCCCATGCTCACGCCCAGACGCATCCCCTTCGCGAGTATCGAAAATGGCTGTGGTTTTCATCGGGGACAGCGTCGTCCGCTATCGTAGTGATCGGCGTTCGCGTCACGCATCTGACTAGCTCCACCTTGGATGGAATCGCTTTCCTTAATGGCAACGCTGTTTTTAATTTACGGGAGCGACAGTGGACGTAGAAAAACCAGTCGTACAGAGCACCCCATCAGGGTTAGAGTCACGGGCTTGGGATTAAGCTGCTCGTGACACGTGCCTCGTGTCGCTTCGACACGAACAACCGGCTGTATCAATGTGTGATCGACCTGCTCCACGGGCCAGGGGCGTTTCAGCGGCTAAACGATTAGCGCAGACCGGCGAGGAGCGCAATGGAAAATAGTGAAGTTACATACGTTTGCCGGTCCGCATTTATATGTCGAGTCGGAAAATGGGGCGACATCCGATTCCGTCACTTATACGGCATATATATGCAATGCTTCAGTTGATTGATCGCCACTGCGCGGTGCCCAAGCGAGGGATGCCGACACCCCCGGCTCGGTTCGTGGACACGGGGGCCCGGTATGCGGGCAGATGTTCGGACTCTCCGTTCGGAGCGTGCTCCGGAGTTGGAGACCTTCAGGCAGAAGTCGTGTCTTCAAAACGCCGCCCGACTTTCATCGCTAACAGGCCAATAGCGTTGGGATGGCCGGAACCAGAGCATTTGCTTTGCGCGTCCGTCTGTGCTGTGCGGCTTGCCGGTTCGGAGGCTGCCAACTGGATTACTTCCGGATTGCGTGATCCGGGATATATCCAGAACGGCATCGACCAATCCCGCGTTGAAACGCTCTCGAGATCCTAGCTGATCTCGGACTAATTTCGTAGGATTAGGTCAGCAGCCCCTTGCCGCACACTGGACGGTGATTTGCCAGGCGGAAACTAACACGCGCGGCCTTACTGCCAAGCCTCGGACGTCGGCGGAGCAATTTCCATCGCCCTTGCAGCTCCAGAAGAATTCTTTTCCGGGTTCTTCAGTTCTTCAGTGCCTGTGACAGTAAGGGCAGTAACAAGATGGCGCTCTCGATCCGCCTTCTTCGATAGAGGCCAAGGTTTCTTGAAAAGAAGATCGGTACTCCATTGCGTCGACTCACGGCCAAGCATGCCGTACATCCGTCCGTCATCTTTTCAGCCGGGCGTCAAATGGATACAGCAAAGCCTCAACAATCTGGAATTTCTTTGCATCGGGATGAGTAGGATTGAGTAGAAAATTCGCGGTTTCGGGCACGATTGCGCTAGGAACACGCAGCAAAGCAGTGTCCTTCTTTTGAAGCCATGCTGTTCCCAGGTCCCGCGTGAACTCCAACTGCGATTGCCACTCGGCTGGCAGCCCGTCACGTTGAATTGCTTGAACCTGTACTTCCGGTGCCTCGATCTTCAGCAAAGTGAAGTCTGGCGGCACGTCATTGGCGCTCGTATGACCACATACTTCAAGCAGCGCGCCTGCCGCGCTCTCGGCCAAATACACAATTGGCTGGCCAGCATGGTGCCAGCGGCCTGGCGACCGCAAGCCTCCAGTTCCGCCAAGGTCCCGGTGGCGGCTGATCCTCCATAGGATCATTTAGACAAACATGCCATCGTCGATCTGAATAAGCAGTTCTTCCACGATCCGGCTCCCCATATCGGTTTTGAGGAGCGACAGTGGGGGGCGCCCAGCCAGCCTCGGATGGGGTATGCGCAGCCATTCCAAGGCCCGCTGCCGAGTGCCGTAGACCGACTCCGCTAGCGAAACCGTCCGGATTACCCGCAATACTCGATCCGACTCTTCAATGGTCAGCTTTTCACGGCGGGAGCGCCGATGCTGGAGCGTGCGCAGCGGAATAACGGTAGCATCGATTTCTGAGCGCTCGAGGCCAAGACTGATAAGCCGACTAATGACTCCGGGGGCGAGCCGCTCTTCGACAATCCGCAGGAGGTCAGCTTCTGTCGCCGGTGGCTTGCGTCCAAGCCAATTACCGATTTGCGTATTCGGCGCATTCATGATCCAAACTCTCACTACATTATGCCACGTAGTTACTGGCAAAATGTAGAGTTTCAAACGATGTAGAATTTCAACCGATAAGAGATGCGGATCGTCAGCAACCGGCGACGACCAACGCGCGATTTTCACTGCCGCAAGCAAAGCACAAGAGGCGGCCAATACTTGAAGCAACTCGCCGCAGTTGCCCAGGAGCGCGCCTCGTATGGGGCGCGTTTCCTTACAGCAGGCCTCTCTGAAGAACCTCCTCACTACTTGTTTCTGCGGACCGAACCATCCGTTAACCGCAATCGGAAGCATCGTTTGGCCGCGCCAGCCCAACCGCGCGCTGCCGTCAAAACCAGGCGCTCATCTCGAACGGCTTTTGGATGCTTCTCTTTCCCTACGGCCCATCGTTGCGTGAACGGGGTGCCGCTCGGTATTGTGGGCGCCCCCCGTCTTGTGGTAACTGCCGACGAGTCCGCACCCAGCCCCAACGATGAGGTCCCCTTCTAAGGGGGCCTCTTCACCACGAAACGAACCCGTCCATGATTCAGCGCGAATCTCTCCAGAATCGGTGCCGACTGTCGCTCGAGCAGTTTCTGACGCTCGACGGCAACTCTCGATGAAATCCTCGCCGCTGTGGTCTGCGACATCGAACCGGCTCCCGCCCTTTGCACGCAGTTCTGCGAAGTGGAATGGGACGGCACGTGTCTTCATGGCTGTCCTTCTCTCCGTTGCGCGGCGGGCCACGTGTGAGGCGCCCTTCTCCATGGCGCGCTGGCTGCCGCCAGCGCACACACGTTGCCCAGCTTGACCTGAGAATAAACAGTACACTGCTCAATTGAACTGACCGGGATCATGCAATTCTCGACCGATGATGTGCTGAGCTTATTGGCCGCTCGAAGAGGCCATTTTCTCCTTGAGTCTGGGCACCATGGCGATCTCTGGCTTGATCTGGAACTATTGTGCCGGTACCCAAACCGAATTCGCCAGCTGTGTGCTGCTTTGGCCAAGCGCCTGCCGCCATTCGAACTCAACGCGGTCTGCGGTCCTCTTGTCGAAGGAGCCTTTATCGCGTTGATCGTAGCCTCGGAACTGAACCTACTCTTCTCGTATTCGAGCGTTTCGCCAGAGCGAGTAACGATGCCCTGTTCCCGGCAGGCTATCGTGTTCCCAACCCTCTTCGTCAGCTTGTTAAAGGGACCCGCATCGCAATCGTGAATGATGTCATCAATGCTGGCTCGGCTGTGCGTGGCACGTTCGAAGATCTGGAAGCCTGCGGTGCAGATATTGTCGCGATCGGAAGCCTGCTCACTCTCGGCAATGCAGCTCAAACATTCGCTGATAGCAAGAATGTGGCGCTTGAGAGCCTTGTCCATCTCCCGAACAATTTGTGGCTTCCGGCAGATTGTCCGCTATGCGCGACCGGTGTTCCGTTGCAAGATATCGCTGGTTTTCGCAATATACTAACGCAACACTCTTGTGCCGATCAGTAGCTACAACAATCTCAAGGTCCGGCATTGTGAGTGTTTGAGAGACAAATAGCGGGAAGGGGGCGTTTCGCCCCCTTCCCGGGCTTCAGCCGGCATACACCGCGCCGTCTTCCGCTCCCATCCGCAGCGGAGACGTTCCCTCTCCGCAACGACTCTCCCTTGAAACTACGATGGCGCTCCGCTCGATGTAGCGGGCTCCGCGCGATCAGCCTGCGGCAGCACGGTCGAAGAACTCTGTTGATCCCCCTGGGCGGCGGTATTGTATGCGTCCAGGCCACGGCGATTGCTTTTTTTTGGCTCATCGCGCACACGGCCCCGGCGCAAGCGGATCGCCCTCCGGGTTTCGGTCCCCCCCGATTTTCCAGAGGCTGTAAGCAAAGGTCCCTTCCAGAAAATCGGCTCCCCCGAAAAGGTTGCCAGCAACCCGATCTGCTTGCGCGCGTGGTGCCCCGCGGTGCGCCAACACCATTCGCGAAAGGCAGTCGCCGCGCCTTTCCGCTCCGCCGCCAACGGGGTGCTTGATGGCTATCCGCGCTGAGCGCGGTTCTGGATGCGGCTGCTGGCTGACGCGCGCAGCCGAAAGAATGACCACGAACGAAAGGAGATCGCTTTATGAGTACTGCAATTGTCAACACCACTCGGGATTTACTCATCACGGCAATCGACCTCACGCGTGCTTGCTGCGCTCTCGAGACTAACCTCACCTGGCTCTCGATTCATCGAGCATCGCTTCACGGGTCCGCCGACATCGCCAATTACTTCGCTAATGCTGCCATTGCGTTCGAAGAACAAGCCCATTCCATTGTCTTGGCGGACTTCCAAGCCTTCGATGCTCGCGACAATCTGGCCCACATTCTGATGGCGTCCGAACCGCTGAATGGGGACGAGTTACGGGCAGCCGTGGCCGATGCGATCCGCGAAGCCCGTTCGGAAGAGGTTCATGCATGACTAAAATCACGCGCAAGCTGGTTCGCGTCGCGAAGGCTATCCGCGATGGAGTGCTGATAGACATCACCAGCGGTGCGAAGCTTCTGAGGCTACCGCTTCCCGGTTTCGCTCACCACCGCCTTCTATGCCGCTTGCTTTTCGCGATGTTATAAGTAAGCATTCTACCTAGTATCCTTACTTAGTTGAGGGATAAGAATTACCGTGACGATCAAACGCAAGACTCAAGTCCGCACCAGGTGTTCCGAACGGAGTCGTCTTCACTAGTTCTCCTGACGCATTAAAATCCAGCAGTTCAGAAATGTTCTGAGGAAAGCTATTATCTGACACAACAATAAGTTGAGGCTTATGGAGCGGCCCACATGCAATATCCCTTAGGCCTACAAGGTCGTTGGTCACACCAAAGAAAACATTACTGTTTCCCTGGGAATCGAACGCAAGAATGGAGTCGACCCCTGCCGACTCGGTGCTTGGACTATTGATTACAAAGAACTTGCTGGCATCACGATCTTCTGCGAAAAGGAAGTGAGCGTGAAATAGTAAACAAACACACAGCAGACCGGCGTCACCGAAACTTTTCATGCACATGACCTGTCCCCGTATGTTGGTCCAGTAGGTTTTTGTACTGGAGTGGCCAAGAACGAAGGGCGTTGCCACTGCTGTGCAAATTCCTCGGGCGTCCGGTACGCAAGACCGCTGTGTGGACGGAGCGTGTTGTAATCGGCCCTCCATAAACTGATCTTGCGACGCGCTTCGAACAAATTGCAGAACCAGTTCGTATTTAGGCACTCGTCACGCAGCCGCCCATTGAACTTTCGATATGTCCGTTGGCCTGCGTTAACAACTGCACCGCAATGCGACGTTGCAGAGCGAACTTTCACGTTACTCATCCATTTCACTCGCGCTATGGGCAGCGCTTCACGCTGGTCGCGTATAAGGGCCCCTGGGAAGCGCTTCGAAATAACGGCGGTAAGATCTACTGCGGGGATGGAGCCGCAGAGTTCTTTGGGGATGCTCTTTGGGATGCGCCCGGCGACACTGGCGTCCAAAATCAGGCTTTGGGAATTAAACGGCACTAGGGATTCAATTCGACGAATCATCTGGGTGACCGCGCGCGACAGACAACGCGAGCGGTTTTGAAGCTCAACCTTTTCCAAGCACGAGAATTAGACACTCCAACGACAGATGGACGATTGTGCATTTCAAGGATATGCGAGACGTTCACCCGCTATAGCCCACATGATTGAAGTTAGCTGAAGAGGTACACCATGAAATACGACTTTCTGATTGAGACTTATGAGACGGAGCGCGTGAAAGTAATCAGCGCATGGAGCATGTTCACTGACCAGGACCTCCCGATCCGACCTCACCCATCTGATACCCGGGGACGCAGTTTCCACGAGCACATGGTGCATCAGTGTGTCAGTGAAGATTTCTGGTTTCGGACAATGCTGGATATCGACGTCGGGGCCCCGCCCTTACCAAAAGATGAAACCAGATTAGAATTCATGCGGCAATACGCGGAAGACAGTGGAAAGCGTCTCGCTGCGTTGCGGGAGAAGGACGAAGCATGGTGGGAAGGGGAGACGAAGTTCTTCGACGTACATCGATCGCGCGCCTGGGTGATGACACGCCGCATGACCCATACCGCTCATCATCGAGGACAGCAGTTGGCTCTTCTCCGCATGCTCGGGCATGAGGAGTACAGCAATTACGGCCCTACTGCGGATACGGGCGGACTGATGCAAAACAACGCGCCAACGATCTACCCTTACGCAAGCCTGGAGTCGCTTTTCGAGGGTGAAGCCGCGGGAGGAAGGAAGAGCGCACTGCCCGGTCCAGGACAAAAGCCGGTGACCGAACGGCCAGCGGTGAAAAAGTGATGCTGGGTGTGGCTAAACCGTGCGGCGGGGGGTGCCTTTGAGGCGGAGGGCCGCGGGGCGACGAAGAACCTGCCCGGCGGGGGCACCCAGTTCTACATTCCCAATCTCACGTTGGGTCAAGTGGGCAACTGGCGAGTGGAGTCACTGCTCGGGTCGTAATCGCCATGAATCCTCGGGAATACTCCAGACTGAATTGCATCGTGAGGAGACTCTCTCAATCGATCCCGTGACACTGCCTTGGCCGCACTGATCAACGCGAATCGCCTGTCCTGACGCTCCGGTGATGCCGAGCGGTTCCTGCGTGATTTTCAGGAGCGACTGATGAAGTTCGGTTTGGAATCCCATCCGGACAAGACGCGGCTGATCGAGTTCGGGAGGTTTGCCTTCCCGAGACCGAAAACAGCGTGGCGAGGGAAAACCAGAGACCCTCATCTTCCTGGGATTTACGCACTATTGTGAACATCTCGGGAGCAGGGGGCTTTACGGTCTGGCGAATTACGGCAACGAAGCGGATAGTTGCGAAGCTCAAAGCCATTAAGGCCGAGCTTCAACGCCGGAAGCACCACCGCACTGCCGAAAGTCGGGGAGTGGCTTCGCAAGGTTCTGATCCGCTTCGGACCTCTTCGCGATCTGAATTACTCGCTGGCTGACGACCTTTATCACATGGTGAAACGTGTCGGCTTCCCGGCTTCCTCGACCTCAAGATCGAGATTCACCAACCGGCACTACTCGAAGGTGACGATCTGCATTTTCTCGAGTGGAGTGTCGCTGAAGCAGGCGCCGCTTTCGTCAATGCGGGGTTGATCTCCTTCGAAGATTTGGAGTTAACCTTGCTCGAAATGCAACGCACAATCGAACAGGGTAATTTGCTCATCGGGAATGAGTTGCGATTTCGGTTGACCGAAGATCTTCTGAGCTTTCTCGGCCGGCATTACGCGAAAGCGCCTTACAGAAAGGCTGGCAAGAAATGGCGTAACCACGACAACACTGAAGACGAACACCAGTAGCTGATGGGTGCCGATCGCTACATACCGAGTTGACCGCTTGTGCACCGAGGAGATTGGATCATTTTTGAGTTGTTGAGCCACGATCTCGCAATGGAGTGTCGGCCCCGGTGTAAAAGAGCAGCATTTTCCCCGCTGAGATTGTCAGCGGGAGAAGTGGCCATCCGGGGGAGGCAGTAAGGACTCTATAAAAGGCTCTAAATAGGTGGTCCGTGAAAATGGCGG
>Ga0213872_10002183_pt1 | contig 11729 bp, 7 predicted proteins | sample VelepicomBERX_R2_FD_160071 | JGI IMG/M metagenome (GOLD analysis project Ga0213872, IMG submission 160071) | Rhizosphere microbial communities from Vellozia epidendroides in rupestrian grasslands, the National Park of Serra do Cipo, Brazil - RX_R2 | ecosystem: Host-associated > Plants > Roots >... | reverse complement strand
GGCCTGAGCACCGCCCATTGGCTGGTCTCCAAGGGTGCCCGGCATCTCGTGCTGGTGAGCCGCAGCGGCCCCGTCTCGGCAGCCCAGCACGCCGCCGCAGCCGCCTGGGCGGCCCAGGGCGTCAAGGTGCACGACGAGACCGTGGACGTGGCCGATGCCCAGGCCGTGCAGGCCTTGATCGAGCGCATCCGGCAGCAACTTCCGCCCCTGCGCGGCATCTTCCACACGGCAGGCGTGGCGCTCGATGGTCCGATCATCAACCTCAGCGAGCAGGCCCTGCGGACCGTGCTGGCGCCCAAGGCCCTGGGCGCCCTGCACCTGCACCAGGCCCTGGAGCGCAGCGGCACGGCGGTCGATCTCTTTGTGCTGTATTCGTCGATCACGGCGGTCACCGGCACCGTGCCCCAGACCTCCTACGCCGCCGCCAATGCCATGCTCGATGGCCTGGCCGCGCTGCGCCGGGCAAAGGGGCTGCCGGCCACGTCGGTGAACTGGGGGGCGCTGAGCGGTGGCGGCATGGCCGAAAGCTCGGAGGAGGTAGCCCGCTACCTCGGCCTGTTGGGCTACGGCACCCTCGGCATGGGCCGGGCCTGCGAATACCTGGACGCCGTGCTGGCCCTGGGGGCGACCCAGGTGGTCGTGGGCCGCATCGACTGGCCGACCTGGGCCCGCGCCTTCCCGGCTTCCAGCACGGTCCGGCGCTTTGCCGACCTGGTGCAGACGGCCGGCGCCGGCCAGTCGGCCAGCCGCGAATTGCACGCCCGCCTGCAGGCCCTGCCTGCAGAGGAGCGGGTCGCCGCCCTGACCGCGCTGCTGCGCGAGCACATCGCCGCCGTCATGGGCATTCCTGCCGAGTCGGTCGACAGCCAGACGCCACTGCCCGAGCTGGGCCTGGATTCGCTGATGGGGGTCGAACTCAATCTGCGCATCAACACCGCCCTCGGCGTCGAGATCTCAGCCCTCGAGTTCACCCGCAGCGGCGGGCTGGCCGCCCTGGCGGCCCGGCTGCTGCAACGCATGGGGCTCGCCGAGAAAGAGGGCGGCGGCCACGCTCCGGCCGCGCCCCCCACAGGCCAGGTCAGGCCAGCAGCGCATTGACCCGCTTCACATAGGCCGCCGGGTCTTCCGGCAGGCCGCCCTCGGCGAGCAGGGCCTGGTCGAACAGGATGTGGGCGAGGTCGTTGAAGTGCACGCTGCCGTCGAGCTTCCTGACCAGGGGGTGCTCGGCATTGACTTCGAGCACCGGCTTGGCCTCGGGGGCGCTCTGGCCGGCCTGCTTGAGCATGCGGGCCAGCTGGGTGCTCATGCCGCCGTCCTGCACCACCAGGCAGGCCGGCGAGTCGACCAGGCGGGTGGTCACGCGCACGTCTTCGGCCTTGTCCTTGAGCGCTTCCTTGAGCTTGGCCAGCAGGGGCTTGAAGGTTTCGGCGGCCTCTTCGGCGGCCTTCTTCTCGGCTTCGTCCTGCAGCGTGCCGAGGTCGACCGCGCCCTTGGCCACGCTTTGCAGCGGCGTGCCGTCGAACTCGTTGAGGTAGTTGAGCGACCACTCGTCCACGCGGTCGGTCATCAGCAGCACCTCGATGCCCTTCTTCTTGAACAGCTCGAGCTGCGGGCTGTTCTTGGCGGCGGCCAGGGTGTCGGCGGTGATGTAGTAGATGGCCTCCTGGCCATCCTTCATGCGGGCCTTGTAGTCGGCCAGGCTGACATGGGCAGTGTCGCTCTGGGTGCTGGCGTAGCGCAGCAGCTTGGCCAGGCGCTCGCGGTTACCGAAGTCCTCGCCGAGGCCTTCCTTCAGCACCGAGCCGAATTCGGCGTAGAAGCTGCTGTACTTGCCTTCCTTGGCCTTGTCGTCGGCATCGACCACATCGGTGACACCGTCGGCACCGGGCGCGGCGTCATGGCGGTCGTGTTTGGCCAGGTCTTCGAGCATGGACAGCACGCGCTTGGTCGAGCCCTCGCGGATGGCGCGCACATCGCGGCTTTCCTGCAGCAGCTCGCGGCTGACATTGAGCGGCAGGTCGGCCGAATCGATCACGCCCTTGACGAAGCGCAGGTAGGTGGGCATCAGGGCCTCGGCATCATCCATGATGAAGACGCGCTTGACGTAGAGCTTGACGCCGGCCTTCTTGTCGCGGTTCCACAGATCGAAGGGCGCCTTGGCCGGGATGTAGAGCAGCTGGTTGTACTCGGTGTTGCCCTCGACGCGGTTGTGCGCCCAGGTCAGCGGGGCTTCGAAATCGTGGCTGATGGCCTTGTAGAAATCGACGTACTGCTCCTCGGTGATCTCCTTCTTGGGCCGGGTCCACAGCGCGTTGGCCTTGTTGACCGTCTCCCATTCGCCGGTGGGCACCATGGTGCCGGGCTGGTTGTCTTCGCCTTCCTTCCACTCCTCCTTTTCCATGAGGATGGGCAGGCTGATGTGGTCCGAGTACTTGCCGATGATCTGCTTGAGCTTCCAGAGGTTGAGGAACTCGTCGGCATCGTCGCGCAGATGCAGGATGACGCTGGTGCCGCGCTGGGCCCGGCTGAGGGTCTCGACCTCGAAGTCGCCGGCACCGCCGCTGACCCAGCGCACGCCCTCTTCGGCCGTGAGGCCGGCACGGCGCGATTCGACGGTGATGCGGTCGGCGACGATGAAGCCCGAGTAGAAGCCCACGCCGAACTGGCCGATCAGCTGGGCGTCGGCCTTCTGGTCGCCGCTGAGCTTGCTCATGAAGTCCTTGGTGCCGCTCTTGGCGATGGTGCCCAGGTGGTCGATGGCTTCCTGTTGCGACATGCCGATGCCGTTGTCGGTGATGGTCAGGGTCTTGGCCGCCTTGTCGAAGGCCACGCGCACCTCGAGGTTCGGGGCGTCCTCGTACAGGGCGGCGTTGTTCAGGCCTTCGAAGCGGAGCTTGTCGCAGGCATCGCTGGCGTTGGAGATCAGCTCGCGCAGGAAGATTTCACGGTTCGAATACAGCGAATGGGTGACCAGGTGCAGCAGTTGTGCGACCTCGGCCTGGAACGACAGGGTTTGTTTGCTCATGGCTCGTCTCGGGATGGGGACTGGTGAAGTCAGGGAAAAAACGGTGACACGCGGGCCCGCCCTGATGGGCCGGACCCCGGCAGGCGTGAATTATGGGCGCTGCCGGCGCTTTCAAGAGAGAAGCGGTCCAGGCGGGGCGCGCAGGCTCACAGCGCCTCCAGCCGGACCTGGGCGCGCAGGCGCTGCACCTCGGCCGGCTGGCACAGGGCCGTGCCCTCGCTGAGCAGGGCGGCCGCGCTGGCGGCCATGGCCAGGCGCAGCGCCTGCTCCAGGTCGTCCTGGCGGGCCAGGGCCCAGACCAGGCCGCCGACAAAGCTGTCGCCCGCCCCGATGGTGCTGGCCACCGGCACCGACAGCGCCGGGGCGCGCCAGGCCTGGCGGGCACTGACCAGCAACGCGCCACGCTCGCCCAGGGTCAGGGCCACGATCTCGGCCTGCCCCTGGTCGATCAGTTGGCGCGCCGCGGCCAGGCAGGCCGGCTCGTCGTCGAGCGGCCGGCCCAGGTGTTCGCTGAGCTCGCGCAGGCTGGGTTTGACCAGGTACACGCCTTCGGCCAGGGCGGCGCCGAGCGCCGCGCCCGAGGCATCGAGCACCAGCCGCCGGCCCTGCAGGCGGGCCTGGCGGGCCAGCCGGGCGTAGAAGTCGTCGGGGACACCGGGCGGCAGGCTGCCGCTGAGCACCCAGTGGCCGGCCGTGGCCCCGCACTGCACAAAGCGCTGTTCGCAGGCGGCCCATTCGGCCGGCAGCAGGGTGGGGCCGGGCAGCACGAAGCGCCAGTCGAGTCCGCTGGAGGTCTCATGGACCGACAGGCTCTCGCGGGTGGGCGCCACGATCGGCAGCCCTTCGCAGGGCACGCCCTCCTGGTCGAGCAGTGCGCGCAGCTCGCGCCCGGTGGCACCGCCCTCGGTGTAGAGCGCCCGCACCCCGGCTCCCAGGCGATGCACCACGCGCGCCACATTGACGCCGCCGCCGCCCGGATGGAACAGCGCGGGGCCGCAGCGCAGCTTGTGGGTGGGCTGGACCCTCTCGACCGTGGTCAGCAGGTCGAGCGCCGGGTTCAGGGTGAGGGTGAGGATGTCGGGCGCAGGGGCGGAGGACACCGCGCTCAGCCGTCGGCGTTGATGCGTTGCACCAGGGTCTGCAGCACGCTGTCGGCCTTGTCGTTGGCGATCTGGCAGGTCCCGGCCGCGTTGTGGCCGCCGCCGCCGTACTCGAGCATCAGGTTGCCCACATGGGTCTTGCTGCTGCGGTCGAGGATGGACTTGCCGGTGGCGAACACGGTGTTCTGCTTCTGCAGACCCCACATCACGTGGATGGAGATGTTGGCCGTCGGGAACAGCGCATAGACCATGAAGCGGTTGACCGCCCAGATGGTGTCTTCGCCCCGGAGGTCCAGCACCACCAGGTTGCCGACCTGGGTGGCACAGCGCAGGATCTGCTCCTTGGCGCGCACCGCATGGTCGAAATACAGGCCGACGCGCTCCTGCACATCAGGCAGTTGCAGGATCTGCTCGATGCCGTGGTCGCGGCAGTACTGGATCAGGTCCATCATCAGCGCGTAGTTGCTGATGCGGAACTCGCGGAAGCGGCCCAGGCCGGTGCGCGAATCCATCAGGTAGTTCAGCAGCACCCAGCCCTGGGGGTCGAGGATCTCCTCGCGGGTGAATTGCGCCGAGTCGGCCTTGTCGACCGCGTCCATCATGTCGTCGGACACGCGGGGGAAGGCCGCCTTGCCGCCATAGTGGTTGTAGACCACGCGGGCGGCCGAGGGCGCATGGGCCTCGATGATGTGGTTGGGCCGGTTGCCGGTGTTGCGCACCGTCTCGGACTCATGGTGGTCGAAGGACAGGTGGGCCGCCGCCACATAGGGCAGGTTGGTGGTGATGTCCCGGTCGGTGATCGGCACCTTGCCGTCCTGCATGTCCTTGGGATGGACGAAGGTGATCTCGTCGATCAGCGACAGCTCATTGAGCAGCACGGCGCACACCAGGCCGTCGAAATCGCTGCGGGTCACGAGGCGGAATTTTGGGGAGCTCATCGGCTTTTCTCCGGAGGGATCCGCTGGCAGACACCTGCTGCCGGCGAAGGTTTACATGTTACCGAATGTATCGACCTCATCGGGACTTGTCGGCGCAAACAATGGACCGGTGGCTCAAAAGTGTTCGTCGGGCCCGAGGTAGCGCCATTGTCCGACAGGCAGCTGGCCCAGCACCACCCGTCCGATGCGGATGCGCTTGAGGCCGACCACCTTGAGGCCGACCTGCTCGCACATGCGGCGGATCTGGCGTTTGCGCCCTTCCTTGAGCACGAAGCGCAACTGCTCGGGGTTCTGCCAATCGACCTGGGCCGGTCGCAGGGCCTGGCCGTCCAGGCTCAGGCCGTGGCGCAGGCGGGCCAGTTGCTCGGGCGGGAACACCTCCTGCACCCGGGTGGCGACCTCGCCGGCGGGCCCGCTGCAGGTGACCCGCACCAGGTATTCCTTTTCGGTGTCGGAATCCTCGCCGATCAGCTGGCGTGCCACCCGGCCGTCCTGGGTCAGCACCAGCAGGCCCACCGAGTCGATGTCCAGGCGCCCGGCCGGGGCCAGGCCGCGCAACTGGGCCGGGCTGAAGCGGGTCCGGCTGGCATCGCCCGCCCAGTGGCTGCGGGCCTGCACCAGGGTCACTGCGGGCTGGTGGCCGTCTTCGGCCTGGCCGCTGACATAGCCGACCGGCTTGTGCAGCAGGATGGTCACCTGCTGGGCCTGCTGCCCCCGGGCCTGGGCATCGATCTCGATGCGGTCGCTGTGCCGGACCTGCTGGCCCATCTCGGCGACCTGGCCGTTGACCCGAACCCAACCCCGGTCCACCCAGTCGTCGGCCTCGCGGCGCGAGCACAGGCCCAGCTCGGCCATGCGCTTGTTGAGGCGGACCGTGGGCGCGGCACGGCCGTCGTCAGCGGTCTGGGGGGGGGTGGCCGCCGCCACGGCAGCGGGTCGGAAAGCCGGCGTCGAGGCCGGCGCGGATGCCGCTGCCGGGGCGTGGTAGGTCCGGATCCCGGTGCGCGGGCCGGCGGGACGGGGCGGAGCCCCGGCGGCGCCTTCGGCCGGCGGGTTGCGGCGGGCGGCCGGCGCCGGCCCCCGGGGCGCAGGGGCTCGGGCAGCGGGGCGGCGAGCATCGCCGGCCGGCGGTGCGGGGCGTTTCAGGGTCGGTCGGGAGGGCTTGGGTTCGGTCATGACAGCATTCGGAAATCGGCGCGGGCGGGCTCAGGACACCGCCGCAGTGGCCAGGCGACGGGCCTCCAGCCAGTCGGCAAAGGCCGGGGCCGGCAACGGCCGGCTGAGGTGGTAGCCCTGGGCTTCGTCGCAGTCGAGCTGCGCCAGCCGCACCAGCAGGTCCTGGTTCTCCACCCCTTCGGCCACCACGCTGAGCCCCAGATTGTGCGCGAGGTCGATGGTCGAACGCACGATCTTGGCGTCGTCCTCGTCGTTCTCCATCCCGAGCACGAAGGATTTGTCGATTTTCAGCTCGTCCACCGGCAGGCGCTTGAGGTAGGCCAGCGAGGAGTAGCCGGTGCCGAAATCGTCGATGGACAGCTTGAACCCCTGCGCCGACAGGCGGTTGAGTGTGGCTTCGGCGCGCAGGGGGTCGTCCATGATCGCGCTTTCGGTGATCTCCAGGCAGAACTGCCCGGCCGCCAGGCCCTGGGCCTGCAGCAGGCGGCCCAGGCGGTTGCTAAGGTCCGGATCGAGCAGGTCGCGGGTCGAGAGGTTGATCGACACCCGCAGGTCCGCCGGCGCCGGGCGGGGGCCGGCAAGCCAGCGCACCGCCGCCTCGAAGATCCACAGGGTCAACTGCCGCACAAAACCCGTCTGTTCGGCAAAGGGGATGAACTCGATCGGGGGCAGCAGACCGCGCTGCGGGTGCTGCCAGCGCACCAGGGCCTCGGCGGCGACCACCCGGCCGGTCCTCAGATGGACCTTGGGCTGCAGGTACAGACGCAATTCGTCGCGCTCGACCGCCCGGCGCAGCTCGGTGAGCAGCGACAGCGTCTGGGTGCTGGCCGAGTCGAAGGCCGGGTCGTAGAGCAGCGCGCCGCTGAGACGGCGCTTGGCCGCATACATGGCGATCTCGGCACGGCTCAGCAGCAGATCGGCCTCGTCGGCGTGCTGGGGCCAGCAGGCCACCCCCATGCCGGCGCTCAGGTCGACGGTCTGGTCATCGAAGGCCAGCGGCTCCTCGAAGGTGCGCGCGACGCGCTGGGTGAAGGCCAGGGCCTGGGCCGCATCGTGACCGGGCAGCAGCAGGGCGAACTCGTTGCCACCGCGCCGGGCCACCTGCTCGCCCTCCTGCGTGACCAGGCGCTGCAGCCGCTCGGCCACCGCCTGCAGCAGGCGATCGCCGAAGGCATAGCCCAGCACATCGTTCACATGCTTGAAGCGGTCCAGATCGAGGGTGATGACCGCCACCGGCCGGCCATCGGCGCGCCCAGCCCGGATGGCCGCCTCCAGGGTGCTGCGGAACTGCTCGCGGTTGGGCAGGCCGGTCAGGCGGTCCCAGTAGGCCAGCCGCCGCACCTCGGCCTGCTGCCGGGCGATGTCCACCCGCATGTGGTCGAAGGCGCGCGCCAGGTTGCCGATCTCGTCGCGCCGCTGCAGATGCTGCATCGGCTGCTCGTAGCGCCCCTGCGCCAGCCGCAGCGTGGCCGCCACCAGATCGCGCAGCGGCAGGGTGATGCGGCGCGCCGCCAGGCCGCTGCCCAGGGCGAACAGCAGCACGCCGCCCAGGGTGATGCCGGCCAACAGCCATTGCAGATGGCGGTAGGGGGCCACCACCTCCTCCGCGGAGCGCAGCAGCACCGTCTCGACCGGCCCGCCCAGGCTGTCCATCGGCACGTGGCGCACCAGCACCAGGCCCCCGTCGAGGCTGAATTCATCGTGTTGCAACTGCGCCAGCAGATCCGCCGGCACCCCTTTGCCCAGCGTCGAGACGGCCAGTTGCTGCTGCCCCACCGGACCGGTGAGCAGCACCAGGTTCACCGACAGCAGCAGGCGCATCTCTTCGGCCAGCGCCTGGGTCAGCGGAAAGCCCATCAGCACCCAGCCGATGGTCAGCGGCGCCTTCATCGGCACCATCACGAACTGGTGCGGCACGCCCTGGATCACGGCCAGCACCGAAGCCTGCGGCTTCCTGGACAGCTGGGCCGTCAGCTCGGCCAACTGGTCGGCTGCCGGGGCGGCGCTGCCTTCGGCCATGCTGGCGGTGCGCACCCGGAAATCGGTCCCGAGGAAGGCGGTGACGGTGGCACCGATGCGCGCGCCGTGGTTGTCCAGCACCGACTCGACGGTGTCCTGGTCGCCCGAGTTGAGGGCGGAGCGGAAGCCGTAGTCGGCCGCCAGCAGGGTGGCGCCGTCCCGCAGCTTCTCGGCGTTCTGCGCCAGGGTGCGGGCCCAGACGTTCTGGGCCACATCGAGTTCACGCGTCACCTCGCGCCGGGCATTGGCCTCGATGCTCGAACGCACCACGAAAAAACCCGCCAGTTGCACCAGCAGCAACAGCAGCAGCGAAGTGCCCACCAGGCGGGTGATGAGGCTGGTGGCGCCATGCCGGACCCTCAGCCTCATGGCGTGAGCCCCGACAGGCGCACCGCAGCCTGCGCCACGCCTTCGGCCGGCACCACCAGGGCCTGGTCCAGCGCCGGCGCCCCGACCGGCAGGCCGGCATGCCAGGTGCGCAGGTGGTAGGTCCCGGGCGGCACGTTGTCGAGCCGGACCTCGCCGGCGCGGCTGCTGCCGAAATACGGGGTGTCGACCACCAGGACCCAGCCGACCATGCTGTCATGGATGTTGCAGCCCAGCACCACCACCCCGGTCTGGTCGAACAGCACCGGGTTGGCCGGGGTGCCGGCATACAGCTTGAGTTCGAATTTCTTGGCCGGCGAAAAGGAATAGACCTGATGCCGCACCTTGTCGTGGTTGGGGAAACTGACCTCGGTGCCGCGCGTGACGACACTCACCTGGGGCACGAACTGCTTGTGCTCCTGGGCCACCTGCGCCCCCACCAGGGGCTTGACCAGGCGCGCCGCCTCGGGCGACTCCAGGAACACCACCGCGTCGGAGACCGGATGGCCGGCGTCGTCCTGGAGCTGGACATGGACGCCGGAGGCCATGGCGGCACTGGCAAAGACGAGGGCGAACAGACAAGCCGCCGCGATTTTCATGGCCATCTCCTGAGCCCGTGTACTGGGGAACCACCTGACCGACTGGCGTGCCGGAGGCGATGCGAATGCCTGCAAGCATAGCGGCAAGCGGCCGAAATGCGCGGACAAACGGAACTCAAGAACGGGCCGTGCCCGGCGATCGACCCCGCTCAGGCCACCATCAGCCGATACCCCACCCCCGTCTCGGTCAGCAGGTGCACGGGCTGGGAGGGGTCGATCTCGATCTTCTGGCGCAGATGCGCCATGTAGACCCGCAGGTAGTGGCTCTGGCCGGCGTGGCTGGGGCCCCAGACCTCGCGCAGCAGTTGGCGGTGGGTCAGCACACGCCCGGCATGCGCCACCAGCACCGACAGCAGGCGGTATTCGATCGGGGTGAGGTGGACCTCCTGGCCGGCGCGGCGCACCAGCCTGGCGGCCCGGTCGACCTCGATGTCGCCGAAGCGGAACACCGGCTCGAGCTCCCCACCCTCGGCCACCGCGCTGCGCGGGCGGCGCAGATTGGCCCGGACACGGGCCAGCAGTTCGCCGACGCCGAAGGGCTTGGTCAGGTAGTCGTCGGCGCCGGCGTCCAGCGCCCCGATCTTGTCCTGTTCATCGGCACGGGCCGACAGGATGATCACCGGCACGGCCGACCAGCTGCGCAGGTCGCGCAGCAGGGCCAGGCCGTCCCCGTCGGGCAAACCCAGGTCCAGCACCACCAGGTCGGGTTTGCGCGTGCCGGCCTCGACCAGGCCCTGGCGGGCGCCCGGCGCCTCATGCACGATCCAGCCTTCGCCCTCAAGGGCGCCGCGCACGAAGCGGCGGATCTGGGGCTCATCCTCAATCACGATGGCAACCGGTGCGGACATGGTCTGGCCTCGCCTTCTCTTCTTTCAGACATTCAATCGAGCATCTCGGGCTGCGGGGCGGGTCGCCGCGGCAGCCAGATCCTGAATTCTGCCCCGCCGCCCGGGGCATTGCCGGCCTCGATGCGGCCCTTGTGCGCCAGCACGATGGTCTTGCACAGCGCCAGGCCCAGGCCCACGCCGGGCACGGCGGATTCGGCGTCCCCCCGGGTGAACTTCTCGAACAGGTTCACCCCGGCGGCACCGGCGCTGGGCGGCAGGCCGGGGCCGTGGTCGCGCACCTGGAGCAGCAGGCCGTCGGGTTCGACGGCGGCAGAAATGCGCAGCGGCGGTGCCGCATGCCGGCAGGCGTTCTCGATCAGGTTGACCAGCACCCGCTCCATCAGCACCGCGTCGAATTCGACCAGGGGCAGGTCCAGGGGGATGTCGGTCTCGACATGCAAGCCCTGCAGCACCGGGCCGGCGGCACGGATCGCCGCACCGACGATCTCCTCGACCGACTGCCACTCCAGCCGCAGATGGACCCCGCCGGACTGCAGCCGGGCCATGTCCAGCAGATTGCTGACCAGGGCGAACAGCTGGCGTGCCTGCCGCGCCAGCTGTTCGGCCATCTCGGTCTGGTCCGGGGTCAGCGCGGGCCGCGAGTCGCGCAGCGAATCGGCCAGGCCCATGAGGGCGGTCAAGGGGGTGCGGATGTCGTGCGAGATGCCTGCCAGCAGGGTGTTGCGCAGGCGCTCGGATTCCATGTCGACCAGCGCCTGCTGGGCCACCTCGACATAGTGCACCCGCTCCAGGGCGATGGAGATCTGGCGCGCCAGCGTCTCGAGCTGCTGTTGCTGCTCGGGGATCAACAGCCAGCGCACCTGCGCCGGCTTCAGGGCGAGCACGCCGCGCAGCCGCATCGGCGCGCGCAGCGGCACATAGTGCCACTGGCTCGAGGACAGCGTCGCGGTGGCCAGGCCGGCCGGCTGGCCGTTGCGCAGGACCCAGTCGGCGATCGTGATGTCCAGGCCCGAGGGCAAGGGGTTGGGCATCACGAGCTGGTCGTGCAGGTCGGCCAGGATCACCGTGGCCTCGCCCTGGAAGGTGCGTTGCACCGCCGCCTCGCCCAGGCCGGCCACCTGGCGCGACTCGAGCGCGCCCGAGAGGTCGCGGGCCAGTTCGAACAGGGTCTGCATGCGGCGCTCGCGGCTGGCCGCCACCCGCGCCGAAAAGCGCAGGCCCGCCGTCATCTGGCCGATGGTCAGGCCGACGCCCAGCATGACGAAGAAGGTCACCAGGTACTGGGCGTCGCTGACCGCGAAGGAAAAGCGCGGCGGCACGAAGAAGAAATCGAAGGCCGCCACATTGATGATGGCCGAGAAGGCGGCTGCGCCGCGCCCGTAGCGCATCGCCACCAGCATCACCGCCAGCAGGAAGAGCATGGCGATGTTGGCCAGATCCAGCCAGGCCAGCAGCGGTGTGGCCACCAGCACGGTGACCACGCTGGACGCCAGCGCCCAGGCATAGCCATGCGGATTGGAGGCCAGGGCCTGCAGCCAGGGCAGGCTGCGGGCCGGATCCTCGTCGCCGCCGACCGGGGCGGGACCGAGCCGGCGTGTGCGCGCACGCTCGCCCACCAGCACGACATCGAGCCCGGGTGCCAGCCGGCTCAGTTGGCT
>Ga0213872_10002182_pt1 | contig 11729 bp, 12 predicted proteins | sample VelepicomBERX_R2_FD_160071 | JGI IMG/M metagenome (GOLD analysis project Ga0213872, IMG submission 160071) | Rhizosphere microbial communities from Vellozia epidendroides in rupestrian grasslands, the National Park of Serra do Cipo, Brazil - RX_R2 | ecosystem: Host-associated > Plants > Roots >... | reverse complement strand
TCCACCTGCACGCGGGTGTTCATCTCGATGAAGTAGAACTCGCCGTTCTCGTACAGGAACTCGAAGGTGCCCGCGCCGCGGTAGCCGATCTTGCGGCAGGCTTCGGCGCAGCGGTCGCCGATCTTCTCGATCAGCTTGCGCGGGATGCCCGGCGCCGGCGCTTCTTCAATGACTTTCTGGTGGCGGCGCTGCATCGAGCAGTCGCGCTCGCCCAGCCAGACGGCCTGCTTGTGCTCGTCGGCGAGGATCTGGATTTCCACGTGGCGCGGATTTTCCAGATACTTTTCCATGTAGACTTCCGGATTGCCGAAGGCGGCGCCCGCTTCCGACTTGGTCATCTGCACGGCGTTGATCAGGGCCGCTTCCGTGTGCACCACGCGCATGCCGCGGCCACCGCCGCCGCCCGCCGCCTTGATGATCACCGGATAGCCGATCTTGCGCGCGATCTGCACGATGGCCTTCGGATCGTCGGGCAGGGCGCCTTCCGAGCCGGGCACGCAAGGCACGCCGGCCTTGATCATGGCCTGCTTGGCCGACACCTTGTCGCCCATCATGCGGATCGACTCGGCACGGGGGCCGATGAAGACGAAGCCCGATTTTTCCACGCGGTCGGCGAAGTCGGCGTTTTCCGACAGGAAGCCGTAGCCGGGGTGGATGGCCTCGGCGTCCGTCACTTCGGCCGCGCTGATGATGGCGGGCATGTTCAGGTAGCTGAGGGTCGACGGCGCCGGGCCGATGCAGACCGACTCGTCGGCCAGCTTCACGTACTTGGCGTCTTTGTCGGCCTCGGAGTGGACCACGACCGTGCGGATACCCAGTTCGCGGCAGGCGCGCTGGATACGGAGGGCAATTTCGCCGCGGTTGGCAATGAGGATTTTTTCAAACATGATAGGTTCGCGTTTGTCTGTGAGCGCCGGCAGCCGGCGGGGAAGAGAACACGCGCCCCGGCGCAGCAGGGCCGGGGCGCGGGAGCGGCTTTAGCCGATCACAAACAGAGGTTGGCCGTATTCGACCGGCTGGCCGTTCTCGACCAGGATCTGGGTAATGGTGCCGGACTTGTCGGCGTCGATCTCGTTCAGCAGCTTCATCGCCTCGATGATGCACAGGGTGTCGCCTTCCTTGACGGTGGCGCCCACTTCCACGAACGGTGGATTGCCTGGCGCGGACGAACGGTAGAAGGTGCCCACCATGGGCGACTTGACCACGTGGCCGGCCGGCTCGGCGGCGGCTGGCGCGGCTGCGGCGGCCGCAGGGGCGGCGGCTGGCATCGCGGCCGGCGCGGCGGCGCTGTACTGCGGGATGGCTTGCGGCTGCATCATGACCATCGGGCTTTGCGCCATGGCGGAGGATTTGACGATGCGTACCTTGCTTTCGCCTTCGGTAACTTCCAGCTCTGCGATGTCCGATTCTGCGACCAAGTCGATCAAGGTCTTGAGCTTGCGTAGATCCATGTAACCCCCAGGAATAGCTTTATAAGTGAGTATTGTGCGGTCGCGCCTTGTGGGCGTCGCCGCGCTAAATTGCGCGCAGATCGCGTAGGTTAACGCTTTTTAAGGACGAAGTCGATGGCAAAGCGATATCCCTCGATGCCCAGTCCGCAAATCGTCCCCAGTGCGATCGCGCTGAGAAAAGAGTGGTGGCGAAATGCTTCGCGCTGATAAATATTCGAAATATGCACTTCCACAAACGGAATCGCCACCCCGGCCAGCGCATCGCGCAGGGCCACGCTGGTGTGGGTCAGCCCACCCGGATTGATGACGATCGCGTCCACGCCCTCGCTGCGGGCGGCATGGATGCGGTCGATCAACGCCCCTTCGTGGTTGCTCTGAAAACAAGCCAAGCTCGCGCCTGCCGCCTGGGCTTGCGCCTGGGCGGCCTGCTCGATGTCGGCCAGCGTGTGGCGGCCGTACACCTCGGGCTCGCGGGTTCCCAGCAAATTCAGGTTGGGACCGTTAAGCAGTAAGAGCTTTTTTGCCATATTGTCAAGAGCGTTTTCCGCGAAAGTTCCGCATTTTGCCGCCAAGCCGCAACCTTGGCAAGAGAAAAAAATTTGATAAAACTATTTACAGGCTGGCAAGGTCGGACTTCAACTGGTCGAACTTCAGGCGGCCCAGATAGGTCTTCTTGACCTGGCCGTCGGCGCCGATCAGCACCGTGTAGGGCAGGACGCCGGCATTGTTGCCGAACTGGCGGGACAGCTCGGTGCCGCCCATGCCACCCACGAACAAGGGATAGGAGATCTTATATTTGTCGGCAAATTCGGCGATATTTGATGGCGAATCAATACCAATGCCGATAACTGCCAGCTTCTTGCCGTCTTCTCCGGCGGCCAGGGCGGACAGCTCCGGCATCTCCTGCACGCAGGGACCGCACCACGGGGCCCAGAAATTGACCAGCATGGCCTTGCCTTTATATTGGGCGAGGGCGGTGGACACGCCTTTCGAGTCGGGCAGGGTCTGCTTCAGCAATTCGGTCACGGCGGCGTTCGCTTCAGGCGCGGCGGCGCTGGCGGCGACAGTGGCGGCTGCGGCAGGCGCCTCCTGCTTATTGGCGCCGAAATGGGCGCCCACGGCGGCGGCGATGACGGCAACGGCGATATAGGCCGGGAGATATTTCTTATTCATGGTTCCTTGTTTTCGTGAGTGCTACTAATTAGAAGGGCGCGCACGGCGGCGATGTCGGCCCGCAGCAGCTTGCCGTCGGCGCGCGACTTGGCGGCGCCGCGCAGGTCGTCCAGTTCATACAGGGCGCAGTGCACGCCTTCCTTATGCCACATGAAGCTGACCGTCTCGACCGTGCCGTGACGGGGTCCTTTGAAGTGGGGCGTTTCGGAGATGTCGATTTGCAAATTACGGTTCAGCAGGAAGATTTCCACTTCCTTGGCGCTGTCGGCAAACAGCTGCAGGTGGATGTCGTCGTGCTGCCCGGCGGTGCCATTTAACACGGCGCCCGTTAAGAAGGGGTTAAAGCGCTCCAGCCCTTCCATGATGTCGACGGCCAGGGTGCGCAGGCGGAACAGTCGCGCCGGCTGGCTGTCGGCGTGGAACAGCGACTGGTAAATGCGCACTTCCGCTTCGATCTGCGCGTTATCGGGCAGCAGATTGAGGGGCGGCTGCGTGTCGCCCAGCACCTGGCGGGCGGCCTTGCGCTTGGCGGTGTTATAGTCGGCGCCGTCCTGGGCGACCAGGCGCGCGGCGGCGGCGGCGATTTCCGCGCGCAGCAGGGAAACTTCGTCTTGTGGAGTGGGCGTCATGGACGTGATCATACTCTGAACCGGAAAAAGCCTGTGCGTCGGGTAAAATTCGATATTGGACTTATTTATATACGCAGTTCACACATGCACATTCACATACTCGGTATTTGCGGCACCTTCATGGGCGGTCTGGCCGTTCTGGCAAAAGAGGCGGGTCACCGCGTCACCGGCTGCGACGCCAACGTCTATCCCCCGATGAGCACCCAGCTGGAAGCCCAGGGCATCGAGCTGATCCAGGGCTTCGGTCCCGAGCAGGTGGAATTGAAGCCGGACCTGTATGTGATTGGCAACGTTGTCTCGCGCGGCAATCCGCTGATCGAAGAAATCATGAACCGCGGCCTGCCCTATGTCTCCGGCCCGCAGTGGATAGGCGAACATATATTAAGAGACCGCTGGGTGCTGGCCGTGGCCGGCACGCACGGCAAGACCACCACCTCGTCCATGCTGGCCTGGATTCTGGAAGACTGCGGCTATGCGCCCGGCTTCCTCATCGGCGGCGTGCCGATGAACTTCGGCGTCTCCGCCCGCCTGAGCGGCAAGACGCCCGACGGCGCCGACTCCATCTTCTTCGTCATCGAGGCGGACGAGTACGACACGGCCTTCTTCGACAAGCGCAGCAAGTTCGTCCACTACCACGCGAAGACCGCCATCCTGAATAACCTGGAATACGATCACGCCGACATCTTCCCCGATCTGGCAGCGATCGAAACCCAATTCCACCATCTGGTGCGCACCGTTCCCGGCATCGGCCGGCTGGTGGTGAATGTTGACGAGCCGGCCCTGCAGCGCATGCTGCAGCGCGGCTGCTGGAGCGAGAAAGAAGCGTTTGGCGTTGCCGACGGCGCGGATTGGGGCATGATCGAGCATGAAGACGGCAGTTTCGACGTGCTGTTCAAGGGCGCCAAGGCCGGCACCGTGCAGTGGAAGCTGACGGGCAAGCACAATCGCGCCAATGCGCTGGCCGCGATCGCCGCCGCCCGCCACGTCGGCGTCTCCATCGAGCAGGCCGTGCAGGCATTGGGCCGCTTCGAAAACGTCAAGCGCCGCATGGAAGTGCGCGGCGTGGTCAACAACATCACCGTATTCGACGACTTCGCCCACCATCCGACCGCGATCGCCACCACCGTGGGCGGACTGCGGCAGAAGGTCGGCCAGTCGGCGCGCATCCTGGCCGTGCTGGAGCCGCGCTCCAACACCATGAAGCTGGGCGCGATGAAGGATGCCTTGCCGGGCAGCCTGTCGGACGCCGACCTCGTGTTCGGTTTCGGCAGCGAGCAAGCCCTGGGCTGGAGCCTGGGCGAGGCCCTGGCGCCGCTGGGCGAACGCGCCCAGGCCCACGATCAGCTGGACGTCCTTGTCGCGGCCATCGTCAAGGCCGCCCAGCCGGGCGACCAGATCGTCGTAATGAGCAACGGCGGCTTCGGCGGCGTGCACCAGAAGATCCTCGACGCGCTGAAGGCACAGGCCCAATGATCCTCTACCTGCACGGCTTCCGCTCCTCGCCCAAGTCGATGAAGGCGCGCCTGATGGCCGAGCGCATGCAGGCGCTGGGCTTGGCTGACCAGTTCATCTGCCCGCAGCTGCCCGCCTCGCCGGCGGAAGCGATGCGCCTGGCCTCCCAGCTGGTGGACGGCATCCCCGCGCAGGAGCTGAGCATTATCGGCTCCTCGCTGGGCGGCTACTACGCCACTTATATGGCGGAGCGCCTGGGTTGCCGCGCCGTGCTGCTCAACCCCGCCATCGTGCCCCAGCTCGATCTGGACCAGCACGTCGGCGTGACCACGCAATACCACTCGGACGAACCGTTCGAGTTCAAGCGTGAACATATAGAAGAGCTGCGCGCGCTGGAAGTGGCGCGCATCACCCGTCCCGAACGCTATTTCCTCATCGCCGCCACGGGCGACGAAGTGCTGGACTACCGCCACATGGTGTCGCACTACGCGGGCGCGCGCCAGCACGTGATCCAGGGCAGCGACCACGCCATTTCCGAATTCGCCGATTACCTGGCGCCGGTGCTGGAGTTTTGCGGCATCGGGGCGGCGCAGTGAAGGGGCCGCAGTGAGAGGTCAGACCCTGCGGCACGCCGTCTGGCACCGCCACATCAACGCCGTCAACGCCCCGCACGCCCTGCGCCACTGGCTGACGGGCGGCGGCTCGCTGACCGCCAAGCTGAAAGCGCACAGCGGCGCCTTCCGCGTGCAGCGCCTGCACCAGCGCACGGCCATCTGCCTCAACGACGAAGCCTTCGCCATCGAACTGCACCGCGCGGGCCGCGTGTGGGAACGCGAAGTCCTGCTGCGGTGTGATAATACGCCTGTGGTGTTTGGCCACACCGTGGTGCCGATGACGGCCACCGCCAGCGACTGGCCCCTGTTCAGCGCCCTGGGCGAGCGCTCGCTGGGCGCGACCCTGCTGTTTGGTGATCCACTGGTGCAGCGCGGTGTGCTGGAATTTGCAAGATTGCGGGAAGGGCATCCCCTGGTGATGCGCGCGCGCGCCGCCCTGGGCCATCCGGACCTGCCGCCCCGGCTGTGGTTTGCTCGGCGCTGCCTCTACCGCCGCCGCCAGGGCACCCTGCTGGTGACGGAAGTGTTCCTGCCCAGCGTACAGAATTTAAAGCTGCAAATATCAAATAAAGAAGCGAACACGCAATGAATGTATTTTTTGAAGAATCCGGCGATTTCAAGGTCGGCACCATCCTCTCCCAGTCCGGCGAGTCCTGCCAGGTCGAAATGGCCAGCGGCAAGCGCACCAAGGTCAAGAGCAAGGACGTGCTGCTGCAGTTCGAAAAGCCCAGCCCCGCCGACCTGATGGAACAGGCCAAGGCCGTTTCCGCCGACGTCGACCTGGAGTTTCTGTGGGAAGTGGCTGGTGAAGAGGAATTCGGCTTTGCCGAGCTGGGCGCCGAATACTTCGGCCACGCGCCCCTGCCGGCCGAAGCGGCGGGCCTGATCCTGAGCCTGCATTCGTCGCCGATCTACTTCTATAAAAAAGGCCGTGGCCGCTACAAGGCTGCGCCCGAGCAGTCGCTGCGCGCCGCCCTGGCCGGCATTGAAAAGAAAAAGCAGCAAGCCATCGTCCAGGCCCAGTACGTGGAAGAGTTGAAGGCCAACCAGCTGCCCGCTTCGATGCAGGGCATGGTCCAGCAGCTGCTGTTCAAACCGGACAAGAACACCATCGAATACAAGGCGCTGGAAGCGGCCTGCAACGAGCTTCACACCAATCCACAGCGCCTGATGCTGGCCGTGGGCGGAGTGGCCTCGGCCAAGCAGCTACACATGTCGCGCTTCCTGTTCGAGAACTTCCCCCGTGGCGCCGGCTTCCCCGAAGTGCTCGTGCCGGCCGCGCCGTCCGGCCTGCCGACGGCCGACGTGCAAGCCTTCTCCATCGACGACGTCACCACCACCGAGATCGACGACGCCTTCTCGCTGACCCGCATCGACGACGCCACCGTGCGCATCGGCATCCACATCGCCGCGCCCGGCCTGGGCATCAAGCCGGACGACGCTGTGGACAAGATCGCCCGCGCGCGCATGTCCACCGTCTACATGCCCGGCGATAAGATCACCATGCTGCCCGACAGCGTGGTCAACGCCTTTACCCTGGCCGAGGGCAAGACCTGCCCGGCCCTGTCCCTGTACGCGACCTTGAACACGGCCGACTGGAGCGTGCTGAAGACGGAAACCCGCGCCGAGCTGGTGCCTATCGCGAGCAACCTGCGCCACAACGACCTCGACGCCCTGGTCAACGAGGAAACCCTGGCCAGCGGCGAGGGCGAGTACTCCCACAAGGACGATCTGCGCACCCTGTGGCAGTGGGCGCAGGTGCTGGAGGCGGGCCGCATGGTCAAGCGCGAAGCCTTCGGCCTCAAGCCGGAGCAGAACAACCGCGTCGACTACAACTTCTACGTGGAAGACGACGTGGTCACCATCAGCCGCCGCAAGCGCGGCGCGCCGCTGGACAAGATCGTGGCCGAGCTGATGATCTTCGCCAATAGCACCTGGGGCAAGCTGATGCACGACCACGGCGTGCCCGGCATCTACCGCAGCCAGGGCCGCGGCGTGGGCGGCTGGAACGCCAAGATGCAGGTGCGCATGCTGACCCACGCCGCGCCGCACGAAGGCCTGGGCGTGGACCAGTATGCCTGGTCGACGTCGCCCCTGCGCCGATATACCGACCTGGTCAACCAGTGGCAGATCCTCGCCTGCGCCAGCGCGGGCGTGACGGCGCCGCTGGTGGCCCCGTTCAAGCACAAGGACGCCAACCTGTTCGGCATCGTCTCCGCCTTCGACGCTGCCTACTCGGCCTATGCCGATTTCCAGACCAATATGGAACGCTACTGGTGCCTGCGCTGGCTGGGCCAGGAAGAGGCCAAGCAGGTGGACGCCGTGGTGCTCAAGGACGAGGTGCTGCGCCTGGTGGAAATCCCCCTCATCATCCGTCAGCCGGGCATGCCGCAGGTGGCGCGCGGCGCCCAGGTCAAGCTGGATATCATCCGGTGGGATGAGGTGGACCTGACCGTGGAAGCGCGTCTGCTGGAAGTGGCGGCCGCCCCGGCCGCCGATGTCGAGTTCGACGAGGAGCTGGACGACCCGTCCAGCGAGGAAGAAGCGTCCGCCGAAACCGCGCCGGAGGAAGCCATCGACGCGCCCGAAGCCGCCGCCGAGACTTCGGCTGAAGCGCCCGCCGCCGACTAAGCGTCCGGCGCAGAGCAATCGCCGCCGCCCCCGGGCGGCGGTGACGCCCTCAGCACTTTGACGTAAAATCAGCCAACATTTGATTCCAGCTCGGCCTCGCGTGAAGTCTTTCAAAGAAAACCGGCTTTTGTATGTCGCCACCGCCATCTCCGTGATGGCCCATGGCGCCCTGCTTGCAGTGCAATTCGTCGCACCCAGGCCCAGTGCCGCGCAGCCTACCGATCCCGGCCTGGAAGTCATCCTCGTCAACGCCAAGCACAGCCGCGAGCCGCTGAAGCCGGAGGCCCTGGCCCAGGCCAATCTGGACGGCGGCGGCACGGTGGACAAGGGCCGCTCCAAATCGCCTCTGCCCGACCTGCACAAGATGGAGATGGGCGAAAGCGTGAAAGCCACGCGCCGCCGCATCGCCGAACTGGAAGAACAGCAGAAAAAGCTGCTGGCCCAGGTCAACACGCAGACCCCGTTCACGGCTCCGCCGGTGACGGAAAAGAACAAGCCCGATCCCACGCCCACGGGCGCCGACCTGGTCGACAGCGCCAAGGCCATCGCCCGCCGCGCGGCCGAGATCAGCGAAACCATCGAGGACCAGAACAAGCGGCCGAAGAAGACCTTCATCACGCCCAGCACGCGCGGCGTCGGCTACGCCATGTATTACAAGGCGATCCAGAAGCGCATCGAGGACATCGGCACGCTCAACTTCCCCCAGGTGAACGGGCGCAAGCTGTATGGCCAACTGGTGCTGTCCATTCCCGTGTTCCAGGACGGGACCATCTACGACAAGGAAGGCGGCATCAAGGTCGACCGCAGCTCCGGCAATCCGGCGCTGGACAATATGGCCATGAACATCGTCCGCCGCGCCGCGCCCTTCGGCAAATTCCCTCCCAATATGCTGTCCAACGACAAGGACGACCTGTGGGTCATCGTCACCACCTTCAAATTCACGCGCGAGGATAAATTGCAAGCTGACCTGACCGGAGGAGGCCAGTAATGGACCGCTACTGCGTTTTCGGTAATCCGATTGCCCACAGCAAGTCGCCCGAGATCCATGCCGCCTTCGCGGCGCAGACGGGGCATAAGCTGGAATATGAAAAACGGCTGGTGCCGCTGAACCGCTTCGACGCCGCCGTCCACGCCTTCATCGGGGAAGGCGGCAAGGGCGCCAACGTCACCGTCCCCTTCAAGCTGGAGGCGGTGGAGCTGGTGCAGGCGCTGACCATGCGCGCGCGCATGGCGGGCGCCGTCAACACCCTGCAATTCACCCCGCTCGGCATCGTCGGCGACAACACGGACGGCGTGGGCCTGGTGACGGACATCGTCAACAACGCCGGCGTCTCCATCAAGGGCAAGCGGGTGCTGCTGCTGGGCGCGGGCGGCGCGGCGCGCGGCGTCATGCTGCCCTTGCTGGAACAGCTTCCCGCGCGGCTGCTGATCACCAACCGCACCGTGTCCACGGCCGAGCTGCTGGCCCAACACTTTGCGCCCCTGGGCGGCAAGGGCGTGGTCAGCGCCTGCGGCTTCGAGGAAGTGGAGGGCGCCTTCGACATCGTCATCAACGCCACCTCGGCCAGCCTGGGCGCCGAGCTGCCGGCCGTGCCGTCCTCCGTCTTCGCCGCCGGCGCGCTGGCGCTGGACATGATGTACGGGAAGGAGCCGACGCCCTTCCTGCGCTTTGCCGCCAGCCACGGCGCCACGCCGCGCGACGGCCTGGGCATGCTGGTGGAGCAGGCCGCCGAAGCCTTCGCCCTGTGGCGCGAGGTGCGTCCGGACACGCGCGAAGTGCTGGAACAACTGCGCGCCCAGCAATGAAGCGCCTGCTGAAATGGATTGTGCTCGTCCCGCTGGCGCTGGCGCTGGTGCTGCTGGCGCAGCTGTACTTCCTGCTGCAGATCTGGTGGTGGACCGACCACAATCCCGCCATGACCAGCTTCATGCGCGCCCAGCAGGCCGCCCTGCGCGAGAAAAATCCCAACGCGAACATCCAGCAGCTGTGGGTGCCATATGAGCGCATCTCCGGCAATCTGAAGCGGGCCATCATCGCCTCGGAGGACGCCAATTTTTCCGACCACGACGGCGTGGACTGGGACGCGCTGGAAAAGGCCTACGCCAAGAACAGCAAGAAGCACAAGGTGGTGTCGGGCGGCTCCACCATCACCCAGCAGCTGGCCAAGAACCTCTTCCTGTCCGGTGAGCGCAGCTATCTGCGCAAGGGGCAGGAGCTGGTCATCACCTATATGCTGGAAGCGCTGATGGACAAGGAGCGCATCTTTGAAATCTATCTGAACGTGGTGGAATTCGGCACCGGCGTGTTCGGCGCCGAGGCGGCCGCGCGCCACTACTATGGCGTCAGCGCGGCCAGCCTGGGCGCGGCGCAGGCGGCGCGGCTGGCCGTCATGCTGCCCAATCCGCGCTACTTCGACAAGCATCGCGATTCGCAGTACCTGGCCAAGCGCACGGGCGTCATCCTCAAGCGCATGGGTTCCGCCGAACTACCGTAAAGGAGCGTCTATGAACAAGCAGCGCGGTATCAGCCTGATTCAGGTGGCCATCGTCATGGCGACGCTGGCCGCTATCGCCATGGCGGCCTTGATGTCCATGCGCCACGAGCATAACTACTTCACCGACATCGCCAACAAGCTGCTGGGCAAGCCGTCCGCGCCGGACAATGCTGCCGCCCCTTCGGCCGCCGTTGTTCCCGCCACGCCGGCCGGCGTGCTGCGCAAGTGCGTCATCAACGGCAAGACCGTGCTGTCCGATATCGACTGCAAGAACGGCCAGGCGATCAAGGCCATCGACACCCGCGGCATCGAGGCGCCCAAGGTTCCCAAGCCCGATCCGGCGTCTTCCGCGCCCCAGTCGCAGACGGACAAAATGATCGAAAAAGCCACCCAATAGCGTGCGCTTGCGGGTACACTGGCGCCCATGATCAATGTATTCGTCCTGCAGAATGGCCGGCTCAATCAGGTGCCCATCGACTCGCGCGAAGATCTGGAACAGGTCTCGCCGGTGTGGGTCGACCTGACCGATCCGAACGAGGACGAACGGGCCTGGGTCAAGGCCATCTACGGCGTGATCCTGCCCGGCGAGGACGAAGTCAAGGACATCGAAGCCTCCGCCCGCTACTACGAAGCGGAAAACGGCGACCTCCACCTGCGCACCGACTTCCTGCTGGAAGAAGACGACGGCCCTTCGCGCATCGTGACCGTCGCTTTCATTTTGGCGCGCAAGATGCTGTTCTCCGTGCACACGGACGATCTGCCCGTGTTCCGCCTGGTGCGCATGCGCGCCCGCTCGCGTCCCGGCTCCATCGCCGACTACATGGACGTGCTGCTCGACCTGTACGCCACCGACGCCGAATATTCGGCCGACGCGCTGGAAGGCATCTACCAGAACCTGGAAGAGGTGAGCGGCCGCGTGCTGCAGGAGGAATTCACCGACCAGGACGCGGCGGCAGCGCTGAACGCCATCGCCCACGAAGAAGACTTGAACGGCCGCATACGCCGCAACATGATGGACACACGGCGCGCCGTCAGCTTCCTCATGCGCGGCCGCCTGCTCAATTCCGACCAGTTCGAGGAAGCGCGCCAGATCCTGCGCGACATCGAATCGCTGGACGGGCACACCAGCTTCCTCTTCGATAAGATCAACTTCCTGATGGACGCCACGGTCGGCTTCATCAACATCAACCAGAACAAGATCATCAAGATCTTCTCGGTGGCCAGCGTGGCCTTCCTGCCGCCGACCCTGATCGCCTCCATCTACGGCATGAACTTCAAGTGGCT
>Ga0213872_10002181_pt1 | contig 11729 bp, 8 predicted proteins | sample VelepicomBERX_R2_FD_160071 | JGI IMG/M metagenome (GOLD analysis project Ga0213872, IMG submission 160071) | Rhizosphere microbial communities from Vellozia epidendroides in rupestrian grasslands, the National Park of Serra do Cipo, Brazil - RX_R2 | ecosystem: Host-associated > Plants > Roots >... | reverse complement strand
CGGCGTTGGTCGGCTTCCTCGAAGATTTCGGCAAATATGCCGCCCCGATGGGATCCCTGCAGATCGGCGACATGTCGCTGCCGCGCGGCGGCCACATGCCGACCGGCCATGCCAGCCATCAGACCGGGCTCGACGCCGACATCCTGTTCCAGCTGGCCGATCATCCGCTGACCGAGGCCGAGCGTGAACACCCCGATTTCACCAGCGTGCTGGTCAAAGGCAAACCCGCCGCCCCGCGCTGGGGCAAGGCGCAGCTGACCCTGCTCAAGATCGCCGCCACCGATCCGCGGGTCGACCGCATCTTCGTCAATCCGGCCATCAAGCGCCACCTCTGCCGCACCGCCGGCGCCGACCGCGCCTGGCTGCACGCCATCCGGCCCTGGTGGGGGCACGAGGCGCATTTCCATGTGCGCCTTCGCTGCGTGGAAGGCGACCAGAGCTGCGAGCCCAGCCCCTATATCGCGCCCGGCGACGGCTGCGACGCCTCGCTCGATTGGTGGTTCACACCGGAAGCGGGCGCCACCACCGAACCCACCCCGACGCCCGGGCCGCGTCCGCGTTACCTTTCGACCATGCCGGCGGCCTGTAAAATCATTCTCGATCCGAAGAACCTGGGATGACTCTCCTCGAAATCGCCGTGGACTCCGTCACCGGCCTGGACAATGCGGTGCGTGGCGGAGCCCAGCGCATCGAACTCTGCGCCGCCCTCGATATCGGCGGCCTGACCCCGACCATCGGCCTGATGGCGGTGGCGGCCGAAGCACCCGTGCCCGTCTACGCCATGATCCGGCCCCGCGCCGGCAGCTTCGTTTTCGATGCGCGCGAGGAAGAAGTGATGTTGGCCGATATCCAGGCCGTGCGCGAGGTCGGGCTGGCTGGCGTGGTGGTGGGGGCGAGCCTGGCCGACCATCGCCTCGACACGGCGCTGTTGGCGCGGCTGATCGCAGCGGCCGAAGGCATGGGTGTCACGTTGCACCGCGCCTTCGATCTGGTGCCCGACATGGATGCGGCGCTGGAGCAGGCGGTGGAGCTTGGCTTCGAGCGCATTCTCAGCTCCGGGGGGCAGCCCAAGGCGCTGGACGGCGCCGATGTGCTGAAGCGCCTGGTGAGCCGCGCCGGCGACCGGCTGAGCGTGATGCCGGGCAGCGGCATCCGCGCCGGCACTGTGCGCGACATCCTGGCCCGCACCGGCGCGCATGAGGTGCATGCCTCGGGCCGTGAAAAGCTGGCGGTGTCGCCGGATGCAAAATCGCTGGCCTTCGGGTTCCAGACCGCTTCGGCGCTGGAGACCGACGAGGAAGCCGTCCGCAAGCTGAGGGAAGCGCTGGCGTGAAGAAAAGTCTGGTTTTGGCCGCGCTGTTGCTGGCGGCGGGCGTGCGGGCCGAAGAAGGCGTCGACGCGCTCAACAAGCGCATGATGCAGCTCTACAGCGACGGCTATTACGAACAGGCCATTCCGCTTGCCGCGCAGATCGTCGCGCAGCTGGAGCAGAGCGCCGGCCCCGGCAGCGCCGCGGTGGCTTCGGCCCTCAACAACGAGGCCGAGCTTTACAGCAAGCTGCATCGCTTTCCCGAAGCCGAAGCGCTCTACAAGCGCAGCCTCGCCATCCGTCAGGCGGTGCTCGGCTCCGACCATCCCGATACGCAGAAGAGCCTCAGCCGCCTGGCCGAGCTTTTTCATGCCGAGGGCAAGGACGTTTTGCCGGCGCAGCAGGCTCAGCCGCAGCCCGCGCCCCGTCCGGCCCAGCAACCGCGCCCGGCGCCGCAGGCCCAGGCGCCTCAACCGCGCGGACCATCGATCTCGCAGCAGGAATTCCAGCACGGCATCGAGCTGAACCAGCAATCGGTGCAATTGGGCAATGACGGCCGCTTCGCCGAGGCGATCCCGCTGGGCGAGCAGGCGCTGGCGATCTTCGAGAAGGCCTTCGGGCACGACCATCCCAATGTGGCGATCGGGTCGGGCAATCTGGCTCAGCTCTATATCCAGGCCGGACAGTTCGACAAAGCCGAGCCTTTGTTCAGACACGCCGTCGCCATCCTCGAAAAGCATCCCGACCGCGAGAAGGATCTCGGCCTGATGCTGGCCGGGCTGGCCGATCTCTATACCCGCCAGAAGCGCTATGGCGACGCCGAAACCTATTACCGCCGCTGCATCCCGTTGCTCGACAAGCATTTCGGCCCCGATCAGGCCAACAGCGTGGCGATGGTGAATAATTTCGCCAATATCGAGCGGTCGCAGGACAAGGACCCCGACAAGGAGCCGGTGCTGAAGGGCCGCTGGCAGAAGACAGCGCAATTCTCGCTGCCGCGCTCGCGCAATTTCGGCAGCATTTCCGACGCAGCGCCGGCGCAGACGAAGAGCGTCAATCCGGCCGACCTCGAACAATCGCGCGATCTCGACAATCAGATTGCGACGCTGACCGCCGCGAAAAAATACGCTGACGCTTTGCCGCTGGCCCAGGACCAGCAGGCCTTGGTCGAGCGGATGTATGGCAAGGACAGCCTAGCGGCGGCGATGAATCTCGACCAACTGGCCAGCATCTACCGTAACCTCGGCCGCGGCTCCGAAGCCGAACCCCTGGCCAAACGCAGCCAAGCCATCCGCGACGCCAGCAAGGCGATCGAACAGATCAGCCGGTAAAAGAACGAAACCCTACGGCGTAGGTGCCTAGAGCAGCTGCGCCGACGTCAACGATCAGTGACGTGTCCAGATAGTCCATCAATAGCGATCTTCGTCGCGCATTCTGCGAACGAAATCGCCGGCGGATTCGGTTTGGAAGGGCTCGCCTTCGGTCAGGGCCTGCAACTCGGCCAGATTGATCGGCTTGCGAGCCGGTTTCGCGGCGATGAGTTGCGCAACGGGTTTGCCGTGCTTGGTTATGCTAATCGTCTCACCGGACTGAACCCGGTCGATCAATTCGCTAAGATGAACCTTAGCGTCTGCCAATTCGACGACGGTCATGATGCACCATATCTGGCCAAGTTATCGGTCACTCACGGTGCCGAAATCCGGCTCGTCCTTCAAGACGACAGCGGCCCGTAGAACTCCTGCGGCAGTCCCGCCTGTTGCCGTCCCTCATGGTTGAATGGCGGCTTTAATCCCTTTGGAAAGTGCGGCGACACCAGCCGCTGATAGGCCTTGGCCTGATCTTCCCCGACCCGTGAACAGACCAGCTCGAACCAGCGGGCGCCGATGGCGACGTGGGTGATTTCGTCGTCGAAGATGCGTTGCAGGACCGCCAATCCGGCCTCGTCCTTGGCTTGGCGCAGTTTTTCCATCAGGGGAGGAGCGGTGTCCAGCGCGCGGGCCTCGAAGGTCATCGGCACTACGGCGAGGCGGGCCTGCAGATCATGGGCGGTCTTTTCGGCGGCTTCCCACAAGCCGGCATGGGCGGGAAACGCGCCGTAATCGCTGCCGAGATCCTTGAGCAGTCCGACCAGCAGCAGGAAATGCTCGGTCTCGTCGGCGGCGACTTTGACCCAGTCGTCATAGAACTCGCGCGGCAGGTCGTGCGCGGTGAAGCGGGCGATGATGTCCCACGCCAGATCGATGGCGTTGAACTCGATATGGGCCAGCGCATGCAGCAAGGTCGCCTTGCCGGTGCCGCCCGGGCCGCGGCGCGGCATCTTGCCGGGCGGCAGGATTTCGGGCTTGTCGGGACGCGCCGGCTGCATCGGCGGTGCCGCTTCGCCGATCTCGGCGATTTTTCCGGCGCGCCAATCGGCGGCCAGGGCGGCGGACTTGTTTGCTTTTTCCGTGGGAGGGGCGGTGAGGAGGACCTCGACCGCCCGTTGGGCCAGACTCATTACAAAGCCTTCAGCGCTTCCAGCACTTTGCCGGCATGGCCGTCGACCTTGACCTTGCGCCACACCTGGCGCACTTGGCCAGCCTTGTCGATCAGGAAGGTCGAGCGCTCGATGCCCATATATTTCTTGCCGTAATTCGTCTTCTCGACCCAGACGCCATAGGCCTCGCAGATCTTGCCGTCGCTATCCGACACCAGGGCGAAATCGAGGCCGTACTTCTTCTTGAACTTGTCGTGCGAGGCCTCGCTGTCCTTCGAGACGCCGATCACCACCGCCTCGGCGCCGGAGAAGTCGGGCAAAGAGTCCTGGAAAGCGCAGGCTTCCTTGGTGCAGCCCGGCGTGTCGTCCTTGGGATAGAAATAGAGGATGACGTTCTTGCCCTTGGCGGCGGCCAGCGCCGGAAATTCGGGGGCGGGGGAACCGGCTTCAATCGTCATGGGTTGGGTCCTCTGTTTGGGCAGCGCGTAGCGTGCGCGCGGGTCCGTCGATCAGATCGCGATAGAGGGCGGACACCTGGTCGGCCCGCTCGCTCATGATGGTCTTCAGCTCGGCGAAATCGCCGCATTGGGCAGTTTCGGCGAGGAGCCGGCGCACTCTATCGGTAAGCGCCTTTTCGCGGAAGTCGCCTTCATTGGTCAGGCGCAGGGTCTGCTGCAGGCTGGACCAGAGCTGCCAGGCGCGATGCAGCGTGTCGGTGTCGGCCCGGGTCAGCAAGCCGAGCGCGCCGGCCTGTTCGAGGGCCTGGCCGAGATTGGTGCGTAAGATGGCGGGATACTCATGCGCCCAACGCAATTGCAGATATTGGGTGATGAATTCGACGTCGACCAGCCCGCCGCGGCGATGCTTGACGTCCCAGGGCGACTGCGCCTTGTGATGCGCGCTCAATCGGTCGCGCATGTCGGCGACGTCCGTAATCAGCTTGGCCGGGTCGCGCTCGGCGGTCAGGGTCCGGTGGATCACCGTGCGGATATGGTCTTGCAGCTTGGGCGAGCCGGTGATGATGCGGGCGCGGGTCAGCGCCATATGTTCCCAAGTCCAGGCCGCCTGCGCCTGATAGCGGTTGAAGGCGGCCAGGCTGGTGGCGATCGGCCCTTGATTGCCCGAAGGGCGCAGCCGCAGATCGGTGGTGTAGAGGCTGCCCTCGGTGGTGCGCACGGTCAGCGCATTGAGGAAACGCTGCGCCAGCCGCGCGCTGTAGGTCATGCCGTCGAGCGGCTTCGGCCCGTCCGACTGCACATCCTCGTCGGGCAGGTCGTAAACCATGATCAGATCGAGGTCCGAGCTGATCGTCATCTCGCGGCCGCCCAGCTTGCCCAGCGCCACCACCGCCATGCCGTCGCCGGGCAGGCGTCCGTGCTGGCGGGCGAAGTCGTTCTCGACCTCGGCCTGCAGCGCCTCCAGCGTCGCGTCGGCGAGGTCGGACAGATGTCCGCCGATGGCGGGCGCCGGCAGGCGGCCCTGCAAAGTCTGTACGCCGACGCGGAATTTGCGCTCGCTGACCCAGCGGCGGCTGACATCGAGCACTTCCTCGGTGTCGTCCGCTTCGGCCAATTGCTTGGCCAGTCCTTCGGCCAATGTCTCGCGCGGCGGCAGGGGATCGAAGAACTGGCCGGTCAGCACGTCTTCCAGCAGGGCCGGATTGGCGGTCAGCGTTTCGGCCAGATGCGGCGCATTGCCGATGATCTCGGCCAGCAGATCGATCAGCGAGGGATTGTTGGCGAACAAGGCGAACAGCTGCACGCCGGCCGGCAACCCCGCCAGCAGCGCGTCGAAGCGGATGAAGGCGGCGTCGGGCTCGCTGGTGTCGGCCAAGGCCTGCAGCAAGCGTGGCGTCAGCTCGGTCAGCATTTCACGGGCGCGGGCGCTGCGGGTGGCGCGGATGCGGCCATGGTGCCAGCCGCGGATCTGGCGGATCACCGTATCGGCGCTCGCGAACCCCATCGAGGTCAGGGTGGCCAGGGTGTCGGGATCGGCATCCTCGCCGGTGAACACCAGATTACCGGGGCCGGCCAGCGGCGGCGCGTCCTCGAACAGGCCGGCATAATGGCGCTCGACCAGGCGGAACAGCGCTTCGGTCTTGGCGGCGAAGATGGCGGAATCGGGCTCGGCCATGAAACAGGCGACCGCCTTCAGACCCGCATCATCCTCGGGCAGGCTGTGGGTCTGGCGGTCGTCGACCATCTGCAGCCTATGTTCCAGCGAGCGCAGCGCGCGATAGGCCGCCGACAGCTCGGTGCAGGCTTCGTGGCTGATATGCTCGGCGGCCGCCAGGGCGGCCAGGCCCTCGATGGTACCGCGCACCCGCAGATAGGGCTGGCGCCCGCCCCAGATAAGCTGCTGGGTTTGCACGAAGAATTCGATCTCGCGGATGCCGCCGCGGCCCAGCTTGACGTTATGGCCCTTGATCGTCACTTCGCCGCCGCCGCGATGGGCGTTGATCTGGCGCTTGATCGAATGGATGTCCTGGATGGCGGCGAAATCGAGATGCTTGCGCCAGATGAAGCTTTTGATGAAATCGGCGAAGCGCGCACCCGCCACCGGATCGCCGGCCACCGGGCGCGATTTGATCATGGCGGCGCGCTCCCAATTCTGGCCGAAGCCTTCGTAATAGGTTTCGGCGGCCAGCAATGACAGGGCCGAGGGGGTCGAGGCCGGATCGGGCCGCAGCCGCAGATCGACGCGGAACACATAGCCGTCGCCGGTGCGCTCATCGAGGATTTGGGCTAGATTGCGGGCCAGGGCGACGAAGAATTCTTGCGGCGAGCGGCGGCCCTGATAGCGCACGCGCTCTTCGTCATAGAAGACGATCAGATCGACGTCGCTGGAATAATTCAGCTCGAACGCGCCCAGCTTGCCCATGCCCAGCACCAGCAGGCCGGAGCCGCGCTCCGGGTCGTTCGGGTCGTCGAGCAGCAGGTCGCCGTCCGTCGCCGCCTTGTGCAGCAGCCAGCGGCAGGCGGCGCGGATCGTGGTGTCGGCCAACAGCGACAGGGCCATGGTTACCTGGTCGATCGGCCAGGAGGCGGTCAAATCCGCCAGGGCGATCAGCAGCGCGCCCTGCTGCTTGGCAATGCGCAATTGCTTGCACAGGCTGGCCCGGTCGATGTCGAGCGGCAGGCCGGCGACCTCGGACAGCAGATGCTCGAACGGCCGATCCGCCCCATGCGACAGAAAAGAGCCGAACAGCGCCGGATGGCGCGTCAGAAGCTGTGAAAGATAAGGGCTGTTGCCGAAGATCGCAGCCAGCAGCTCTTCGCCCTGGGCGAGTTGTTCCAGCCCGGCGGAGGCCAGGGCGTCGCGCCAGCGGTCGAAATGGCGCTCGGCCATGGCGGGATCGGCTATCCGCGGCAGGCTGCCGGTCATGGTCGCGAATGTCACGGGAGGACTATTCCGGTTGTGTTTTGCGGCAGACTGGGGCACATCTGCCGATTACGTCAAGCTAAGCTGTATGAGGGTTTGAAGAAGGTGGTGCACGGCACCGTTCGCGGGTTGTTCAGGCTGTTGGGTGCTGTCGCCACTATGGCGCTGGTCCTCTCGGCGTGGGCGGCGCACCGGCTGTCGCAGGGACCGCTGTCGCTGTCCGGCCTCACCCCCTATATCGAACAAGCCCTTTCAAACCCCAACGGCACCTATCGCGTCAAGGTCGGCGAGACGATTCTCAGCTGGAACCGCGACAGCCATTCGGTCGATATCCGGGCGCTCGACACCCGCATGACCGCCCAGGACGGCCGCCAGTTGGCGGTGTTTCCGGAAATGTCGGTGGCCCTGTCGGGTCCAGCCCTGCTGCGCGGCGTGATCGTGCCGCGCTCGGTTCGCCTGATGCATCCGGTGGTGCATCTGGTGCGCAACGAGGCCGGGGAAGTGTCGCTCGGCATCGGCGGCGCCGAAACCGAGGCGGCCGCCGATGATAGCGGCGGCGTCGCCACCGCCGGTTTCGACGCGCTGATGGAGCCGCCGGGCAAGGAAACCCTGGCCGGCCAGCTCCAGCGCATCCAGGTAGTCGGCGGCGCGGTCACCATCGAGGACCGGCTGCATGGCGTTTCCTGGAAGGCGCCCAATTCCGATTTTACCTTCCGCCGCGACGAGCGGGGCCTGGCGTTGCAGGCGGCGCTCGATCTCGACATCGAGGGGCAGCAAGGCCATCTGGTCGCCAGCGGCGTCTATCTGACCGCCGACCGCGTCGTCGATCTCGCCTTGTCGGGCGGCGGCATCAAGCCGGCCAGCCTGACCCGCCTGGCGCCGCAGCTCGACGTGCTGGCCGCCATGCAGGTTCCGGTCGGCGGCTCGGTCAAGCTGCGCTATCAGCTGGGCCAGGGCATCACCGCCCTCAGCGCCGATCTGGCGGCAGGTGCCGGGATGTTCGATTTGACCCCGACGGCCGGCTTCGCCCTGTCGGTCCAGTCGGTGCGGGTGCGCGCCAATCTGATGGGCGATCGCCTCAAGCTCGACGAGTTCCGCGCCGATCTGGGCGGCCCGATCCTGACCGCGACCGCCAGCGTCGAAGGGTTGTCGGGCGACACCAGGCTGGCGGCGCAATTCCAGCTCGACGGCGTGCCGCTCGACCAATTGCCGGCGATCTGGCCGAAGACGCTGGCGCCGCATCCGCGCGGCTGGGTCACCGCCAACCTGACCCATGGCGCCATCGGCGGCGTGGCGGCGACCTTGGCGGGGCACGTTCCGGCCGGGCATGGTTTCGGCGACCTGGTGATGGACAGCCTCAACGGCGCGATGACCGTCGAGGATTCCACCATCCGCTACATCCCCGAAATGCCGCCGCTGCAGCATATGAACGCCTCGATCAATTTCGATTCCGATGCCTTCGTCATCGCGCTCTCGGGCGGCGGGGCGGCCAATCTTTCGGTGCCGCAGGGCAAGGTGGTGCTGTCCGGATTGTCGAAGACCGATCAGCAGGCCGACATCCAGGCGCACATCACCGGCACGATGACGGACATTCTGCGCTTCATCGACAATCCGCCGCTCGGCTACACCAAGAAGCTCGGCGTCGATCCGGCGGTGGTGAAGGGCGACGGCGCGGTGGATCTGTCGATGCGCTTTCCGCTGATCGACAATCTGACGCTCGACCGCCTGAAGATCCGCGTCGAGGCGGATACCAAGGGATTGTTCCTGCCCAAGGTAGTGCAGCAGCTCGATCTGGCCGACGGCGCCCTGCATCTGTCCATCGACAATGACGGCATGGATGCGGAAGGGCCGGTGACGATCGACCATCGTCCGGGCCATCTCAAATGGCGCGAGAATTTCGCCGCTGCGGCGCCGTTCCGCAGCCGCTATCAGGTGGCCGGGCAATTGTCCGACGAGGGACGCCGCCTGGTCGGTCTGGCCTCCACCCCGTTCCAGCCGCCTTATCTGACCGGTGTCCTGCCGGTCGACGTGACCGCCGTGCTGACCCGCGAAGGGCGCTACGACATCTCGGTGCGCGCCGATCTGGGCGGGGCGGTGCTGTCGACGCCGGGCCTCGATTACACCAAGCCGGCCGGGATCGCGGCCGAAGCTACCGCCGAATTCCAAGTGGCCGATGACAAGCTGTTGCGGGTGCAGCGCTTCCATGTCGGCGGCAAGGGCCTCGACGTGACCGGCGACGTTTCCTTCGACAAGGGCGAGGTGCGCAAAGTCACCTTCGCCAACGCCGTCTTCGGGCGCACCCACGCGGCCGGCAATCTGGTGTTCCGCTCCGACGGGGCGCTGGCCCTGACCGCCGAGGGCAGCAGCTTCGACGCGCGCGAGATCGCGCATGGCCGCGCGGCCGACCCTGCCACCGACAAGCTGCCGACCACGCCGCCCGCCAGCCCGCCCCAGCATCTCCATCCCGATCCGCGCCCCGAGGTGACGCCGCTGGTGATCCAGGGTCGCTTCGGGCGCGTTTGGCTGTCCGATACCGGCTGGGTCTCGAATGGTGCCGCGGATCTTGTGCGCGATCATCATGATTGGCGCACCGTGCATGTTTCGGGCGAGGTGGGCGACCACGCGCCGGTCAGGCTCGACATCGCGCCGAGCGATGCCACCCACAGCAGCCTGTCGATCACCAGCACCGACGCCGGTTCGGTGTTCCGCGCCATGGACATCTTCGACAATGTGATCGGCGGCGAGCTGTCGGTCACCGGTCTCTATGACGACCGCAATCTGGCCCGCCCGCTGACCGGCGTGGCCACCATCAAGGATTTCCAGCTGGCCAAGGCGCCGGTGCTGGCGCGCTTCCTGACCGTGGCCGGCTTGACCGGCATTGGCGACCTGCTGTCGGGGCAGGGCATCCATTTCAACGGGTTGGAAATGCCCTACACCTATGTCGACGGCCAGCTTGAGATACGGGATGGCGAGGCGTCGGGCAGCGCGCTGGGCTTTACGGCGCGCGGCCATGTCGATCTCGATAACGGCAGATTGGGGCTGGAGGGCACCGTGGTGCCGGCCTATGCCATCAACAGCGCGCTCGGCAATCTGCCGCTGGTGGGCGGCATCTTCTCGGCGGAGAAGGGCGGCGGGCTGTTGGCCATCAATTACCAGGTGAAAGGGCCGATGAGCGATCCTGACTACATGGTCAATCCGCTCTCGGCCCTGACACCCGGTTTCTTGCGAAACCTGTTCAATTTGTTCGACGACAATAAGCCGGCGACGTCAGGAAGCGACCCGCACCAGTAGGTGGCGCTTCTTGCCGGCGGTCAGCTTGATCACGCCGTCCTTGGCATGGCCGGTGCCGATCGCCTGGGTTTCCTCGGCGATGGTCTGGTCGTTCAGCTTGGCGCCGCCACCCTTGATCAGGCGGCGCGCTTCGCCGTTCGAGGCGGCGAGGCCGACCCGGGCGAACAAAGCGAAGGCCGGAATGCCGGCGGCCAGTTCGGCGGCCGGAACGTCGATCGTCGGCAGGGTGTCGGCCGCCGTGCCTTCCTCGAAGGTCTTGCGCGCGGTCTCGGCGGCCAGTTCGGCGGCGGCCTGGCCATGGGCGAGGCGGGTCGCCTCGTTGGCCAGGATCTTCTTGGCCTCGTTGATCTCCGAACCCTGCAGGGCTTCCAGCTTGGCGATCTCGGCCAGCGGCAGCTCGGTGAACAGCTTCAGGAAGCGGCCGACGTCGGCATCCTCGGTGTTGCGCCAGAACTGCCAGTAATCCCAGGCCGACAGCTTGTCTTCATTGATCCACACGGCGCCCGAGGCGGTCTTGCCCATTTTGGCGCCGGAAGCGGTGGTCAGCAGCGGCGTGGTGACGCCGAACAAAGCCTTGTTGTCGACGCGGCGGCCGAGTTCGACGCCATTGACGATATTGCCCCACTGATCCGAACCGCCCATCTGTAAGCTACATTCGCGGCGGCGGGCCAGTTCGAGGAAATCGTAGGCCTGCAGGATCATGTAGTTGAATTCGAGGAAGGACAGCGGCTGCTCGCGGTCGAGGCGCAGCTTCACCGAATCGAAGCTCAGCATGCGGTTGACCGAGAAATGCCGGCCGTAATCGCGCAGGAACTCGATGTAATTGAGCTTGTCGAGCCAGTCGGCGTTGTTGTCCATCACCGCGTCGGTCGGGCCATCGCCGAAGGTCAGGAACTTGGCGAAGACCTTTTTGATCCCGGCCATATTGCGGTTGATGTCGTCGGTGGTCAGCAGCTTGCGCGCTTCGTCCTTGCCCGACGGATCGCCGACTTTGGTGGTTCCCCCGCCCATCAGCACGATGGGGCGATGTCCGCTCTTCTGCAGGTGCCGCAGCGCCATGATCTGCATCAGGCTGCCGACATGCAAGCTGTCCGCCGTGCAGTCGAAACCGATATAGGCGCTGACGGTCTTCGAGGTCAGCTGCGCGTCGAGCCCTTCGAGGTCGGTGCCCTGGTGGATGAAGCCGCGTTCGGCTAGAGTGCGGAGGAATTCGGAGCGGTATTGGGTCATGATTTTCGAGGCTTACCATGATCGGTGATGGGGCACAACGGA
>Ga0213872_10002180_pt1 | contig 11736 bp, 10 predicted proteins | sample VelepicomBERX_R2_FD_160071 | JGI IMG/M metagenome (GOLD analysis project Ga0213872, IMG submission 160071) | Rhizosphere microbial communities from Vellozia epidendroides in rupestrian grasslands, the National Park of Serra do Cipo, Brazil - RX_R2 | ecosystem: Host-associated > Plants > Roots >... | reverse complement strand
TGCCGCGACGGCCGAAGAGCTGAGTGCCACTGCGGAGGAGCTCAATGCCTCGGCTTCGCAACTGCAGACACTATTGGGTGAGTTTGTGCTTCCGAATCGACCGGCGCGTGCTGACGCGCGACCTGTTTGGGCTGCGGGTTAGTCATGCCTGTCAAATTTCTAGGCTTGAAAATTTGACAAGCAAACACGTCCTCGCCAAAAATTCGGCCTAGTCCCCAACAAGAATGACCCAAGCGATGACCCAAGCAGTTGCTTCCCAAACCGTGAATTTCCAGAAAAAGCTGGTGCCGCATGCCGAGGCGGCAAACTGGTCGCTGGAAGACGTCAATGCGTTGTTCGATTTGCCGTTCAACGATCTGCTGTTCAAGGCGCAAACAGTGCACCGCGCGCATTTCGACCCGAATCGTGTGCAGCTCTCGACGCTGTTGTCGATCAAGACGGGCGGCTGCCCGGAAGACTGCGGTTACTGCCCGCAATCGGTGCGCTACGACACCGGCGTAACAAGCCAGGACTTGCTGCCGCTCGATACGGTGCTTGATGCGGCGCGTGCGGCCAAGGAAGCCGGCGCATCGCGCTTCTGCATGGGTGCCGCATGGCGCGGGCCGAAGCAGCGTGATCTGGACGAAGTGAAACAGATGATTGCGGGTGTGAAGGCCCTGGGCCTTGAAACCTGCGCGACGCTGGGCATGCTGAAGGAAGGCATGGCGGGCGAGCTGAAGGACGCGGGCCTCGATTACTACAACCATAACCTCGATACCGCGCCTGAGAAGTACGATGACATCATCGGTACGCGTGGTTACGACGACCGCCTCGATACGCTGCGCCAGGTACGTGAAGCGGGCGTGAATGTATGCTGCGGCGGCATTGTGGGCATGGGCGAATCGCGCGAAGAGCGCGCCGGCCTGATTCGCCAATTGGCGAATTTGGACCCGCATCCCGAATCGGTGCCGATCAACAACCTCGTGAAGGTAGAAGGCACGCCGCTTGCCGACCAGGAAGGCATCGATTGGACCGAATTCGTGCGCACTATCGCGGTCGCACGCATCACCATGCCGAAGAGCTTCGTACGCTTGTCGGCTGGCCGCCAGCAAATGCCTGAGGCGGTGCAGGCACTGTGCTTCATGGCGGGCGCGAATTCGATTTTCTACGGCGACAAGCTGCTCACAACCGGTAATCCTGAAGCAGACGGGGATCGTGCGCTGTTTGCCAAGCTGGATATCCAACCGCTCTAAGCACTGTTCGCTCAATTCAAGCAGCCATGTCGATACCGGCATGGCTGTTTTGCTTTGTAGTGCCGTTGATGCAATGCGATGGTTCGATGGCTTGGTAAGGCGTAGTTGGCGTACCGATACTACGCCAGTCTGACATGATGCTTACGGCGAGTGGGGCGTCGCGGCGCCAGTCTTTGTATGCCTGACACAGAAGCCACGCATGGCAGGCCTCGATTTAGCGCTGCAACTGGTGTCTTCAGGCATTCGGCGCTTGACCCGAGCCGCAGGGTAGGGCACAGATAGTAAGGCGCACGACAGCAAGCTGTAACTGGATGATTTGGCATACAGTCTAGTTTGGTGCGCTGCACAATAAACTGGCTTCAAAGCCTGATGATGGAGTGAACACACAATGCACAACAACGGCAATCCTGGCCGCAGGGCCCGGCTGCGTCTTTACGGACTGGCGATCTCGACTACCCTGGTGCTCGCGGCATGCGGTGGCGGCGGGGGCGGTGGTTCCAGCTCGGGCGGCGGTACGCCATCGGGCGATACGCCCCCTGCTGCGGCGACCATGCGGGTCCATTACTTCCGCGCTGACGGGGCTTACAGTAACTGGGGCGTGTATTCATGGCAGGGCCCGAAAACACCGTCGACCGGTTGGCCGGGTAACCGTTTTGTATTCAATACGGCAGATGGCGATGGCTGGGGCCAGCATGTCGATATTGCGATGGATACCTCGCAATCGAGCATGCAATTTCTCGTCACGCTTCCCAATTCGGCAGGGACGGATGCTACGAAGGATTGCTCGAGCAACCAGCAGGCGGCGCTGAACGCGAATCTGGCAAATACGGGGCAAGAGATATGGATTGTCTCGGGCGACTGCACGGTCCACACCAGTGAGCCCGCCAAGATCAACCTGGGTGGCGCACGCGCCGTCTGGCTGACGGCCGACTCGCTCGTCTGGCCGGGGGCGAGCGCCAGCGCGAGCTACCAGCTGATGACTGCGGCAAACGGCGGCTTGAGCGCCGGTGGTGGCGGTATTACGGGCCAGGATGGCAGCTATACGCTGACCGTGGACGCAAATGGGTTCAACGGGCTACCTGCCGCTGTACGTAGCCGCTACCCGCAGTATGCCAACGCCACGGTGCTCAAGCTGCCCGCCAATACCACGCCTGCGCAGATGCTGACAGGCGAGCTGGCGGTGGTGCAGACGTTATCGGGCAAAGTGGTGGATGGTACGCAGGTACAGACGGCGCCCGTCATCGACGCCCTTTACACGCCTGCTGCACAGCAGGCTGCACTGGGGGTGACGTTCGCCGCCGGTGTGCCGACCTTCGCTGTCTGGGCGCCCACCGCGAAGTCGGTCAGCCTGAATGTATACGACAGTGCAACGGCGACTCAGCCAGCGAGCACGGTGGCGATGACCGTAGATGCTGCATCGGGCGTGTGGCGCTATACCGCTGCCGATGCGAGTTGGACCGACCAGAAGTATTACAGCTACAGCGTGAAGGTGTTTTCGCGTGCCGCCAACAGCACCGTGGTGACCAATACTGTGGCCGACCCTTACGCAGTCTCGCTCAACGCGTTCGACCGCAGTAACCCCGGCAATCTGCATGCAATGGTGCTGAACCTGGCCGACAGCACTGCCAAGCCCGCTGGCTGGGACAACCATGTCGCACATGGTCTGCTCTCAACGCTGGATGGCACCGACAGCGCAATCTACGAGCTCCACGTACGTGATTTTTCAGTCGGTGATGCTTCGGTGGCGGCGATCAACAGTGGTGCTGAAGTCGGTAAATTCGAGGCATTTGCATCTGCCAATGCAGGCCAGACCAACGGTATGAAACATCTGGCCGCTCTGGCACAAGCGGGCCTGACGCACGTGCATCTGCTACCTGCGTTCGAGTTCGCGAGTGTGGATGAGGTGCATTGCACCAATCCGACGATTCCCGCATCGACGGGAGCCGATCAAACGGCGGAGAAGGCCGCAATCGCCGCGCAAGACTCGGACTGCTTCAACTGGGGCTACGACCCGCTGGTCTATGGCGCGCCGGAAGGCAGCTATTCGTCGAACGCTGCCGATGGTGCCGCCCGGGTGCGCGAATTCCGCGATATGGTGATGGGCCTGCATGGCATTGGTCTGCGCACGATCATGGATGTGGTCTACAACCACACGCCGAGCAGTGGCCAGGCGGATACTTCGATTCTCGACAAGATCGTGCCGGGCTATTACTACCGGTTGGATGCAACGGGCAACACGCTCAATCAATCGGGCGCGGGTTCGGATATCGCGGCCGAGAATACGATGACCGAAAAGTTGATCATCGATACGCTGGTGCGCTGGGCCGATCAATACAAGGTCGACGGTTTCCGCTTCGACATCATGAGCTTGCTGCCCAAGCAAGTGATGCTCGATATCCAGGCTGCGCTCAACAATGTCGTACAGGCCGATGGCCGTCGGGGCAGCGTCACGGCGCCTGGCGTCTATCTGTATGGCGAAGGTTGGAGCCAATCTGGGCTCAGCTTCATGAATGCCCAGCAGGCCAATATGGCCGGCACCGGTATCGGTACCTTCAACGACCGCCTGCGCGACGCCGTGCGTGGTGGTGGGCCGTTTGATAGCGGTTCCGCGATGGTGTCGCACCAAGGCTTTATCAGCGGTCTGTGCTACGACAATAACGATGGCAGCAGCTGCGACAACAGCAACGCGAACCTGCAATGGTGCGATTACCCAGCCAATCTGACACAGCAACAATGCCTGTTCATGATGCAGAACCGTATCAGCGTAGGGCTGGCGGGCAATTTGGCCGCATTCCAGCTGAATGCGACGACGACCGGCGCGCAGCTCGATTACTTTGGCAATCCCACGGGCTATACGGCAACGCCACAAGAGAACATCGCGTACATCTCGGTGCACGATAACGAGACGGTATTCGATGTCAGCCAATACAAGCACCCGATGGCGACAACGACGGCCGACCGGGCGCGAGCGCAGGTGGTGGGGCTGTCGCTGATAACCCTGGCGCAGGGCGTGCCGTTCTTCCACGCGGGCGACGACCTGTTGCGCTCAAAGTCGATGGATGGCAATAGCTATAACTCGGGCGACTACTTCAATCGCATCGACTGGACGGGTGGCAGCAACAACTGGGCCGTGGGTGCGCCGCCACAGAATACGGGCAACAACGCTGCCAATCTGGCCGCTATGACCCCGTTCCTTAACAACGCTGCGCTGGCACCGAGCTCGACCGATATCAACCACACCACGCTGGCTTTCCAAGACCTGCTGCGCGTGCGAGCCGATACCAGCCTCTTCCGCCTGAAGACGGCGGCAGCAATTGAAAGCTGTGTCAGCTTCCCCGACCAAGGCGCGCAAAAGCCGGGGCTGATTGTGATGCGTATCTCGGGCGCTGCAGGTTGTGGCGACCAGAAATACAAGAGCGTAGTGGTGCTGTTCAACGCCAACAAGACTGCCCAGCAATTCAGCAGCAGCGCCTATGTGGGCCACGCCCTGCAACTGCACGCAGCGCAGGCAGGCGGGAGCGATGCCGTGGTCAAGACGGCGAGCTTTGCGAGTGGTACGTTCAATGTACCGGCGCGGACCACGGCGGTGTTTGTGGAACCTTGAGCGGCCGATTATTTGCAGCGATTGAAAAGCCACCCAGATCACTTGGGTGGCTTTTTTACTCTTACGCCGATACCGTTGATGGGCCGGTACTAGGCGGTCGCGACTACCCCGTTGTTGATACCCATCAGCAGATAGTCGATCAGTTCTTTCACTGGGCGAATCGCGGTGCCGAATGGCAGGCTACCCGCCCCGCGAAAGAACAGGCCCTTGTCCACTTCGCCCCGCAGTGCTGCGGCCAGCTTCAGGTCGATGCAGAATTGACCGATACGGTCGATGCCATCACGTAACCCGCAGGTGCTGAGGCAGTCCATGCGCTGCGTGCAGCGGCGCGGGTCGGCCTTGGCGACCGCCTGCAACTTGGTTTCGCGTCCGAGGTACTGCTTGAGCCAGGGCGTGAGTACCGCACGGGCGGGCAGGCCGGCGACACTGATGAACTCCACCAGGTCTTCGGGTTTTGCACCCGCCAGCACAGCCTTGAAATCGGGATGGGCGTCGCCTTCCGTCGTCACGGCGAAGGCGGTGCCGAGCTGCACGGCATCGGCGCCATGCGTGAGCCAGTGGCGTACCTTCTCATGATTGTCGACGCCGCCTGCAACGATCAGCTTGGGCGCGTCCTGTCCAAGCTCCAACTCGCCGAACAGCGCATGCGTGTCGCGCAGCACGGCGTCGAAATCGAAGCGTGCGTCATTCAGGTCGCCAATGCGCGGCGCACCCAGGTGGCCACCAGCATGGCCAGGGTGTTCGATGACAATGGCGTCAGGCAAACGGTTACGCTTCATCCACTTCTTGATCACGATGGCGATGCCACGCGCGTCGGACAAAATCGGGATCAGGGCCACTTTGGGATGATCGGCAGTCATGTCGGGCAAATCCAGCGGCAATCCTGCGCCCATCACGATCGCATCCGCGCCGCTCAAGCAGGCTTGCTGTACCAGGGCGGCATGATCCGCGACCGCTTTCATCACGTTGACGGCAATCAGCCCTTGGCCATGCGCCAAGGCTTTGGCCGCTTTGATCTCGCGATCGAGCGCGGTGCGATTGGCTTGGGCTATCTGTTCGGTATCGCGGCAGCGGCGGGTTGCGTCGACCAGGTCGGGATGATGGTGGCGAAGGTCGACGCTCGCGATGGTACCCACTGCGTTTTGCGCGGCAACGGCGCCGGCAAGCCGATGGGCGGAGATACCCACACCCATGCCACCTTGAACGATGGGCAATAGCTTGCGACCAGCGAGGTTAAGCAGTCGATACCACATGCGGGTTGCTCCCGGGATTCAATCAGCCCGCAGCTTAGCGGCCGCGCGCCCGCCCGGCATTGAGATGCATCAAGAATCCATATTCGGTATCGCAGAGCTGTAACGGGTGGTTACTTGGTTGCGTGCACCGGTTTGCCTATGCTCAATCCCAAGAACAAGGAGGAGTGAGGCAGTGCAGACACCCGATCTTCAATTGCGCCCCATCACCGATGACGACGAAGGTTTCTTGTCGGCGCTCTATGCCAGTACGCGCGAAGCCGAAATGAACGAGCTCGATTGGGATGCGGCCCAAAAAGCCGACTTTCTGGCGCTGCAGTTCCGTATGCAGCATCAGTACTACCAGCAGCATTACAAACAGGCCTGCTTCGATATCGTCATGCTCGGCGAAAAGCCGGTCGGTCGGCTATATCACCAATGGGGTGGGCATGAAGTGCGGATCATGGATATCGCCTTGCTGCCTGAGCACCGTAACCAGGGTTTGGGTTCCGCATTAATCTGTGCCTTGTTGCAGCTGGCGGACCGGCGCGGCTTGGAAGTTTCACTGCATGCCGAGTATTACAACCCCGTGCTGGCGATGTATGGCCGGCTTGGCTTCCAAGAGGTCGGGGAGAACGGCGTGTATCGCAAGCTGGTACGGAACCCTGTCGCTGCGTCCGACGCTGCGCCGCTTTCATCACTGTGCGCGCAGCTGATGCACGAACCCGTTGGTGCATAAGACAAATGATATCAGGAGGAAGTCCGATGCTTGACATACCAAGCCATGCCGACCTGTTGGCGGCTGTTGATCAACCCTGCCAGCTCATCGGCGAATCGGGTACAAGCTGCGAGGTCGAGCTGATCGGCGCACCGACGTTCGATGCGCTCGACGATTCATATGTTTGCTATGCCGCCATCGTCCGGCTGGGGCCGGGCCTGGATGCGCTACAGGCGACGTATCAATTCGCGCTACCTGATGGCCGCCAATGGCCCCTGCTGTTTACGCCAGGTCGGCCTGAAGCAGATGGCCGCCGCACGATGAGTGCGTTGATTCATGTTCGCAGCGAGACCTTCGCGACGCCGACCTGATCCATCCCGATTCAAAGTAAGGCGGGCGAGCACGGCCATATACGCGGCCAGCATCTGCCCGGGTAGTGCAGTGGTGTTGTTACGCAACCGCATGCCTGCAACGAGGCCCACGGTAATCATGCAATTCAATAGCTTCCATTTGAAAAGGACAAAACAATGAGCGATCCATTTATCGGTGAAATAAGGGCAGTGGGTTTCAACTTCGCACCTTATGGATGGGCACAGTGCTATGGTCAAGTGATGGCGATTTCGCAAAACCAGGCGCTTTTTTCGCTGCTCGGCACATCGTTTGGCGGCAATGGTGTGTCGAACTTTGCACTGCCTGACCTTCAAGGGCGCTCACCGGTCGGTACCGGTAGTGGCCCGGGCTTGGCGCCGATCAATCTGGGGCAAAAAGACGGGACCGAAAACGTCACGCTGACGGTCAATTCCCTGCCTGAGCACAACCACACGCTGGCTAATCTGACTGGGACCACAACAACGGCTGTCGCCATCCCTGTCGCGACGACCGGCACGGGTGTCACGACGCCGGCAAGCAACACCATTCTTGGTCCAGCAACCGCAGCTGGCCGGCCGGTGGATATCTACTCGACGGTCACCTCGACGACCACGCTCAGCTCGTTCAACGCGACGGGTACGGCGGCGATCACCTCATCGGGCAGCTCGATCGGCTTTACCGGCAACGGCCAGCCGATTGCAATTCGCAACCCGTATGTCGGCCTGACCATGATCATCGCACTGCAGGGCATTTTCCCCTCGCGCGGTTGATCTCAATGTAAACGGCCCGCCGGGTTTGGATCCCGGCGGGCCGTTCTTTTTTGCCGTGACAAACCGCTATTTGACCGTGGCCGCTGCGAGCTTGGTCTTCTCAACGCGAGGCGCCACGAATTCATTCATCACCGCGTCGGTGAGCAATTGCGGCGGGAGCATGCCCTGCGCAATGACGAAATCGTTGAATGCCTGCAAGTCAAACTGCTTGCCCAGGGCCATTTCGGCCTGCGAGCGCAGGGCCCGCAGCTTGATGTAGCCGTAGTAGTAGGTCGTTGCCTGGCCGGGGCTATTGAACGCGTAGCGATCCACCTCTTGCTGGGCCATTGGCTCCGAAAGGCGGACTTCCTGCATCAAGAATTGCTTGGCTTGGGCGGGCGTGATGCGGCCCAGGTTGACCATGGGGTCGAGGAAGGCGCGTGCCATGCGTTGCAGGCGTAGCTGCAGCGAGAACAGCTGCCCCTCTTCGGGCATGTAAGGCAGCATCATGGCTTCGCAATAGAGGGCCCAGCCTTCGACATTGGTGCTGTTGAAAGCAAACAATCCGCGCGATAGCGATGTGCCTTGTTCCACCATCGCGGCAAATTGCAGCTCATGGCCTGGGCGTGCCTCGTGTGAGGCCAGGGTCCAGGCGACGGCATCTGTCGTGAAATCATCCAGTCGCTCTGCGGTCTTGGCGTGCGGGTTGGCCAGCGGAATCACAAATTCGCCAAATTCGCCGGTATTGCCGATAAAGCGCGGTGGCAGCATGAAGGGGGCGGGAGCTTGCGCAGCTTCGGCCTCGGTCGCCACGCGGATATTGGCGTCGCGGGTGGGCAGCGTGACCAGATGGTGCTCACGAATGATGGCTTCGATCTCGCGCAGGCGCTTCCAATACAGCGGCAACATGGCGATCGGTTCGATCTGGTCTTTCTTCAGCTCGCTCAATACGTCGCGATAGTCGCCGGACGGCAGATGGCGCCGCTCTGCAATGCGCTTCGACAGCGTCTGCATCTGGTCGCGCACTTCCTGGTAGTCCGCACTGGCGCGCTCGATCAATTCTTCGGGGCTGATATCGACACCATCTTCGCGCAAGGCGTTGATATAGACCGCCTTGGGTTGCGTTGCCTCCTTGCGTGCACGCGGCATCACGTTCTGGCGCGACCACTCGGCGTAGTCGTGCAATTGCTTGCTGAGCTTGGCATAGGGCGCTTCCCAGCCCTGGATCTTGTCTTTCTTGAAGAGTTCGGCGATGCCCTTCAGGTAGAAGTCGGCATTTTCGAGCGACTGCTTCACGTCCTCATCGTAGGGGCCAACAAGACCGGGCTGGTCAAAGCGCTCTTGCATACGAGCACGGGCGAGGTCGACCATGGGGCGATAGCCAGCTTCGAGGCCCGCATAGCGGTTGAGGCGAACCAGCGCTTTGGCCTGGCGTGCAGGCTTGTTGCGCGGGTCGAGCAGCGACCGCAGCCCTTCGTACACCACTTGCGACACATCGATATAGCCCAGCAGATTGGCATGCTCCACCTGCTCGGTCGCTGCATTCTGCTTGACCTGATGAATCAGGATCTGGATGTCCTGGCGGACCTTCGGGTCAGTCTCGGCAGCTAGCGATTGCTCCAGCGAGGCCATCGCACTGGCAGCTGCGGCCTGGCGGCGCTCATAGCGCTGCGGTGCAAGATCCATCACTTCGGTATCGAACGATTCCTGACCGACTTCGGAGCCGAACTCGGGGTTGAATTTCACCTCGGTATTCAAGATAGGCAGGGCGATCGCATCGCTACGTTGCACCCAGGCAGGTTGGGCTGCCAGGGCAAATGGCGCCAGTGCGAGCAAAGCTGCACAGGCGCCGAGACGGGTCATCGGCATGTTCATTTCCTCGGTGAATATGGGCAATAGATGCATCGATTGCACTTCAAACGCATGCAGGGTGCCATTGGCCCATGCCATCAACCAATGGCTGCGCGACGAAATGCAGGACTGTGCGATGAAATGACGGAAATGGCGCACAAGGCCGCAACAGTGTACGACGGCGCAGGAGGAGGGGCAGACCAGCTTGCTTCAGTAGCCTGTTTTGCGTCCTTCGATCTCAGGCAGGTCTTCGCTCGTGATCAGCGCCCAAATGACGCGCACGATGGTTTCGGACGCGATGACCGTATGCAAATTGAAACTTGCGGCGAGCTTCTCGCGCAGTTCACGACGTACGCCAGGGATGCCCGTGACGTCGAAGATCACATCGACTTGCGGGCCTAATGCCACGATCTCGTCCAAGGTCTTGATGGGCACCTGGGCTTCCAGGGCGAGATGCTTGCCGGGCGTATCGTGTTGTTCGGCCACGCAGATCAGCTCGATGCCTTGCTTGCGTTTCTCCAGCATCTGCTTCAGAAATGCCGAGCCGATACGACCCAGACCAATGATGGCGATGCGCTGTGCTTGCATGATCTTCCTCCCTATTGCCAAGACATGCCTGGCGCCGTTTTCCGGCACAAGCGATGCTTATTCATGGATATAGCGAACGAATACGCAAAATGTAAGATTTTCCTGGCTTCGGCTTGAAAAAGATGAAGGCTGTGCTCAGTTGAGTCAGAGTGAATCTGAATACACGATGAGCATAGGGTGGATACATGGGCAAATCAAAGCAGTCGAAAGATAAGCGAATACGCGATACCAAGGACTATTACGTGACACTGGTTATCGATACGCCGATTCAGCAGGCACCCGTATCGGCGGGGCTTGGGCCTCGGTTTCGGATTGAAAATGGAAAGGTGATCTATACACCGCCCAAGAAAGAGGAAGGAGCGAGTTAAGGCATCAATGGGAACGTTGCACTCAATGCAGCAAATCGGAATGGCGAAGTGTTTTCGATGTGCACGGCTATCGCATCGTGATATTCATTAAATAAAGAGACTGATAATGTTTGAAGGGACAGCCCGCTAATCAGGTACAGATTGCGCCTCCGTTTCATATTTCGACTCTAACTTAGGCACGCCAACGAGCATCGTGCACTGAGTCCGCTATATGACGGTCATAGAGTTCCCGTAGAATCGTCTTACGATGCACAGAGTCACCCACTTCATCTCGTTACGGCGCTTCCCGCCCTGGCGTCTATTTGTCGCCCAGTTACTGAGCTTTTGCCTGGGTACGTATGCGGCGGCGCAGGCGCCTGTCGTGCTGCATACGGTGGCCGAAAGCGGCGCAGAGCCGAAATGGATTGCCGACGCGGGCGGCATTTGCCCCGATATCCTCCATGCGCTGGAGATTCGCATGCCCGATTTGAAAATCGTGGTCGGCGACACCGCCATGCCGCAAATACGAGCGATTGAATCACTGGCCAAGGGGCGGGTTGACCTGTTATGCGGTTTGGGTCGGCGATCAGACGATGCAGCCCGCTACCGGGTGATCGAGACCGTACTCTGGGAAGATCGCGTCGTGGTCGTCGTACGCGCGGATGATCCCATTTCGATCAATTCGCTGGCCGATTTGCGGGCTGCGAGCCAGTCCAGCATCGTGCTGGTCAATCACGGCGCCAAGAGTATTCCAATGCTTGATCAGGCTGGCGTGATGAATCTGGATACGGTCGCGCCCAGTACCGAAGTGAACCTACGTAAATTGCAGGCGAAGCACGGCCGGATCATGTTTACCGGCGTGACGGCGCTAGCGTGGGATGTGCAGCGTCTGGATATGGCGGGGCGTTTTAGGGCCATGCCGCTGGTTGATGTGCCCAGTAGCCAGCACTATATGCTGGTCGGCAAGCATGTGCCGCGCGACGTGGCCGATAGGCTGGAAGCTGAGCTTCGCCATCTTCAAGCAGATGGCACACTGGCTGCCATCTCGG
>Ga0213872_10002179_pt1 | contig 11736 bp, 12 predicted proteins | sample VelepicomBERX_R2_FD_160071 | JGI IMG/M metagenome (GOLD analysis project Ga0213872, IMG submission 160071) | Rhizosphere microbial communities from Vellozia epidendroides in rupestrian grasslands, the National Park of Serra do Cipo, Brazil - RX_R2 | ecosystem: Host-associated > Plants > Roots >... | reverse complement strand
CCTTTTTCTGGTATTGACTGAACTGCGGGATGGCAATCGCCGCCAGAATGCCGATGATGGCAACGACGATCATCAGTTCGATCAAGGTAAAGCCGCGCTGCACGCGAGCCGAATTCATCATCAATCTCTCCGATTTTGAGCGGGGTAAATCGGTATACGTCAATGATACTAATGGTGTCTATCACGCTGTGACCGATTCACGCTTGTCCATTATAGCTAGATGTGTGTGGGAGAAATCCCGATGTGCGGCTGTCCGTCCACGCTTTATGTCGTTGCACGACGCGTCGGTAACAGCCGATTTTGCTCGGGTGGTCGATGCGATAAGGCATTCCGACCCATTGCGCACTCACATCGGCGTATATTCGGAGAAACATTCGTTATAAATGAAAATGGGGTGCGTGACCTTTGGCGATCCTATGCGGGTCGTCTGGCCTTGAATTGGCGCCTTTAAACCGGAGCTCATACGTATTCGTGGGCTTGTAGGCGTTGCCCTTGGCGTTTGACGCCGCACGCAGATGGAAAGAAACCTGTCCGGCTAGAAGCAAAAAACCCGCAAAGCCAGTGGCCGTGCGGGTTTTGAGGGAATTTGGTGCGTCCGAAGACGCAGTGATGGTGGCTATGACTGGACTTGAACCAGTGACCCCAGCATTATGAGTGCTGTGCTCTAACCAGCTGAGCTACATAGCCATCAAAGAGGCGCGATTCTGACTATTCCGTTCGCGCTTGTCAAGCATTCCTAGAGTGCGCCCGAGCGGTCCTCGCGTCGAAATCCCAGCAAAAGCCCAGGTAAATCAAGGTTCTTCGAAAAGGCGATGGCCTTGAACAGGTCGCCCATCTCGGCGGGGCTGACGAGCTTTTGCACGGCTGCTGCCTGCTTCATATAGGCAGTGTCGTTGGGGTCGAGGCCTTGCATCAGTTCTGGCAGGCCGGCGTCGAGCAGGAAGCCGGCTTGGCTGGCATAGCCTTCCAGTTGCCAGCCGGCCTGCGTGGCGCTATGCCAGATGGCGCTGAAGTCGACGTGGGTGGTGACGTCGGTGAGGCCGGGCAGGTGGAAGGGGTCGTCGTGGCTGTGGTGGCGGTAGTGGCACATGAGCGTGCCACGGTGGCGCTGCGGGTGGTAGTACTCGTCGGCGGCGAAGCCGTAGTCGAGCAGGATCAGGGCTCCGCGCTCCACTGCTTGGGCCAGGCTGGCGACGAAGGCTTCTGCTTCGGGTTGGGTTTCCGTCAGGTAGTCGTCGGGTAGCTCGCGTTGTGCCAGCGTGCCGGCATCCGTTGGGCGGTCTTCCCAGGTGAAGCCCTCGCGCCAGGTCACGCCGCGTTCGTACCAGTTGCCATCCTGCTTATGCAATAGGCGGCAGGGCATGGCGTCCAGCACCTCATTGCCTACGATGCAGCCGGTGAAGTGATCCGGTAGGGCGCTGAGCCACTCTACACGGTCGACCAATGCCGGCACGGCCTTGGCGATGGTCTCGCGCTGGCGTTCGGCGAGCTCGCCAGACAGCTCCAGGATGTAATAGTGGCCGGGCAGCGTGCCCAGCCGTTCCAGTTCGGCCAGCAGGTCGGCCGCGAGCCGGCCCGATCCGGCGCCTACTTCCATCACGTCGCCGCCCGTGGCCGCCAGTACCTGTGCAACGGGGCGGGCCAGGCATTGCCCAAACAGGGGTGAAATCTCAGGTGCGGTGATGAAGTCGCCCATGGCGCCGAACTTGCGGCTACCGCCACTGTAATAGCCCAGGCCGGGGGTGTAGAGGGCGAGGCGCATATAGTCGGCGAACGGTATCCAGCCATCAGCCGCACCGATCGCGTGGCGGATATGGTCGGTGAGTGCCTGGCTGGCGGCCAGTTGGTCGGCGTTTGGGGCGGGTAGGGGCGTCATGTGGTAGATTTGGCTCGACGACAGAAAAGTATGACGAGGGTGAGGCATGGAAGCCAAGGTTGCATTGGTGACGGGCGGGGCCAAGCGCGTGGGGGCTGCCGTGGTGCGGCGGCTGCACGGCGCCGGGTTCAACGTGATGGTGCATTATCGCAGTTCGGCGACGGATGCGCGCGCCCTGGCGGCAGAGTTGAACCTGCAGCGCCCGAGTTCGGTGGCCATCGCCCAGGCCGACCTGCTCAATATGGCGGCCTTGCCCGTGCTGGTGCAGCAGACGGTGGAACACTTCGGCCGGCTCGATGCCGTGGTGAACAATGCATCGAGCTTCTTCCCCACGCCGGTGGGCGAAATCGACGAGCATGCTTGGGTCGACCTCATTGGCAGCAACCTGAAGGCGCCGCTCTTCCTGGCCCAAGCGGCCGCGCCGGAACTGCGCCGCAACCACGGTACCATCGTCAGCATCGCCGACATTCACGCAGAGCGACCGATGAAGCACCACGTGGTGTACAGCATCGCCAAGGCGGGGCTGGTGGCGATGACCAAGTCGCTGGCGCGCGAATTGGCGCCCGAGGTGCGAGTGAATGCGGTGGCGCCCGGCGCCAACGTCTGGCCGGACGGCGAATCGGTATTCGATGAAGTCACGCGCCAGCGCATCATCAGCAGTATTCCGCTCAAGCGCATCGGCGAGCCGGATGATTTGGCGCGGACTATCCTGTTCCTGGTGAACGACGCCCCTTACATTACGGGGCAGGTGCTTGCGGTGGATGGTGGGCGCAGCGTGTATCTGTGACTGTGCTTCCGTCCTACAGCCAGCCCTTGTCGCGCGCCAGCCGTGCCGCTTCTGTGCGCGTGCTGGCGTTGAGCTTGCTCATGGCCTGCGATAGATAGTTGCGCACTGTGCCTTCCGACAGGCAAACCTCGCGCGCGATATCCGCGGAATTCATACCTTCGCCCGCCAGCCGCAACACGCGGCGCTCACGGTCGGTCAGCGGGTCGCGCTCGGCCCAGGCGTCCACCGCCAGGCTGGGGTCGATCACTCGGCCGCCCGCATGCACCTTGCGGATGGCGACGGCCAGCGTTTCCGACGGCGCGTCCTTCATCAGGTAGCCGCACACGCCCGCATCGAGCGCGCGGCGCAGGTAGCCGGTGCGTGCAAAGGTGGTCAGGATAATGACGCGCGTGGCCAATTGCCGGTCGCGGATCTCGCCAGCCAGCTCCAGCCCGGTCAAGCCGGGCATTTCGATGTCGGTCAGCAGCAGGTCGGGCGCGAGCGCCTTCACCTGCTCCAGCGCATCGCGGCCATTGCTGGCGCGGCCAACGATTTCCAGGCCGTCCTCCAGCGACAGGAGCGCCGCCAGGGCGCCCAGCATCATGGTCTGGTCCTCGGCGAGTACGATGCGTATGGTCATCAGCTGCTCGATTCCATGGTGGGTTGCAGGGGGAGGCAGAACACCAGCCGCGTGCCGGACGGTGTGATCGGCTCGACCCTCAGGCTGCCGCCCAGGTGTTCAATGCGCTCGCGCATGCCACGCAGGCCAAAGCCGTGGCGCGCCGTCTGCATGCCCACGCCGTCGTCGGCGATCGTACACTGTACTTCGGTGCCGGTCTGGCGCATGCCAACTTGACACACGCTGGCGCGCGCATGGCGGACGATATTGGTCACCGCCTCGCGAAAAGCCAGTGCCAGCGCGTTTTCAACGGGTGCGAGCAAATCGAAGGGCTCGACGTCGGGCTTCAGCACCACGCCGGCGGCCGCCAGCGCCTTGCCCGCCTCTTCCAGCTCGTGCGAGAAGCCGGCCGTGCGGTAGCCAGCTATCGCTTCGCGCACCTGCAGCAGCGCCGCGCGCGCCGCGCGCTCCACGTCGGCCATCTCGTTCACGGCCGCTGTCGGGTCGCGCGTGATCAGCTTGCGGGCCAGCTCGCTCTTTGTCACCACTACCGACAGCGTGTGGCCCAGCACGTCGTGCAGGTCGCGCGCCACGCGTTCGCGCTCCGCGATCTTGGCGAGCTGTTCCAGCTCCTCACGCTGTTGCCGCTCGCGCTCGCGCGCACGGGTGGAGAGGGCTTGGTAGAGCGCGAAGCCCGACACGGTGGGCACCAGCAGCATGATCTGTATTGGCACGCTGATGTCGAGCTTCAGTAGCAGGGACAGCGCGATACCGGCTACCACATTGAATGCAATCAGCCCGATCGCGGCCAGCACGGATTCAAGGCCGGCGGCCAGGCAGGCGCTGTAGATCAGAAAGCAGGTGGCGCCGATATTCCAGCGCAGCATAAAGAGGCCGAGCAGGGTAATCAGTACGGCATGGCACACCAGCGCGCGCCCCTCCACCCAGAAGCTGTGGAAGTAGAGGACGAGAAAGGCCAGCAGGACCGCGCCGCCCAATTCCAGGGTGGCAGCGCTGTAGTCGTAGAAGAAGCCCCAGACATAGAAGCCCAGGTAGACCAGCCAGAAGTAGGGGGCCTTACCGAGGGTCGGGTCCTTGGGTAAGAGTTGCAGGCGCATGAACGGATATCCTTGTCGGCGATTCGCCGCTACTGCCTATGATGCCCAGCGGCGGCGATCTTGTCGAAAACTGGGCAGGGCCGGCGGCGACAATGTCGCCGCCGGCCCTCAGCTTGACTACTTGGTATCGGCAGACGCCAGCAGACGCTTGGCCCAGCCGGACTCCGGCGCCACGGCCAGCGCCTGCTGCCAGCTGGCCTTGGCGGCCGGCGTCTCACCCGCCTGGGCGTGGGCGATGCCAATCCAGATATAGGCGTCGTCCAGCCCCCAGTTGCTGGCCGAGAAGGCACTGGCGGGGATCTGCGTCACGACGGCATTGAACGCGGCGATCGCATCCGTGCGGCTACCGCCGAACAGGGGCGGCGTGAATAGCTTGCCGATGCCCTTCGACAGCAGCACACGCGGGTTGCTCGGCGCCAGTTGCTCGGCCTGCTGGATTGCCGCGCCGGCCTTGGGTCCGAGCGTCATGCCCCTGATGGGATGCAGGCTGATTTCCAGGCCGTATATGGAGGACAGCAGGGCCAGGCCTTCCGCGCGGTTGGGGGCCTGCCCGGCGGTCAGCGTTTCCAGCGTCTGTTGGGCGCGATCGAGCGCCGCGTCGGCTGCGTCGAGCTCGGGCTTGGGCAGGTTGGCTTCCTGCGCGGCAAGCCGGTAGTCGGCCACGGCGGCGGCCAGCTGTACGTCTGGATCATTCGTCCGCGCCGCGCTGCGATTCAAGTCGCTGCTGACGGCGTTCAGTTCCGCGATATCGCCGTGCCAGCGGGCCGTCTGGATGCGCTCGTAATAAGCGTCCATATTGCCGGCCAGGGCGGCGAGCGGAGTAAGCAGCAGTGCGGCAAACAGGGTCGTCTTCATCTTTATTGCTCCTTGGTTCGTATGGTGATCGGCGAAGTTGCGGAGCCATTCTCTCGAAGCGCCGCATCCTCCGTCAGTCGCAAACGTCAGGAGTTGGGTGTGACAATTGTCACGAGGTCGACGGATGGTCGCGCGCGCCTGTGGGAGAATAGGTAGGCGAAATGCGAAAAAACCTTGTAAAATCACGCCCTTTCCGAATTTCCAGGCCTGCCCACATGGATGCCGAACTGATAGATACCCCATTGACCGAGGCGGAGCGTAAAGCCAAGCAGTCGATGGACAAGCTGACCAAGCGCCTGCGCCATGCGGTGGGCGACGCCATCAACGATTTCAATATGATCGAGCAGGGCGATCGCATCATGGTCTGCCTGTCTGGCGGCAAGGACAGCTATACCATGCTCGATATCCTGATGAGCTTGCAGAAGAGCGCGCCCATCGATTTCGAACTGATCGCCGTCAATCTGGACCAGAAGCAGCCAGGCTTCCCCGAGGACGTGCTGCCGACTTACCTCGACCGCCTGGGCGTGGCCTACCGCGTCATCGAGGAAGACACCTACGCCATCGTCAAGCGCGTGGTGCCGGAGGGGAAGACGACCTGCGGCCTGTGCTCGCGCTTGCGCCGCGGCATCCTGTACCGCGTGGCAGACGAGCTGGGCTGCACCAAGATCGCCCTGGGCCACCATCGCGACGACATCCTGGAAACGCTGTTCCTCAATATGTTCCATGGCGGCAAGCTCAAGGCGATGCCGCCCAAGCTGGTGTCGGACGATGGTCGACATATGGTGATCCGTCCGCTCGCTTACTGCCGCGAGAAGGATATCGAGCGCTACTCGACGCTGCGCGGCTTCCCCATCATCCCCTGCAATCTGTGCGGTTCGCAGCCCAATCTGCAGCGCGAGGTGGTTGGGCAGATGCTGAAGGACTGGGACCGCCGCTTCCCCGGTCGCCTGGAGACGATGTTCCGCTCCCTGCAGAACGTGGTGCCCTCGCACCTGGCAGACCCGAAGCTGTTCGGCTTCACCACCCTTGAGACGCAGGACACGCCCTACGAGGACGGTGATATGGCTTTCGACGCGCTCGAACTGCCAGCCGCCAACGACAACCCGCTGGCGCGCGTGAGCATACTCGATAGCCGCGAGCGTGAAGGTGGGTGCCACTGATGCTGCGCATAGGTCGACGCGTGCATAAGTCGCCGTTGGACGGCGTGGCCGTGGATGTGAGCGAGAAGGATGGTGTGCGCTCGCTGCACCTTGGCTCGGAAGCGATCCAGAGCTCAATGCGCCTGCGCGACCCTTACGAGCTGGTGCTGGGCTACAGCCGCTGCATGTTCGCCTTCCTGCTGTTCCGCGAGCCGCCCAAGGATATGGTGATGGTGGGGCTGGGTGGTGGCTCCATCGCCAAGTTTGTCTACCGTCACATGCCGGCGACCCGCTCTGTGGTGATCGAGCTGTTGCCGCAGATCGTGGGTGTGGCGCGTTCCATGTTCCATCTGCCGCCGGACGATGAGCGCCTCAACGTGATTGTGGGTGATGGCGCGCAGTATGTGGAACAGCTGGTGAACCCGGTCGACCTGATCATCCTTGACGCGTTTGGGCCCACGGGCATTGCCGAGCCGCTGTCGACCGAGAACTTCTTCGCCATCTGCCGTGACCGGCTGACGGCCGACGGTTGCTTGCTGGTGAACCTATGGGGCTCAGACCCGCGCTTCGAGAGTTATGTGGACCGTTTGGAACGTGCCTTTGGCGGCGTGGTGCTGTGTTTGCCCGCACGCCAGAAGGGGAACGTCACGGCCATCTGCTTCAAGCGCAGCTGCAATAATCCAACCTGGAAGTCCCTGCGCGAACGGGCCGTTGAATTGGAAGGGAATTTTCCGCTGGAGTTCTCCGAGTTCGTGGCTGACCTCTCGCGCATGAATACGCACAACGATAGGCGACTGCTTATATAGCGAGTGTGCTTTCCATTGCGTCAGCAATGTGAAAAAATTGAGACAACTTAACGCATTTCACGGTGATAACCATGCTCGATCGAGACGGCTATCGCCCCAACGTTGGCATCATCATCTGCAACGAGAGAAACCAGGTTTTTTGGGGCAAACGGGTTCGCGAGCATTCCTGGCAGTTTCCGCAAGGCGGCATCAAGGCCGGCGAAACGCCTGAGCAGGCAATGTATCGCGAGCTCATGGAAGAGACTGGGCTCAAACCCGAGCACGTGCGCATCCTGGGACGCACGCGCGAATGGCTGCGCTATGACGTGCCCACCCACTGGGTGCGGCGCGAGTGGCGCGGTACCTACAAGGGCCAGAAGCAGATCTGGTTCCTATTGCGCTTGGTTGGCCGCGACTGCGATGTGTCGCTGCGCGCCTCGCACCACCCGGAATTCGATGCTTGGCGCTGGAATGAATACTGGGCGCCGCTCGAGGCGGTGATCGAATTCAAGCGTGGCGTGTACGAGCAGGCCCTGTCGGAGCTGTCCCGTTTCCTGGCACTGTCGCCGCGCAACCATGGCGAACGGAGACCGCGTCGTCAGGGGGGAGCGGATTGACAATTCGGCGTGTGATTTTCAGCTTGTGTTCACAATCGGCTGCTAATATTGAAAGCTGATTGTGAATTTCTTCGAGACTTTTGCCCTTTTTATGCAAAAGTCATGGATCGTTGCGACGCCACGCTTGGTTGCATTGCACAAAATCGACTAAAATCCTCGGCATGCGGCAGAAAATCCTAGTTACTGGAGGAGCGGGCTTCATCGGCAGCCACACCTGTGTGGAATTGCTGGCCACCGGCTATGACGTGGTGGTGCTCGATAACTTTTCCAACAGCAAGCCAGCGGTGCTTGATCGGGTCCGACAGATTGCCGGGCGGGACGTGATCCGCTATGAGGCTGATCTACGTGACCGTGGCAACCTGGAGCGCGTGTTCTCCGAACATGCCTTTTCCGGCGTTTTGCATTGCGCCGGCGTCAAGGCCATCGACGAGGCGCAGCGCAACCCCATCAAGTACTATCAGCACAACTTCGAGGCCAGCCTGGCGCTGATCGATGCCATGGCGCGCCATAATGTGCGGCGCTTGGTGTTCAGCTCCTCGGCTACGGTATATGGCGAGTCGGCCCGTGTGCCGTATCGTGAAGAGGCGCCGTTGGCGCCCAACACCGTATACGGCCGTAGCAAGATGATGGCGGAAGAGGTGCTGCACGATCTCGTGTCGTCCGACCCGTCCTGGCATATCGCCATCCTGCGCTACTTCAATCCCGTTGGCGCACACCCCAGCGGGCTGATCGGCGAAGATCCGAGCGGCGTGCCAAGCAATCTGATGCCCCATATCTGCCAGGTAGCCATCGGCAAACTGCCCGAACTGGGTATCTTCGGCCACGACTACCCGACGCCGGACGGCACGGGCGTACGCGACTACCTGCACGTGGTCGATCTGGCCGAAGGCCATGTGAAGGCCCTGCAGTACATCTTCAATGAGCCCGGCCTGCTGACGCTGAACCTGGGCAATGGTCGCGGCTACAGTGTGCTGGAGGTCGTACGTGCCTTCGAGCACGCAGCCGGTTCGCGCATCAATTACAAGTTTGCCGCCCGCCGTGCTGGCGACTTGGCCAGTTACTATGCCGATGCCGCGCGCGCCAATGAAGTCTTGGGTTGGCGTGCACGGCGTGACCTGACGGAAATGTGCCGTGATGCGTGGCGTTGGCAGCAGCAGAATCCGAACGGGTATGAATGACCGGCCCCGTTGGCGATAAATGTTGCCTCGCACGATGGAATGCCCTTGGCGCCGACTTGCTCGGCGCCAATTGCATTTCACGGCCCATGCTTCGATCGCACCGCATGTGCTGGCATAGGAGCGGCTAATCCATGCGCCTGGGTTTGGTTGTCCCCACCCTGAATGCCGGTGCCAGCTGGCCGGACTGGATCGCAGCGCTGAAGTGCCAGTCACGCCAGCCCGATCGCGTACTCGTTATCGACTCGAGTTCCGACGACGGGACTGATCGCCTGGCGATCGAGGCGGGACTAGAGGTGCTGCGGATCGACATGCAAGCGTTCGATCACGGCGGCACGCGGCAGCTTGGCGTACAGCGCCTCGATGACTGTGAGGTGGTCGTCTGCATGACCCAGGATGCGCTGCTGGATGATCCGCAAGCGTTGGCGGCCTTGATAGCGCCTTTCGACGACCCTGCCGTAGCCCTTAGCTGGGGGCGCCAACTTCCCCATGTGGGTGCTAGCCCCATCGCCACGCACGCACGCGCGTTCAACTACCCGACCCACGGACGTGTGGTCCAGTTCGGCGACCGCACGACGCTCGGTCTGAAAGCGGCCTTCGCGTCGAATTCCTTCGCCGCGTGGCGACGCGACGCGCTGCTGAGCATCGGCGGCTTTCCCGCCAAGATACTGTTCGGCGAGGACATGCTGTGCTGCGCCCGACTGCTGGAAGCTGGCTGGAAGGCAGCCTACGCGCCGGGTGCTTGTGCTCGGCATTCGCACAATTACTCGCCGTGGCAGGAGTTTTGTCGCTACGTGGATATCGGATTCTTCCACGCAACCGAGGCCTGGCTGCTGGAGCGCTTTGGCCGGGCTGAAGGCGAGGGGATGCGCTTTGTGCTGTCTGAACAGGCGGCGTTGACGCAATATGGCCTTGCTTGGCGTTTGTCGGCGCTGTGGCGCACCCTCTGCAAATGGTTGGGATATCGGGTCGGCCGGCTAGGTCCGGCGCTACCCAGGCCGCTTATGCGTCGTTTGAGTATGCACCGCGGGTGGTGGCGTTAGCTGGCATCGCGACCGGTGCAATCAATAGGCGCCGCGACGTGCCAGGACGACGGCGACGGTGCGGCAAAGGATGATGCCGTCGAGCCATAAGCTCCAATTGCGCACATAGTGGGCGTCCAGCGCCACGCGCTGGGCATAGCTGGTCTCGTTGCGGCCGCTCACCTGCCACAGGCCCGTGATGCCAGGTCGTACCGATAGATAGTCGTGCAGGTGATCGCCGTAGCGGCTGAGCTCAGCTTCGACGATAGGGCGGGGGCCAACCAGGCTCATATGGCCAAGCAGCACATTCCACAGCTGCGGCAGCTCATCCAGGCTGGAGCGACGCAGGAAGTCGCCCCAAGCCGTGATGCGTGGGTCATTCTTCAGCTTGAAATTGACTTCCCACTCTGCTCGCGCGAGCGGGTCGCGTTCCAGCAACTCGGCCAGGCGGCGGTCTGCATCGGGCAGCATGGTGCGGAACTTGTAGCATGGGAAACTGCGCCCATCGCGGCCCACCCGGTTGTGGGCAAACAGGACGGGTGAGCCTTGCAGGCGTGTGATGCAGGCGATCAGCAGCATGGGCAGCGCCAGCACAAGCAGCAACAGGCTCGCGCCCAGAATATCCAGGGCGCGCTTGGCAATCGAAAGGGATGGGGAGTAGGTGGTATCTCGCATCAGTGCAGCAGTTGCGTGAGCAAGCTAGCGTCGAGCGGGCCGATATAGGCCTGCCCCAAGTGTTTCAATAGCACGAAGCGAACCTTGCCCGCTTCAACCTTCTTGTCCTGCGCCATAAGACTAAGCCACTTTTCGATGCCGAGCGGTGGCGCCTCGACCGGTAGCCCGGCGCGAACCAGTAATTGTTCGATGCGCGCAACGTCGGCCTGCGCAAGGTCACCCAGCAGTTGCGAGGCTCGGGCGGCGAGCAGCATGCCGGCGCCCACGGCCTCGCCGTGCAGCCAGCTGCCGTAGCCCAGGCCTGCCTCGATGGCATGGCCAAAGGTATGGCCGAGGTTCAATAGCGCACGTACGCCCGTCTCGTGCTCATCGGCGGCCACGATGCGCGCCTTGTTCTGGCAGCTGCGCTCGATGGCATAGGCCAAGGCTTCGCCATCGCGCGCGCGCAGCGCCTCCATATTCGCTTCCAGCCATTCGAAAAAAGGCAGGTCGTCGATCAGACCGTACTTGATCACTTCGGCCAGGCCGGCCGACAACTCGCGTTCCGGCAGGGTGCGCAGGGTGTCGATGTCAGCCAGCACTCGCTTGGGCTGGTAGAAGGCCCCGATCATATTCTTGCCCAGCGGGTGGTTGATGCCCGTCTTGCCGCCCACGGAGGAATCCACTTGGGCCAGCAGGGTCGTGGGAATCTGGATAAAGGGAATGCCGCGCAGGTAGATGGCAGCGGCGAATCCCGTCATATCGCCGATCACGCCGCCGCCCAGCGCGATCAGCGTCGTCTTGCGCTCCGCGTGTTGTGAGAGCAGGGCATCCAGGACTTGGTTGAGCGTGTCGAAGTGTTTGTGCTGTTCGCCATCGGGCAGCACGATGGAGATGACGTCGATGCCCGCTTCGCGCAGGCTGGCTTCCAGGGCGGTGCCATAGAGCGGGGCGACGGTCGTATTGCTGACGATGGCAACGCGCCGTTGCGGCAGTAACGCTGTGACCAGTTCGGGCTGCTGTAGCAGCCCTGGGGCGATCAGGATGTCGTAGGGGTTCTGGACTAGCTCAACTCGAACGGTACGCATGGTGCTTTTCTAGTTCTCGGAC
>Ga0213872_10002178_pt1 | contig 11737 bp, 11 predicted proteins | sample VelepicomBERX_R2_FD_160071 | JGI IMG/M metagenome (GOLD analysis project Ga0213872, IMG submission 160071) | Rhizosphere microbial communities from Vellozia epidendroides in rupestrian grasslands, the National Park of Serra do Cipo, Brazil - RX_R2 | ecosystem: Host-associated > Plants > Roots >... | reverse complement strand
GGGATGTGTGATGCGCAATAGCGCCAAGGCGTGCAATGCGCTGGCATTGTCGTAAATTGGCTCCAGATTGCGCGCCACCAGCACGCACTGCCCGCGCGGTCGCGCAGCGGGACGGAAGCGCGCCAGGTCGACCACGTTCGGCAGCACCAGCGCCGCCATGCCGTGACGCTGGAACACCTCCTCCAGAAAGCCGGACGGCACCACCACCGCGCTGGCGCGCGCCATGCTGGGCCGCACCCAGCGCAGCGAACGGGCAAAGAAGGCTTCCGCCTCCCCGCCCCGGTAGTTGACCAGCACCGGCGTGCCGCGCCAGCGTCCGATCCAGATGGCGGGCGCGGCAAACAGATGCCAGCTCCAGCCGGAATTGGCCATCACATGCAGCAGGTCGCACTGCCCAGCGCAGCGCCACAGCCGCAGCAGGTAGGGCAGCAGGCGGGACACGGCGCGCACGCCGCGCAGGCGCGCGACGAAGGCCGGGCGATACGGTGGATTGACCTGCACCAGCTCCACCTGCAAGCCTTCCGCGCGCAGCAGGCGCGCCAGTTGCAGGGTTTGATTGGCCATGCCGCCCGATGGCGGCGGCAGGGGGCCGACCAGGCCAAGGCGCAGCTTCATGCCTGGCGGAGGATCAGGCGGTTGACGTAGTGGTCCAGCACCAGCGCACCGGCATACGGCTGCGGCTCATAGCGGTAGGCATAGCACGGCAGCAGCGAATACTGAATCTGCAGCATCAGGCGCGGATGGTGAAGCGGCGCCGCGCCCTTGTGGATGCCCGCTGTATCGACGGCAAAGCAAAAGCCGCGCGTGCCGGTGGCGGTCAGCAGCTGCTCCGGCCGGTGCGCGCCGGCGATCTCCGCGTCGCTGTAGAAGCGCAACCGCACCGGCGCCTGGGTCAGATGGCTGCCGTGGACATACACGTGCGGCCCGGCGCTGGCGTCGACGTCGGTCAGGTAGACAAACACCTTGAGATAGCGCCAGTCTTCCGAATCGCGATGAAAGGCTTGCAGCACGCTTTCCCCTTCGCGGGCGGGAAAGGACCAGCGCAGGCCCAGTGCGGAGATGGTCGGCTGGCAGCGCAGGTAGCGCGCCGCCAGCCCAAGCAGCAGCTTGCTGTTGGCCAGCGCCAGGATGTGCGGACAGGCCACGATATCGCGCAGATGATAATCCGCCACCCGCACGCCCGGCGGCGTCTGCGCGGAGACAAAAGCCGGCCGTTCCTGGTCGCGGTCATACAGCAGCTTATCGCGCAGGAAGGCGGTGATGTCGTCGCACTGTTCGCTGTCCAGCAGCCGCCCGAGCGTCACATAGCCGCTATGGGACAGCTCCAGCAAGGGTCGCATCGGCGCGCTGTCGTGATAATTGCCGCGCCCCTGGCGCCAGCGCACCACGCGGCCGACGGCATCGGCCACCACGCGCCGCAGCGCCGGCGGTGTCACCAGGCGCTGCGAGTAGTACAGCAGGCTGCGGATCGGGGCAAACTGCCTGCCCGGTGTGAGCTGTGCATAGTCCATGGGGCGGCCACTTCTCGGAAAGGGTACTCTGAGAAGGTATCAATCCCGAGTGTGACCACTTTGAGGAAAGCTAAAGGATGGCAAATCGCCCCGCTCATGCCAGGCCGTTTTTTGCCGCTGTGATATGCGCAAGAGTCGAAATCGCAATTTCCGGCGGTGTTTTGCTGCCAATCGCCAGGCCGACCGGCCCGTGCAGACGCTCCAGCTGCGCCGGGGTAAGGTCGAACTCGCGCAGGCGCTCGCGACGCCGCGCGTTGGTGGCGCGCGAACCGATTGCGCCGACGTAGAACGCATCCGACTTGAGCGCCTCCATCAGCGCCATGTCATCCAGCTTGGGATCATGCGTCATGGCGACGATCGCCGTGCGCACGTCAGGCCGCATCTCCAGCACTACGTCGTCCGGCATGCCCTGCGCCAGCGTCACCCCCGGCAGCTGCCAGTCGGCCGTGTACTCTTCGCGCGGGTCGCACACCGTGACTTGGTAATCCATCCCGGCCGCCACCTGTGCCAGAAAGCGCGACAGCTGCCCGGCGCCGATGATCAGCAGCCGCCAGCGCGGCCCGTGCACCGTCGTCAGAACGCGCCCTGCCAGGGCCACCGCCATGCCCGCGCTGGCCGAGGACAGCGCCGCAGCGCCAGTGTCGAGATCAAGCCGGCGCGCCACCAGCTGCTGTTCTTCCAGCGCCCGCAACAGCACGGCAATGCCGCTTTCCGCGCCGAGCGGTTCGATCACCAGCTCGATGGTGCCACCGCAAGGCAAGCCGTAGCGATGCGCCTCGTCCGCGCTGACCCCGTAGCGCAACAGTTCCGGCGTGCGGCGGGTAAAGCCTTGCTGCTGCACGGAGGCGATCAGCGCATCTTCGATGCAGCCGCCGGACACGGAGCCGACCACCTGCCCCTGCTCGCCGATCGCCAGCATGGCGCCCGGCGGCCGCGGGCTGGAGCCCCAGGTACTCACCACCGTCACCAGCTCGCAGTGCTTTCCCTGCTCCAGCCAGCGCGCGCACTGCCGCAACACCTCGAGGTCCATGCTGTCCATCGCAAGCCCTTTCAGCGCGCGCCGAAGCTGGTGTCGCGGAAGATGCCGTGCAGGCCGGCCGGCGTGGCGCGCCAGTAAGGCGGCGGCGCTTCCACCGTGCCGCCCAGGGCGGCGGCGGCCTGCCACGGCCAGCGGGGGTTGTACAGGAAGGCCCGCGCGATGGCGACCATGTCGGCCTGCCCTGCCGCCAGCACATCCTCGGCCTGCTGTGGCTCGGTGATCAGGCCCACCGCTGTCGATGCCACCTGCGCCTGCTCGCGAATCGCCTGCGCGAACGGCAGCTGATAACCCGGCGCGACAGCGATCCTCTGCAGCGGCGAGATGCCGCCGGACGACGCCACCACCCAGTCCACGCCACGCTTTTTCAGCTCGGCGGCAAAGGCCACGGTCTGTTCGATGTCCCAGCCGCCCTCCATCCAGTCGCTGGCGGAGACCTTGATGCCGACCGGGCGTTCGGCCGGGAAGACGGCGCGCACCGCATCGAACACTTCCAGCGGAAAGCGCATGCGGTTCTCCAGCGAGCCGCCGTAGGCGTCGCTGCGCCGGTTGGCAATGGGCGACAGGAATTCGTGCAATAGATAGCCGTGGCCGCCATGCAGCTCGATCGCGTCCACGCCCAGGCGAGCGGCGCGCCGGGCCGCCGCCACGAACGCATCGCGCACGCGCTCAAGTCCTGCCGCATCGAGTTCGATCGGTGCCGCCTCGCCGTCCTTGTGCGCCAGCGCGGAAGGCGCATGCGGACGCCAGCCGCCCTGCTCCGGCAGCAGAAGCTGGCCGCCGCGCCAGGGCACGTCGCTGGAAGCCTTACGGCCAGCATGGGCCAGCTGCAAAGTCAGCGGCATGGCGCTGTACTTGCGGATCGCCTGCATCAAGGGCAAAAAGGCCGCTTCATGCGCATCGTCCCACAGGCCAAGGTCGCCGGGCGTGATGCGCCCATCCGCTTCCACCGCAGTCGACTCGATGGTCAGCATGCCGGCGCCGGACACCGCCAGCTGCAACAGGTGCGACAGGTGCCAGTCGTTGGGAAAGCCGTCTTCCGCCACGTACTGGCACATCGGCGAGATGACGATCCGGTTGGGCAGGGTCATGCCCCGCACAGTCAATGGTGTGAATAACAGGCTCATGATGCGATACGCTCCATATTCAAAGGCAATTGGCGCAGCCGCTTGCCGGTCAGGGAAAACAAGGCATTCGCCACCGAAGGTGCGGCCAGCGCCGTGACAGGTTCGCCGATGCCGCCGGGCTTTTCGCTGTTGCGCACCAGCTCCACTTCCACACGCGGCATCTGCGCCATGCGCAGCACCGGGTAGCTGTCGAAGTTGCCCTGCTCCACCCGGCCGCCAGCCAGCGTGATTTCGTTGCCCAGGGTGGCGGACAGGCCGAACACCACGCTGGACTGGACCTGTGCTTCCACCGTGTCAGGATTGATCATCTGCCCGACGTCGGCCGCCACTACCGCGCGATGCACGCGGATACCGTCCTGTCCCAGCGAGATTTCCACCACCTGGGCCAGATAGCTGCCGTAGGCTGCCAGCAGGGCGATGCCGCGTGCGCGTCCCTTCGGCAGCGGCTTGCCCCATCCGGCCCGGCCGGCGGCCAGCCGCGCCACCTGCGCCAGGCGCGGTTGCTGCGCCAGCAGCGACAGCCGGTAGCGGTAAGGGTCCTGCCCCGCCAAGTGGGCCAATTCGTCGAAGAAGCTTTCGTTGGCAAAAGCGTTCAGCGCGTTGCTGACCGAACGCCAGTAGCCGATGCGCAGTCCGGCGTCGTGCGCGATCACATCCTGCCGCGCATGCGGCACGTCGTAGGGCGCGACCGCCCCTTCGACCATATAGGGATCCATTTTGTCCTTCGGCAGGCCAAACAGGCGCTGGGTCGGCGACTGCGAGGTCAGCTCCAGTGTCAGCGCCACCGGACGGCCCGCCGCATCCAGGCCCGCGCTGAGGCGATGCAGAGCCTGCGGACGATAGAAGTCATGGCGCATATCGTCTTCGCGCGTCCAGACCAGTTTTACCGGCCGGCCCACCGCCTTGGAAATCTGCGCCGCCTGCACCGCCGGATCGCTCTCCACCCGGCGCCCGAAGCCGCCACCCAGGAAGGTGGTTTCAATCGCCACGTCCTGCTCCGCCAGGCCCAGCGCGGCGGCGACATCGGCCACAAAGCCGGACTGGTACTGGGTCGAGCCGATCAGGCGGCACTTGCCGTCCTGGTAGTGGGCGGTGAAGTTCTGCGGCTCCATTGCCGCATGCGCCAGCAGCGGCGAGCGGTACTCGGCCTGCAGCGTCCTGACTGCGGTAGCCATGGCTGCCGCCGCGTCGCCGCGCTGCTCGATAGTCAGACGCACGTCATCCGGCGTCATATGGCTGGCGGTGGCGGCGATCCTGTCCATCATGGCGGAATGCGTCAGCCCCGCACCGGGGCCGTCGTCCCATTCGATCTTCAGCGCCTGGCGGGCTTTGAAGGCGCGCCAGTAGCTGTCCGCCACCACCGCCACGCCGTCGCGCACCGTCACCACATCGATCACGCCCGGCATCGCGCGCGCGGCGGCATCGTCCACCTCGCGCGCTGTGCCGCCGATCACAGGGGATTGCTCCAGCGAGGCGTACACCATGCCCGGCAGCGTGACGTCGATGCCGAAACGCGCGCTGCCATTCACCTTGGACGGCGTATCCAGGCGGCGCGTCGGCTTGCCGATCTGTTTGAAATCGCGCGCCGGTTTCAGCGCCACCTGCTGCGGCACCGGCAACTTGGCCGCCTCCGCCGCCAGTTCGCCGTAGGTGGCGCGCTGCCCCGCAGGCCCATGCACCACGCCTTGCGCGGCCTGGCAGGCCGCCGCGTCCACTTGCCAGCGCTGGGCCGCAGCCGACACCAGCATGGTGCGCAGCTGGGCGCCGGCCAGGCGCAGCGTATCCCAGGCGTCGCGCACGGAAGTCGAGCCACCGGTGCATTGCACGCCCAGCAGCTGGTTGGCATATTCCTTCGACGCGGGCGCCAATTCCACCTTCAACGCGCGTACCTCCACCTGCAGCTCTTCCGCCAGCAGCATGGGCAGCGCGGTAAACACGCCCTGCCCCATCTCCGAACGGGCGTTAATGACATGGATGGTATTATCGGCCTCGATGCGCACCCAGACATTGGACAGCGCCGCTCCCTGCTGCGCCGCGCGCGCCTCCATGCCGGAGAACGGCACGAACATGCCCATCACCAGCCCGCCGCCTGCCGCCAGCGAAGCCCTCAGAAAATCGCGGCGGCGGTTCATTGTTTGCCTCCTTTGTGCTGATGCATGGCCTTGGCGGCCGTGTGAATGGCGGCGCGGATGCGCTGATAGGTGCCGCAGCGGCAGATGTTGCCGCTCATGGCGTTATCGATGTCCGTATCGCTGGGATGGGGATTGGAACGCAGCAGCGCGGCAGCGCTCATCAGCTGGCCGGACTGGCAGTAGCCGCATTGCGGCACGTCGTGCGCGATCCAGGCCTGCTGCAGCACATGGCTGTTATCCGGCGAAAGCGACTCCACGGTGGCAATGTGCTTACCGCCCATGTCACCCACCGGCAGCAGGCAGGAGCGCGTCGCAGCGCCGTCGACGTGTACGGTGCAGGCGCCACACAGGCCCGCGCCGCAGCCAAACTTGGTGCCGTGCAGGCCCATCTCGTCACGGATCACCCACAGCAGCGGCGTATCGGCTTCGGCCTGCGTCGTCACCTGTTTGCCGTTCAAATAAAAACTGACTGTCATTGCAGTGCTCCCGTAAGTGATTTATGCGGCGCAGGGCGCGAACGATGGCGCCACCGCCGGCGTACCACTGGTCAGGTCCACGTGCGAAGTACGGCCGCCATGCAGGCGGGTCATCGGGGCGTGCACCACGCGGTGCTCCAGCTTACAGCGCCCTAGCTGGAATGGTGAAAACAGTTTGTCCATGAATGCGGTTCCTTTCGAAACCAATGGTAGGAACAAATTCAGCGGAGTCCAACAGGTTGCCGCTCCGCTCACCTCGGACAAAAATTCCGCAATCCCATTCAGGACAAGGATTGCGGACACCCCGGTCCGCAATGTTCGGAACGCCAGCATATTTTTCTCGCGCGAGACAGCTCCTACACTGAGGCCATCACTTTTTAACAGGACCTCGCCATGCAAACTATTCAAAGCAAACGGCCTTTGTACTGGCTGGCCGCCGGCACTTTTGCCGTCGGCACCGAGAGCTTCATGATCGCCGGCCTCCTGCCCGGCATGGCCAAAGACCTGGGCGTCAGCGTCGGCGCGGCGGGCCAGCTGGTGACCGTATTCGCCCTCGCTTACGCCTTCGCCTCGCCCTTACTGGCCGCGCTGACCGGCCATATCGACCGCCGCAAGCTGCTGATCGGCGCGATGGGCTTCTTTGCCGCCGCCAACCTCTTGGCCGCCGCCGCCACCGGCTACTGGACCCTGATGGCGGCGCGCGTACTGCTGGCACTGGCCGCCGCCGTCTACGTCCCCGGCGCCAACGCGCTGGCTTCCGTGGTGGTGCCGCCCGAACAGCGCGGCCGCGCCATCGCCATCGTCAACGGCGGCCTATCGCTGGCGATCGCGCTGGGCGTACCGGCCGGCGCCGTGCTGGGCGGCGCGCTCGGATGGCGCTCCACCTTCGCCAGCGTCTCCGTGCTGGCGGTGATCGCCATCGTCGGCCTGCTGAGCGGCCTGCCGCGCGGGATCGGCGCCGGACTGGCCAGCGCCAGCCTGCGCCAGCGCATCGCCACCGCAGCACAACCGGCCGTGCTGCGCACCCTGCTGGTGACCACCCTGTGGGCCATGGCCAGCTACACCACCTACACCTATCTGGCGCCGCTGCTGGAGGCCAGCACCATCGTGCACGGCGCGGCAATCGGCTTCGTGCTGTTCGGCTGGGGCGTGGCGGCGGCGATCGGCCTGGCCATCAGCGGCCCGGCGGTGGACCGCAAAGGCCCGCGCGCCGTGATCCTGCCTGCGCTGGCCACATCCACCAGCGCATTCATCGTGCTCTCGCTGTCGGCGCAACTGTTCAGCAGGCAGTTCGCCATCGTACCCGTGATGCTGGCGATTGCCGCCTGGGGCGTGGCGCATTGGGCCTTCTACCCCGCCCAGCAGGCCACCTTGGTGGGCAAGGCTGGCGTGGCCGCCGCGCCCATCGCCCTGTCGCTCAACGCCTCCTTCATGTATCTGGGCTTCTCGCTCGGTGCGGCGCTGGGCTCGATGACCATCCATTACAGCTCGCTCGCCAACCTGGGCTTCGTCAGCGCCCTGGCGGCGGCAGGCGCGCTGGCACTGGCTTACAGCGCGGGACGCCGTTCCGCCGCTCAACCTCAGCCTCTCTAAGGAGCTAAGCATGACCAACAAAATTCGCGTCGGCCTGGTCGGCGCCGGCAACTGGGCCGAATACGGCCACCTGCCAGCACTCAAACTGCTGCCGGACTATGAACTGGTGGCGGTCCATAGCCGCGACATCGACAAGGCCAGCGAACTGGCCAAGCGTCACGGCATCCGCTACGGCACCGATTCTCTGGATCAGCTGATGAACGATCCGAACATCGACCTGGTGGTGATACTCAACACCGCGCCCCAGCACGAAGCCACCGTGCGCGCCGCCATTGCAGCGGGCAAGGACGTCTATTGCGAATGGCCGCTCACCCCAAGCAAGGCCATCTCGCAGGAACTGATGGAGCTGGCCGACCAGGCCGGCGTGCGCCACATCGTCGGCCTGCAGCGCCGCCTCGGGCCGGACTACCGCTATGTGCGCGACCTGCTAAAGGACGGCGCCATCGGCGAAGTGCGCTCGGTGCGCCTGCACATCAGCGTGGAATACTTCCAGCGTGAGCGCACTGCGGCGCTGTACTTCACCGTCCCGGCGGAGAACTTCTCCGGCCTGCTGGAGATCTACGGCGGCCATTACTACGACGCCGTGTTCACCATGCTGGGCCACCCGAACAGCATCAGCGCGCTGACCGTCAACCAGTTCCCGGAAGTGACCCTGATCGAAACCGGCGAAGTGATGAAGCACACCACCGCCGACCAGGTCGTCGTCACCGGCAGCTTTGACAACGGCGCCGTGCTGACCAGCCATATCGAAGCGGGCAAGCGCAATAACTACGGCCTGCAGCTGGACATCACCGGCACCAGGGGCGATATCAAGATCTCCAACAGCACCAGCTTCGGCAACCAGTTCCACACCATCGAGATGGCCAAGGGCGATGCGCAGCCGCTGCAAAAGCTCACCATCCCGGCCCAATACAACTGGCTGCCGAAGAACAACCTTGGTGGCAGCCAGCTGGAACTGGCCAATCTGTATGCGGCTTATGCGATGGATGTGCGCGAAGGGACGCACCTGGCGCCGACCTTTGCCGACGCCCTGCGCATGCATACCCTGATTGATGCCATCGAAGTCTCCAGCCGCGACGGCGTGCGGGTGGAGCTGCCCGCTTAAATGCGCAGATGCTCGCCCATGTAGTCGATGAACACGCGCAGCTTGGGCGAGGCATAGCGGCTGGCTGGCCAGAGGATCCAGAACTCCACCGAGCGGTCGAGGTAATCGTCCAGCACCGTCACCAGCTGGCCGCTGGCCAGCGCGTCGCGCACCAGAAAGGTCGGCAGGAACGCGATGCCCCGGCCCTGGATCGCCGCAAAACCCAGCGGCTCGATGGTATTCGCCGTCATGGTCTCGGGCAGCACCACTTCCGGCTCGTTCTCCTCGCGCCGCAGCGGCCAGCGTTCCAACTTGCCGGTGGCGGGGAATTTATGCTGCAGGCAGAAGTGCTGCGCCAGGTCGGACGGATGCTTTGGCACGCCGTGCCGCTTGAGATACGACGGCGACGCCACCAGCACATGCGGGCAGGAGCCCAGCCGCCGCGCCGCCAGGCGTGAATCGGTCTGCTCGCCGGTGCGGATCACCGCATCGAAGCCCTCCTCGATCACGTCCACCATGCGGTCGGACATATCGATATCCAGCTCGATCTCAGGATACTGCTCCATAAAGCCGTCAAAGGCCGGCATCATCAGATTGCCCAGCTGCGGCGTGCCTACCCGCAGGCGCCCGCGCGGATTGCCCGCCAGGCCGGACAGCTCCGATTCCGCCGCATCCACCTCGTTCAGAATGCGCCGGCAACGCTCCAGGAACAAGGAGCCCTCCGCCGTCAGCGTGATGCTGCGGGTACTGCGATGGAACAGCCGCACATGCAGGCGCTCCTCCATGCGCGCGATGGCCTTGCCGACCGCCGACGACGACACACCGAGCTGCCGTCCAGCTTCCGTAAAGCTGCGCGTCTCGGCCACCTGCACAAACATGGCGATGCCACTCAAGCTATCCATGCCGCGCACTCTAGCACATTGCGGACATTTATTCCGGAATGTTCCGCGCCAAGTGGCATTTTTCTTTCACCGGCCAGCACCTATAGTTCTCACATCGCTTCATTACTTTTGAAAAGGAACCGAAATCATGTCGAAACTGCATACCCCCATCCAGCTTGGCCCATTCAACTTTGCCCACCGCGTGGTGCTGGCCCCACTGACCCGTATGCGCGCTGAAACCGGTGCGATTCCCGGTGCGATGATGGCGGAATACTACGCCCAGCGCAGCTCGCAAGGCGGCTTCCTGGTGGGCGAAGCCACCATCGCCGCCGAAAACGGCAACGGCTACCTGGGCGCGCCTGGACTGTACGACGACAGCCAGATCGCCGGTTGGAAGCTGGTCACCGACGCGGTGCACGCCAAGGGCGGCAAAATCTTCCTGCAGCTGTACCACGCAGGCCGCCAGTCCAACAGCCAGCTGCAACCGGGCGGCGGCCAGCCGGTTGCGCCGTCGGCGGTGGAACACGGCGGCGTGGCCTACACCGAATCGGGCTGGGTGCCTAACACCCCGCCACGCGCCCTGACCATTGATGAAATCAAAAGCCTGGTGGAGAGCTTCCGCGCCGCCGCCAAGCGCGGTATCGCCGCCGGTTTTGACGGCGTTGAAATCCACGCCGCCAACGGCTATCTGTTCGACCAGTTCCTGCAGGACGGCAGCAACAAGCGCACCGACATCTACGGCGGTTCGTTCGAAAACCGTGCCCGCTTCCTGCTGGAAGTGGTGGACGCCGTCAGCAGCGTGTGGGGCAGCAAGCGCGTGGCAGTGCGCCTTGGCCCAAGCGGCAACTGGGGCGATATGTCGGACACCGATCCCAAAGGCCTGTTCACCTACGTCGTCCAGCAGCTGGATAAGCTGGACCTGGCCTACCTGCACCTGATCGAACCGCGCATCGCCGGCAACATCGAAGACGAAACCAAGGACCAGGCCCCGGTCGCGGCCCAGCTGATGCGCCGGCACTTCAGGGGCGTGATCATTGCGGCCGGTGGCTTCAACGGTGAATCGGCCAACGCCATTATCGAAGCGGGCGACGCCGACATGGTCGCCTTCGGCCGCCACTTCATCGCCAACCCGGACCTGCCGGAGCGCTTGCGCAACGGCTGGCCGCTGAACGACTACGACCGTCCCAGCTTCTTCGGCGGCACCGAGGCGGGCTACACCGACTATCCGTTCTACGCCAAGGCGGCGTAAGCTGCGCGCGACAGCTCCTAGCCCGCCGCGACCTTCTGCCCCACCATCTGCAGCATGCGCGCCAGCGCCGTGTCGGCCGTGGCCAGGTGGGTGTGGAACCAGCCCAGCAACTGCAGCACGGCGGCGCGGCAGCTGTCGCGGTCATCCGGATTCAAGCCCTGCAGCATGGCCAGCGCACGCGCGTGCTGCGCGCGGTGCGCGGGCAGCGCGGGATAGGCGATCATTGCCATCAGCCGCTCCTCTTCGTGGAAATCCTGCGCCAGGCATTCCTGCAACGCCGCCAGGCCGGTGCGAAACTCCGTCTCCGGACCGTCCAGCAGCTGGCCGATCTGCTCCGCCAGCGCCTCATGCGCCTCGTCGAACAGCGGAATGCCCAGGCGGCAATCATCGTTCCAAGCCGGTACTTCCATGATTTATCTCCTTTAGCTGAATTTTGTCCGATGCCCGGCGATTGGGGGAAATGCCGTGCGCCGATCCGGCTAATCCAGATCAAGAAAAGCCAAGAAACCCGCGCCAAATCAGGCGCCCCGCTCGACCCGGGCGGTTTTATGGCTTAGATTGGCGTGGTTGGCACATGCCGCATATCGCAAAGGAATAACAATGCAAAACACGGTACTGAAGATCGAATACATGGACGGCGAAGCCTGC
>Ga0213872_10002177_pt1 | contig 11737 bp, 8 predicted proteins | sample VelepicomBERX_R2_FD_160071 | JGI IMG/M metagenome (GOLD analysis project Ga0213872, IMG submission 160071) | Rhizosphere microbial communities from Vellozia epidendroides in rupestrian grasslands, the National Park of Serra do Cipo, Brazil - RX_R2 | ecosystem: Host-associated > Plants > Roots >... | reverse complement strand
CGCAACGATGCACCGGGCCGAGCAGTTCAGGACAACCATCGAGTCGGCTCCGCTACTCTGCCAGGGCATGCCGATCCCTTTGACCGTCTCCATCGGCATTGGCGCCTTTCCCGAAACCGCGTCGCCGCTATCTGCCGTCCTGCAATTGGCAGACCGGGCACTGTACCGCGCCAAGCATGAAGGGCGGAATCGCGTCGTCAGCGACCCCACGCCCGAAAATGTGGACGCGGCGGCCTCATCCCGGCTTCACCCATGAAAAAAGGCGACCCGCAGGTCGCCTTCTTATTGATGCCATCAGCCAATCAGCTGGGTTGCAGCATCACAGTCTGGTAGTTGCCATTTGCGCCAATCAGCGCAACGGTGTACTGACCGCCTGCCGACAAGGTACCCATATCCAGTTGGGCGCCCAACTGCGTGACCGTACCACCGATCACAAACGCAACCTTGTTATCGATCGCACCGTTCAGGTCTTGGTTGGCCGAGGCGTTGCCTGCCTTCAGACCGGTTACACCGGTCAGCGGCGAGTTGTTCAGGATCACGTCGACCGATGCCTGGTCTTGCGTTGCGTTGACGAAACGCACCTTCAGATCGGCAACCGGGCTCGGCTGGTACAGGTCGGAGAAAATCAGGCCGGTTGCCGCAGCCTTCAGGCCCGACGAAATCACGGTGTAATCGGTACCACCCACCAAGGTGGACGATGCCGCCGGAACGGTGCAGAACGGCACGCCCTGACCCGCCGTATCATCGCCGAACACCAGCGAATGCGCGCCGGCAGGTTGTTGCTGATAGGTCGTCGAGGTACCGAAAGCCGCGTTGACCAAGATCTTGGTGCTATCGACCGAGAAGCGCGACAAGGTCACGTCTGGCGTACCTTGCAGCACGCGGATACGAGCCAGGCTGTTGTTCAGGATCGTGACCGTGTCGCTGGTCGGCTGCACCAGCATCAGGGTCGGCAACCATGCGCTGCCCACGCTGTACAGCAAGATGGTGTAGGCGCCTTGGCTGTTGAATGCGATCAGGTTGGTCGAACCCGAATCGAACACCACGTTCTTGGTCGAGGCCTGCGTCACGCGAATACGGAAGCTGCCTGCAGTCTGCTCGACCGAGTAGGCCGTCGGTGCACCGCTGGTGCCGGAAACCGTCGGCGCGTAGCCCGTTGGCGTGATGTCGTCATTCGCACCGGTCAGGTAAACGTCGAAGGTGCTCGGCGTCGCGCCCGATGCCGAGCCGATGGTGGTCGTCGCAAACGTACGGACGACGAACTTGCCGCTGTCGACGGTGTATGCATCGGTCTGCTCGGTGTAGTGCTGCACGCCGGCCGAGGTGTTGTACACGTAGGTTGTGTAGTGCGCGCTTTGGTTCGGTGCCAGCGTGAAGGTCGACAGCGTGTTGTTATTCGCGTCGGACAGCGTCACGGTCTGGGAACCCGACCAGTTCACCGACTGGTAACCGGAATTCTGCTGGAAAGGCAGCGTGCTGAAGCTCGACGGCACGCTGAGCGAGATGTTCAACGTCGGCTGACCCAGCGCCAGGTTGATGAAACGCATATTCGGCTGAATGCTGTTGCTGCTACCGCCGCCCTTGAGCTTACAAGCGCTCAGTGTGGATGCTGCACCCAGCGCGACGGCGTTGGTGGCCATCAGCTTAATGAACGATCGTCTTTGCATGTAACCTTCTCCATTTGATTCGATGGTGCCCGGCTCGATGGCCGGCAGCAGCTATAGGCACTCAACGCCCGGTTCAGTTCCGTAGTCGTTGAGATTACAAGGGCGTAAGGATGCACTGACCCACGCGCCAAAGCAAACTTGTCGTTGCCGCGCAAGATCGGGTCCGCGCGGGCAGGCGCCATCATACCAGCCTTGGCAGACCGGATACTTACCGGAAAGGTAAGTGTGCTGTGTAAAATTATGTGAGGAAACCGCAACGTCGGGCGGAGGGCCCGTCCGCCCATCAGTCGTGCACGGACAACGCCATAGCGAATTGATAGGCAAGCACTTAAGTGCGCGCGGCAGACATCGATTTGAGCGCGGCGGCGTAGCATGCGCGGTAGCAAGCGGCCGAATGCGCCCAATCGAAATGCTGCCCCATGGCACGACGCCGGACCGCGCGCCATAGCACTGGGCGCGCATACAGCACCTGAGCGCGGCGCACTGCCGCCATGAAGTCGCTTGCATCGAAGCGTTCAAACACCAAGCCGGTCGCACTGTCGTCGGCCAGGTTCTCGAGGCTTGCGTCCACCACCGTATCGGCCAACCCACCCGTGCGCCGCACCAAGGGCAAGGCGCCATAGCGCAATGCGTAGAGTTGAGTCAACCCACATGGTTCGAATCGCGAAGGGATCATGAGCACATCGGCCCCTGCGAATACTTGGCGTGACAAGGCTTCGTCAAACCCGATGCGCACCGCGACCGCCTGCGGGTGCGTCTTGGCCAGATGGGTAAAGCCCGACTCCAGGTCGGCGTCACCGCTCCCCAGCACCACGAGCTGTAGACCCCGCGCGACCATCTCTTCGGCGCACTCCAGCACGAGGTTCAACCCTTTCTGCTCAGTCAGCCGGCTGACCACGCCATACAGAGGTACGCGCGGTGCCAGCGCGAGGCCAAGCGCTGCCTGTAGGTGGTGCTTGCATTTCGCCTTGCCCACAACGTGCTGCGCATCGAAGTGCGCATCAAGCGCAGCATCAGTCGCCGGGTTCCAGAGTACCTCATCCACGCCATTCAAAATGCCGGTCAATGCATCGCGCCGCGCGGTCAACAGGCCGTCCAAACCGCAGCCGAATTCGGGCGTCTGAATCTCACGCGCATAGCTCGGGCTGACCGTGGTCAACTGATCGCTGTAGAAAAGCCCGGCTTTGATGTAGGAGATTGCGCCATGAAACTCGAAGCCGTCCATATGGAAAAAAGACGACGGTAGGGCCAGCTCGCCAAGGCAGCTGGCGGCAAATAGCCCCTGATAGGCGAGGTTGTGCACCGAAAATACCGTCGCCGTCGTACGGCGCTCGCTCGCCCTGGCTCGCAGATACGCAGGCGCGAGGCCAGCATGCCAATCGTGCCCGTGTACGATATCAGGCTGCCAATGTGGGATGAAGCCCTCGGCAATCTCGGCCGCTACCCAGCCCAATAGCGCGAAGCGCCGATGGTTATCGGCGTAAGCATGGTGTTGTGCGTCGGCATAGGGGTTGCCCGGGCGATCGTACAAGCCAGGCGCTTCAATCACAAAGGCCGGCACACCGTTGGGCAACGCCCCGCGCCAGAGCTGGACGGTCTCGGCACCAAAGAGCTTAGGCAGCCGGCCGATGGGCTCCAGTTCCAGCATGCCGCATAAGATATCGGGAAAGCCCGGCAGCAATACCCGAGCATCGACACCCGACTGGCGTTGCGCGGCCGGCAGCGCGGCTAGGACGTCCGCCAGTCCGCCTGTTTTCAGCAGCGGCGCGCACTCGGCCGCAACATGCAAGACCTTCATGCGCTCCCTTCCAGCATATCGCGCGTGATCAACACCACCCCACCCTCGCTGCGGTAGAAACGGGCTGCGTCGGCCTCAGGCGACTCGCCAACTACCGTGCCGGGTGGAATGCGGCAGCCACGATCGACTACGACGCGTTGCAGCCGTGCCCCCGCCCCAACCTCTACATCAGGCAAGATCACAGCCTGATCGATCAAGCAATGTGGGTGGATGCGAACCTTGTTGAACAAGACCGAATTCGTCACTTGTGCAACTGAAACAATCGCCCCACCGCCAATCAGCGTATTGAAGACGCGATGCTCGCCTGCGGCATCTTGCACGAATTTCGCGGGCGGCAGCTGCTCCTGATAGGTCCACACGGGCCAATTCCGGTCGTACAAATCAAGCTCAGGCGTGATGGATGCGAGATCGAGATTGGCGGCCCAATAGGCATCCACCGTCCCCACGTCACGCCAGTAAGGCTGGGCGGCCGGGTCGCTGGAGACGCAGGAGAGCCCAAAGGGATGGGCAATCGCCCGGCCTTCGCGCACTGCCTTGGGAATCAGGTTCTGCCCAAAATCATGTGCGGAGCCTGGCTCGGCGATATCGTCCTCCAGCAGCTGGTAGAGATACGCCGCATCGAATACATAGATGCCCATGCTGGCCAACGCCCGGTCGGGCTTGCTGGGCATGGGTGGGGGAGAAGCCGGCTTTTCGACGAAATCGACAATGCGCCGGCTGGCATTCACCGCCATGACGCCAAAGGCACAAGCCTCAGCCAGCGGCACCTCGATGCACGCAACCGTCACCCCCGCTTCGATGCCGTTCGCCTCTTGCTGCCGCACATGGTCGAGCAGCATACGGGCGTAGTCCATCTTGTAGATATGGTCGCCCGCGAGGATGACGAGGAAATCCGGCTTATAGCCTCGGATGATGTCGAGATTCTGATAGACCGCGTCAGCCGTGCCGCGATACCAGCTCTCCTCGTCCACACGTTGCTGGGCGGGTAAAAGGTCAATGAACTCGCCCATTTCCGACCGAAACATCGCCCAGCCGCGCTGCATATGGCGCAAGAGCGAGTGGGATTTGTACTGGGTGACAACACCGATGCGGCGAATGCCGGAATTCAGGCAGTTCGACAACGCAAAGTCGACAATGCGAAATTTACCGCCAAAATAGACGGCCGGCTTGGCGCGTCGGTCAGTGAGTTGCTTCAGCCGCGACCCGCGACCGCCTGCCAGCACCAGCGCAAGGCTGCGCCGCGGCAGCTGCCGGGCCATGATCAAGTCATCCATCCGACTGCCCTCCCCTCGTATCGACCGGCTTGTTGACCGGCTTTGGCGGCGTCAGGTCACGACATCTGGCATCGTTCTGCCCGTGAGCGCCTCAATCGCCGCAAGACTTCGCGCAGCCACCGCGACTGGCGCCAAGGCATCCTGCGTGGGCTGACCATGCGCCGCGGTATTGGGCTCAAATCGCTCCAGGTACACCCGCAGCGTCGCCCCCTCGGTGCCCGTACCAGATAGCCGGAACACCGCCCGTGCGCCGCCATCGAATGCGATGCAAACGCCCTGGCGCAGACTGGTCGAGCCGTCTATAGGATCGGTATAGGCGAAATCACTGGCTGCCGCGACGCGCAAGGTGCCGACGGAAGTACCAGCCAGCGTGTCGATTTCGGCGCGCAGGCGCTGCATCACGGCTTCACCGGCTTCCTGCGGCAGGGCTTCGTAATCGTGCCGCGAGTAATAGTGGCGGCCAAACCGCGCCCAGTGCGCCTTCACGATCTCTGCCACCGGCTGATCCAACACAGCCAGAAGATTCAACCAGCACAGTGCCGTCCAAACCCCGTCCTTTTCGCGGACATGATCGCCGCCCGTGCCGTAGCTTTCTTCACCACACAGGCCGATGCGGCCGGCATCCAGCAGATTGCCAAAGAATTTCCAGCCGGTCGGCGTCTCGAAGCACGGGAAGCCCATCGCAGCCGCCACGACGTCAACCGCGCGCGATGTGGGCATTGAGCGTGCCACGCCCGGCAAACCTTCGCGAAACTGGGGCAGTAACCGGGCGTGTGCAGCCAGAATGGCCAAGCTATCGGACGGGGTCAGCACCATGCCGGCACCGAGAATCATATTGCGGTCGGCATCGCCATCGAACGCCGCAGCAAAGTCAGGCGCATTGGCGCGGCTCATTTCCTCGACCAAGGCTGCCGCGTAGACCGGGTTGGGGTCCGGATGTCCGCCCGCGAAATCGGGCGAAGGCGTTGCGTTGATCACGCTCCCCGCCGGGGCCCCCAGCAAGGTTTCGAAGATATGCGTGGCATAGGGCCCAGCTACCGCGTGCATGGCGTCGATGCGAATGCGGTGCCCCGCTGCGATCCAGCGCCGAATGGCATCGAAATCAACCCGCGTCGCCATCAGCGCTGCATAGTCCGCCACCGGGTCGACGACTTCGACGATCATGCCACCCAAGGCATACGTCCCCAGCACATCCAGCGCGGGCGCATCGTCATCAGTAATCTGATAGGCATCGAGGCTCGCGGCCGCTGCCGCAATCGCAGCGGTGACGGTCTCTGTCGCCGGCCCGCCGTTGGCGCCGTTGAACTTGATGCCCATATCGCCATCCGGCCCCCCCGGGTTGTGCGAGGCCGAGAGGATGATGCCGCCCGCAGCCCCGCGAAGGCGTATCAGGTGCGAAGCGGCCGGCGTGGAAAGCAGGCCATTCAAACCGGTGACAACCCGTGCCACCCCGTTGGCCGCAGCGATCTGCAACACGGTGCGGGTTGCCTGGTCGTTGCCGTAACGACCGTCCCCTCCGACGATCAGGGTCGTGCCACGGAGGCCCTCAACACCGTTGAAGATCGCCTGGATAAAACTTTCCACATAACCGGGTTGCTGGAACACGGCGACTTTCTTGCGGAGGCCGGAGGTGCCCGGCACCTGGCCGGTAAAGCGACTGATCTGGATCGTGGGCATGAGGACGAGAGAGAGTGCAATGCAATTGCCGCAGATTGTAGCAAGCTGTACTGCATGCAGCCCGTTCTACTGCTGCAGGCCATACTTCGCCATGATCTGCGCGTAGCTGCCGTCCTGCTTCATCGCTTCGAGCGCATGGGTCCATTGGGCAACCTCTTGCGGGGTGAAATCACTGCTGCCCGCCAGCCAGATCGGGCTGTAGTCGAGCGTTTTGCCAAAACGGTAGTCCTTTGGGTTGAGCCCCAGCTCACGCAATCGGTAATTTTCGACCTCGTTGCCGCCGAGGATCGCATCGACCAAGCCCGCATTGAGCATCCGCCAAAGATCCAGATGCGTCATCCCCTCAACCACCTTGCGGAAATTTCGGCTGCGCAACATGTCTGCCGACGCGGAGCCGTGCAGCACGCCGATGCGTAGATCGCGTGCCGCGTCGAAGGTATCCAGCGTCAAGTGGGCTTCGCCCCGGCTGATCCACATGAATTCCTGGTGGTACAGCTCGACCAGCCAAACATAGTCATGCTCTCGCTCGGGGATGCGCGTCAACGGCAGCACGGCGACATGGTGGAGCTTGGTCGGCATGACTTTGGCGCGCTGCCAGGGAAAGAACTCAATGGTGGCAGGCGTGCCCACTCTCGCCGCCAGGGTCGTGACCAGCTCGCTCAAGGCGCCTGGCGCACTGGGTCGGTTTTCGAATGTGAAGGGTGGGAAATCGCCTGCCACCAGTCTTAGCTTGACGGGCTCATCGGCCAACAACGGGTTGGAGACAATGATCGCCAACGCGATCAAAGGCACATACCAAACGTTACAAAAAACCTTCATCCCGTCTCACCCATCGTCGCCCTCCACCCTATATATGTAGGCGCTGATTACCCATTGCGCCGGACTCTTCGACGGTAAATCGACGCCAGTATCAAAACCGCGCAAAACCCGCTTGACTTAGAGTGCACTCGAACATTTAGGATGCCGTCCATGAACGCAACCCTGACCATTCAAGAAGCCGCCGCAGCCACCGGTCTCACCGCCCACACGCTCCGGTATTACGAACGTATCGGCCTGTTGGACCCGATTCCGCGACATGACAATCAGCGCCGCGTGTACAGGACCGACGACCTGCGCTGGATCAACTTCTTGATCAAGTTGCGCACCACCGGCATGCCCATCCGCATGATGTTGCGCTACGCCGCGCTCCGGCGTGCGGGCGATACCCCGGATAGCTTGGCCGAACGACGCGCCATGCTCGAAGCGCAAGCAGCCGAGGTCAGCCGGCAGATGGACGATTTGAGTGCAACGCTCGCGGTCTTGCAGATGAAGGTCGCGCTGTATGCCGAAAAAGAACGTACCTACGCCACATCCATTCAACAACAAGCAAGCAGGAGGTCAACATGAATACACGTCAACTCGGTCACAATGGTCCTTGGGTATCGGCCATGGGGCTTGGCTGCATGGGCATGAGCGAGTTCTACGCCAAGGGGGACGATGCGGAATCCATTGCCACCATCCACCGAGCGCTGGAGCTCGGCGTCACGCTGCTCGATACCGCCGATGTCTACGGCCCCCATACCAACGAAGCGCTGATCGGCCGCGCAATCAAGGGCAAGCGCGATCAGGCTTTCCTCGCCACCAAGTTCGGCATCGTGCGCGACCCGAACAATCCCGGTGCACGCGGCGCCAACGGCCGCCCCGAATATGTGCGGCAATCGCTCGAAGGCAGCCTGAAACGCCTGGGCGTAGAGACCATCGACCTCTACTACATTCATCGTCGCGACCGGACGGTGCCCATTGAAGAGACGATGGGTGCGCTGGCCGATCTCGTCCAGGCAGGCAAGATCCGGCATATCGGGCTCTCCGAAGTCTCACCGGAAACCCTGGCGCAAGCCCACAAAGTACATCCGGTCGCTGCCGTGCAAAGCGAATACTCGCTCTGGACGCGCGACCCGGAGGCGGGCCTGCTGGCAACCTGCCGCGAACTGGGCGTCGCCTTTGTGGCCTACAGCCCGCTCGGCCGCGGCTTCCTGACAGGTACGCTCAAGTCACCCGACGATTTTACCGAGGACGATTACCGCCGCAACAGCCCGCGTTTTCAGGGTGAGAACTTCCAGAAGAACCTGCAACTGGTCGACCGGGTACGTGAACTGGCAACGGGCTACGGCTGCACGCCAAGCCAATTGGCCCTTGCCTGGGTACTGGCGCAGGGGACCGACATCATCCCGATTCCCGGTACCAAACAGCGCAAGTATCTGGAACAGAATGTCGCAGCCGACGCGCTGGTCTTGAGCCAGACCGACCTCGACAAGCTATCGGCGATCTTCCCACCCGGTGCCGCGCAGGGTCACCGCTATCACCAGGCCATGGTGGAACTCTTGAACGGTTAGACACCTACCAGGTTACCCGGCCCTCGTGCGACATGATGAGAATCCAGAGCGCGTGGGCCGGTACCTCCACCTGCAATTGAAACAAGGCCTCGCCGGCTTCCGGGTCGGCAGTGTCGAGTACCCGTAGCCAGCGGCCGGGCCTCAACATAAAGCTGGTCGGCTGCGCATCGGCATTCACCAGCACCAGGCAGCGATCGCTGGTGTCCTCCGGGCCGAATTCCACGATCAATGCCCCCTGCCCGGGCGCATCCCATTCCGCGGGCGTCATCGGCCGCCCAGCAGCATTGCGCCAATCCACATCGGCACGTTCATAGCCACCGTGCGCTTCGGCGGAAAACCAGTTGGCATAGCGCAATGCCGGGTAGAGCGTACGCAGCGCCAGCATGCGTTTGGTGAAAGCAGCAAATGCGTCGTCGGGCGCCGACCAATCGAGCCAGCTGGTCTCGTTATCCTGGCAATAGGCGTTATTGTTGCCGCGCTGAGTATGGCCCAGTTCGTCGCCAGCCAGCAGCATCGGCGTACCCTGGCTCAACGTTAGCGTCGCCATCAATGCGCGGCGCAAGCGCCCGCGCAGGGCCAGTACCGACGCATCCTCCGTTGGCCCCTCGATGCCGCCATTGCAGCTCAGATTATGGTCGTGCCCATCGCGATTACCCTCACCATTCGCTTCATTGTGCTTATGCGCATAGCTCGTGAGGTCGTGCAGGTCGAATCCATCGTGTGCCGCGATGAAATTGACGCTGGCCCAGGGCCGCCGCCCACGGCGCTCGAAGATTTCGCTGGAACCGGTCAGCCGCCGCGCGAATTCACCCCGGGTTACGCCCCGGTGAAGCCAGAAGCTACGCAAGGTATCGCGAAAGCGGTCGTTCCACTCCGCCCAGCCCGGTGGAAAGCCACCGAGGCGGTAGCCTTCCGGCCCCATATCCCAGGGTTCGGCGATCAGTTTCAATCGGCTCAATACCGGGTCAGCCTGAATCGCCGCAAGGCAAGCGGACCAGCCCGAAAACGCACCATCCGCCATCCGTGCGATGGTCGGTGCGAGGTCGAAGCGAAAGCCATCGACGTGGCATTCCTCCGCCCAAAAACGCATGGCATCGAGAATCAGCTGCATGCAACGAGGGTGGGCCGCATGGAGGGTATTGCCGCAACCTGTCCAGTTCTCGTAGTGACCATCGCCCTGCATGCGGTAGTAGCTGGTGTTGTCGAGCCCACGCAGATTGAAGCTGGGGCCGCCCACCCCGCCCTCGGCCGTATGGTTGTACACCACGTCGAGCAGCACTTCGATGCCGGCCCGGTGCAATGCCTTCACCATCATTTTGAATTCGCCCACCGGGTCGTCATCCGAGGCATAGCGTGATTCGACCGCCATGAAGGCCAGCGGGTTATAACCCCAGTAGTTCACCAACCCGCGTTGCAGCAGATGGCCTTCGTCGGCACACGCTGCAACCGGCAGCAACTCCACGGTGGTAATGCCGAGCCAACGCAGCCAGTCGATGCTGGCCGGGTGAGCGAGCCCGGCATAGGTGCCACGCAAGGCTTGCGGGATTGCAGCATTGCGCTGGCTGAAGCCTTTCACATGGAGTTCGTAGATGACCGTATCGCACCAGGGAATGGCCGGGCGTACATCGTCCGTCCAATCGTCTGCGGCCCAGCGCCCAAAGCCCGGGCTGTAAACGATGGCCTTGACCGCCTGCGCAGCGTTATTGCGCGGGTCGGGTCTGCACGGATCACCCGGTAGATGGTCGCAATAATCGGGCTGCGCACGGTAGCGCCCGTGCAGCATGCGGGCGTAGGGATCGAACAGTAGCTTGTTGGGGTTGTAGCGCAGGCCGGCGTGCGGCAAGAAGGGGCCGTAGGCACGATAGCCGTACACGAGGCCAGGCTCGGCCTCGGGCAGGTAGCCGTGCCAGACGCCCGCCTCCTGGCCCGGCAGCGGCAATCTTGCCAACTCGGCATGCCCTGCTGCATCGAAAAGACACAACTCGACACGGTCTGCATTCAATGCGTACACCGCAAAATTGACGCCTGCGCCGTCCCAATGGCTCCCCAGGCGATGGGCGCTGCCAGGAACAAGGCCTAGCGAGAGCGCCATGTAGCCTCCTGCGCAAAAACCTGTGTCGCCAGGGGCGCCAGCGTGACGACCAATGATTGCGCCTGGCCCTGCCAAGGCAGCGGTTCGGTCTGCGCAAGGGCGTTGCGCACGCCGCTCCCGCCATAGTCGGATGCGTCAGTATTCAGTATTTCGTGCCACGCGCCCGCCTGCGGTGCACCCAACCGGTAGTCGTGGCGCACCACCGGTGTGAAATTGCACACCACCAACACATGGCGCCCCGCGCCATCGGTCCGCAGAAAACTCAGCACCGCGTGATCCCGGTCTTCTGCGTCCAACCACGCAAAGCCAGCAGGCTCGCAATCCAGCACGTGCAAGGGCGGCGCCAGGCGATACAGGTGATTCAAATCGCGTACCAGGCGCTGCATGCCGGCATGCGGCGCCGCTGCAAGCAGGTGCCAATCCAGGCTGCGGTCGTGGTTCCACTCATCGATTTGTGCAAACTCGCCCCCCATGAAGAGCAGCTTCTTGCCCGGGTGCATCCACATCAAGCCGAAATAGGCACGCAGGTTGGCAAAACGTTGCCAGTCGTCGCCCGGCATCTTGCAGAGCAGTGACCGTTTGCCATGCACCACCTCGTCATGCGATAGCGGCAAGACGAAATTCTCGGTGAAGGCATAGCCAAGGCCTGCGGTCAGGTCGTCATGATGATGGCTGCGGTGGATCGGGTCGCGCTGCATGTAGCGCAGCGTGTCGTGCATCCAGCCCATATTCCACTTGTAGTGAAAGCCCAGGCCGCCATGCTCCGGCGGGCGGCTGACGGCGGGGAAAGCCGTCGATTCCTCCGCCATCGTCACCGCACCGTCGTGGCCGATGCCGACCCAGTGATTGGTCTTGCG
>Ga0213872_10002176_pt1 | contig 11739 bp, 8 predicted proteins | sample VelepicomBERX_R2_FD_160071 | JGI IMG/M metagenome (GOLD analysis project Ga0213872, IMG submission 160071) | Rhizosphere microbial communities from Vellozia epidendroides in rupestrian grasslands, the National Park of Serra do Cipo, Brazil - RX_R2 | ecosystem: Host-associated > Plants > Roots >... | reverse complement strand
GCTCGCACAGATCATTGAAGAATGCGAACTTCCGCCGGGCGTCGTCAACGTTGTGACCGGCGACGGCGCGACGGGCTCGGCGCTCGTCGAGCATGAAGACGTTGACAAGATTGCCTTCACCGGATCGACCGAAGTCGGTAAATCAATTGCCCGGCGGCTCGCAGGCACCGATAAACGCTTAACGCTGGAACTCGGCGGCAAAGCGGCGCACATTGTGTTCGCCGATGCGCCGATGGATCAAGCGATCGAAGGCGTCGTCAACGGAATCTACTTCAATCAAGGTCATGTCTGTTGCGCGGGTTCGCGCCTGCTCGTCGAAGAGCGCGTGCACGACGAAATCGTCGTTCGCCTAACCGAACGGCTGCAAACTCTGCGCCTCGGCGATCCCCTCGATAAGAATACCGACATCGGCGCGATCAACTCGCGCGCGCAACTCGAAAAGATTCAAGAGCTCGTGAAGAGCGGTGTTGAGCAAGGCGCGACGCTCGTCCAGCAACGCGGCGATCTGCCCGCGCGCGGCTTCTTCTTCCCCGCGTCATTCTTCACCAACGTCCACCCCTCGCACCGCATTGCGCGCGAGGAAATCTTCGGTCCCGTCCTCTCGATCCTCACGTTCCGGACCCCCGACGAAGCGGTCGATAAAGCAAATAACACGCCCTACGGCCTTTCGGCGGGAATTTGGACGGACAAGGGGAGCAAGAACATGTGGATCGCGCAGCAACTGCGTGCCGGTGTCGTTTGGTGCAATACCTTCAATCAATTCGATCCCGGCTCGCCGTTCGGCGGATATCGGGAATCAGGGTTTGGTCGCGAAGGCGGTGTCCACGGGCTCTACGAGTACCTTGCGCACTAATCGCGTAGACGAAACCGCGCTACGGGAGAGTGAAGAGCGTTTTCGCTCGCTCTTCGAGCACAATCCGGACGTCATCATGATCTTCTCGGCGGACGGACACATCATCGACGTCAATCATGCGGTGACGCGCTTTGGTGCTTCGCGCGAATCCGTCATTGGGATGCATTATAGCGCCTTTCTGCATGCGGACGACGTTCCCAAGCACGAAGCGTACCTGCAGCGAGCTCTTTCGGGAGAGACGCTAATCCGTCACGCGCGAGCCTACACGCTCGATGGAGATCTCCTGGACGTCACGATCACGACCGTGCCGACGTATCGGGACGGCGCGATCGACGGCGTCTATTCGATCATTCGCGATGAAACGGAAACGCGAGTGGCCCAAGCCCACATCGCTCGTCAGGAACGCGAGCTGCACGAAAGTGAAGCACGGTTGCGCTCGCTCTTCGCGCACAACCCCGATGGCGTGATCGCAGTCTCACCCGACGGCATCATCACCGACGTCAACGACGCATGTTTGCGTATCGGATCGTTTCCGCGGGAAGCGGTTATCGGTGCGCACTTCAACCTCTTCATGCCGCCCGAGCAGCACGGCCCGAGTGCGGAAGCATTCGAACGCGCTCTCAACGGCGAACCGGGCACCATCACCTGCAAAGCATTTCGTATCGACGGGTCGCCCGTTGAGCTCGAAGCAACGCTCGTGCCGCAGTTCTCGCATGGTGATGTCGTCGGCGTCTACACCATCTTACAAGACGTGACGGAGCGGCGCACCGCGGAGCGTCACGCGGAGATGCAAGCGGAGCGCATTCGCAATCTGTACTTCATCGCGGCGAGCGGCGACTATCCTGACGTGCGCATGCGCGCGTCGCTCGAAATGGGATGCCAAGCTTTCGACCTGACCGCCGGCGCCGTCGTCGACGGCACGAGCGGCGATGCAAAGATCGAAGCGATTTTCCGCGACCCGAACGTCGAGACGATCACCGATGCCGCCGTGTTGCAGATCGCCGAGCGCGTTGCTGCGCTCCCCGGTCCGGCGATTCCGGTTCCCTTTGAAAACGGTATCGCGATGCGGCTCGACGTCGCCGGCGAACCGTACGGCGCTCTGGTCTTCGGCAGCGCCGCGCAGGCCGATCGAGACCTACGTTCTACCGACGCCGATTTGCTCGGACTCATTGCAACGCTCATTGCAGGCACGATCGACCGCAGCCGCGCTCGAGCCCGGCTGCGGGCCATGGCCTATTATGACTCGCTCAGCGGATTGCCGAATCGCGTATTTCTCGCCGAGAAGTTGCGCGACGCGATCGAGGTCGCGCAATCCCGGCTCGGACGCGTTGCGGTGCTCTTTCTCGATCTCGACCGCTTCAAAGACGTCAACGACACGCTCGGTCATGCGCGCGGCGATCGCCTGTTGCAAATGGCCGCGAATCGTCTTATCGATCAATTGGGTGACCGCGCAACGATCGCGCGCATGGGCGGCGATGAATTCGTCGTCTTACTCACCGACTGCCGCGATGCAGAAGACGTCCGCGAAACGGCGGAACACATCATCGCGGCTATTTCCGAACCGTTCGGACTCGACGAGTACGAGCAGTTCATTTCGACCAGCATCGGCATTGCAATCTATCCGGAAGACGGCCGCGACGATCAAACGTTGATCAAGAACGCGGACATTGCGATGTACCGCGCCAAGGACCGCGGACGCAACGGCTACTATTTCTACAATGCCACGCTCGAAGCGCCGATTCACATGCGCCTTTCGCAAGAAAAGCTGTTGCGCCGCGCGCTCGAACTCGACGAATTCGTCGTGTATTACCAGCCGCAGATCGACTTGCGTACGGGCGACGTAGTAAGCGTCGAGGCGCTCGTGCGTTGGAATCATCCCAAAAGCGGGCTGATCGAACCCGGGCATTTCATTCCGAGTGCTGAGATTTCGGGCTTAATCGTTCCGCTCGGCGATTGGGTGCTCGCAACTGCGGCAAAGCAGGTTCGCCGATGGCATGCCTCCCTTGGTCCTCTCCGCTTAGCGGTCAATCTCTCGGGACGTCAATTTCACGCGCGCGACTTGCGGCGGCACGTCATCGCAGCAGTCGAAAGCGCGTCGCTCGATCCGTCGTTCTTGGAAGTCGAGATCACCGAGAGCGTGGCAATGTCGGACGCGGCGCAGACGGTCGGCATCGTGCGCGACCTCAAAGCCGCCGGCATTCGCACCGCCGTCGACGATTTCGGAACAGGATACTCATCACTTGCCTATCTCCGGCGCTTTGCGCTCGACGTGTTGAAAATCGACGGTTCCTTCGTCGTCGGCCTCGGACACGAAGCCTTCGATGAAACAATCGTCCGGACGGTCATCGGTATGGCGCACAGCCTGGGACTGGAAGTCGTTGCCGAAGGCGTTGAAACCGAAACCCAAATAGCGTTTCTTAAGGAGAACGGGTGCGATATCGTGCAAGGGTACGCGATCGCACCACCGCTCCCGGCCAATGACTTCGAGACCTTCTTCTTGCGCCGACGGGAGGCCGCCGCAGCTTCAGGGTAGGAGGTACCCGATGACGACCACCGCGACCGTTGGACTCGACCGCGCCTACCTGTTGGACTGGTACCGTCGAAACCGCGAACGTTCCGCGAATCTCTTCGCCCTCATCGACGAATCGGCAATGCACGATCGTCCGATTCCACTGCGCCACCCATTCGTGTTTTACGAAGGCCATCTGCCGGTCTTCAGCTATCTGATCCTCAACGAACGCGCGCTCGGCGAAGCGCCGATCGATCCGGCGCTCGAGAAGCTCTTTGAACGCGGCATCGATCCGTCGTCACTCGACGCAGCCCGCACGCACGATCGCAATGATTGGCCGCCGCGCGAACGCATCGAAGAATTGGGCCACACGATCGACGATCGCATCTCACGCGCGCTTACCACAGCAAAGATCGTCGACGATAGCGTTCCGCGTTTGGTTCGCGGGCAAGCGGCATATACGATGCTCGAACACGAGCAGATGCATCACGAAACGCTGCTCTATATCATTCACCAGTTGGACGCGAGTAAAAAGGGACGCATCGCTCAAGTTCACGTCGATCACGGCGAGATTCGCAACGAGATGCGCGACGTTGATGCGGGCATCGCTACGCTCGGCGCCGATCCCGATGAGATTCCGTTCGGATGGGACAATGAGTTCGGCCGAATGGAAGTCGACGTTCCCGCATTTAGCATGCAACGCTTCCCGGTGACGAACGGCGATTGGCTAACGTTTGTCGCCGACGGCGGACCGGTACCGGTCTTCTGGAACGAACGCGACGGCGAAATGTTCTTACGCGGTGTATTTGAAGAGTTGCCGCTGCCGCTCTCCTGGCCGGTGTGGGTGACGAATCAACAAGCGCGGGCGTACGCGCAATGGGCCGGCAAACGGCTCCCGACCGAGGCGGAATATCATCGCGCCGCGTTCGCCGCGCCGGGCGGAATCGAACGGCCGTACCCGTGGGGAGCGAACGCGCCGCATCCTATGTTCGGAAATTTCGACTTCGAACGCTTCGACGCAGAACCCGTCGACGCGCACCCCGCCGGCGCGAGCGCCTGGGAGATCAACGATCTCATCGGCAACGGCTGGGAGTGGACGTCGACGCCGTTTGGTCCGCTGCCCGGCTTCGAGCCGATGGCGTCATACCCCGAATACTCGGCGGACTTCTTCGACGGACGCCACTACGTTATGAAAGGCGCGTCGCCGGTGACCGCGCGCGAGATGATTCGGCGGTCGTTCCGCAACTGGTTCTACGACGACTACCCGTACATGTACGCGAAATTCCGCCTTGTGGAGTAAGGCGAAGGGGCTCCAGACGTAACTTCGAAGCGACGGGCAATGAAACGATTCTCGTCGCTTCTTCTTTGCGCGGCGTTGCTGTGCGCGCCGGCCTGCACGAAACAAGCCGGTGGTCCTAGCGGACCGTCCGGTATCTGGCGCATTGCAACGCAGATCAATCCGACGCAGCTCAATCCGATTCTCGAGCAGAACTCCGACGAGAACTTTATTGACGGATTGATCTTCAGCGAACTGGTGACGCTCGACGATCGCGGCCGAGAAATCCCGGATCTCGCCGAAGCGGTTCCTACCGCTGCAAACGGCGGAATCAGCAAAGACGGATTGACGATAACCTATCACCTCCGCAAGAATGCGAAGTGGCAGGACGGCGTCGCGGTGACGAGCCGCGACGTCAAATTCACGTGGCAAGCGATCATGAACCGTTCGAACAACGTGGTCTCTCATCACGGATACGACCAAATCGCGTCGATCGATACGCCTGACGATCGTACCGTCGTCATGCGCATGAAACGCGTCTTCCCGCCGGCAGTCGATACGATCTTCGGCGAAAGCGATCAGCCGTATCGAATTCTTCCCGAACATTTGCTCGCGAAGTATCCGAACCTCAACAACGTTCCATTCAATGCGTCGCCCGTAGGAAGCGGGCCGTTTAAATTCGCGCGCTGGGAGCGTAACGATCGCGTCGTACTGGACGCCAATCCGGACTATTTCCTCGGCGCACCGAAGTTGAAGCAGATCGTCATTCGCATAGTACCGGATGCGAATACCGAGGAGTCACTGCTGCGCACCGGCGACATCGATTTGGTGACACAAGCGACGGGCTCGCTCTACAACAATGTAAAAACCGATACGCGCCTCGTCCGTCAGCTCGTGAAGGCGCCGGTATGGTTCGGGATACTCTTCAATCTCCAGCATCCGCCGCTCAACGACCCGGCTGTGCGCCGCGCGATCGCGCTCGCGATCGACAAAAACGAGATCGTGCGAAAATCGACGTATGGATCGGCCATCGTCGCCATCGCGGATCAAACGGATTTCTCATGGGCGTACCCCGGCGGATTAAAGCCGCTGCCCTTCGATCTTTCGCAAGCCCGAGCAATCCTCGACGCCGACGGATGGAAAGCCGGTGCGGATGGTATCCGCCGCAAGAACGGGCAGCCGCTCTCCCCGCAAATCGCATTCCCGCTCGGCAGCGCGTCGGTGCAAGCAATGGTTGAGCAAATGCAGCAGATGCTACGCCAAGCGGGCATCGACATCCAACTCAAGGGCTATGACTACCAGTTGCTCTACGCGTCGGCGCAGACGGGCGGAATCTACAATTCCGGAAAGTTCGACATCGCGACCTACTCCTGGGTTGCCGGCGCGGATCCCGACGACTCGTCGCAATTCCTTTGCTCGATGCAGCCGCCGTCCGGAAACAATATCATGCATTACTGCAGCTCCGAAATGGAAGCGCTGCAGCGTGTCGCCCTCTCGACGTTCGACCGGGGTCGCCGCAGAGCTGCCTACTTAAGAATCCAGGAGCTCCTGCTCCACGACGCGCCGGGCGTCTTCGTCTACGATCAGCGTCAACGCTACGTCCACTCGCCGGACCTGCAAAATTTCACGCCGAACGGAATCAGCGAAGGCTGGAACGCCTATCAATGGAACAGATAACGACGTTATGACAAGCACAGTGGCGACAGAAAAGAAGGTTCCGGTTACCGTAGCCTACGGCGACGGCATTGGCCCGGAGATTATGGATGCGACGCTTCGCATCATCACCGAGGCGGGCGCGGCGCTCGAGCTCGAACGCATCGATATCGGCGAAGCGATTTACAATCGAGGACTGCAAAGCGGCATCGAACCCGAGTCGTGGGATTCGCTGCGCCGGACGAAGGTGTTCCTCAAAGCGCCGATCACGACGCCGCAAGGCGGCGGGTTCAAGAGTCTCAACGTGACGGTTCGCAAAACGCTCGGCATGTATGCAAACGTGCGTCCCTGCGCGTCGCTTGCGCCGTACGTGGCGACGAAACATCCCAAGATGGACGTGGTCATCGTGCGCGAGAACGAGGAAGACGTTTACGGCGGTATCGAGCACCGTCAAACCAACCAAGTCGCGCAGTGCCTGAAGCTGATCTCGCGTCCGGGGAGCAAACGCATCATCCGTTACGCGTTCGAATACGCGCGCGCGAATAAGCGAAAAAAAGTCACGTGCTTCACCAAAGACAACATCATGAAGATTACGGACGGCTTGTTCCACCGCACGTTCGATGAGATCGCGAAGGAATATCCCGAAATCGAGAGCGAGCACTGGATCGTCGACATCGGTGCCGCGAAGATGGCCGACACGCCCGAAGCGTTTGACGTGATCGTCATGCCGAATCTCTACGGCGACGTGCTTTCGGACGTTGCGGCGCAGATCACCGGTTCCGTCGGTCTTGCCGGCTCCGCGAACATCGGCGATCATTGCTCGATGTTCGAAGCGATTCACGGCTCCGCGCCGCGTCGCGCCGGTCAGAACATGGCCAACCCTTCCGGTTTGCTGCACGGTGCGATTCTCATGCTCGTGCACATCGGTCAAGGCAAAGTTGCCGAACGCGTGCACAATGCGTGGCTGAAAACGATCGAAGACGGGATCCACACGTATGACATCTATAAGGAAGGCGTCTCGAAAGAAAAGGTCGGGACGCGTGAATTCGCCGACGCTGTCATCGCGCGCCTCGGCCAGCGTCCCTCGCAGCTCAAGGAAGCAGAGTACGAAGCCGAAGCGCACATGGATCTCTCCATTCGCGGCGCGGGACCGCGTCCGGAAAAAAAGCGCGTGGGCGTCGACGTCTTCATCGATCAGCCCGACGGGAACCCCGATCGCATTGCTGCTGCGATGCAGCGCGTCGCCGTCGACGGCGCAAAGCTGACCGTGATCGCCAACCGCGGCACGAAAGTGTGGCCGAACGGTAATCCCGACACGTACTGGAGCGACCATTGGTCGTGCCGTTTCGAGGCCGACAACGGTCACTTCACGCAGGGCCACGTCGCGCAACTGTTGGGGGAACTGGAAAAAGCCGGTTTCGACGTGATTAAGACCGAGGGGCTCTTCACGTTCAACGGAGAGCGCGGATACTCGCTCGCGCAAGGACAGTAGCACAAGCACTGTAGCTAGACAAACGAAGCGAGCGTACCGATAATGCTTAGTAAAGGAGCATTTGCATGGTACGCTCGCTCGCTTTCGCGTGTATTGCGGTCGTCACGCTTGCTTGCTCGTCGTTAGCGTACGCCGACATTCACGACTCTGCGCCGGCCGACGAATATTTCGGCCCGCTTAAAGAGAGCATTTTAGGAATAAGAAATCGCTTGGTCGCCTACGAGCATAAGGCTGCAAGTGATTTGCTCGTTACCGGTTCGGTTCGCGGCATCGACAACGTCGAGCTCGCGATCGAGGATTGGGATCATCATTATCCGCGCGATCCGTGGCTTGCGGGTTTCATGGATCGCACGCTGCATATTTACGGTCGTGCGCATGCGCTGGAGACCGAAGGTGCGCATCGATGTCTCGCATTGCTCGAACGCGGATTTCCCGGCACGCTGCAAGCGAAAGATGCGGTAGTCTACGTAGGACATATGAAGCGCGAACGACGATGAAGCGCGGGAATGTCCGAACAACGTCTCACCGCTCGCAATCTCACACCGCTGCTGCTCGGGCTTACGCTCAACCCTATTAATTCATCGGTCATCGCGACCGCACTCGTTCCGATCGGCGATGCGTTTCATGCGACCGCGGCAGAGACAGCGTGGTTGATCGCCGCACTGTATCTTGCAACGGCCGTCGGTCAACCGCTGATGGGACGCCTCGCCGACATCTACGGCGCCGTCCCCGTCTTCTATACCGGATTGATCTTGACGTCACTTGCGGGCATCGGCGGTTCGTTTGCCGGATCGCTCGACGTGCTTATTGCCTGGCGCGTTCTTCTCGGACTCGGCACGTCGGCTGCATATCCCGCAGCGATGATTCTGTTGCGCCGTTTTGCTACCGATGATCGGGGACGACTGCACGGCCCGGCACTCAGCGCCGTGACGGTCGCGGGGCAAGTGAGCATCGTCATCGGTCCGACGCTCGGTGGACTGCTCGTGCTCGCGGGTGGATGGCGCGCCACGATCGTCGCCGTCGTGCCCGTCGCACTCATTGCGGGTATTCTCGGCGCGTTTTGGCTGCCGCGGGGCACGACGCCGCGCGGCCGGCGCGCGTCGCTGCGCCAAGTGGACTTCGCGGGCATCGCGACGTTTGCCGCGGGCCTAACGCTTACCCTTGTCGTGTTGCTGCACCCGAAATCGGCGTCGATTGCGGTCATCGCCGGAGCAGTCGTCTGTTTCGCGATCTGGGCTGCGATCGAATTTCGAAGCGGCGCACCGTTCATCGACGTCCGCATGCTCGCTCACAACCTGCGCCTCGTTGCCGTTTATGGACGGTACGTGATCATCTACACGATTTTCTACTCGATCTTCTACGGCTTTCCGCAGTGGCTCGAGGAGTCGCACCGATCGACGCCGGCAGAAGCGGGACTCTTCATGCTGCCGACCTCGCTCGTCGCGATCGGATGCGCGATGATCGCACCGCGATTGCGGCCAAAGCGCGCGCTCCTTATCGGTTGCACGGGTGCACTCGTTGGAGCTTTCTTCTTGCGTCAACTGCACGCTGAATCGACGGCGTACGCAATCGCCGGGGTCAACGCCATCTTCGGCGTTCCCAACGGAATGAACCCCGTCTCGGAACAAGCAACGCTCGCAATGCACGCGGACGTGCGCCACATGGGCGTTGCATCAGGTTTACTCCGTACCGCGGGCTACATCGGCGCGATGCTCGCGTCGAGTCTCATTGCGATGACGTTCAGTGCAGGCGCGAACGACCAATCCTTACAGCATCTCGCGACGGTGCTCGTCGGACTTGCGGGGGTACTTGTGCTAATCGCAGGCGGCCGAGCACTGCGGCCGTCCCTCGAATAAAGGAGACCCGATGAACGTTTTTGCGCTTCTTCTAACGACCCTGCTCGCGCTTCCCGCACCGCACGCGACGTTCGACGCAGGCTTTGCGAAAGTCGAGCGTTTCGGCAATCCGCAAGGACGCCCCGTCATTTTCATCCCGGGCTTGGCGTGCGGTCCGTGGGTCTGGGGCAATCAAATTGCGGCTCTTGCACCGCGATACGATCTCTACGTGCTTTCGCTGCCCGGATTCGACGGACAGCCAATGGTAACTGGAGATGACTTGATGAAGCGCGCCGTGGATTCCGTCCACGACGTTATCGTCTCGCAACATCTCCGGCGAGCCATTGTCGTCGGACACAGTTTGGGCGGCACGATCTCGGTCATGTTCGCGCAAACGTATCCGCACGACGCGTCGCTGGTGGTCAGCGTCGAAGGCGGGTATCCCGAAGCACCCACGCAAGCGGAGCGCAACGCGGCGGTCGCTCGGGAAACAAAACCGTACGAGGGCATTCCCGCTGCGCAACTCGGCAGCGCGCTGCGAACGAACATGCTTCAATACACGATCACGTCGCCTGCCGACGTCGATCGCGCAACCGAGCTTGCAGGACGGAGCGATCCGGCGGCGATTGTGGTGTGGATGCGCGCGGCGCTGCTGCTCGACTTAACACCGGGTCTGACCGCGATCGCCGCGCCGTTTACCGAAATCATTCCGTACGACGCGCAAATCGATCCGTACCGCGGATTCAAAACTCAGGACGCTAAACTCCAAGCGTACCGTCAATGGGTTGCGCACGTCCCGAACGGGAACGTCGTGCTGATTCCGAACGCGCGCCACTTCGTGATGATCGACCAGCCGTCGGCGTTCGAAGCCGCTCTACACGATGCGTTCGTGCGTGCCGACGCCCTCGGTTTTACCCGTGAGGGCTTTGCGAGCAAAGCCCGCTAAGAGCGCAAGGGCATTCTGTGTGACGTCCCAATATTCGGCGCGTTCGATTTGCACGCACAAAAGACGTAGATTCGGATCCTCCAGCCCCTTTGGAAACCACGCCGACAACCGCGGATCCCACAACTGCGCCATCTTCTCCCGATCGTCGCTCAAACTCGCCGCTCCGGAGATCGAAATGAAGACCGAACGCTTCGCGTCGACGTAACTCACGTTCACGCGGCAGTCCTCATCGGACTCATACGCAGCGCTCGCATTCCGGCTCGTAAAAAACCAAACGGTGCCATCGTCCTGTACCGCTTGCACCACCATTGGACGGCTATGCAAGGTGTCGTCTTCGCCGACCGACGTGAGCATCGCTATCTCGACGGAAGAGATCATGGTGTTGAGGCGCTCGACGTGGTCGCTGTTCATGCGGCCTTCATACCCACGTGCCGGAGGCGAAAAAACGCCCGATCGTCGAAGGCGGAGCCATGCGAATCGTGAGCCTGCTTCCAAGCGCCACCGAGATCCTCTTTGCCGTCGGCGCCGGACCCGACGTCGTGGGCGTTACCCACGAATGCGACTACCCGGCTGAGGCGCGTGCATTGCCGCAGCTTACGTCATCGGCATTACCGCACGCCGGTTCGCCGGCGGAAATCGACAGGCATGTGCGCCGAAGTTTGCACGCCGGCTCGAGTCTATATCACCTCGATGCAGACCTTTTGGAACGGCTTGCTCCCGATCTCATCGTCACGCAAGAACTCTGCAAAGTGTGCGCCGTTTCCTACGACATCGTCGACCGCGCTGCGAAGCGGTTACGTTCGGATCCGCGGATCATTTCGCTGGAGCCGTCTTCACTCGAAGACGTTTTCGCAACGGTCCTTACCCTCGGCGATCTCACTGGTCGCCGCGCTAACGCCGATTCCGTCGTGCGTGAACTCCGAGCGCGTGTCGACGCGCTGCGCTCCGTGCGTCATTCAAGCCGTCCGCGCGTGCTCGTTCTGGAGTGGACGGACCCGCCTATGAGTGCGGGACATTGGACGCCCGGCCTCGTCGAGCTCGCAGGCGGCGAACCGGTGCTTGGAAATCCCGGTGTTAATTCGCGCGTGCTCGCGTGGAATGAGATCGCGCAGAGCGATCCTGACGATATCATCGTCGGTCCGTGCGGCTTCGGAATCGAACAAACGCAAACCGCA
>Ga0213872_10002175_pt1 | contig 11739 bp, 11 predicted proteins | sample VelepicomBERX_R2_FD_160071 | JGI IMG/M metagenome (GOLD analysis project Ga0213872, IMG submission 160071) | Rhizosphere microbial communities from Vellozia epidendroides in rupestrian grasslands, the National Park of Serra do Cipo, Brazil - RX_R2 | ecosystem: Host-associated > Plants > Roots >... | reverse complement strand
CATGCAATAGCGCAGGCCGGTCGGTTTCGGGCCATCGTCGAATACATGGCCGAGATGGCCGCCGCAACGATGGCAATGCACGGCGTCGCGCACCATGCCGAGGCTGACGTCACGGGTTTTGCCGATCGCGTTGGGCAGGTGATCCCAGAAGCTCGGCCAACCGGTATGGCTGTCGAATTTGGTGTCCGAGCTATAGAGGTCGAGACCGCAGCCGGCGCAGGCGAAGATGCCCTTCCTGTGCTCGTTGTTGAGCGGACTGGTGAAGGGATATTCGGTGGATTCCTGGCGCAGCACGGCAAATTGCTGGGGCGAGAGAAGCTTGCGCCACTCGGCCTCGGTATGGGTGACCTCGAAGGTCTCGGCGGCTTTCGCGCGATATTTCGGCCCGAGGGCCAAAGCGAACAGGCCAATGCTGCTCGCCAACAGGGAACGTCTGGTCATATCGAACTCCTTCCTGAGACTCTATACGACCGAGGCAACAGGTTTATTACAGACGCTGAATAGAAATTTTGCCATTCTCCCGCCATGTCGACCAACACGCCTCCGCCTCCCACCAAGCTGAAACTTACCGATCACGGCTCGATGAACATATTGCGCCGGCTGATGCGCGAGTCGCTGAAGCCCTATTGGCCGGTTCTGCTCGCGGCGTCATTCTGCATGATCGTGGTGGCCGCCACCGGGGCGGCCCCGATGGCGCTGCTGAAATATGTGGTCGACAAGGTGTTCGTCGCCAAGGATCCGGCCTATCTGTGGCCGGTTGGCGGAGCGGTGTTCGTACTGTTTCTGGCGAAAAGCGTCGCCAGCTATGTCCAGGAAGTGCTGCTGGCCTATGTCGGGCAGCATATCATCTCGGACACTCAGAATCGCCTGTTCCGCCATCTGCTGCATCAGGACGTGTCGTTGTTCCAATCGACCAGTTCGGGCAGTCTGGTATCGCATTTCACCTATGACATCACGGCGATGCGCGACGCCTGTTCGAACGCGCTGGTCGGCATCGGCCGCGATGCCTTGTCGGTGATTTTCCTGATCGGCCTCGCCTTTTATCAGGATTGGGAGTTGGCGACGGTCAGTCTGGTGGTGGCGCCGATTTCGATCTATCCGATCCAGCTTCTGGCCCGCAGGATGCGCCGGGTGGCGCGTGCCACCCAGGTGCAGATGGGCGGGCTGACCACCACGCTCAGTCAGGCTTTTCAGGCGATCCGCGTCATCAAGGCTTATCGCCTGGAGGAATTCGAACAAGGCCATGTGCGCCAGATGACCGGCGGCCTCAACAAGCTGGCGGTGTCGGCGGCCAAGGCGGGGGCGGCGGCCCAACCGATCATCGACACTTTCGGTGGCCTGGCCATCACGGCGGTGATCGTCTATGGCGGTTCGCGCGTCATTGAAGGCGAGACCACGCCGGGCGCCTTCTTCTCCTTCATCGGCGCGGTGCTGGCGGCCTATCAGCCGATGCGCGCGCTGTCCAAGGTCAATGTCTCTCTGCAGACCGGTCTGGCGGCGGCGCAGCGCGTCTTCGCGATCCTGGACCGTTCGCCGGCCCTGACCGACAAGCCGGATGCCCAGTCTCTGCCGCGCCGGGCCGCGGACGTTTCCTTCGAGAAGGTAGAATTCTCCTATGACGGGGAAGAGAAAGTGCTGGCGGAGCTGACCTTCGTCGCACCTGCCGGCAAGATCACCGCCTTGGTCGGCCCGTCCGGCGCCGGCAAGAGCACCGTGCTCAATCTTATCCCGCGCTTCTACGATCCGACCGAGGGGCGTGTCTCCATCGGCGGGGCGGATCTTCGCGACGTATCCCTGGCGAGCTTGCGCGATGCCATCGCCCTGGTCAGCCAGGAAGTGGTGCTGTTCGACGACACCATCCTGAACAATATCCGCTGCGGCCGCCTGTCGGCCTCCGACGAGGAGGTGCGCGAAGCCGCCAAGGCGGCAGCGGCGCTGGAATTCATCGACCGACTGCCGGAAGGCATGAATACGCTGGTCGGCGAGCATGGCATGCGGCTTTCAGGCGGGCAGCGCCAGCGCATCGCCATCGCCCGTGCGCTTCTGAAGGACGCGCCGATCCTGCTGCTGGACGAGGCCACCAGCGCGCTCGACACCGAATCCGAACGGCAGATTCAGGACGCCTTGGGGCTTTTGATGAAAGGGCGCACAACCCTGGTGATCGCCCATCGTTTATCCACGGTGCGCGACGCCGACATGATCCACGTCTTCTCGCGCGGGCGCGTGGTGGAATCCGGCGATCATAGCCGGCTCTACGAAAAAGGCGGGCTTTACGCCCGCCTTTACGACATGCAGTTCGCCAGCAATGGCGACGAACAGCTTACTCAGTGACGCGAGTCTCTTCCGGCACCAGCGGACGGGAAGCGCCGCGGGGCTGGGCGATGATCACCGCCTTTTCCAGATCGGGTTCCGAACAGAGGCCCAGGGTCACCGGGTTGCGCGGCTTGATATTGGCGGTGTTCCAGTGGCTGCGGTCGCGCACCTTGGCGATGGTGTCCTTGGTGGTCCCGATCAGCTTGCAAAGCTGGGCATCGGACAGTTCGGGATGGTGCTTCAACAGCCAGGCTATGGCGTCGGGCTTGTCCTGGCGCTTGGAAACCGGCGTGTAGCGCGCGCCCTTGGCCTTGGCGTGAGCGACCGCCTGGGCGGTCTGCAGGCGCAGATGGGCGCCGTCATCGGCTTCGCAGCGCTGGAGTTCCTCGCGGGTCAACTGGCCATTGGCGACGGGGTCGAGACCGACGATGCCGATCGCCACTTCGCCGTCGGCGATGGCCTGCACCTCGAGCGGGTGGACACCGCAGAATTCGGCAATTTGCTCGAACGTCAAGGTCGTGTTCTCGACGAGCCAGACGGCCGTCGCCTTGGGCATGAGCGGCAAGGCCATAAAACCTCCTTATTTTTTGAAACGGTGACAGGTCCGCCAACCGGAAGCAGTTGGGCTGTCCCGAAGACTTATATTCTTATATAGCGACGTGCTTCCGCCTTGGCAAATGACCTTATGTCGAATTTTTGCGGTTTTTTACGGATCACATCACCAGAACAATCTTGCCGAAATGGTCGCCCTTGTTGAGGGCTTTGTGGGCCTCTTCGGCTTCTTCGAAGGGAAAAGTCTTGTAGATCTGCGGTTTGACGCGGCCGCGGTCGAGCAGGGGCCAAACCTTCTCCTTGAGATCGAGGGCGATGGCGCTCTTGGCGGCCACCGATTGCGGCCGCAAGGTCGAGCCGGTCAGGGTCTGGCGCTTGACCATGATATTGAGGAAATTCACCTCCGCCGTCGGGCCGTGCAGGAAGGCGATGCTGACATGGCGACCTTCGGGGGCGAGGCATTTGAGATTGCGCGGCAGATAGTCGCCGCCGACCATGTCGAGGATGACATCCACCCCCTTGTCGCCGGTGGTCCTCTTTACCACTTCGACGAAATCCTCGCTCTTGTAGTCGATGACGAAATCGGCCCCGAGATCGCTGCAAGCCTGGCATTTCTCGGGTCCGCCGGCGGTGGTGAAGACGGTCGCGCCGAAGGTCTTGGCGAGCTGGATCGCGACCGTGCCGATGCCGCTGCCGCCACCATGGACGAGAAGGCTTTCGCCTTGGGCCAGCCGGCCGCGCTGGAAGACATTGTGCCAGACGGTGAAGAAACCCTCGGGCAAGGCGGCCGCCTCGACCGCGCCGAAGCCTTGCGGAAAAGGCAGGCAGAGACTGGCGGCCGCGGCGCAATAATCGGCATAGCCGCCGCCCGTCACCAGGGCGCAAACCTCCTGGCCGATCTCGATCCCTTCGACGTCCGGGCCTAGGGCGGCGATCTTGCCGGCCACTTCGAGCCCGAGGATATCCGAAGCCCCGGGCGGCGGCGGATAGGCGCCCTGGCGCTGCACCAGGTCGGGGCGGTTCACGCCGGCGGCGGCGACTTTGACCAGCACCTCTCCGGATTTCAGCGTAGGCATCGGCCTTTCGCCGATCGCCAGCTTGGAGCCGGGGCCCGGATGAATGACCTCGATACAGCGCATGACGCGCGGGAAAGACATGATACGCTCCAGGAAAAGGAGGCCGGTCGAATGGATATGGACGAGCTTGAACCACGCCGCAAGCCAGCGCAACTCAAGCCATTGGATTCATGGTCGGTGGGCGAGTTGGAGGAGTATATCGCCAATCTCGAGGCGGAGATCGCCCGCGCCCGCGCCATGATCGCGGCCAAGCAGGCGCATCGGGCCGGATTGGACGGATTGTTCAAGAAGTAATCCAAACAAGCAAAAAGGCCGGAGACATGCTCCGGCCTTTAAGGTACAGCGGGGACAGCCCGGTCAGGAGGTCAGGCGGCCTTGGCAGCCTTGTCCTCGATCGCCGGCGCGGGCTGATGGGTCAGCTCGCTGCCGATGGCGATGGTGCGGGGCTTCAGGGCTTCCGGCACTTCGCGGACCAGCTCGATGTGCAAGAGGCCGTTGATCAGCGCGGCGTTGGAGACCTTGATATGGTCGGCCAGCTGGAAACGGCGCTCGAAAGAGCGGCCGGCGATGCCGCGATGCAGATAGGAGTGCGTGGTCTCTTCCTTTTTGGCATTGCCGGTGACGATCAGGCTCTGGCCCTTGACGGTGATGTCGAGGTCGCTCTCGGCAAATCCGGCGACGGCCATGGTGACGCGATAGGCGTCATCCGACAGCTTCTCGATATTGTAGGGGGGATAGGCGAAGGTCTGATCATCCAGGCGCTGCACGCCTTCGACGAGGCGGGCCAGATGGTCAAAACCGACGGTGGAACGGAACAGGGGGGCCAAATCAAGAGTACGCATGGTCACATTCTCCAATGAGCAATGTTTCAACGGGTGATCCGGAAAGAGCCATCAGGCCTCCTTCCAGCTGTCCAACCCCATTCTTGGCGGCCGGACAGCCAAGATCTAGGCCGCGTCAAAAGCGTGTCAAGGGTACCCTCAAATTAAGTTATGATTGAATTCGTCCCGGATGAGCCGCACCTTGTTGGGAAAGCGCTTGCGGAGGTGATCCATGCAGGCAGAAATGGCCCGCTTTACCAGGACCTATGACGAAACGCTCGATCTCATCGTCGAGGCGCGCAACTACATGGTCCATCTGCGCCCGGCCGCCCGCCGCCGGCATGGTTCCGGGGAAAGCTTGCGGCTGAGCTGCGAGGCTTTGCGTGTAACCTCGCGGCTGACTCAGGTGATGGCGTGGCTGATGCTGCAGCGTGCCGTGCAAGATGGCGAGATCACCGCCCATGAGGCTTGCGCGGAAGAGAACCGCCTGTCCGGCCAATCGGTTTGCCTGGATGATAGTTCCGGCGAGGACAACGAAATCCCTGCGGGCTTGCGCAGCCTGCTCAATCGCAGCCTCAGGCTGTATCTGCGGATTTCACGGCTGGAGGAAATGGTTGTGGCCAGGGTTTTGCACTAAACCCTATTCCCGCCACTCTACCTGGTAAAGCACCACCTCTTCCTTGAAACCCTTCAATTCCTGCGCACCCAGCGAGTTGAATTTGAGGCCTCGTCCCGAGGCCAGTTCCTTCACAACATTGCTGCAGAGGATTCCATCCGTATCACAGCGTGCACAGACGCGGGCGGCGAGTTGGACCGTCGTGCCGAACAGGTCCTCCTCCTCCTCGATCGGCTCGCCGGCATTGATGCCGACGCGGATATGCAGGGGTTGGCCGGGAGTCTGCCGATTATGCTTGGCGATGGCCCGCTGGATGGCGATCGCGGCCTCGACGCCGCTGGCGGCGCTGGAGAAGGAGGCCATGATGCCGTCGCCGGTATGTTTGATCTCCTTGCCGGAATATTGGGCCAGCGCATTGCGGACGAGAGTGTTATGACGCCGCACCACAGTTTGAGCGGCGCGATCGCCCTGTGCCTGGGTCATGTCGGTCGATCCCACCATATCGGTAAACATCACCGTCATGATGCGCGATGCGGCGCTGGCGGCCTGAGCCTGCGGCTTATTCCACTGCTCGAACACGGCCCCCATGCTGTCCTCCAGCAGGTCCTGTCCGGCCATGAAGCCTTCCATGCTCGACCGGCCGGCCTGGATCATCGGCAGATAGCGAGGCTCGCCCAGATAGTCCTCATATTTGTCGGCGAAGGCCTGGGCGGTGGCGGCCTTCACTCCCATGGCCTCGATGGAATCCTTGAGCAGAGAGCGGCGCTCCTCGGTCGCCATGCCGCTTTGCTGGCCGAGCACGTCGATGGCGCCGGCCATCACAAGATCCACGCCGAACATATTGTAGGCGTCCAAGGTCGGGCGGCGACGGCGCACAGCGCCGGTCAGCGCATTGACGAACCGCGTGAAGAGCGTGGAAGGCGCCTCGCCGGACGGCTCCTGGGAGACTGCCTCGGCGGCGCCCTCGATTTCCGGAGTGGCCTCGGCCTCCGGCTCGGGAACGGCGATATCCTCCTCGTCATCGCCTTCCATCGGCGGAAGCGCTTCGTCCTCGTCCTTGAGGTCTTCCCAGTCGAGTTCCTCCTCCGCCTCAAAGTCCTCGGTCTGCTCAAGCTCCGTGCGGGCTTTCGGCACCGGCGGCATTACCGCCGGCGTGGCCGGGCGCTTCGGCGTTTGGCCGCCGAACAGGCGCCAATTGAGCAGAGAGGAGGAAAGCGGCAGCGCGACGGCGACGAAGCTCACCATGAAGGTGGCGAACAGGATGAAGGAGGTCGCGAAACTCGTCATCTGCCCGCCCAGCGGGTCGAGAGTCGCATTGACGATACCGGTCACGGTGCCGGCGACGGTCAGCGAAGCCGCTACGACGACGAGGAATTTGGTCGCATTTCCCATCGAGGCAGCCGGGTTGGCGGCTTCGACCTGCTCCTTGAACAGGCTGGCGGCGCTGTTGGGGCGGGAATAGGCGCCACCACTTCTGCGATAGCGCGGAGCGGCATTGGCGCGCGCAGCCATCTTGGCGCGCAGGTCAGGATCTCCGGCATAAACCAATGAATCTTTGGACTGATTGTTGGCGGGGTAATAGGTCTCGCGGACAACCTTAGCGGGAATTTTTAGGTTTCTCTCGACATTCTTGGCGTCAAGAATGGCTGAATCGCGCTCATGGCGTTCATAGCGCGCATGCAGGTTCCAGCGGCTGCCGGCGTCCTGTGTATAGACCTCATAATGGATTGAAGGAGCGCTTTGCGAGTTCATGACTCTCGTTATTCTTCTCCGAAACAATCCCCGCCCAAAAACGGAGAGCGCGCTCACCTATACGGCGGAGCGCGCTTTAGAGATACACTACAAGACCAGGGAATAACAGCGTATCGGGAAGAAGAACTTACTTCTTCACGCCGAAATTGGCGAAACGCTTATTGAACTTCGCCAGCTGGCCGCCGCTATCGATCAGACGATGCACGCCAGTCCAGGCCGGATGTGACTTGGGGTCGATATCCAGGCGCATGACGTCGCCTTCCTTGCCATAGGTCGAGCGAGTCTTGAACTCGGTGCCATCGGTCATCACCACGGTGATTTCGTGGTAATCGGGGTGGATATCCTGCTTCATCGCAAACTGCTCCAAAATTCGAAGCGCGTATATAAACGAGAGGGGCCGCCCCTTGCAAGGGTTTTAAGCTGGCTGTTTGTCGAGTTTTTTCATATTGGGCAAAAAGGCCGCCAGGATCCCCAAGGCAGGCATGAAGCCGCATAGACGGTAGACGAAGCCGATGCTGGTCTGATCGGCCAGCCAGCCCAGACCCGCCGCGCCCACTCCGGCGATACCGAAAGCGAAGCCGAAGAACAGGCCGGCGATGGTGCCGACCTTCTGCGGCATCAATTCCTGGCCGAATACCAGGATGGCGGAAAAGGCCGAGGACAGAATCAGCCCGATCACCACCGTGAGCAGGATGGTCGGCACCAGCCCGACATAGGGCAGGGCGAGGCTGAAAGGCAGGACGCCGAAGATCGAGAACCAGATCACCAGCTTGCGTCCGAAGCGGTCGCCGATCGGACCGCCGGCCAAGGTGCCCACGGCGACCGCGCCGAGAAAGACGAACAGGCAGATCTGCGCCGTCTGCACGCTGACCCCGAAAGTCTGGATCAGATAGAAGGTGTAATAGTTGGAGAGGCTGCTCAGATAGACATATTTCGAGAAGACCAGCACCAGCAGGACGCTCATCGCCACGATGGTCTGGCGGCGCGTGAGACCGGTCTCGGTGGTGGCCACCTGCCGCTTGCCGGTGCGGTGCTGATGCGCCGCCCAATAGCCGATCTTCCACAAGACCATGCTGGCCAGCAAGGCGCCCAGGGCAAACCAGGCGATGCGGCCTTGACCGCGCTCGCCCACGATGAAAGCGGCCAGCAGCGGTCCGATCGAGCTGCCGAGATTGCCGCCCACCTGGAAGAGAGACTGTGCCAGGCCATGCCTGCCGCCCGACGCCATGCGGGCGATGCGCGAACTTTCCGGATGGAAGATCGAGGAGCCGATGCCGACCAGCATGGCGGCGGCGATCAGCATGTCATAACGCGACGCCACCGACAGCAGCACCAGTCCGGTCAAGGTGAACAGCATTCCCACCGACAGCAGATAGGGTCGGTGCTTCTTGTCGGTCTGCAAGCCGACCAGCGGCTGCAGCAGCGAAGCCACGGCCTGGAAGGCGAAAGTGACCACGCCGATCTGGGCGAAAGACAGGCCCAAGCTTTGCTTGACCGTCGGATAGATGGCGGAGAGCAGCGACTGGTTCATGTCGTTCAGCATATGGCTGAGCGACAATCCCAGCAGGATGGGCAGTGCGGTGTCTCGGGCCTTTTCCAAGGCGACGGTCTGGTTCACGGGGTGCTCTCCGGGATGAGTTTTAAATGACGCCTGCGCTCCGCTTCGGCGGGGGGCTCAAACGCCGCTCGGGCTTAACGCTGATCGATACGGATCTCGATGCGCCGGTTTCTGGCCAGCGCGGCTGGGTCGCTGCCCTTGTCGATGGGTTGGAACTCGCCGAAGCCGGCGGCGGCCAGCCGGTCGCCGGGAATTCCCTGAGCGGCCAGGAATTTGACGATGTTGGTGGCGCGCGCCGTCGACAATTCCCAGTTCGAGGAGAATTTCCCGCCCTTGACCGGTACCCGGTCGGTATGGCCGTCGACGCGCAGAATCCAATTGATGTCGGCGGGAAGGGTCTTGGTCACCTCGACCAGCGATTTGGCCAATTGAGCGAGGCGGGCCTGACCTTCCTCGGTCGGTTCGGCCGAACCGCTGGGAAACAGCAATTCCGACTGGAAGACGAAGCGGTCGCCCTCGATGCGGATACCGGGCTTGTCGCCCAGCACCTGCCTCAGCCGGCCGAAAAATTCCGAGCGGAATTTGGCCAGTTCGGTGACTTTGCCGGCCAGAGCGGCATTGAGGCGCTTGCCGAGATTGGCGATCTCGACCTTCTGATCGGCGGACAGGTTTTCGCTGTTGGTCAGCGCCGCGGTCAGGCGGGCCAGTTCGGCGCGCATGGTGTCCATCTGCTGGTTCAAGAGCGCGGCCTGCGCTTGGGCGTCCTCGGACAGCTTATGTTCGTCGGCCAGCTGGCCTTTGGCCGTGTCGAGCTGGGCATTGGCGGCGGTCAGCTCTTCGGTCAGGGTCCCGATCGTCGTCTTCAGCTCGGCGCTGTTGCGGCGTTCGATATCCAGCAAGTCGGTCATTTCATTGAGCTGTTTCGACAGATGGGTGATGGTCTGGTCGCGGCCCGAGAGCACCGTCCCGAGATAGAACTGGGTCAGGACCAGGGCCAACAGAACGAAGATGATGACGAGCAGCAGCGACGACAAGGCGTCGACGAAGCCCGGCCAGACATTTATCCCGGAATGTCCCCGGCGCCTGCTTCCGCCCGCGGGCATCAGCTGCTCCTGCTTTCTTCCTCGGTGCGGCCGGCCAGCGTGCGGGACAGCAGTCTGAATTCGCCCCTGATCTCGCGGATCAGCTCGTCGCGGCCGCCGGTGAATTCCTCGACCAGCCGGCCGAGCGCGTTGTCCATATTGCGCAGATGATTCCTGGTGACGTCGTCGAGGCCGCCGGTGCGGGCTTCGGCCAGACGGGCCAGGATCGGCTTCATTTCGATCTGATGTTCGGCCAGCTTCAGCATCAATGCCTGCTCGGTCTTCATCTGATCGGCCAGGGTGCCGAGCTTGTCGGTGAGCTGGCGCATATTGGTATTGGCCGAGATGCGGCCTTCCTCGCCGCGCATCAGGACGCGCTGCAGATTGTCGAGGCTCTCGGCGGTCTGTTCCAGCAGCGCCTGGATATAGACCGGGATCGGCTGGTCGGTGCCTTCGCCGCCGCCGATGCCGGCGGTCATCTTGGTCTGGCCCGAAAGCCAATCTTCCAGATCGTTATAGAATAGGTTCTGCGCCTGACCGGCTTGGAGATCGAGGAAGCCCAGGATCAGCGAACCGGCCAGACCGATCATCGAGGTGGAGAAGGCGGTGCCCATGCCGGACAGGGGGGCGTCCAGACCGCTTTTAAGCGCCCCGAAGGCCGCTTGCACATCGTCGGTCGAAATAGTGAGTCCCTTGATGACCTCACCCAGCGATCCGACGGTCTGCGATAGGCCCCAGAAGGTGCCGAGCAGGCCGAGAAAAATCATCAGGCCGGTAAAATAGCGGGCGATCTCGCGCGATTCATCGAGACGTGCCGACACGCCGTCGAGCAGCGAACGCAGCGCCGCAGGGGAAAAAGTGAAGCGGCCGCTGCGCTCGCCCAACATGACGGCGAGAGGCGCCAGCAGGCGGGGGCCGTGGCCGGACAGGGTGGTAGGCTCGCGGCCCTGACGGGTCTTCGCCATCCATTCGGCGTCATAGTCGAGCAGCATCACCTGGCGGAAATTCATCACGATGCCGGTGATCAGAATCGCCAGGATCAGCGAATTCAGCGGAATGTTATTGAGGAAGGCATGTCCCAGCCCGCGATGCAGGACGGCGATCACCAGGATCACGGCGCCGAGAAAAGCGGCCATGCGGATGAGGAAACGGCGCGAATGGACCATGCTGCGGCTACTTCCCAACGAATTGGAACCGGACCAGGCGCTATAATCGCGCCTTTTTTAAGGCAGATTATATGACGCCTTCGGCGAGGCTCAAGCGCCGCTCGGGCTTGGCGGAATTATCCCCGCTTCTGGCCGACGATATCCACCCGGTCGGGCGAGCCTTCCGGAACCTTGTTGCCGAGAGCCCGCACCTCGATACGGGTGCTGCGCACCCCCTGGTCGATCAGGAAGGAACGCACGGCCAATGCGCGTGACAGTGACAGGCGGCGGGCCTTGCTGGCGTTCTCCTCGTCGCCGGCGGCATAGGCCAGCAGCTGCACTTCCAGCGTAGCGTCCTCGGTCATGCGGCTGGCCAGGTGCGCCAGCGTGTCCCGCGCCCCGTCGGGCAGGCGCGCGCTGTCCTTGTCGAAGGAGATGCGGGAAATATTCTCTTGCGAAGTGACGGGCGCGGGGTTTTCCGGGGTGCTCGGCTGGGCGGTCAGGGCCACCGGCGTGTTGGACTGCGCGCTCGCCGCCGGCGCGGGTGCAGGCGTCGGGGCTGGCGGCGGGGTCAGCGCCATCGGCGCGGTTTTGACCGGAGCGGGAGTTGCCGCGGGTGCAGGGGCCGGAGTCGGCGGCGGTGCGGCCAGGGTCGGCGGCATCGAAGCGGCGGCGCTGCTTTCCTTGACGGGCGTGGACTCGGGGGCCGTCTTGGCGACGCTCTTCTTTTCGGCGCGATTGGCGTGATGGGTGATCGGATGCAGACGCACCCCGCCAGGCTCGGCCTGAGGAGCGGCCTCCTGAACGGTCAGGCGATGATGCTT
>Ga0213872_10002174_pt1 | contig 11742 bp, 11 predicted proteins | sample VelepicomBERX_R2_FD_160071 | JGI IMG/M metagenome (GOLD analysis project Ga0213872, IMG submission 160071) | Rhizosphere microbial communities from Vellozia epidendroides in rupestrian grasslands, the National Park of Serra do Cipo, Brazil - RX_R2 | ecosystem: Host-associated > Plants > Roots >... | reverse complement strand
CGGCGATGCAGGCGAACGGGTTGGCGCCCGACGAGCTGGCCAGGCGGACGGTCGAGGTCGAGGCGTTCTGCTCATGATCGGCGTGCAGGATCAGGATGCGTTCCATCGCCTTCGACAGGACCGGGCTCACCTTGTAGGGCTCGCACGGGGTGGCGAACATCATGTGCAGGAAGTTCTCGGCGAACGTCAGGTCGTTGCGCGGATAGATGAAGGGCTGGCCCAGCGAGTATTTGTAGGCCCAGGCGGCGATCGTCGGCATCTTCGCGATCAGGCGATAGGACGAGATCATGCGCTGCTTGGGATCGTGGATGTTCAGGCTGTCGTGATAGAAGGCCGACAGGGCGCCGACCACGCCGCACATCACCGCCATCGGGTGAGCGTCGCGGCGGAAGCCGCGATAGAACTGCGCGATCTGCTCGTGCAGCATGGTGTGGTAAGTGACTTCGTTGTCGAACTTCTTCTTCTGCTCGGCCGACGGCAGCTCGCCATTCAGCAGCAGATAACAGACTTCGAGATAGTCGGACTGCTCGGCCAGCTGGTCGATCGGGTAGCCGCGATGCAGCAGCACGCCTTCGTCGCCGTCGATGTAGGTGATGGCCGACTGGCAGGAACCGGTCGAGGTGTAGCCCGGATCGTAGGTGAACAGGCCGGTATCGGAATAGAGCGACCGGATGTCGATCACCTTCGGCCCGACAGTGCCGGGCAGCATCGGGAAGTCGTAGGATTTCCCGGTGCTGTTGTCAGTCAGCGTGACGGTTTCCTTGTCAGACATATGTTCGCTCCTGTTTAAAGAACATCATTGATGCGGCCGAGGGTCTCCTGGCGGCCTAGGATTTCCATGACTTCAAAGATGGGCGGGGAGACGGTGGAACCCGTCAGAGCGGCGCGCAAAGGCTGTGCCAGCTTGCCCAGCTTGAGGTCATGGGATTCGGCGAATTTTCGGGCCTCTTCTTCCAGCGTCTCCTGCCGCCAGTCGGACAGGGCCGTGAGGATTTGCGCGAAGGACGACAGCGGGGAGCGGCCATCCTCGGCCAGTAATTTGGCCGCCTTGTCGTCCAAGGTCAAGGGGCGGGCCTTGAGATAGAAGACAGCGTTTTCCGCCAGCTCCACCAAAGTCTTGGCGCGCTCCTTGAGACCGGGCAGAGCGCGCTTGACCAGCGCCATCTGCTGATCGTCGAGCTTGAAGCCGACCAGATCGGCCAAGCGCGGACCCAGGATGGCGGCCAGATGGTCGTCGGAGGCCTCGCGCAGATAATGGCCGTTGAGGTTGGTCAGCTTGGCGACGTCGAAGCGCGACGGCGAACGGCCGATGCCTTCGAGGTCGAACCATTCGATCGCCTGCTTGATCGGAATGATCTCGTCGTCGCCATGGCCCCAGCCGAGGCGCAGCAGGTAGTTGCACAGCGCTTCGGGCAGGAAGCCCATGTCGCGATAGGCATCCGCGCCCAGCGCGCCGTGGCGCTTGGACAGCTTGGCGCCATCCGGGCCATGGATCAGCGGGATGTGCGAGAAGTTCGGCACGTCCCAGCCGCAGGCATTGTAGAGCTGGATCTGGCGGAAGGTGTTGGTCAGATGGTCGTCGCCGCGGATGACGTGGGTGACGGCCATGTCGTGATCGTCGACCACCACCGCCAGCATGTAGGTCGGGGTGCCGTCGGCGCGCAGCAGGACCATGTCGTCGAGCTGGGTGTTGGCGACGGTGACCGAGCCCTGCACGCTGTCCTGCACCGTCGTCTCGCCGTCCTTGGGCGCCTTGAGGCGGATCACCGGCGGCACGCCGGCGGGCGCCTCGGACGGGTCGCGGTCGCGCCAGCGTCCGTCATAGCGCATGGGCAAACCATTCGCCTTCTGCTCGGCGCGCATCGCCTCGAGCTCTTCCGGCGAGGCATAGCAGTAATAGGCCTTGCCCTCGGCCAGCAATTGCCTGGCCACTTCGGCGTGACGATCGGCGCGGGCGAATTGGTAGATCGGCTCGCCATCCCATTCCAGGCCCAGCCAGGACAGGCCGTCGATGATGGCGTCGACTGCGGCCTGGGTCGAGCGGGCGCGGTCGGTGTCCTCGATGCGGAGCAGGAACTTGCCGCCGTGGCGCTTGGCGTAGAGATAGTTGAAGAGGGCGGTGCGGGCGCCGCCGATATGCAGGAAGCCGGTGGGTGAAGGGGCGAATCGAGTGACCACTGACATGAGTGCTGTCGGACCTTGTTTTCGTTATTGCAGCAGATAGGCGCTCTTCCTGTAGCATAAAACCCTGTGCACCGCAGCGGAGATTAGATCGGCTAATGGCAGCCTTGCGCGAAAAGCTGGAGACCGAGCGGAATCGCTGGATTCTGTGGATGCCGGTCGCCTTGGCGGCGGGTATCGGTTTTTATTTTTCGCTTGCCGCCGAGCCGCCAGGCTGGCTGGTGCCGATTCCGCCGGCGGTCGGGCTGCTGCTTCTGGTCCTTTGGCGCGGGCGGACAGGCTGGCCGCTGCTGTTCGGGCTTTTCCTGGCGTTCACCGGCTTTTCCGCCGCCGAGTTGCGCACCCTGTCGGTGGCGGCGCCGGTGCTGCGGTCGCCGACCGGCATGTTCCTGATGAGCGGCCATGTCGTCGCGGTCGAGCCGGTGGAAAAGGGCCAGCGCGTCACCCTCGACCATCTGGCGGGCGGGCCGCTTTACCGCGAAAAGCTGGAAAAAGTGCGCCTGCGGCTGCGCGCCGATTACGGATTGCGGCCGGGGCAGCAAGTGGTCCTGCGCGTCGCCTTGATGCCGCCGCCGGCGCCCTCGGTGCCGGGCGGCTATGATTTCACCCGCGCCGCCTGGTTCCAGGGGATCGGCGCGGTCGGCTATGCGGTCGGGCCGCCGCGGATCGTGGGTGCGGATGCCGGATCGCGGTGGCGCACCGCTCTGGGGCGGGTCCGGCAGGATCTGACGGCGCGCATCGTCGGCTCGATCGACCGGGCCGGCTATGCGCCGGGCATCGGCGTGGTGGCGGCGGCGCTGATTACCGGCCAGCGCGGGCCGGTGCCGCCCTTCATCCTGCAATCCTACCGCGATGCCGGATTGGCCCACATCCTGGTGATCGCCGGCATGCATCTCTCCATGGTGGCCGGGCTGGTGCTCGTGGTATTGCGCGGGCTGCTCGCCGCCATTCCGCCGATAGCGCTGCGGTACCCGATCCATAAGTGGACGGCGTGCGGCGCGCTGCTGGTGACTTTGGGCTATTTGCTGATTTCCGGCGCTCCGGTGCCGACCCAGCGGGCGTTCATCATGACGTCGGTCCTGCTGCTGGCGGTGCTGCTGGACCGCCAGCCGGTCTCGCTGCGCAGCATCAGCCTGGCGGCGATGGCGGTGCTGCTGCTCCAGCCGGAAGCGCTGATGGGGCCGAGCTTCCAGCTGTCCTTCGCCGCGGTCTATGGCTTGATCTGCGGCTATGAGGCGTTGGGTCCGAGGCTGGCGGAATGGCGGCAATCCTCGAAGGCGTGGTGGCAGATGCCGATCCTCTATGTCGGCGGGATCCTGATCACCACGCAGATCGCCGGCACTGCGACCGCCTTCTACAGCCTGTTCCATTTCAACCGCTATGCCGTCTATGGCCTGCTCGGCAATGCGCTGGCGGTGCCGCTGGTCGGGTTCTGGGTGATGCCGGCCGCGCTGCTGGCTTTCTGTTTGATGCCATTCGGATTGGACGATTGGGGCTGGCGCCTGATGGGCGCCGGTCTCGATCAGGTGACGCGAATCGCCGTGTGGGTGTCGCACTTGCCGGGCGCCACCATCAATCTTCCCTCCATGCCGCAACTGGCCCTGGTGTTGTTCAGCCTCGGCGCCGCATGGCTGCTGCTATGGCGCACGCGCTGGCGGGTTTATGGATTGGCCGGCATGGCGGCGGCGCTGGCGGTCGTTCTGATGCAGCCCAAGCCGGACCTGCTGATCGACCCGACCGGCAAGCTGGTCGCGGTCAGGGAAGCCGACGGGCGGCTGCATCTCGCCTCCGGGCGCGGCGCCAACAGCCTCCGCCAATCCTGGGCGCAGATGGCGGGCGAGGGAGAGGCGCTGCCGGAACCCGAGGCCGGTTCAGCCGTTTGTTCGGACGGCGGCTGCCTGCTCCGCCGGGATGGCGGCGAGCGCTGGGTGCCATTGCCCGCCGACGACGTCGGGGCGCGCGAGGTGTGGCTGCGCGAGGGCGGCGAGCCCCGGATCGTCAGCGTTGCCGGCTGGCAGGGGGATCGCCCCTGGAGGAAATAGTACATTTATGTTCTTTAAAGCAGTATAAGGAACATTAATATTGTTCCGAGGCAAACCGTGCCCAAACTCGCCAGCCGCCCCATCTCCCGTTACACCCTGACCGCGTTAGAGCTGTTCGGGCAGTCGATCCGGGCTGAACGCATCGCTGGCCGCATGACGATCGAACAGGTGGCCGCGCGGGCGGGGATTTCCCAGCCTCTGCTGCGGCGGATCGAAAAGGGCGATCCGGGTTGCGCCATCGGCGCCGCCTTCGAGGTGGCGGCGATCGTCGGCGTGCCGTTGTTCGCGGCCGATTCGCAGGATCTCTCCACCTTGGCCCGCGTCAGCGGCGAGAAGCTGACCTTGATGCCCAAGGCGGTACGGCAGCCCCGCAAGGACGTGAAGGATGACTTCTGAGGCCGTCTATCAAGAGGCTTATGTCTGGGTCTGGCTGCCCGGCCGCTCCGAGCCGGTGGTGGCAGGCCTCTTAAGCCGTTCCGGCCGGCAGCTGGTGTTCAATTACGGTCGCAGCTATCTGGCGCGGGATGACAGGATCGCCCTCTATCTTCCCGAATTGCCTTTGCAGCCGGGCATCCTTCCCCTATCGCCGGGGCTCGACATGCCGAGCTGCATCCGCGATGCCTCGCCGGATGCCTGGGGCCGCCGGGTCATCATCAACCGCAAGCTCGGCCTCAAGGGAGAGGGCGCCGAAGCGGTCGAACTCGACGAACTGACCTATCTGATGGAATCGGGCTCCGACCGTATCGGAGCACTCGATTTCCAGGCTTCTCCCACGGCCTATGTTCCCCGGCAGCGGCGCAGCGCCTCGTTGGCGGAACTGCTGCAATCGGCCGATCGCGTCGAGGCCGGCATGCCGCTGCATCCCGATCTCGACGAGGCGTTGCAACACGGCACCTCGCTGGGCGGGGCGCGTCCCAAGGCGCTGATCGATACCGAAAACCGGCACTACATCGCCAAATTCTCGGCCAGCCGCGACCTCTATAATGTGGTGAAGGCGGAATATGTGGCAATGCGCCTGGGCGCTTTGGCTGGGTTGTCGATCGCGCCGGTCAGGCTGACCCAGGCGATGGGCAAGGACGTGCTGCTGGTCGAGCGCTTCGACCGCGTTCATGCCGATGCGGGCTGGGCGCGCAAGGCGATGGTGTCGGCGCTGACCCTGTTTGAAATGGACGAGATGATGGCGCCCTATGCCAGCTACGAGGTGCTGGCCGAATTGATCCGCCATCGCTTCGCCAACCCCGCCCGCGATCTGCGCGAGCTGTTCGCGCGGCTGTCCTTCAACATATTGTGCGGCAATACCGACGATCATGCCCGCAACCACGCCGCTTTCTGGGACGGAGCCACTCTCGACCTCACGCCGGCCTACGACGTCTGCCCGCAATCGCGCACCGGCAACGAGGCGACTCAGGCCATGCTGATATCGGGCACCAATCGCATGAGCCGGTTGTCGTCCGCGCTGGAGGCGGCGCCGCAATTCCTGCTCGATCCTTACGAGGCGAGGGAGATCGTCGCCGGTCAGGTGAGGACTATCCGCGAGCGCTGGACGCAGGTCTGCGACGAGGCTGCCTTGAACGAAACCGACCGATTGCTGTTATGGGGACGCCAATTCCTCAATCCCTATGCCTTCGAGGGCGTTCACGAGCTATAGTTTGTCTCAACAATTGCCAAGGAGGATTCGATGTCCGAGGTGACCTTGTTGATCGCCACCCGCAAGGGCGCGTGGCTGTTGCACGGCGACAAGCAGCGCCGGTCCTGGCGGGTCGACGGCCCGCATTTCCTCGGACATGAAATCAACCACGTGATGCTCGATCCGCGCGACGGCCGCACCATGGTCGCCGCCGGAAAGACCGGCCATCTCGGGCCGACCCTGTTCCGCTCGGACGATCGCGGCGCCACCTGGAAGGAGGCAGCCCGTCCGCCGGCCTTTCCAAAGACTGAGGACGGCGAGGGGCCGAGCGTCGATCACACCTTCTGGCTCACCCCCGGCCATGCCGACGAGCCCGGAATCTGGTATGCGGGCACGTCGCCGCAAGGCCTGTTCCGCTCGGAGGATGGCGGCGACAGCTGGTCGCCGGTCTCGGGTTTCAACGACCGGCAGGGCGCCAAGAAGGCTGCCGGCGGTGCGCAGGAGGGTACGCCCGACGGCCCCAAGCTGCATTCGATCATCGTCGATCCGCGCGACAAGAAGCATCTCTATCTCGGCATGTCGGGTGGCGGCGTTCATGAATCGACCGATCGCGGCGCTACCTGGAAGCCGCTGATCCAGGGGCTGGAAGTGGTGGCCGGGTTCGACGCCGCCAACATCGCCTTCCACGATCCCCACTGTATCCGCCTCTGTCCCAGCAATCCCGACCGGCTCTACCAGCAGAATCATTGCGGCATCTACCGCCTCGACCGTCCTTCCGACACCTGGAAGCGGGTCGGCAAGGCGATGCCGTCCGAGGTGGGGGACATCGGCTTTCCGATGGTGGTCCATCCGCGCGACGCCGATCGCGCCTGGGTGTTCCCGATGGACGGCACCGACGTCTGGCCGCGCACCTGTCCCGGCGGCACACCCTCGGTCTACTCGACTCGCGACGGCGGCGAGAGCTGGGAACGGCAATCCTCCGGTTTCCCCGCCGGACAGGTGTGGTGGACGGTCAAGCGCCAGGCCATGACGGCGGATCGGGCGGACAAAATCGGGCTCTATTTCGGCACCACCAGCGGCGAAATCTGGGCCAGCGCCGACGAAGGCGGCAGCTGGAACTGCATCGCCAGCCATCTGCCCGAAATCTACGCCGTCGAGGCGGTGACCGCCTGATGCGCGTGATGATGCCGAGTGCCTTGCGCTCCTATACCGGCGCCGGCGAGGTGGAGGCGGAGGGGGATACGCTGGCGGCCTTGCTCGACGACCTCGACCGCCGCTATCCAGGCATCCGGTTCCGCGTCGTCGACGAGCAGGACCGCATCCGCCGACATATCCGCTTTTTTATCAATGGCGAGCAAAGCTTCGATCTCGGTCTGAAGTTGGGGCCGGATGATGAGGTTTATATCGTGCAGGCGCTCAGCGGCGGGTGATCGCTGGCCGATGCTTGCCATTGCTCTCGCTGCACACATATTATGTGTACACGTAATTTGTGGAGGCGATCGATGAATATCACTCTGGCCGTCGATGAGCAGGTCGCTGATTCCGCCCGGAAAGCTGCCAAAGCCATGGGCAAAAGCCTGAACCAGGCGGTGCGTGACTATCTGGAGCAATTGGCCGGTAGTCAGCAGATCGAAAATGAGATTGCGACTTTCGAGCAATCGGCGCGGGCGACCCCCGGACGTCTTGGAGGCTGGCGCTTCGATCGCGAAGAAGCCAATCGCCGTGCGTAGCTTCTTCGATACCAACCTGCTGATTTATGCCGACGCTGGCGATGAACTTGAGAAGCAGAGTCGCGCGCTGGCCTTGATCAAGGAACACCGTTTGGCCGGTACGGGCGTGGTGTCGACCCAGGTACTGCAGGAATATGCCAATGTGGCTTTGCGAAAACTCGGGTTGCCGAGTTCATTGGTTATGGCACGCTTGGATTTTTATGCCCATTTCGACGTCGTTGCCACGACCCCCGCGCTCATCGCAGGCGCGGTCGAACTGCATGCATTGCGCGGTACTCAATTCTACGATGCGTTGATCCTGCAAGCCGCCATTGCCAGCGGTTGTGCGCTTCTTTTGAGTGAAGATATGCAGGACGGGGCAGTTTTCAGCGGGGTGAAAATCGTTAACCCCTTCAAGCTCGGAGCTGCTTAGTTAAAGAGGCGAATGATCGTCACATGTCCGCGGAGTGAACAGCAATGCGCAGTGCATTTGTTGCGGTAATATTCCTCACTTGTGTTCTTGCGCCGCAGAGATCTTACAGCGGCACCAACGACGACAATCTTACGCCGGACAATTGGCCAACCGACGTTCAGTTGGTCGTGTCTGACATCATTTCATCAATGTCAGAGGCGGACAAAGAAGTCGTACGCAACACAAAAGTGGATGACTTGATCCGCTTTCATATGGGATGGGGAACGGCTATACGGAATCGCTACGGTCTATGGCGCGGTAATGCGAAGCTGCTTGTCTCGGCATGCGGAAAACCCTGCCATCCCGACGATGCTTCCATGATCATCATTCAGTCAGTTTGGCAGGAATTGCAGAATTCAAAGCAACCAGATTGAAGCCTTGATCTGGCCTGCGAGAAGCGTCGAACGGCAGGAAATGGCTCAAACCAGAAAATTCGTGGGGAACGGAGTGGGACCTCAATTCCGCGACGGCGTCAGATCCAGCAACACCGGCGCCGCCAGCAGCAGGCGAACCAGTTCGGCTTGCCGAGTAACATCCGTCTTCGAGAAAATCCGCTTGAGATAGGTGCGGGCCGAGCTGACGGTGATGCCCATCAGATCGGCGGCGTCTTCGATGCGGTGGCCTTCGCCTAGGGCCACAGCAAGACGAGCCTCGGCGTCGGTCAAATCGAACAGGCGAGAGACGGTTTCCGGAGAAGGCAGTTTCTGGCGTTCCGGCGCGCTGACCAACAGCACGGCAACATTCGCGCCAAGGCCGCTGGCGGGCAGGGGAGCCACCACCACGGAAAGGGCGCGGTCGCTATCCTCGCGGCTGACCGACAAGGCGTGCGGAACGGTCGATTCGCCGCCCTCGACGGCGATCTTCACCAGGCGCGCCAGTTCGGTGGTCTCGCGCGGCTTGTTGGTGCGGCATTGGCCGGTCGGGCCGATCGAGAGGCCGTCGCGCGAAGCGAGGAATTCGGCGCCCTGCTTGTTGGTGAACACTACCTTGGTGTCGGCATCAACCACCACCACGCCGGTCGGCAGGCGGTTGAGGGTGGCGACGCCCAGCGCCGCCTCGACCGAGGAACTGGCCTTGGCGTCGCGCGCTTCCTTTTCCTGTAGCGCCATCTCGATGCCGGAGGCCAGGGTCTCGGCCGGGCTCGGCTTGGTGTAGAAGCGGAACACGGTGGATTCGTTGATGGCGGCGGCGGCGGTGGCGATGTCGGTGGCGCCGGTCAGGATGATGGCCAGGGTGCCGGGATGGATCTTGGTCAGCTCACGGATCAGTTCCAGGCCGGTCATCACCGGCATGGTGATGTCGACCACGGCGACGTCGAACGGCTGCTCGCGCTGGGCGGTCAGGACTTCAGAGATCTGATCGTGAAAAATCAAGTCCCAGCGGGATTGCCAAGGGCGCAGGGCGCGGCCGAGCGCGTCTAGCACGTTGCGCTCGTCATCGACGAACAATATTCGCGGACGATTTACTGACACATCGGCACCGTGATTTCGGCTGTCCCTAAACGGGGATATCGGCCCTTTCCGGCAATCCCCATGATGGACAGTATGAAGTCAGCGCATTCCCTGCGCAAGTGACGCCAGAAAAGGAGGTGCCCCATGCACTCCACCCAGAACCGAGTGACCACGATGGACCAGCTCTACGCCACCGCATCGTCGATGCAGGCGCCGGTGCTGATCCATATCGATGGCGAGATCGAATGGGGCAACCGGTCCTTCGCCGATCGGTTCGGCGTCAGGCCCGAGGCCGCCGCGCGCATCAAGGTCAAGGAACTGCTCTGGTGCCTGGGCATCGCCGAGCCGATCTGCGGCATGGTGGCCGAGGGCATCGCTTTCCATCACTGCGAACTGCCGTCCCCGCAGGCCGGCGAAAGTTCGATGCTGCTGAAGCACCAGCCGCTGCCGATGCTGTCCGATGGACGCCGGCGCATGCTGCTGGTGCTGGCCGACGAATTCGACCCCGAAACTGCGGATTTCTGAGTAACCTTCCCCCTGCCGAGGAACAACGTGTCTGCCACCAGCAACACCGCGGAGACTTGGTTTCGCCAAAGAGTCCGTTATCCTGTTCCCAAAGCCAAGGCCTTGCTCAAAAGGACGGCGCAGGAAGGTTTAAGGATGCCGACGCGGCTTCTTCTGGTGGATCCCGATTTCGATGAATCAGCGCGCATCATCGCGCTGATTCATCGCAACGAGACCGACGCTTACACGATCAAGCACGCGCAAGGCTTCGAGGGTGCCGAAGAGCTGCTGGGCGAGCACGAATTCGATGCGGTGCTGCTCGATCTGGCGACACCGGTCGGGCGGGGTGCGGCCATCCTGAAGAAGCTGGTCGGCCTGGCCGCCAACACCCCCATCATCGTTCTGACCGAGACCGAGGACGAGACCGCCGGCACCATGGCCGTGCAGGCGGGGGCGCAGGACTTCCTGGTCAAGTCGCACCTCAATGCGGATATGCTGCGCCGGGTCATCCGCTATTCGATCGACCGCGTGCGCTTCCGCCAGGACGTCGACGGGCTGGCGCGCGAGATCGCGCATAGGAAACGCATCGCCGACGCCTTGTCGGACAGCCAGAACCGCATGATGGCGATCAATGAGAGCCTGTTCGAGGGCGTTCTGGTGTTCGACGAGTCCGGGCATATCGCCTTGTCGAACCGCGCCGCCGACCGCCAGCTTTCCGACGACGGCAAGCTGCCGTCGAGCGACCTCGACGAGGTGTTTCGCCTGGTGCGCGACGAACAGCCGATCAGCTTCGCCAACGGGCCGTTTCTCCAGGTCATCCGCGAAGGCGTCAGCATCCAGGACGAGGATGCCGTTTTCATCCGCAGCGACGGCCGGCCGATCGCCGTCGCTTATGCCTGCGTGCCGCTGCTGGAAAAGGACGGGGTGCAGGGGGCGATTCTGTCGTTCCGCGACATCAGCGCCTTCAAGCAGGCGCAGCGGGACGCCCTGCAGGCCTCGAAGCTGGCCAGCGTCGGCCAGCTTGCCGCCGGCATCGCCCACGAGATCAACACGCCGATCCAATATATCGGCGATAATCTGCGCTTCCTGTCCAACGCCTTTCAGTCCCTGGTCGGGCTGATCAAGCGCTCGGAACAGCTATTGACCGAACTGGACAGCCCCGCCGCCGAACAGGCGCGTGCCGCGCTGGAACGGGCGCGAGAGCAGGCCGACGCCGATTATCTGCTGGAAAACATTCCCGCCGCCACCCGCCAGTCGCTGGAAGGCGCCGGCCAGGTCGCGCGCATCGTACTGGCAATGAAGGAATTCTCGCATCCCGGCGAGCGGGCCAAGGCCGAAGTCGACATCAACCGCTCGATCGAAAACACCGTGGCGGTCAGTCGCAACGAGTGGAAGCAATGGGCGAAGCTCGACACCGAGCTGGACGAGACTCTGCCGCGGGTGAATTGCCTGGCCGGCGAGATCAACCAGGTGCTGCTGAATTTGGTGGTCAATGCCGCCCACGCTATCGAGGAGGCCCAGCGCGGCGCCGACGGCAGGATCGTCGTCTCGACCCGCCGCCTCGACGAAGACCGTATCGAGATCGCCGTCGAGGATAACGGCGTCGGCATGACCGACAGTGTGAAGGAACAGATTTTCGATCCCTTCTTCACCACCAAGCGGATCGGCAAGGGCACCGGCCAGGGCCTGTCGATCTGCCGCGACGTCATCGTCGCCAAGCATGGCGGCCGGATTTCCGTCGATTCCACCCCTGGCG
>Ga0213872_10002173_pt1 | contig 11748 bp, 11 predicted proteins | sample VelepicomBERX_R2_FD_160071 | JGI IMG/M metagenome (GOLD analysis project Ga0213872, IMG submission 160071) | Rhizosphere microbial communities from Vellozia epidendroides in rupestrian grasslands, the National Park of Serra do Cipo, Brazil - RX_R2 | ecosystem: Host-associated > Plants > Roots >... | reverse complement strand
GGCGAGGCGGTGGGGTTTGGCTTCGATTTCGCCAAGCGCACCCATGTGTACAACACCTTTGACGCTCACCGGCTGCTGCACTGGGCGGCAACGCTCGGTCAGGCCAGGCCGCTCAAGCATGCGCTGCTCAAGGCGTACTTCAGCCAAGGGCGAGCGATCAATGACCGCGAGGTGTTGGCCACCATCGCCGGCGAGGCGGGATTGTCGCGGGAAGCCGCCCGCGCCGAGCTGGCGTCAGCGCGTCATGGCGACGCGGTCCGTGCTCAGGAGCGTTATTACCAGGAGGCGGGCATCCATGCGGTGCCGGCGGTCATCTTCAATCAGCAGCACCTGGTGTCGGGCGCGCAGCCGCTCCCGGCGTTCGAGCAGGTGCTGCGCCAGATCGCGGCGCAGGGCTAGCGATTCGTCAGGGCGGCGAGGGTTTCTCGCAGCTCGGCCTGCAGTTGCGCCATCAATGCCGTCACCGGCAGTGCTTGCGCCAGGGCCACGCCCTGGCCAGCCCAGTGGGCGGCGAATTCCGCGCTGCCATGCGCCTTGGCCGCTGTCGACAGGGCTTTGGCGGCATCGTAGGCAATCGGGTAGTCGGGCAGGGCCGGCGCGTCGGCGGCCTCGCCCATTTCCGTTAGGCGGTTGACCAGACCGCGCGCGGCGCGGCCGGAGATGGCGCGCGTCAGCGTGGTCGGCCTAGGCGGATCAGCCGCCAGTTGATCACGGTAGAGCACGTCGGCCGACGACTCGGGGCAGGCGATGAAAGCCGTGCCCAGCTGTGCCGCCACGGCGCCCAGGGCGAGCGCGGCGGCGATGCCGGCGCCGTCCATGATGCCGCCCGCGGCAATGACCGGCAGGCTGGTGCGTTGTACTAGCAGCCTCACGAGCGCCAGGGTGCCCAAGCCTTCATCCGGCTCATCGGGGTCGAACACGCCCCGGTGCCCGCCGGCCTCGACCCCTTGCGCAACGATGCCATCGACGCCGGCGGCCTCGATGCGCCGCGCCTCGTCGAGCGAGGTGGCGGTGGCCAGCAGCACGATGCCGGCGGCTTTCAATGCCGCGATGTGTTCGGCCGGTGGCAGGCCGAAGTGAAAGCTCACGACTGCCGGGCGTTCTTCCAGCAACATGGCGCGCGCGTCCGCGTCATCCCGGTACGAGCGGTAGATTTCGCGTAGCGACGCGGGCGGGGCGACGCCGAACTCCCGAAAGCACGGCGTGAGATAGGCGAGCCAAGCGGCCTCGGCCCGCGGATTGGCTTTCGCCGTGGCGTGGCAGAAGACGTTGACGTTGAACGGACGCGCGGTGAGCGCGCGCGTGGCGCGGATCATGTCGCGTGCCTGCTCGGCATTGGCCGCGCCGATGCCGAGCGAGCCTAATCCGCCGGCATTGGAAACGCCCGCGGCCAGTGCCGGCGTGCTGACTCCCGCCATCGGCGCCTGAATGATGGGGCTGCTAATGTCTAGCAGTGCCAACAGCCGCTTGTCTGCGCGCGCGCGGATCATGCTCATGCCGTTCTCCTGTTTCCGCTCGAAAGCGATGGGAAATGCCACCAAGCTTAGTCTAAATCTCCCCTGACCCAATCGGTATTATTACCTGGCGCAAAACGATCTTCCGTCTAAAGGAAGAAATGCGGGCCGCTGTTCCCTATATTCAACCGCAAAATGAAATAGTTACTGCCGATTTGCACATATTCACCTCAAAACCGTATCGAGCGAAGATGCAGTCACCCAAGCAAACAGCCAAAGTGAAAGGCATCATCATGAGCAACGAAGCAAAAGTCGCCGTCATCACCGGCGCGTCGCAAGGCATCGGCGCCGAGCTGGTTAAGGCCTACCGGCATGCCGGCTACCGCGTGGTCGCCAACTCGCGTCATATCGGCCCGGCCACCGACCTGGATATCATCCATATTCCCGGCGACATCGCCGACCCGGTCACCGCCGACCTGATCATGCGCGAAGGGGTGGACCGCTTCGGCCGCATCGACACCCTGGTCAACAACGCCGGTATCTTCACCGCCAAACCGTTCACGCAATTCACCCTGGACGACTGGAACCGCAACATCGCCACCAATCTGGCCGGTTTCTTCCACATTAGCCAGCGCGCCGTCGCGCGCATGGAACAGCAAGGCGGCGGCCATATCGTACAAATCACCACGACCCTGGTCGATCAGCCGATCAACGGCGTGCCGGCGGTGCTGGCTTCGCTGACCAAGGGCGGGCTCAACGCGGCGACCCGGTCGTTGGCGATCGAGTACGCCTCACGCCATGTGCGCGTCAACGCGGTGGCGCCTGGCGTGATCAAGACGCCGATGCATCCGCAGGAGACGCATGCGGCCTTGGCCGCGCTGCATCCGATCGGCCGCATGGGCGAGATCAGCGATATCGTCGATGCCGTGATGTTCCTGGAAAAATCGGCGTTCATTACCGGCGAAATTCTGCATGTGGACGGCGGTCAGTCGGCCGGTCATTGGTAAGCGCAAGGAGTCCATCATGCCGATCGTCAACATCATGATCACCAAGGAAGGCTGCACCCCTGGCGCGGATGCGGTCACCGCCGAAGAGAAGGCGCGTCTGATCGCGGGGGTGAGCCAATTGCTGCTGGATGTGCTGAACAAGCCCCTAGACGCGACCTTCGTCACCATCCAGGAGATCGATCCAGACAATTGGGGGTGGGGTGGACTGCCTGTCATGGCCTTCCGGCAGCAGAAGCGGTAGCCGTGACGGACATGGCATGCGGCGACACCCCCTGGAGATCCCGGCGGGTGTCGTTTTGGTGCCTGCGCAGCGCTCAAAAGGTTTGCAGACAGCCCCTAGTACTGACCGACCTCGATCGGCGCTTCCTGCTCGATGTGCCGCAGCCGTTCAGCCCAGGCGTCGAGCCAGTCTTGCCGCGCCGCCGGTTCGACGTGCGCCGGTTGCCAATGCACGGCCGGCTGCAATACCGAGAAGCCGGTGAATTGCAGCATGCCGCGATGAATCGGCCGCAAGATGGCGTCCAGGTCGCCGTTGAAGCCGCCCGGCACGTAGGCTTCCGCCGGTCCGCCCGTGGTCAGCGACAGCAGCGCGCGTTTGTCGCGGAAACGTCCGGTGTCGTAGATATGGCCGTAGCCGTAGACCCGGCCCATGGCAAACACCCGGTCCACCCAGCCTTTGAGGATGGCGGGCAGCCCAAACCACCACAGCGGGAATTGCCAGATCATCACATCGGCGGCCTCCAGCTTTTGCAGCTCGGCCTCGATGTCGAGCGCGAAGCCGTGGGTCTCGCTGGCATGGCTTTCCTCCACCTGTAGCTTCAAGAACGCCGGGTCTTTCACCGTGGTGAAGTTATGGCGGCCGGACACCGGGTTGAACCCCATGCGGTACAAGTCGCTGGTGGCGACGTGATGACCGGCCTCGTGCAGGGTCGACACCGCGGTATCGAACAATGCGCCGTTGAAGCTTTGCGGTTCGGGATGTGCGAGCACGATCAGTACATTCATCGTCAATCTCCTTAGCGGCTCATACGGGCGCCACCGTCGACGTCCAGCAAGGCGCCGGTGGTGAAGGTATTGTCCAGCAAAAAGGCCATCGCCGCCGCCACGTCGTCGGACATGCCGGTGCGGCCGACCGGCAGCCGTTGGGCGGTGGCCTCGAACAGGCCGCGCTTGGCCTCGGCGGGCAGGCCGTCGTAGGCCGGCGTATCGACCAGGCCGGGAGACACCACGTTGACGCGCAGCGGCGCCAGTTCCAGCGCGAGCGTTTGCGCCATCTGCGTGATCGCGCCGTTCACCGCGGCGAGGCCGGTGGTGCCCGGCATCGCCGTGCGCGAGGCGGCGCCGGTCAGCATCAGCACCGAGCCGTCGCGGCGCAAGATCGGCAGCATCGCTTGCAGTGCCTGCCAATAGCCGATGAGCTTGCCTTCCAGCGCGCGGCGCAGCGCGTCGGCCGGGGTTTGCGCGAACGGCCCCCAGGCCGCGTCGCTCGACGCCGCCAGCACCAGATGGTCAAGGCTGCCGAGCTGCTGTGCCGCGCGGGCCAGATCGGCGGCATCGGTGAAATCGACGCTTAAGCCTTCGGCTTGGCCGCCGAGGGTCGCCAGCGCGTCGTCCAACCGCGCGGTCGAACGGCCGCCGATGATTACCTGCGCGCCATCGGCCACTAGCCGCTGGGCCAGGGCGAGGCCCATACCGTTGCTGCCGCCAAGAATGAAAACCCGTTGTTGTGCGAGCGACATGGAGACTTTCCTTCAGACATAGGAGATGACGCCCATTCTAGGAAGCCGACAGCCATAGAAGAAATGGATTATTCTTATATAAGCTATTTGTCTGATGGATGGTTATGCAACTCTCCCGCCTGGATCTCAATCTGCTGGTGTCGCTCGACGTGCTGCTGGCCGAATGCAATGTAACGCGCGCCGCGCAGCGGCTGGGGCTGTCGCAGCCAGCGTTGTCGGCGCAATTGAAGCAGCTGCGCGACGTCTTTGGCGACCCGCTGCTGATTCCCGCCGCGCGCGGCATGACGCCCACCATCCGCGCCGAGGCGCTGCGCGCGCCCTTGCGCGAGGCGATTGCCCGGCTGCAAGGGCTGGTGGCGGAGGCGAGCCCGTTCGACCCGTTGCGGGCCGATCAGGTCTTTCGCATCGTCGCCAGCGATGCCATCCACAACGCGGTCAGCACGCGCTTCGCGGCGCGCTTGGCCGAGTGGGCGCCGGCTTGCCGGGTTGCGCTACTGTCTTATGAGGGTGGCAAAACCTACGAGCAGATGGCGGCGGGGGAGATCGATCTGTGGCTGGGGTCGCGCACGTCGATTCCGCCCAATCTGCACGCCCGCCCGCTGTACGAAGAGCAATTCACCTGTGTGATGCGGCACGATCATCCGCTGGCGAGTCAGTCGGTTTTGGATATGGAATCGTTTTGCGCGGCCGGCCATGTGCTGGTGTCACCCAGCGGCAACGGTTTTTACGGCATTGTCGACGAATCGCTGTTGGCCCTGGGCCGGCGGCGGCGTGTCGCCGTGTCGTTGAGCAATTTTCTGCTGGTGCCGAGCTTGGTCGGCGCCAGCGATTTGATCGCCACCGTGCCGTCGCGTCTGGCCGATGCCTGGTCGCGGCAATTGACGTTGCGGCCGCCACCCTGCGAAATCGGCGGCTTTACCGTGGTGATGGGCTGGCATGCGCGCGCCCACGCCGATCCGGCGCAACAATGGCTGCGCGCGCGCATCGCCGGCGTGGCCGGCCCCGGGGTTTAGCCGGCGGCGGCCAGCGCCTGCCGTATGAACTGCTGGCTGGCTTGAAGTACCTGCCGCTGCGACGCCTCGTTCGGCAGCGCCCGGGCGATCAGCACCGCGCCGACCACCTGACTCAAAAACGCCCACGCGCGTTCGTCACTGCCCAGCCGCTGACTGAGCGCCGCCGTCACTTGGCGCAGGCCATCTTCGAACACTTGCCGGGTGTCCTGGTCGGCGCGGGCGATTTCCGCGGTCAAGGCCGGCAGCACACAGCCGCTTTCGGGGTGGTGGACGTGGTCAGGGTGGAGATAGCGTGCGAGCGTGGTGGCGATCCACTCGTCGTCGCTCAGCTGCGGATCGCCGTCCCAGCGCTGCCGGCTCGCCTGGCTTTCGCTTTCGATCAACGCCTTGAGCAGCTCGGCCTTCGAGGCGAAATGGGTGTAGAAGGCACCGCTGGTGACGCCGGCAGCCTGGGTCAACGCGTCGACGCCGGTGGCGGCGAAGCCGTTTTGCTTGACCACTCTCCCGCTGGTTTGCAACAGTGCCTGGCGCCGTTCGGCGTTATGGCCGGGTTTGTATCGCATGGTTCTCCTCTGTCCACGGCTTGACAGTCCTATTCTTATAGCATAACGTTCGTTGCGACAACGATCGTTATCTTATTTGTTCTGCAATAAAATGCTGATTTGCCGCTGCTTTCGACTCTAACAAATTTCCCGCTTTTCGTGATGGATTTGGTGTTGTCGTAGGGGCCGGTTCGCCGTACAAGGCCAGAGGAGCGCCTTGCGCGGCGGGTTAGCCCCCTTGCGCGTGCACGCTGTGTCTTCCCCATAACAATGTGAAATCAAACAAAAACGCTTCGAAAGGGATTATTAATGAGAATGCACACCCTCAGCCTGTCGATCATGGCCATGGGCATCGCCGCCGTGTCGTCGCAGGCTCTGGCATCGGGATATAACTTCGGCTCGCAGAGCGTGTCGGCGCAAGGCACCGCCCACGCCAACGCCGCCGAAGCCGCGGATCCCTCCACCATTTATTACAACCCGGCGGGTTTGGGCGAGTTGGAAGGCACGCAGGTACAGTTCGGTGTGACCGACGTGCAGCCGCGGTCGACCTTGTCCAATGAACGTGTGACGTTGCCGGCTTATGCCACGCAGCCGACGGTCAGTGGCGCCAGCACCACCTACTCGTCCGGCAACAGCACCAGCAGCTATGTGCCGTCTTCCGTCGTGGCGCCGACCTTTTATCTGTCGCACGCCGTCGATTCGCGCCTGACGCTGGGTTTGGGGGTTTTCGTGCCCTACGGCGCCGAAGTGAACTATGGCACCAACTGGAACGGCGGTCAGTTCGCGCTGGAGAGCATTTCGCTCAAGACGCTGAATATCAATCCGTCGTTGGCCTACAAGCTCGATGACCATCAGACGCTGGGTTTCGGCGTCTCGGCGCAATACATGCAGGCCAAGCTCACGGAAGCGACCGACCCGGTGGCGCTGTTGGGCGTGCCGGCGGGCGAGGGCTCGGTGTCGGCCGATGGCTGGGGCTACGGCTTCAACCTGGGCTATCTGTACAAGCTCGACGACCATACCCGTTTCGGGCTGGCCTACCGTTCGGAGATCCACCACACGCTGAAGGGCGACGTTGCCTGGACCGGCGGCGCCACCGCCAATCCGGGACCGGGTTTGGTAAGCTCCAATGCCGAAACCAAGGTGACCACGCCGCAAAGCGCCAGCGCCAGCTTCTATCACGAGCTCAACAGCAAGGTGGCGGTGATGGGAACGGCGACCTGGACCGGTCACTCGTCGTTGGACCAGATTGCCATCACCTTCCCCAATACCCATGAACCGCCGTTCGTGATCCAGCAGAAATGGAAGAACGCCTGGATGTTCGCTTTGGGCGCCAACTACAAGTACAGCGATGCCTTGACCCTGCGTACCGGCGTGGCCTACGACCAGTCGCCGGCCAATGCGCAGTACATCTATCCCGGCCTGCCGGATGGCGACCGCTACATGTTGTCGCTGGGGAGCAACTATAAATTCGACGCGCACCAGTCGGTCGACTTCTCCTACAGCTATATCTGGGTGCGCAACGTCAATATGAACTACACCGACGTTTGTGCCGGCGCCGCGCTTGGGCAATGCAATAACACCAATAACGGCGAAACCATCAGCGGCAGCTACCGTACCCGGGTTCAGATGATCGGTCTGGCGTACAACTACCGCTTCTAAAAGCCAACAGGCTTGGCGTCTTGCCCACGGCAACGGCGCCAAGACGGCGGCTCAACGGCTGGGCTTGCCATTGACCTCGCCATGACGGCAAGGCAGCGTGTTTATGCGCCGGGCAAGAAGCCTTTCCCTGTCTGAGACTCAATCTGGCGCAAGAAGTAGGTGACCATCGCGCTGACATTACGTTGTTCAAGAATGCGTGAGTCCTCTTCGACAAGCCCATGAAAGTTGGCAAACTTAGCGGGACCATCCTTGAGGTAGCCTGCAATACCGTTTTCGTCACAGAAATTGGCCGCTAAGGCGTTGAGGGCCTGTTCAATCGCGGTCTGATGCTTTCCTGCCTTAAGACGGGAAGAAAAGAGGGCCACCAGCTTGTCGATTGGGCCCCAGTAACGCATGACGTGGACCAAGTCGGCGGTATCTTTGTGCTCGTGGCGCTGGTTGAAGGCAATGGCCTTAAGAACAATGAAGGTAACGGCATCTGCGAAACGGATGGTCTCTTTCACGATGCCGTCGTTGTGCGGAAGTGCGACCGTCACGGTGTGTTCTTGATACCAGTCGTGAGCAAGGCCAGCATGCAATATTTGGCATGCTGAGACGTCTTCGCCGTCGATCTCTGCCAAACGGGCGGCTTGGGACGGGTCGTCCGTGTGCTGTAAGAACTCAACCACCACCGTGCGGCCATTCAGCGGATATTCCCATTGCCACGTGCTTACAGCGCCTCCCGAGCCTGGCCGGTACCGTGTGAACCCGTTATTTTGCAGCTGACGCTTGAGCCTGTCGTATGTTCCCCTGGCTGCGAGCAACGCGATGTTGAGCACCACGTCGACGTCGGTGGTGCCGACGTGTGCAGGCACTTCAGGAGGGCGTTCTGGCGTCAAATAGCGGGGAACCAATCCCCCTATCAGCCGCAACGTACCCTTGAGTGAGCCAAAAGCTTGAAGCAAAACGACAAGAACCGTTTCACAATCATCAGTACGATCGTCGCAATAGTTGGTTGCCGTTTTATGCTTATCCGTCATGGGCTTTGTTCCATCTTGAGGACTTGGTGCCGAAATACTCTGGCCAGTTCCTTATTACGGCCATAGCCATTCAGGAGATCCAGATACTGAACGAAGGGACTGGCAAAACAAGATCCTGGGTATTCAGGTAAGGCATGCCTAAACATCATTGAGGCGCCGCTACGTTCGATGAGAATGACATTAGCCCCCTTGTCTGCCGGCGTAAGATGCAGCGCGTTGGCAAAAACCTCGGTTTGACCTTCTGGCACAATCACTTCAATACGATCGATGTGGGTCAGGTGGGGGGCGGCAATATTTGCAGCCGCAGCCCCTGTCACGACCCAGCCGGGATGCTGTGTAAGTGGCCCTGTTAGTAAATCGACAAGATTATCCGAGGGTGTATAGACGTGCCAACGCGTGATGGTATCCCGGCGTAATGGCCACGCGCTTGCCCAAGCATCAAGCAATCCAGGTGCATTGCGTAACCGCCGTCGTAAGCTAGGTCCCGATCCGGTGGTTTCGACCAAGTCCTCGCGTTCCAATTCTCTCATCGTCTGAGAAACGGTATAGGTGGAGGTTTGGGCCAGCGCAGCCAACTCTGTACCGGAAATGAAGCCCTCGCGTCCGGATGCCAGCCAATGATGGAGTAGTGCGTGGATGACTTGCTCGCGCGCGCTGCTGAACAAGGTTGAGGGTTTTCGTGATCCAGGTTTTGCTGGCAAGCGCTCGACATCCACGAGCCATGTCCGGAAGTGGAAGTACAGCGTGCCGCTAGCGTCGAAATAATTGATGCCGGCCTCTCGCAACGCGTCGCGGGAACCTGGGCTTAGCCGCTCAGCAATGACACAAGGTACGACCAGTGGGCCTTCTGCGTTTTGTTGTTGTGCGGATAGTTTATACGCGGCCATCCGGACATCGCGGGGATAGGCAGAGCGCAAGGCTTCGATAGCGATCTGAATTTCTTCGCCATCAATCAAGCGCAGCGTGAGTAGGGCATCTACCTGAGGCCGATTGATCTGTCCTTCATTTGCTGGTGCTCGCCGCGATTCGGCAAGCACCAATCCCGTTCGGTTTTCGAGATCGGTGGAAAAGCGATGTAGAAGCTGTTGCAGATGGCTGTCCATCAGCTCATGTTAGCTGCGCAGCAAATATAGGTCAAATTCCTATGTTATGGATTTTTCTAATATTAGCTGTACAGCAAATATCACAACAACACGAATTGCAAGTACTAGGACTGAAGTGTGAATGGCGCGGCCCTAAGGTGGTATCTCCCAGGGCCGCGGACCCTATTCAGTATTGATGGATGAACTCATCTAAGGATGAAGTCGAAGCGCACGTGGCCGCCGAAGACGCCGAGCAGATTGCCCGAGGTGTCGAACAGCGGCGCGGAGATGCTGAAGCCGTAGTGGCCGGTGACGCGGGACCGGAAAATATCCGACACCCACATCTTGCGTGTGCGCAACGCCTCCTTGAACCAAGGCCGCTGGCTGCAATCCTCGCCCACCATGTCCGAGCGTACGTTGGTGGCCGAGACGTCGCCAGTGATCTGCCGGCCGGACACGTCGGCCACGTAGCTGTTGTCGACTTCGGGGATGCGTCGGCACAGGTCGGCCAGCTTGCCATCCAGCTCGGCGCGGTTGAGTCCGTTCAGGCGCCATTGCTGTAGAGTGTTCTCGACTTCACTGCGCATGCGCTTATGGCCGGGGAAGCGGAACTCGCCGACTTCCGTCAGCAAGGTGTCGCACTTCTCATTGACCTGGGCGGCGCTGGCCGCCAACTGATGCGCGTCTTCCAACTGCAATTGCGTGCTGCTGACCACGTCGCCGATCTGGCTGGTGATGTCGTGCACCTTCTCGGTTTGCGCGTTGCTGGCTTCGGCGATGACGTGCACGTGTTCGATCAGCGTGGCGATATCGCGCGACGCGGCCTCGATCGATTCTCCTGCCGCGCGCGACACCTCGATGCCTTTTTTCACCTGCAGCGACATGGCGCTCATCGTGTCGCTGGAGGTGGAGACCTGCAGCTGAATGGTGTCGAGCAGTTCCTCGACGTTCTGGGTGGCCGTCATAGTCTGGTCGGCCAATTTACGCACTTCGTCGGCGACCACCGCGAAGCCGCGACCCTGTTCGCCGGCGCGGGCGGCTTCGATGGCGGCGTTGAGCGACAAGAGACGGGTGCGGTCGGCGATGTTCTTGATCAGTTCGACCACTTCGCCGATCGAGGCGGAGCTGGCTTTGAGCAAGCCCAGCTGTTCTTCCAGCGCTTGAGTGCTGCTGCCGATCGCCTGGATTTGCTGACGGCTCATCAGGTCGCTGGCGTTGGCGCTGTTGGCCGCCTCGGCGACCTGACGGGAAAACGCCGAAGCCTCGCTGGCGCTATTGGAGATCGACTGCACGGTTTCGGACAGGGTCTGGCTCGCGGCGGCGATATGTTCCGCGTTGCTTTGCTGCGCCAGCGCGCGCGCCTCCAAGGCCTTGGATAATTGAGCGAGCTGCGGGGCTTGGTGCGATAGCGTGATGGCGGAGTTGGCGATTTTGGACAACGAATCCTGAAAACGGCCCAACAGCCCTTTCATGATTTGCGCTATCCAGGCAAAGCCGCCTTTTTCATCGAGCGTCACTGTCAAATCGACGCCACTGCGCGTGGCATCGGACAGCGGTTGCAGAAACTGATTGAGTTTACGAGCTGAAACGAACATAAACGTACTCCGTAGTTATATGTTATAACCGCTTGTTTTGGTTGTGGATCTTCATGCGATGTTTCAATTCAACGGGTGCCGCAGTGTGCAAAAGAACACGAGGAGGGTCAAATAAACTGACATGTCGTTTGACTTGGCGCATTCGCTTCAAAAAAACACCAAAATTGGCAACATCGTGTTACATGGCCGGACGGAGATCCGGGTGTTAATTTATCCGGGTAATATTGACGAATTAATTTTACCCTGGTAAAAATACGGCTATCACGAAAGGATAGCCGTATGTCGAATCAAGCTTCTCAATCCGCCACCGCGTTCCAAGACCAGCGCCTGCTGTCGGCCGGACCGCTGTGCGATGTGGCGTTGGCGGTCAAGGCGGCGCTGGCGCGGGGCGCATCTGCTTCGGTGCTGGTGTTTGCCGACGAAACTGGCCGTGTCGTCGATCTGGATCTGCGCGGCGACGACGCCGAAGTGGTTGCCAGATTGTCGGTGTCTGCGCAAGCGCCCGCAGCGGCGGAAGACGACGCCGCGCCGCGGGGCCGCGGGCGGCCCAAGCTCGGTGTGGTGGCGCGCGAGGTGACTTTGCTGCCGCGGCAATGGGAGTGGCTTGCCACCCAGCCCGGCGGCGCCTCGGCGGTGCT
>Ga0213872_10002172_pt1 | contig 11758 bp, 13 predicted proteins | sample VelepicomBERX_R2_FD_160071 | JGI IMG/M metagenome (GOLD analysis project Ga0213872, IMG submission 160071) | Rhizosphere microbial communities from Vellozia epidendroides in rupestrian grasslands, the National Park of Serra do Cipo, Brazil - RX_R2 | ecosystem: Host-associated > Plants > Roots >... | reverse complement strand
ATAGTAAGCTTACCAAAGAGACAGGATCGCAGAAATGGACAATAAAGCCAAAGCCCCGCCGCCGACGAACGAAGAAAGACAGGCCATGGGCACGGTACAGGCTATTCACGACGTCTATGGCGAGATCATCAGGCTGGCGGCTATACTGAAGGACAATTCTTGCCCTATGGAGCATCGCAATGACGCCAAGCATGCTCTGTCGCACGCCTCCGAGCGGCTCTGCAATCTGATGGCCCTGTCGCACTATCAGCTCGACAATCTGCCCAAGCATGCGGTGCATGAGAGCCTTACCAAGGAACTCGACGAATTCCGCGGCCGGCTGGTGGGCTTGGGTTCGAAGCTGGTGGTGGAAAAGCTGGAAAAGCTCGACAAGCGCGCCGAAGCGGTGCTGCAGGAAAAGGATTATCCGATCGGTCTTTCCGGCAAGCTGGAGGTCGCCTACGCCAATCTGATGGATAATCTCGGCGTGCTGGGCGGCCCCACCGCGCTTGGCGAAAAAGTCAGCGATCTGGTGGCCAAGACCGACGCCGACATCAAGAGCCTCGGCGAGATGGAGCAGAAGATCGGCGCGCTCGGCGAGATCCGATCAGGAAAGAAGGGCGGTCGCTAGCGGTAAATTTTTGGAAATGCTAGTGTTCCTTATTGACTGCCGGGCATCCAACCTTAAACTGCGCCCGGAAACCGGCGCCTTTCGCGCGCCAAATCTTTCGCCCCGATGGCGGAGCAGGGTGGTGGGGATGCCGCTCGGCTGCGCCACGTGTTGCGTTCAGTGTCTTGTGGGGAGCCCATGACCAGACTTTATAGATTCGTACTCGGTGTCGTTCTCGCGTTCGGCATGTCCTTGCCGCAGGCGTTTGCCGACCAGCCGAAGCCTTGGGGCATCTGGACCCAGGACGCCGCCTCGCCGACCATGACCCAGATCGTGGAACTGCACACCACCATCACGGTGATCATCCTGGCCATTCTGGCCTTCGTGTTCGTGCTGCTCGGCTATGTGGTGATCCGCTTCCACCATTCGCGCCACAAAGAGGCGCAGCAATGGACGCACAACACCCTGCTCGAAGTGGTGTGGACCCTGATCCCGGTGCTGATCCTGGTGTCGATCGCCTTCCCGTCCTTCAAGCTGCTTTACGCGATGGACCGGGCGGAACAGGCCGATCTGACCCTCAAGGTCACCGGCCATCAATGGTACTGGTCCTACTCCTATCCCGATCTGAACGTCGCCTTCGACAGCAATCTGGTCCAGGACGAAAGCCTGGAAGCCGGCCAGCCGCGCCTGCTCACCACCGACACCAAGGTGGTCGTGCCGGTCAATGCCGTGGTCCGCGTGCAGACCGCTGCCGAAGACGTCATCCACAGCTGGTCGGTCCCCGCTTTCGGCGTCAAGCTCGACGCCATGCCGGGCCGCCTCAACGAAACCTGGTTCAAGGCCGAGCGCACCGGCACCTTCTACGGCCAGTGCTCGCAGCTTTGCGGCGTCAATCACGGCTTCATGCCGATCGAAGTTCAAGTGGTGACCAAGGAAGAATTCGACGCCTGGGTCGAACAGAACGCCACCAAGACCTCGTCCATCGCCGGTACGAAGCAACTGGCCGCCGCCAGCTTTTCAAAGGAATAAAGAGCCATGACTTCGGCACATGACCACTCGCACGACCACGGTCACGACCACGGCCATCCCGGCTTCGTGGCGCGCTGGCTGTTCTCGACCAACCACAAAGACATCGGCACGCTCTACATCATCTTCTCGATCATCGCCGGCCTGATCGGCGGCGCCGCTTCGGTGGCGATCCGCGCGCAGCTGGCGCATCCGGGCGGAACGGTGTTCGGCGGCGACTGGCAGCTCTATAATGTGGTGGTTAGCGCTCACGCTTTGGTGATGGTGTTCTTCACCGTGATGCCGGCCCTGATCGGCGGCTTCGGCAACTGGTTCGTGCCGCTCATGATCGGCGCGCCAGACATGGCCTTCCCGCGCATGAACAATATCAGCTTCTGGCTGCTGGTTCCGGCCTTCTGCCTGCTGATCTTGTCGGCGACCTCGGGCACCGGCGCCGGCACCGGCTGGACGCTTTATCCGCCGCTCTCGACCTCGGGTCATCCCGGCCCGTCGGTCGACTACGCGATTCTGGCCCTGCATCTGGCCGGTATCTCGTCGATCTTGGGCGCCATCAATTTCATCACCACCATCCTCAACATGCGGGCGCCTGGCATGACCTTCCATCGCATGCCGCTGTTCGTGTGGTCGATGCTGGTGACGGCGATCCTGCTGCTGTTGGCCGTGCCGGTTCTGGCCGGCGCGCTCACCATGCTGCTGACCGACCGTAATTTCGGCACCGCCTTCTTCGATCCCGCCGGCGGTGGCGATCCGATGCTGTATCAGCACCTGTTCTGGTTCTTCGGTCACCCCGAAGTCTACATCATGATCCTGCCGGCCTTCGGCATCATCAGCCAGATCGTCTCGACCTTCTCCAAGAAGCCGGTGTTCGGTTATCTCGGCATGGCCTACGCCATGGTGTCGATCGGTGTCGTCGGCTTCGTGGTGTGGGCGCACCACATGTTCACCACCGGTCTGGCGGTCAACACCCGCGCCTACTTCGTCGCCGCCACCATGGTAATCGCGGTGCCGACCGGCGTGAAGGTGTTCAGCTGGCTGGCCACCATGTGGGGCGGCTCCATCGAGGTGAAGACCCCGATGCTGTGGGCGCTGGGCTTCATCGCCCTGTTCACCACCGGCGGCGTCACCGGCGTGGTTCTGGCCAATGCCGGCGTCGACGTGGCGCTGCATGACACCTACTATGTGATCGCGCACTTCCACTATGTGCTGTCGCTCGGCGCCGTGTTCGGCATCTTCGCCGCCTTCTATTATTGGTTCGGCAAGATGACCGGCAAGGAGATCCCCGAGTTCCTCGGCAAGCTGCACTTCTGGATCATGTTCATCGGCGCCAACCTGACCTTCTTCCCCCAGCACTTCCTGGGTCTGCAGGGCATGCCGCGCCGTATTCCCGACTATCCGGAAGCCTTCGCCGGCTGGAACATGGTGTCCTCGATCGGCGCCTATATCGGCTTCGGCGGCGCGGTGTTCTTCGTCTTCATCGTGCTCTATGCGCTGATGCAGAAGAAGACCGTCCCCGCCAACCAGTGGGGCGCCGGCGCCGACACTCTGGAGTGGACCGTGGCTTCGCCGCCGCCCTTCCACACCTTCGAGACCCAGCCTGTGATCGGCGCCGCTCCGGCGCATGGTCATCCGGCGGAATAAGCTCCAATGAGCGGCAAAACCCGCACCCTCGTCGCCTCCATCGCCGCGCTCGCGGTGATGGTCGGCCTCGTGGTGGCCAGCGTGCCGCTCTACACCCTGTTCTGCAAGGTAACGGGTCTCGGCGGCACGCCGAAACAGGTTGAAAGCGCTACGGGTGAAGTTTCGACGCGCACGGTCAAGGTGCGCTTCGACAGCAATGTGATGAAGGGTCTGCCCTGGAAGTTCCAGCCCAACCAGACCGAGATCACGGTGCGGTTGGGCGAGCCCAACATCGCCACCTTCTCGGCGGAGAATCTGGGCAAAGAAGCCATCACCGGCACCGCCGCTTTCAACGTGGCACCGGCCAAGGCCGGGCAATATGTCGACAAGATCCAGTGCTTCTGCTTCACCGAGCAGACGCTGGCGGCGGGTCAGAAGATGGAAATGCCGGTGCAGTTCTATATCGACCCGGCAATCGCCAATGACCCCAATACCCAGGACGTGACCACCATTACGCTGTCCTATTCTTTTTTCAGAACGCCTCAACGTAACGAGGGAGCATCATGAGCAACGTCAAAGGCCATTCCGGCCCGGGCCATCCTTATCATCTCGTCAATCCCAGCCCTTGGCCCCTGCTGGCGGCGCTCGGCGCCTTCGGCATCACCTTCGGCGCTGTCCATTGGTGGCAGGGCGGCGGCAAGGAGATCCTCTTCGGCGGCTTCGCCTTCGTCATCTTGATGGCGATCATGTGGTGGCGCGACGTGGTGCGGGAAGCTCAGGTCACCAAGGACCACACCAGCGAAGTGCGGCATGGCCTCCGGGTCGGCATGGGACTGTTCATCAGCTCGGAAGTGATGTTCTTCGTCGCTTTCTTCTGGGCCTATTTCCATAACCGCTTCGGCATCAGCCCGGTGGTGACCCAGTGGCCGCCGGCCAATATCGCGCCGATGGATGCGTGGGGCATTCCCTTCATCAACACCTGCATCCTGTTGACCTCGGGCCTGACCGTGACCTGGGCGCACCATGCGCTGAAGCATGGCAAGCGGGCGCAGCTGGTGCTCGGCCTGCTGGTCACCGTGCTGCTCGGCGCGCTGTTCCTTGGCCTGCAGGCGCACGAATATGGCGAAGCCACCTTCGCCTTCAAGGACGGCATTTTCCCGTCGGTGTTCTATATGGCCACCGGCTTCCACGGCTTCCACGTGTTCTGCGGCACCATCTTCCTGCTGGTCTGCATGTTCCGCTCGATGAAGGGCGACTTCACCCCGGAACAGCATGTCGGTTTCGAGGCTGCCGCCTGGTACTGGCACTTCGTCGACGTGGTGTGGATTTTCCTGTTCGTCTGCGTCTATTGGCTTAACGGCGCGCAGTAATCAGGGCAGGAACTGCCTAGCCAAATAGGCAGAAACTAACGAGAAGGCCGGAAATCCCCAGGATTTCCGGCCTTTTTTCTTGGCACGCCGTTTGCTGTTACCTCTCCACACACGCTCGCAGCGGGAGAGCAAACATGACGGCGTTACGCAGCAAACCGGTGGATGATTATCGCCTGACCACGGCCGAGATCTTCTACCACAGCGCGGAAAATCCCCAGGCCCTGCAAAGCCTGGTCTGGCAGGATTACGACCTGGCACCCGATTATCCGGAACTGCGCAAATTCCTGACCTACTGGTCGCGTCATATCGACGGCATCGTCCATTCGGTCAATGTCGCGGCCGACGAGACCCCGAAGAAAACGCGCAGCAAGTTTCCGATGCAATCGACCGCGATGCACTAAAGAACGAAGCGCTTCAGGCCGTGCCGAAGCGCTTCCGTGTTGAAGTTTAGCAGCAGACCCACGCGGCAGCCGCTGAGCCTCATATAGGTTATGATCTGCGCTTCATGGATGGGCAGAATTCTTTCCACCGACTTCAGTTCAATGAGCAATTGCCCATCGACAACCAAGTCCATCCGATAGCCGCATTCAAGGCGAACTTTTTCGTAAACAATCGGCAATGGAACTTGCCGTCCGAATGGTATGCCGTTCTGCTCAAGTTCGTAAGCGAAGCATTCCTCATAGGCGGATTCGAGCAAGCCTGGACCAAGGGCTCGATGCACCTTGATGGCCAGGCCAATCACGTTGCTGCTCAATGGGTCGATTTGCCGGAACGGCATTAAATTATTCACCACGAAGGCACGAAGTCCACGAAGGTATCTTATTGGCCTTTTGGACCCGATGACTCCTTCGTGAACTTCGTGCCTTCGTGGTGAATTAATCTCACCAATAGCGCAGGGGTTCCCCAACCGGATCCCCCAACAGCTGATCCTCCCGCATCACCACCTTGCCGCGGATGATGGTGGAAACCGGCCACCCAGTCACCTTCATCCCGTCGAACGGCGTCCAGCCGCATTTGCTGACGATCCACTGATTGGTGATCTTCCGCTGCGCCTTGAGATCGACCACCGTGAAATCGGCGTCATAGCCGACCACGATCCGCCCCTTGCCCTTCATATTGTAGATCCGCGCCGCTCCCGCCGAGGTCAGATCGACGAAGCGCTCCAGCGTCAGACGCCCCGCCGCCAAATGATCCAGCATGATCGGCACCAAAGTCTGCACTCCGGTCATGCCCGATGGGCTGTCCGGATAAGGCTTGGCCTTCTCTTCCAGAGTATGCGGCGCATGGTCCGAGCCGATGACGTCGACGATGCCATCGCGGACGCCGCGCCATAATCCTTCGCGATGCTCGGCGCTTCTGATCGGTGGATTCATCTGCGCCAAGGTGCCGAGCCGCTCGTAACATTCCGGCCCGGCCAGGGTCAGATGCTGCGGCGTCGTCTCGACAGTGGCGACGTCCTTGTTTTCGCCCAAAATGCCGATCTCGTCCGCGGTGGTGACATGCAGCACATGCACCGGACGGCCGGCCGCCTTGGCCAGGCGGAGGATCCGCCTGGTCGCCAGAATGGCGGTCTCGGCGTCGCGCCATTCCGGATGCATGACCGGACTGGCTCCACCTTCCACCAGATGGCGGCGTTCCTTCAGCCGGGCCTCGTCCTCGGCATGGATGGCGATGCGGCGATGCCCGCTGGCGAGCGCGGTCTTCAGGACCGTCTCGTCATCCACCAACAGGCTGCCGGTCGAACTGCCCATGAAAATCTTCACCCCGGCGCAGCCGGGCAGCCTTTCGAGCTCGGCCAGATGCGCCGCGTTTTCGGCCGCCGCCCCGATGAAGAAGGCGTGATCGACCCAGGCGCGGCCCCTGGCGCGCGCCAGCTTTTCCGCCAACGCCTCGGCCGTGGTGGTGTTGGGCTTGGTGTTCGGCATCTCGCACACCGCGGTGACGCCGCCCATCGCCGCGGCGGCGGTACCGGTGGCGAGGTCTTCCTTATATTCCAGACCGGGTTCGCGCAGATGCACCTGGCTGTCGATGACGCCGGGCAGCACGGTCAAGCCGCCGACATCGAAGATCTCCGCCGCCGGCGCCGTGATGCTGCCGATCTCGGCGATCTTGCCGTCGCGCATACCGACATCGGCCTCGACCAGACCGGATGGGGTGAAGACGCGGCCGCCCTTCAACACCAGATCGAAATCGCTGCGCATGGCGTTACCCCTCCAAGGTCTCGAATATAGTGCCGCCCGCCGGTATCGCTTCGACATGGCGGCGGTGCCACAAAGCATAGAACAGAAGCAGCCAGGCGGCGAATCCGCGCTCCCGGTTCATGTTGACGAACAAGGCCTCCACGAAGCCCGGTTTGCACACCGACTGGATCGAGGCCTGTCTGGCCAAAAGCGGCCCCAGTTGCGGCTTGGCCGCCAGCCATTCCGCCACCGGCACCGTGAAGCCGCGCTTTTTCGAGAAGGGCTCGGCCGACGGCATCGCCTTGCTCAGCCATTGCCTGAGCAGAAATTTGCCGAGACCGTCCTTGATCTTGAGGCGATCCGGTAGACGGAACGCGAAATCCGCCACCTTCGGGTCGAGGAACGGCACCCGCCCTTCGATGCCATGCGCCATCAGGCAGCGATCCAGCTTGGTGAGCAAATCGTTCGGCAGCCAATCGGCGCAATCCACCGCCTGCGCCCGCTGCAACTTGCTCAAGGAGGCGGGGAGGGCGTTCTCCACCTGCTCGATGCCCTGGCGCCAGCCATTGGCCAGGCCTTCGATCGCCGGCTTCCGGCGCATCGGCCGCGCCAGAGGCCAGATCCGGCTGGCCGAGCGATAGCGGCCATAGCCGCCAAACAATTCGTCGCCGCCCTCGCCGGACAGCACCACCTTCACCGAGCCCTTGGCCGCCTTGGCCAATTTATAGGTGGGCAGGATGGCGTAGTCGGCGGCCGGATCATCCATATGGCCGGCGATTTCCGGCAGCATGGTCCAGAAATCCTCTTCCTCGAACGGCACGGTGATATGTTCGGCCCCGACTTCGCGCGCCAGCCGGCCGGCAAGATCGCTTTCGTCGCGCACCGACGAACCGGGAAAACGGGCGGTGAAGGCCTTGACCGGGCGGTCGTTCAACCGCGCCATCAAGGCCAGGATGGCGGCGCTGTCGATACCGCCCGACAGAAACATGCCATAGGGCACGTCGGACCTTTGATGCAGCGTCACCGATTCGGCCAGCACGCTGTCCAGCGTCTCGACCTCGCCACTCTTGCGCGGCGGCTCCAGGGGAAGCGCCGGGAGCCGATATTGCTCGGCGATGCGGCCGCCTTTGACCACCAGGGTCTCGCCCGGCATCACCCGATAGATGCCGGGGAAGATGGTCTCGCGGCCGGTGGTGAATTGCAGGGCCAAAAGCTCGTCCCGCGCCTCTCGCCTTTCGCCTCGCGGCATCAGCCCGGTGGCCAAAATCGCCTGCGGTTCCGAGGCGAACAGGAAAACCCCTGCGGTCTCGGCGTAATAAAGCGGCTTGATGCCGAACGGATCCCGGCTCAGCACCAGCCGGCGCTCCTTGGGATCGTAAAGCGCGATGGCGAACATGCCGCGCAGATGCTTCACGAAATCGAGGCCGAAGCGCTGATAGAGGTAAAGCGGCGGCTCGCAATCGGACCCGGTCTTGAAGGGCGCGCCGGCCAATTCGGCACGCAATTCCGGGTTATTGTAGATCTCGCCATTGGCGATCAGCACCAGACCATCGGGCCCGAACAAAGGCTGGTCGCCGGTGACCAGATCGATGATGGCCAGACGTTGATGCGCGAAGCCGATATCGTCCTGGCGGTATTGGTGCAGCCCGTCCGGCCCGCGATGCGCCTGCGCCTCGCCCAATTTTTGCAGCAGCGCCGGATCGATCCCTTCCCCATTCCGGCTCATGGCGCCGGCGATGCCACACATCAGGCAAGGACCTTTTCGAAGAATTTGCGATATTGCCCGACCACCGCTTCCTTGGTGAAGTCGCGCTGATAGCGACGCTGGCCTTCGATCGCCATGCGATCGAGCTTGGCCTTATCATGCAGCGCGGTCTTGACCATGGCGGCCAGGATCACCGGCTGTTCCAAGGGCGCCAGAAGACCGGTCACCCCATCCTCGATCAGCATTTTCGGACCGTCGGCGGCGGTGGCCACCACCGGACGGCGATGCGCCCAGGCTTCCAGAATGACATTGCCGAGCGGTTCGTGCCGGGCTGGATGCACGAACAGATCGGCGGTCGCCATCAGATCGGCGATATCCTCGCGCCAGCCGAGGAAGCGGACGCGCGGCTTGACGCCCGCATGCACGGCGCAGGCTTCCAGCGTCTCGCGCTCGGCGCCGACGCCGGCCAGCAGCAGATAGGCGTCCGGCAGATGGCTCATCGCCTCGAGCAAAATATCGAAGCCCTTGTTCGGATGCAGCCGGCCCAAAGCCAGTAGCAGCGGCGCCCCTTCCGGCACGTAGAATTCCGAGCGGGGGATGGGCTTGCCTTCGGCGGTGTCGACAAAATTCGGCAGATAGACGGCACGATCCGCCGGCCAGCCATGTTCCACCAGATAGGAGACGATCGCCTCGGTGTCGGCGACCAGATAATCGCAGTCGCGGTAATATTTGAGATCGTAATAGCCGCCCAGACGGGCGATGCGGCGGAACGCCTTGCCGGATAGCGGACTTTTCGGCGCCATCAAGGTGGCGCGGCTCATCCAGGTGAAAATGATGTCGGGGTTGAATTCCCGCACATTGCGGCGAAACCCGACCCGGGTCACCAAGTCCAGGCGATTGCCGAACGGCAAAGAGTGCACATCCGAGAGTCCGGCCTTGTTCAACAGCCCCTGGCGCCGGTCATCCTTGCGGATCAGCACGCGCTGTTCGATGCCGGACTCGCCGAGTGCGGGGACCAGGCGTTCGAAAAAACGCTCCGCACCACCAAATTGGGCTCCGGCAAGGGCTTGCAGGACACGCATCGAGTTTCCAGACTATGAAGGGAAATCACGCCGACGAGCCGCCCTTTTAGCCGATTGACGCCCGCACCCGCAACCATTACGCAAGAGCTTCCATGTACTATTCTCCGCTCCCTCATCGATCGCTCCTCGAACTCACCGGCGCCGACCGGGTCAGCTTCCTGCAAGGTCTGGTCACCGCCGATGTCGCCCAGGCGGCGCCGGGCCGCGCGCTCTATGGCGCCTTCCTCACCCCGCAGGGCAAGTTTCTTTATGATTTCTTCCTCTCCGCTGACGGCGATCGGCTGATTCTCGAAGTGGAAAGCGAAGGCCGCGACGATTTTCGCACCCGTCTGTCGCGCTTCCGCCTGCGCTCCAAGGTGGCCATCGCCAATCTCGATGATTGGCAGGTCTTCGCCCTGTGGGACGGCGCCGTTCCCAAGGTTCATGGCGGTTTGGTGGTGGCCGATCCCCGCCTGCCGCAAGCCGGCTACCGCGCGTGGCTACCCTCGGCGCCGGCCGAATGCCAGCTCGCCGATTGGGATAGCCACCGCATTCCGCTCGGCCTGCCGGACGGGCGGCGCGACATGGTGCCGGAGAAGACCATCCTGCTCGAAGCCGGTTTCGACGAGCTGGGCGGGGTCGATTGGCAGAAGGGCTGCTTCATGGGCCAGGAAATCACCGCGCGCAGCAAATATCGCGGCCAGATCAAACGCCGCCTGCTGCCGGTCGACATCGAAGGCGAAGCGCCGCCGCCCGGCAGCCCGATCTATGCCGGCGGCCAGGAAGCCGGCGAGATGCGCTCTCATGCCGGGAAAAAGGGATTGGCGGTAATCCGCCTCGACAGTTTGGACGCGGAATTGAAGGTGGGCGACACCAGACTGACCCCGACGCCTCCCGCTTGGGTCAATCTCTAACCCCCGTCATCCCCGCGAAGGCGGGGATCCAGTAGCCGGTCGAACTGCTAAGATGCCGGCCGATGAAACACCCCTGCGTCTACATCTTAGCCAGCAAACGCAACGGCACCCTCTATATCGGCGTCACTAGCGACGTCAATAAGCGGGTATGGGAGCACAAAACCAGCGCAGCGGACGGCTTCACCAAGGAGCATGGTGTCCACATCCTCGTCCATGTCGAGTTCCACGAGACGATGGAAGACGCGATCGTCCGGGAAAAGCGGCTCAAAGGCTGGCGGCGGGCCTGGAAGGTCAATCTGATCGAGCAGAACAATCCTGAATGGCGCGACCTGTACGACAGCCTGAATCACTGACCACCGGCTACTGGGTTCCCGCCTCCGCGGGAACGACGTTACCTCTTACCCCTGTCATCCCCGCACCTCTTACCCCTGTCATCCCCGCGAAGGCGGGGATCCAGTAGCCGGCTCAACTGTGAGAGCGCCACCCCTTCGCAAAATATCATCCGCCGCCTTGGTATAGGCCCCGCTTTCCTCATGCAGCACCATCCCAGCCGTCATGCTGAGCGGCGAGGCGATGCCCTTTCTCGCCCGCACGATCACTCGCTTGGCCGGCCGGCCGCGCTTCGGCCAAAGCGGGATCACCGTGATCTCGCCGACCTTGCGATACAGCGCCGCCATCAGCTCGTCGAGCCGGTCGGCGCGGTAGATCAAGGTGAGGGTGCCCTTCGGCCGCAGCATATTGACCGCGAATCGCATCCAATCGGACAACTCGACCTCGCCTTCGCGATTGGCGGCGTCCTTGCCGGCGTTGGGACTGGCGGTGCCCGCCGCGTCATTGAACGGCGGATTGGTCATCACATGATGAAAACTGCCGGGCGCCAGTTTGGGCGGCGGCATCTGCAATGTGCCGATCATGCTTTCGACCCGGCCGGCAAAGCCGTTGATCTCGATATTCTGCCGCGCCAGACCGGCCAGCGCGGACTGCATCTCAAGCCCGAAGATGCGGGCGGCCGCTACCCGGCTGGCCAGACAGAGCGAGGCGGCGCCGACCCCGCTGCCGAGATCGAGCACCATCTCATTGCCGTCGGTCGGCACCGCGGCCGCGAGAAAGACCGGGTCGATCGCGGCGCGATAGCCCTCGGCGGGCTGGCGCAGCAGCACGCGGCCTTCCAGCAGACGATCCTCGCTGATCTCATGCATTTGTCGCCGGCCTCCCCTGGCTTGTTGTAATCTTGACCCTCGGATAGGGCAACCTTATGCTCTGCGGCGACGCGCATGGTGTGGGGCCATAAGTTGG
>Ga0213872_10002171_pt1 | contig 11761 bp, 6 predicted proteins | sample VelepicomBERX_R2_FD_160071 | JGI IMG/M metagenome (GOLD analysis project Ga0213872, IMG submission 160071) | Rhizosphere microbial communities from Vellozia epidendroides in rupestrian grasslands, the National Park of Serra do Cipo, Brazil - RX_R2 | ecosystem: Host-associated > Plants > Roots >... | reverse complement strand
CCTTGGCGACCGAAACCAGCGACTTGCCTTCGAATTCAGTCAGACTGGAGACGAACCACTCGTCCACGCGGTCCGACAGCAGCAGCACTTCGATACCCTTCTTGCGGAAGATTTCGAGGTGCGGGCTGTGCGTGGCGGAAGCGTACGAATCAGCCGTGACGTAATAAATCTTGTCCTGGCCTTCCTTCATGCGGCTGATGTAGTCCTTCAGCGTCGCGGTTTGCGCTTCGCCTTCGGTGCTTGTGGTGGCGAAGCGGCAGAGGGCGGCAATACGCTCCTTGTTGGCGAAGTCCTCGCCCACGCCTTCCTTGATCACGCGGCCAAATTCACCCCAGAAGCCGGCGTATTCCTCGGCACGGTTCTCGGCCAGGTCTTCCAAGAGGCCCAGCACCTTCTTCACACAGCCTGCCTTGATGGCATCGATGTCCTTGGAGTGCTGCAGAATCTCGCGGCTGACGTTGAGTGGCAGGTCGTTTGAATCGATCACTCCGCGCACGAAACGCAGGTATTGCGGCAGCAATTTCTCTGCGTCTTCCATGATGAACACGCGGCGCACGAACAGCTTCACGCCGTGGCGGCGTTCACGGTCGTACAGGTCGAATGGGGCGCGCTTTGGTACATACAGTAGCTCGGTGTACTCCTGGCGGCCTTCAACGCGGGCGTGGCTCCATGCAAGCGGCTCTTCCCAGTCGTGCGACACATGCTTGTAGAAGGCCTTGTAGTCGTCTTCGCTGATCTCGCTCTTGTTGCGCGTCCAGAGCGCCGATGCCTTGTTGACGGTCTCCAGCTCGTCCGACACGATGACTTCGCCGTTCTCGCCATACTTGTTGCCCTGCTTCATGCGGATCGGCAGAGTGATATGGTCCGAGTAGCGGCGGATGATCGACTTGATGCGCCAGTCGTCGAGGAATTCGTCTTCGCCTTCCTTCAGATGCAGCACGATCTCGGTGCCGCGCGCAGCCTGGGTGACTTCTTCCAGCGTGTAGTCGCCTTCGCCGGCGCTTTCCCAGCGCACGGCCTGGTCGGCCGCCATGCCGGCGCGACGCGTGGTCAGTGCGACTTTGTCGGCCACGATAAAGGCAGAGTAGAAGCCCACGCCGAACTGGCCGATCAGGTTGGCATCTTTCTTGGCGTCGCCCGAGAGCTGGTCGAAGAATGCGCGGGTACCGGAGCGCGCGATGGTGCCGATATTGGCGACCACTTCGTCGCGCAGCATGCCAATGCCGTTGTCGCGGATAGTGATGGTGCGTGCGTCCTTGTCGAAAGCGACATCGATATGCAGTTCGCCATCGCCTTCATAGAGCGCGTCGTTGTTCAGCGCTTCGAACTTCAGCTTGTCGCAGGCGTCGCTTGCGTTCGAGATCAGTTCGCGCAGGAAGATTTCCTTGTTGGAGTACAAGGAATGGATCATCAGCTGCAGCAGTTGTTTGACTTCGGTTTGAAAGCCGAGTGTTTGTTTGCTCATGGTGAGATGGTCTCCGAAGAAGGTGTTGTGCCTTTGGGGGTCAGAGATAAGGTCGTTGTGTCATTTTTCAAGCGGGCTGCAACGTGCAGTCGATCCGCGATATCGCGCCGCCTTCCAACCGGAAGAAGGCATCTTGTGGGCGATCAAGGCGAAGGATTTCGGCGTCCGACATCCCTGCGTAGCAGCCGCGCAGCATCTGGCCAAACAGGCCATGTGAAAGCACGATCAATCGCTCAGGCAGATCGGGGTCGGCCAGCCAGTCTCGGGCGCGCTGGAGCGCCACGGCATAGGGTTCGACATCAGGTGCCAGGAAATGCCAATCGTCACGTTGGCCGCGCGCATAGAGCGTCGGATAGCGTTCGGCGATCTCATCGTAAGTCAGGCCATCCCAGGCACCGATACTCAGTTCGACGAGACGCGGGTCGGCACGCAAGGCCTGGTGAGGGATCGATAATTCGTCTGCCACCCACTTCGCGCTGGCGGTGGCGCGGCCCAGGGGGCTATGCAACAGGGTCCATTGTTCGGGCTCGGGAATCAGGGTTGCCAACTGGCGCCCCATGGCCCGCGCTTGCTGTGCGCCATGCGCCGTAAGCGGCGAATCCAACCGGCCTTGCAGGCGTCGGATAAGGTTGTATTCGGTCTGGCCGTGGCGAAGCAGATAGCAGGTCTGGAAAGACATGGATTTCGATGGAAAGACGCGAAGGCTGCAGTCTAAACCATCGTGGCGTCTACAAAATGCTGCAGCGCACGCAATCGTCACTTTAGGCAACCGCCAGCCTGCTAGAATCCAAGCAAATGACAGTCTCACGGGGGAATTCGGTATGAAGCGGGTGATCTTCAACCAGAAGGGTGGCGTAGGCAAGTCAACCATTGCGGTCAATCTGGCGGCCATTGCGGCTCATCAAGGCAAGCGGACGCTTTTGATCGACATTGACCCCCAATGCAATTCGAGCCGCTACCTGCTTGGCGAGGACGCCAAGTCCGCCAACCCCAATCTGGCCGAGTATTTTGAGCAGACCTTGAATTTCAGCCTGTTTTCAAAGGCTGCCGCAAGCTTTGTGCACCCAACCCCGTTCGAACAGTTGTCGGTCATTCCTTCCCACCCCGAGATCGGGGAGCTGCAGTCCAAGCTGGAGTCGCGGCACAAGATCTACAAACTACGCGACACGCTCAATGAGCTGGCGAACGAATACGATGAAATCGTGCTCGATACCCCGCCTGCGTACAACTTTTTCACCCAGTCGGCCTTGATTGCCGCCGATGTCTGCCTGATTCCTTTCGACTGCGACGACTTTTCGCGCCAAGCGCTCTATACGCTGATGGGCAACGTGGCTGAGATCAAGGCCGACCATAACCCGGGGCTGGAAATAGAGGGGATTGTCGTCAACCAGTACCAGGCCCGTGCGAGCTTACCGACCCGCATGGTGCAGGCGCTGCGCGACGAAGGGCTACCGGTGCTCGATAGCTTTCTGTCGAGCTCGGTCAAGATCAAGGAATCTCACGAGCGCGGGTTGCCGATGATCCATTTGGACGCGCGCCACAAGCTGAGCCAGGAGTTCGTCGCGCTCTATCACGAACTGTCGTCAAACTAAGTAAACTCGCAGGATGCACCTTCACCCGGCTTTCGTGTCTCATATCATGATATTCCAGCCCGGTGATTGCCTGACCGTCGCACAGGGTCGGATGTCGACAAGGAGGGGCCGCTGAGATGCAGCGACGGAAGTTGCTCGCCATCGGTATGCTGGTCCTCGGCTGTGTGGCGACGCTGGCCGTGGAGCGCTGGCGTGCGTCCTTGGTCGAGCAGGATGTGTACTCGCATTTTGAGCAGATGTCGGGTGAGCGCGTCGACGAAGAAATGGCTTCGGTCAATCGCGCCCTGGCAACGATCGATGTGTCGCAGGCCTTCCTTGATGCGGTACGCGATGCACCGCCCCGCGATTTTGCAAGGCTCGCCGGGCCGCTGCGGCGCATTCCCGGCGTCGACGCCATCATGGTGGCCGAACGGGTGGCCGACGGCGGGCGGGAAGCCTTCGAAAGCCGCTGGCGCGAGCAATATCCGGGCTTTTCGGTCCGCAAGCATGTTGCGTCTGGCCAGCATATCGTCGCCCCGCACACGCCGCTGACACAACCCGTCATTTACGGGCTGTTTCCGCAACCATGTCGCTATGGCATCGGGGTCGACCTGATCGGCGACAGCGTGGCCAGCAAGGTGCTGACACGCCTCTCGCTCGACGGGCCGACCCTGTCGGCACCTTTTGAGAGCGACTCCGGCCAGATCGCAGTACTGGCGCTGCGGCGACACCTCTCGATGCCAGATCGACGGGTCTTGGGCTTGGTGATCTCGCCACAGGGCATTGTCGATAGCTTGCCCGAGATTCCGCAGATTCGAGACTACTGGACGGATGTGACCGACGCGGCGCACCCGATCTTGATCTACCCGGCCGAAATGGGCCAGAGCGCCGCTCGGCTGTCGATTCTGGTGTCGCGAGACTTGCGCATCGGCGGACGCATCTGGCGGCTCGACGAACGCCTGGACCCAGAAGCGTTGACCGACCCGATCGCGCAAAATCGCATTGGCACGCTCGTGGCGGGCTTTGCGCTGACTTGCCTTCTTACCCTGCTGTTTATTCAGCAGACGCGCGGCGGTACGCATGAAGACAGTCAGTTGACGCAGGAGAATGAAGTTCTGCGCGGCCGTCTCGACGACATGCTGCAATCACTCGACGAAGCCCGCAGCGATAGCGCGCGGCTGCGCACGATTCTGGATACTGCGAGCGAGGCGATCATCCTGGTCGATGACGCGGGCCGGATTGAGCTCTTCAATACGGCGGCCGAGCGCATGTTCGACTACACGGCCAGTGCGGTGAAGGGGCTACCGTTTACGGGCCTCTTGCCCCGCTTCTATCGCGTCCACTTTACCGACATGCTGCGCCAGTTGGTGCGCAGCGCTGCGCGTGGCCACGAGGGCAGCAGTCGCGAGATGCTGGCTGAAACGCGCGGTGGCGCGGCCTTCCCAATCGATTTATCGCTGACCTCGTTTGAGCTCGCCCACGGGCAGTATTTCGTGGCGGTGGTGCGCGATGTAACTGACCGCAAGCGTGCCGAGCGCATGCTGTTTGAAAGTGAATACAAGCACCGCGCGATTCTGGATGCGGCACAGGTGGGTATCTACTTGCTGCAGGATGGGCTCTTGCGCTACGTCAATCCGGCCTTTGCGGATTGTTTCGGCGGCGTGCCGGAGCGCTTTATCGACAAAGTGCGTCTCGAAACCCTGGCTGCGCCCGGTTGGGCCGATTCGCTGTTGCTCAGTCTCGACCATGAGCGTTCAGGCGGGCGGCCGACTGAAGTGCAGATGCGGCGTGACGATGGCAGTGTGTTCTATGCCCTGATCACCGCCAAGCCCATCATTTTCGACAACCGGCCGGGCCTCGCCGGTTCCTTGCTGGATATTTCGGTTCGCAAGGCGGCCGAAGAGGCCATGCTGAAGGCGGAAATCCGCAATATCGCCATCTTGGAGGCGATCCCCGACCTGATGCTGCAGCTCGATGTCAATGGTGTTGTGGTCGACTGTCGTGCGCGGAGCGGCAGCGCCGAGTTTGGCTTGTCGTCCGACTGCGTGGGCCTGCATTTTCGCCGAGGCTTGCCGCGTGAGCTGGCCGCGCCGCTCGACGAGACGTTTCTCAGCAACGCAACCGCCAGGTTGCGTACTTTCGAATACACACTGCCCATCCCAGGGGGCCTCCGTCAGTTCGAGGCCCGTATCACGCCGGTCAGCGATGGCGAGTGGCTGGTCATGGTGCGCGATATCACCGCGCGCAAGATGATCGAGGTCGAGCTGATTCAGCACCGGGACCATCTGGCCGACCTTGTGCAAGAGCGGACCGCCGAACTCGATACCCTGTTTGCGGCGAGCCCGCTACCCACCGCCTTTATTTCGCATGGCCGCTTTGTTGAGGTGAATAACGCGTTTGCAACACTATTCGGTATACCTAAGGAGCGAGCAATTGGTCAGGCGGCCGATTTGTTGGTCGATCCTTCCCGGCCTTCAGAAGCGATGCCGGCGCAGGTGTTTGAGACGCTCACTCGCGGCGAGGTCGCGCGCTTCGAGTTGCATTACCGGACGGTTGACCACCGGCTGATTCTCTGCGAAGCCTTCGGCAAGGCGATCAACCCGCAGGATGCTGTGGCGGCGTCCATCTGGGTCTATCAGGATATCGGTGAGCGGCGTGCAGCCGAGCAGGCTTTGCGCGACGCGAAAGAACTGGCTGAGGCGGCCAGCCGCGCGAAGTCTGAATTCCTCGCCAATATGTCGCATGAGCTACGCACCCCCATGCATGCCGTCCTGTCGTTTGCCGAACTGGGTGAGCGCAAGGCGACGAGCATCGAGCCGATCAAGCTGACGCACTATTTCGCACGCATCCGTAATAGCGGGCAGCGTCTCCTGCAGATTCTCAACGACCTGCTCGACCTGTCCAAGCTCGAAGCCGGCAAGATGCGCTACGACATGCGCCCGATCGAGCTGGGCCATCTGGTGCGCGAAGTGACCGAGGAGTTCGCATCGTTGGCCCGCAGCCGGGCCATCGTCTTTGACTGCCGGCTGCCTGGCGTGCCACAAACGGTCATGGGAGACATGCTTCGCTTGGGGCAGGTGTTGCGTAATCTGGTGGCCAACGCGATCAAGTTCAGCCCCGATGGCGGTATTGTCAGGATCGACGTGGGGCCGGGCGCGCCGGGCATGATCGGCGTTGCTGTTTCGGATGAGGGCGTCGGTGTGCCTGACGCCGAATTGACGGCGATCTTCGACAAATTCGTGCAAAGCTCCAAGACCAAGACCGGCGCAGGGGGGACGGGGCTGGGCCTCGCGATTTCGCGTGAGATTGTGGAAGCCCATCGCGGACGGATATCGGCCCACAATCGAGCCGAGGGTGGGGCGTGCTTTACCTTTGAATTGCCTGTCGAACAGGTCGCAATCGACTATTCTTCCGCTGACAGGGCGCCAGGGGATGCCGTGTCTAAATGAGAGAAACGGGTGAATCGCATTGGCAATTCAGTGAGAATATATTAATTTGCTCATCTTGGACGTTGCTGCAAGACGCCGCTGTCGCATGGCCATCGTGGCCCGGGGCCGGAGCCTGTGCGGAACGTCCCCTATGGAGTACCGACGCTAAGAGGTTGGCATGACCACTACGCTCCGACCGCAGCCCGTGCTGCTGCTCGTGGACGACGAGCCGTTCAATCTGGAAATCCTCGCCGAGCACCTGGTGGATGCAGGCTATCAAATCGAAACCGCTGAGGATGGCGAGGCTGCTTGGGCCCGGCTTTCTGCTGCGGGTGATCGCTATGATGCAGTGTTGCTCGACCGAATGATGCCGGGCTTGAACGGCATGGAGGTGTTGCGCCGCATGCAGGCCCACCCGGTGCTTTCTTCGCTACCCGTTGTACTGCAGACAGCCATCGGCTCGGCCGAGGCTGTCAGGGAGGGCATGGAGGCGGGTGCTTATTACTACCTGACCAAACCTTTCGAGCGCGAGATGCTGCTGGCGATTGTGTCTGCCGCCGTCGCGCAAAAGCGCGCCCGCCAGGCCCTGGCACTGGCGGCAGCGCATCCACTCGATGGGTTGGGTTTTGTCGAAGAAGCTGTTTTCAAACTTCGTACGCTGGATGACGCGCAGCGCGTGGCGGCACTGATCGCACGGATGGCCCCTCAGCCGGAACGGGTGGCGATGGGTTTGGCCGAGCTGATCGTCAACGGCATCGAGCACGGCAACCTGAACATGGGTTACGAGGAAAAGCGTGACCTGATGCAGAGCGGCCGCTGGCGCGACGAAATCGAAGCGCGGCTCGACCGGCCCGAATTCCGAGACAAGCAAGTCTCAGTCAGCATCAAGCGCGACGCAGGCAGTCTGACGCTTGAAGTGATCGATCAGGGTGAGGGCTTTGATTGGGGCCGATATCTTGATTTCGACCCGGAACGGGCGTTCGACCCGAACGGTCGCGGCATTTCCATGGCGCGCGCGATGAGCTTTGACAGCCTGGAATACCGAGGGCGCGGCAACATCGTGGTGGCGCGCGTCAAGCTCAATTGAGTTGCTGCACGCCTCGCGTGCGGCCGCTTTGCCTAGCGTAGCCTACCGTTCTGCAGCTTGACCGACGGACAGGGCCTTGGCGCCCATCACATCCGCTTCGGTCTCCAGCCCCACATCGTCATTGACCGGTACGCCGGCCTTCATCTGCATCGTCGGCTTGACGCGGCCTTGCGCCTGTTGCACGACATGCCAGGCTTCATGCGGCAGATGCTTTTCCTGGCCCGATGCGACATGGATATCGCTACCCTGGGCATAGGCGTGGGCATTGAGTTGGGCGGGTTTGGGCGAATTGTAGTGCACGCGGACATTGTCGAGCGACATGCCCGACAGGGATTCGACCCCAGCTTTGAGTTGGTTGGGGAGGCCGGTCTGGTTCGGCGTCGCGTCGGTATCCTCCTTGCGTTGGACGGCGGTAAATTTGCCTTGCAAGGGCTCTTCTTCCTCCATGCCAGCACGTTGCGCCGTGACGAATTTGCCTTGCAGCAGCTCCTCTTCTTCCGTGCCTGCGCGTTGTACGGCGGCGAACTTGCCTTGCAACAACGCTTCTTCGTCGGCTTCGGCACGCTGGGCTGTGGCGAATTTACCCTGCAGCATCTCTTCCTCATCGACCTCGGCGCGCTGTGCAATCGTTGTTTGCTGATCAGCCATGTCTGCCAGTTTTCGCTGGGCGGCAAGGCGTGGGCTGTCGGCGGCCAGGCGGGCCAATTGGGCGATCTGTTCGCCGTGCTTCGAGGCTGCATCGGCCCCTTTGCGTTGGCTGACGACGTCTTGATGTGTGGCGGCGCGGCGTTGCAATGCAGCTCGACTCATGGCCTTGTCCAATCGTTTCCAGATGCAGCAAAAAGACGGTGGCAGCGTGCCGGTGATGCAGCCGTGCCGACCTAATTCATATGCACAAATTCAATCGCAGCTATTTCTCCATCATGATCACATTAGGCGCCATTTCCCACTCTGACAAGCAGTGTGCAGTAACAACTTGGCTGTTACCGGCTCATGGCCCGTTTGCATTAGGCCATGGGCAGGCGTCGATGTCGGCGGAGGGTGGCGAAGGGGCTTGATCCCAGTAATGGCGGTCGACGGACCGCCAAGTGCGTAGACAACCAGTGTGCCCTTCTGCTCGAAAGAGGATGGCACCCTCGCGGGCGGTTTCGTAGACCTTGCTCCCGGCTTCGCGGTAGGCGGCGACCACGTCTGCACGCGGGTGCTGATAGGGGTTCATATATCCAGCCGCTGCAATGGCCCAGCTGGGCGATACGGCAGTCAGAAAGTCGGGTGACCAGCCGCCCTTGCTGCCGTGATGCGGCATCAACAAGACCTCGGCGCGTAGTTGCGGGCCCAGCCTGTCGACCAGGTGTTCCTGCTCGGCGCGCTCGATATTGGCGGGGAGCAATATGCGCCCAGCGGGGGAGTCGATCTTGAGCACGCAGTCGCGTAAGGTCAGCGTCTTGCCGGGCTCAGGCGCGGCATTGGGCGCCAAGACTGAGAAAAGGACGCCGTCCCACGCCCAGGATTGACCGGCTTCACAGGGTGTCAGGGGGCGGTCGGAGTAGCTCGGCGCATCCGGCGCGGTCAGGGGTGGTCGTAAGCCGCGCAGCGTCGAGACGGGGAAACTAGCCAGGATATCCGGTACGCCTGTAACGCTGCCCCGATCATGATTGCTGATCAACAGCATATCGAGCTTTGCCACGCCTGCCGACCGCAAGGCGGCAGGGAGCGGATTACTGCCCCCGGCGGTGGGGCCGGCATCGAATAATAGGTTGTGCTGTGCCGTTTGGACGAGAACCGCCAAACCCTGGCCGACGTCATAGGTGATGACACGATAGGCGGCGGCCGGCGGGCGATCACTAAGCGGCAAGGCAATGGGCAGCATCAGAACCAGTGCTGCCCATTTTGCGGGTGCCCCACGTGGTAGCAGCAGTGTGCCGACGGCCAAAGCGGCCGGGAGTAAAGTCCAAAGCGGCGGCGCAATTTGCGACCATTGCCAATTGGGGCGCGAAAACGGTTGCAGCAGGTGGATCGCGAGCGACAACACGGCATGCGCGGCGTGCAGCAACCACCCGGTCGGGTCGATGACCCCCAGTAGCGCCAGCGGCGTGACCAATCCACACACGAGCGGCACGGAGGTCGCAAACGCCAAGGGTGACGCCAGCGGGAGCTGCTGGAACAGGACGAGCAAGGGCGGCGCGGTGGCCAGCGTCGCCGCCCACTGGGTTTGCCACCAGGCGCGCAGCTTGGTCCGCCAGCCGTTTGGTCGGGTCAAGTCGCCTGCCAGCGCCCAGATCAGTGCGCCGACGGTCAGGTAAGAGAGCCAGAACCCCGATGACAGCACAGCCCATGGGTCGATCGGCACGCAGAGCCCGAGCGACAGCAGCCAGATGGTGGTTGCTGCGAGATGCCGGCCGGACAGGATACCGATGACTGCAGCGCCCAGCATGAAGGCGGAACGCTGGGTCGGTAGCCGGGAGCCTGCCAGCAAGGTATAGAGCAGAGCCGCGATCAAGCCGGCGAACAGGGCCGCCTTGCGGCTGGGTAGGCGGTCGGTGAGGCGGGGGAATCGCCGCCAGACGCGGCCAAACAGCCCCGACGCCACGCCGGCCAGCATGGTGACGTGCAAACCCGATATCGCCACAAGATGCATGCTGCCGGTGTTGCGGAACAACTGCCACTGCGCGTCGCTGATACCCGACTGGTCGCCGACCACCAGCGCGACGATAATTTCTGCGTACGGTGCGGCCGGCAAGGCTGCGCGGATGCGCCGCGCGATCTGCATGCGGATACGGTCGATCGCATTGCGCAGGCTCGGCACGAAGTCGGCGAGCTGTTCGCGTCCACCCGATGTCAGATTGCCAGTGGCACCGATACCTTCGCCCAGTAGAAACCCTTCGTTATCGAAGCCGCCAGGGTTGGCTTCGCCATGTGGCCGCTTCAGGCGCACGGTCAGTCGCCAGCGCTGACCGGGTTGCCAATCGGTCTTGCTCTGGTAGTCCGATAGCTGCAGCAGCTCGGGCACGCCAGACGGGGCAGATTCCACCCGGAAACGCAGGCGGATGCCGGACGCAGTGCGCTCGGGTAGGTCGCTGACGATGCCGGTGACGACCAGCGTCTGGCGTTCCAACTCGGGCGGAAGCCGATCAGCCAGGCGCAGTTCTGCGCGCCAGGTGCCGTAGGCCAAGCCCAGCGCGCTGGCGCAGGCGATCAGCAAGAAGGGGCGTAATCGTGTCCGCAATACGCTGGCGAGCGCCAGGGCCAGCCCGACCGACAGTACATGGACGAGCGGTGGCAGGGTCGCCTGGAGTTGCAGCACGATGATGGCCGCGACGAATGCAATGATGCCGCCCCGCAAAGCGTTCCCCCTGGCGTGTTCTTATGTATTTATGTGGTGTGCGTCGCCATTATTGCGGTATTGCGGCGATCTGTGAATGGCGCGGGCTGGGCGCGCTTCCCTAGTATTGCGCTGCAACCGGGGTTTGCAGCGAAAAGCCACGCTCCGGCGTGAAGTCCATGGGCTCACCCAGGAGTGCGCCCCATTTCTTGGCCAGCCTTGCAGGTACGTCCGATGCCTGGAATGCCGCGAACGCGCCTTGCCACTTGGCGATAAGTGCGGGGGAAGTACCCTTCGAGAAGGCGATATACGCCGGCGCCTCCGATATGACGAAGGCAGGTTTGATCGCGTCTTGGCTCACCCCTGCGAGGCCTGCGTCGACTTTGAGTTCAAGGTCGGAGAGGGTGATCAGCTGAACCCGGTTCAGCATCAACAGGTGAAGGGTCATTTCATGCGTATTGGCTTCATCGACGCGAACACCGCGACTCGCCAACCATTTGACGCGCCAATCTTCCCGCAAGCCCCCCACAAGCAGGTTCTGCCGCTTGATGTCATCGACGCCGTCCACATTCAGGTGCGAATCGGCGCGCTTGAACACCATATGCCGACGGGTCGTGATCGGCCCGATGAAGCTCAGTCCATGCTCCACCCGCTCTGGCGTCTTTCCCAGTGTGTAGATCAAGGTATTGGGTCGCATTTGCGCCGTCTTCAGAACGCGCGACCAGGGTTGGAGCTCGATGGGCGTCTGGTCGCTAAGGCGTTGTTGCAGATCACGGATCACGTCAGTCGTGATGCCGGTCAGGGTCTTGCCGTCCATGTAGTTGGTCGGCGGCTCTTCCGAGGTCAATATCCACAAATCAGGCTCGGTGGCCGACGCCCAAGGGCAAG
>Ga0213872_10002170_pt1 | contig 11762 bp, 7 predicted proteins | sample VelepicomBERX_R2_FD_160071 | JGI IMG/M metagenome (GOLD analysis project Ga0213872, IMG submission 160071) | Rhizosphere microbial communities from Vellozia epidendroides in rupestrian grasslands, the National Park of Serra do Cipo, Brazil - RX_R2 | ecosystem: Host-associated > Plants > Roots >... | reverse complement strand
TATTGATCCGAGACTCGCGCACGTGATGGAGAGCCGGTCGCGTCAGGAGCATGCTTATCTGCACCAGTCGGACGCCATCGACCGTCTGCTCGGGGCCAATGCAGGACCGGTTGTAGTCACGACCGGCACGGGCAGCGGCAAGACGGAAGCCTTCTTGCTGCCCGTCATTCAAAACGCCATTGAAGATGCGGCTCGCTTCCATCGTGCGGGGCTGACCGCCATTCTCCTGTATCCGATGAATGCACTCGCGAACGATCAGAGTGAACGTATTTGCGAATATCTCGGTGCGTCCGGTTTCGATCAGAGCGTTCGGGTCGCGCAGTACGATCGCAGTACGTCGCAGACGGAACGCGAGGCGATGCGCCGAAATCCTCCGCACATCCTGCTGACAAACTACATGATGCTGGAGTACCTGCTGGTTCGACCAGCGGATCGCGATGGCATCTTCGCGAATCATCGGTGCCGATTTCTAGTGCTTGACGAGGTTCACAGCTATCGTGGGACGCTCGGAAGTAACATTGCGTTCCTTGTGCGGCGGCTGCGCATGCACCTGGCGCGTGCCCGCCACGATTGGAATCCGGACCCGATCGAAAGCGATCGGGCGAAGCGATTCCCGAGCTTAATTCCGGTAGCCACATCGGCCACGATCAAAAGCTTGAGCGAGCTGGGACTAAGTCGCGAGGACCGCATTCGCCTACGCGACGAGGCGGTAAAGGAGTTCTTTGGCAAGTTAACAGGTGTGGAACTTGCCAACTCGATCACAGTGATCGGCGAGGAATTGGAACAGATCCACGTGCCAAAGCAGGCGGTTTATCCCGGACAGCCAGTTGACATGCAAATTCCGAATCTCGACGACGAAAATGCAGTTCGAGAAGCCCTATGCATCCTCGCTGGTCAACCAACCGATTTGCCAGTTCATGAGGCCGCCAGAAGGTGCAAGCTGCTGTGGGATCTTAACGGCTGGCTCATTGCCGCTCCAATGTCAACTTCGCAGATTGTGCAGCGGGTCATCGCGGAAATCCCAGAGCGACGTGACGGCGATCTCGCTTCAGTTCGGCACGAGGTTGAAACCACACTGATGCTTGGAGCGGCTCTGCCCGACGGCGTACCTGGCGCACTTCGGCTTCGAGTCCATCGCTTCATACGTGGTGGATGGCGGTTCTACCGCTGCGTCGATCCTGCTTGTGGACGCGTATACCCTATGGGCGAAGAACGGTGTGAATGCGGCTCATTCACTGCTCCCCTCTACCTTTGCCGAAATTGCGGCGCCGATTACCTTCGATTTGTTGGAACTCCGCAGCAAACCCTGCGGCCAAGCGCTCTCCCGTCCGATGATGGCGAATGGATGCTGTATGAGCCGCAAAGATTCGAGCAACAGTTCCAGGTCGACGAAGATGCCGATGATCAAGAACAGCCCGCGCCTCCAGGAGCGTTCAGGGCACCCGCACAGATGCGTGGACGCCCTGTTCTGAGGGGTTCGTTCGATCCTTCAACGTTCGCCTTTAGTTCAAACCCGACGGACTATCGGATGCAGGTAGCGCTGGCGCCTGCTCGCACGCGGTGTATCTGTTGTGGAGGGAGTGCTGGCAGCAGGAACGTGATCACTCCAGTGGCGCTAGGCACGTCAGCAGCAATTAAGGTCCTGGCCGAAGGACTTGTCGAAGCTTTACACGAGGCCAATGAAGCTCGCGATGGTCACGGCAAAGAGCGGTTGCTAGTGTTCAGCGATAGCCGACAGGATGCGGCGCACCAGGCACGATTCATTATCTTCGCCAGCCGATACGACCGCATGAGACGCAACCTCGTGGGTTTATTGAACGCACACGGACCACTAAGTATCCAGCGAGCGGTCGAGTTGCTTGGCCTGACAGCAACCAATGATCGCGACAATCCCCACATTGGCGACGGCGATCCTGAGTTTCTCCCGGCGGAGACGCAACAACGGATCCGAGCCTGGGAGGAGGCTCCGTTACTCGACGATTTGGCCGTTAACGCTGGCTATCGAGCGACAATCGTCAATTTGGGACTGCTAGAGGTTCGGTATGACCAACTTGACCGTTACGTACAGGAACGCGGCGCTGGGTTGGCCGAGTCGCTTGGGATTTCGCAGGGAGCGCTTAGTCACCTGTGTCGCTGCATCCTGGATGAGATGCGGCGACTAGGCGCATTGTCGCGCGAATTGCTTCGGTATCACCCGAGCTATCCCGGTTGTCCCGCTCACATTCGTGCCGCTGAATGGGAGCGTCGAGTTCGCGAGCCGAAGGGATTCGCCGCCGATGATCGAGGTCGAGCCGTAGGCAACATTGATGCTGACACTGTCCCATCAGGTATCAAACTGCGTAATCCGTGGCGCCGTCCCGGCGCGGGTGGGCGCTCGCCGAGCATTGAGAGAATCTTCACGAGTTTGCTCGACAGATTTGGAGGCGTTCAGCCCGATGTTAACGTTTTGGTTGATTTCTTGGCCTTCTTACAGCAGGGATCTTTCATCGTCGCCTCCGAGTTGTTCGGCTACAGAGGCCATATGCGCCTTCTCCAAGTCAACTCGGAACGCGTGCTTCTCGCCTTGTCTGAACCAGGGGGGCGCATGCATTGTTCTGTGTGCGGCGCAGTACTCGCGGGAAGCCAGCGCAATATGCCATGCCCTCGCTGTCATGGGTGGATGGTCCCACTGACCGAAGACGAAATTGCGGAGAATCGCACGGTGCGCCGAATTCGCGCGGAGTCGATGATTCCGTTAGACGCTAGAGAGCACACTGCGCAGGTTCCAAACGATGAGCGGGGTCTTATTGAGCAATGGTTTAAAGCCCCAGCGACCGAATCGAAAGTTAATCTGCTTGCATGTTCACCCACCTTGGAAATGGGCATTGATGTGGGTGGGCTGGAAGCGGTCGTGCTCCGAAACATCCCCCCTCGGCCTGATAACTACGCCCAGCGTGGTGGACGCGCAGGCCGACGGCTAAGAATTGGGATCGTGGTTGGGTATGCACGAAGTACTCCACACGACCAGTACTTCTATGACCACCCAGAGGAGATGATTTCGGGTGAAGTGCCAGCACCAGTACTGTCTCTCGCGAATAGAGACGTCCTACTGAGGCACGTGAGCGCAATCGTGTTTGGTGCATCAGAGCCAGGATTGGCGAGCCGAATGGCTGACTACATTTCGCCTCGTGGCGAGATTCAACAAGCGGCAGTTGACGCTCTAAAGGATGGATTGGTCGAGAAAATTAGATATGCGATGGCAACAGCAGCCGAAGCGTTCGGCAGTAGCATTCTCACTACCGCTCAACTAGACGAGACGGCCCTGCGGAGCGATCTGGAACAGTTGCCGCGTCGAGTACAAGCTGTGGTCGATCGGACGGCCCGCCAAGTTGCGGAACTCCGCCAGGCTCTGGATGCATTCGCAGCCGAGTTAATCGGTGCGAGCGCGGGGAACCGTGCAGCCGATCTGGTCGCACGCCTATTAGGACTTCCGACGGACAGAAACAGAAACCGTGGAGAAACAGATGAAAGATCCGCAGGGTACCCCCTGAGAAGATTCGCGGAGTTTGGAATCTTGCCGGGATACGAATTCCCAAGTGAACCAGCTTCTCTCCGCCTGCTGGGTGATCCCCACGAAGAAGATCCAATCACTGTCACTCGACGCTTCGGAATTGCTCAGTTCCAGCCGGGTGCAAGAGTTTACGCCCGCTCTAAGCGCTGGCAGGTTTTTGGACTTGACACCTCATCCCCCTGGAACCCTCAGGCGCCGGGTCCGAGTTGGACCTATCGCGTTTGCCGCGATTGTGGACTTCGGTATGAGGCAAGTCATCCACAATGCCCTAGATGTCGCGTTGATGCTCCGGGCAGACCCGTACCGGCAATCGAGTTTGCCGGATTTATTGCTCAGCGTGACGAGAACATCGTCCTCGATGAAGAGGATCGCGTCCCCAGCCCTAACCGGGTAAAGGTCTACCCACAGTGGAATGGAGACGTTGTCGCCCGTTGGGTAATCGGACCGAACTGGGGCTTGCGACTGAGCCAGCATGAGGAAATCGAGTGGATGAACGAGGGCGACACCCCCGACGCAGATGATTTTGATTCTGGTGTACCACTACTGCACCGCGAAGCGAAGGGGTATCTCCTTTGCGCCAGTTGCGGGAAGATCCTCAATGTCCCTCCACCTGCCCACGACCCCGGTGGTCGGCGTCGCGCTCAGAATCGGCGGCGTAGAGATGATCCTTACGGCCACAGTCAGTCATGTCCCAATGCTGGTACACCTCCAACCCCCATAGCTATTGCTACTGCAACCACATCTGAGGTGCTGCGACTCCTGGTTCCGGTGCCGGGTTCGGATGACGACACCGGCTTCAAGAGTTGGGGTCTTTCTCTTGGGTATGCCTTGCAATTAGGCATGCGACACACGTTCATGCTTGACGACGGTGAGATCGACTTTGAGTTGGAAGGCCCTTGGTCCACCGGCGATCCGAATTTGAAGCTCATTTCTTTGAGCTTTATCGACGCGAGCATCGGAGGAACAGGATATCTGAAAAGGATTGCAGATTCGTTCGATATCGTGGCCCAGCGGTCGATTGAACAGCTTGCCCATCCTGGGTGTGAAACGGCTTGCTATCGTTGCTTAAAAAGCTATCAGAACCAACGGTTCCACGAGCTACTCCGTTGGCCCGAGGCAATGGATGCTCTGCAAACGCTCGCCGCAGGGCGCCCCAGCCCGCGCACGCTTGAGACCGGTGACGTTGATGACCCGACGCCATGGGTCGAGGCGTATCGTGCAGGAGTTGGTTCGCCCTTAGAACTGCAATTCTTGAGGTTGTTCGAACAACATAATTTTTATCCTCAACGGCAGGTCGCGGTTCCGACCGACAGGCCGATTTCGATTGCAGACTTTGCAGTACCTGACGCTCGGCTTGCAATTTATGTGGATGGCGCAGCGTTCCATGTTGGGGCTAATTTGCGCCGCGACCACTACATTCGTGAGCGCCTCCGCTCGATGGGCTGGCACGTAGAGCAACTGCAAGCGGCTGAACTTGCACAAGGTGCGAGCCTCGTTAGAAGGCTTGTTTCTGCGGTAGATGAGTACCACACCTCGCGCCTAGGCTAAGAAATAATTCGGCGTCGTAAGGCTTTTTTAAAGGACGGCAGATAATTTGATGAAGATCGCGACAATTCTGGACAAAATCGACGAAAACCAACTATTCGTTCCCGCATTTCAGCGCGAATATGTATGGAAACGCGACGACGCAAAACAGCTACTGGACTCCCTCATCAAGCAGTACCCAACTGGGACAATGTTGACGTGGGAGACGAACAAGCCCCCCGAGCTTAAAGGCCCACATAAGTACGACGAGAAGCAAGGAGCGGTGAGAATTTTACTGGACGGGCAACAGCGAATCACTACCTTATATATGCTGATTCGCGGTCAGATTCCGCCATACTACACTGAATCCGAGATCATCAACAATCCTCGTGGACTACACGTAAACGTCGAGACTCTCGAACTAGAGTACTATTCGCAACGCAAAATGGAAAAGGATCCCCGCTGGCAGGACATGACAGCGATTTTCCAAAAAACGGTCCGGGCGAAGGATATTTACCATGAACTAGAGGAAAGAGGGGAAACCGTCGATCGACCAAGAGAAGATAAAATCGATGACAATATCCAAGCCATACAAAACATTCTGGCCCGGGACTTTCCCGAACAAACAATACCGGTTAAAGCTTCTATCCGTGACGCGATCGACATTTTCTACAAGGTAAATGCCAGTGGTGTGGCACTCACAGATGCCGAATTGGCTCTAGCCCAAATTTCGGGTTACTGGCCGCAAGCACGAGACATCTTCAAGGCACGGCTTGCCAGGCTGGCTGAAGTCGGCTACGTATTCAAACTGGATTTTGTCGTCTACGCTCTTCTTGGCTGCTTGTACCACATAGGATCTGACATGCGGAAGCTTCACGGGCCGGAAAACAACGACAAGCTTCGAAATGCGTGGACTCAACTGGATAAGCAAGTTCTGGATTACGTTGTCAACCTGCTCCGTTCCACTGCCTACATCGACCACACAGAAGAAGTAAATTCGATCTATGCGCTTGTGCCAATCATCGTGTATTGCTTCGACAAAAATGGAGAACATCTTAACGACACCGAAATCCGAAAGATGGTGAAGTGGTTTTACTACTCGCAGATCCGCACTAGGTATGTTAGCCAGCTTCCACAGAAGCTCGATCACGATTTGCGAATAGTGTTGGAATCAAAGAGTCCATTTGACGAACTCCTCGGCGTCATCGCGGAGGAGCGGCCTCTGACGATTTCGACCGAAGAGTTTGAAGGTCGTGCGATCTCTCATCCGCTTTTTAGCTTGATGCGATGGTACTTCAAGAAGCGTGGAGCCGTGTGTTTCTCGACTGGCCTTAATCTTCGTCAAAATATGGGAAAAAAATATCAGCTTGAGAATGACCACGTCTTCCCTTATTCGAAGTTGGAGAAGATTGGATACGGTAAGGAGAATAGGGTCAAATACGCGTTCGCACAAGAGCTAACGAACAGGGCGATTCTCACTCAAGTAGCGAACAGAACAAAGTCGAGTGCCGATCCGGATACTTATTTGAAGAATGTACAAAGCAAGTTTCCGAATGCTCTTGAGTTGCAGTGCATTCCACCCGATCAAAGCCTGTGGACACTGTCCAACTACGAACAGTTCTTGGAAGCTCGCCGACGACTTCTGGCGAAGGAATTGAACACCTTCCTAGAAGGGATCACTAAAACTGACACACAGGCGGTTCCGGTCTCGATTGAAGATGTGATTGCTGATGGAGAAAGCGATGAAGTAGAGTTCAAATCTTCGCTTCGCTGGGACTACAGGCAAGAAGGGGTTAATAAGAAGCTCGAAGAAGTCATTGTGAAATCCGTTGCAGCATTCGCTAATGCGCAAGGAGGTACGTTACTCATCGGTGTTGATGATGAGGGACAGATCCTCGGACTTGAGCGCGATTATGGGAGTCTCGGGGAAGCGGATCGCGACAAGTTCGAACTCCATCTTCGAAATATTTTGAATCAAAGCTTTGGTGCAGCACTGGTTACAACAAGAGTGCAAATTCGATTTCATCCCGTTAGCGAGAAAGAAATTTGCGAAATTGAAGTTTCCCCATTCTCAGAGCCAGTTCTTGTAAAGTCTGTTGACAAACATGGGGTGAGCCAAGAGCACTTCTACGTGCGGAGCGGTAATTCGTCTCAAGAATTGTCGAGGGCTGAAATGTTGGCCTACTTGAAGGAACGAGCTTCGCAGAATGGAGTTAAGCGGTCTCAAAGCGTGGAGCAGGCAACTTGACGATAAGCGAGTGGTCCGACACAGGCCGGTAACCATTAGGCTCACCGAGCGCCTACTGAAGGCTCAGGTACCTGGCTGTGCCCAGAACCGCGCCAGCCTTCGTGATGTTGTCGGACTCCGCGCCGTCAGGCACCAGGGTTAGCGTTGAGCCGGGATTGTTGCCAGATGCATTGGCGGAGTTGCCCTGCGCTGGGCCGACGTCAACGATCTTCATCCGCCCATCTTTTGTAAGCATGATGTTTTTCAGGCTTTAGATCGCGGTGGACGACACCGGCAGCGTGCGCGGCAGGCCCGTCTGCAACTTGCGTTGCAATGCAGCAAACAAAGAGCAGAGGCCTCACACGTATCACTGCGTCAAACAATTCCCGGCAACCAGAATGAAACCCAGGCTCCGGCGCAGAATCGAGAATTCCGTACGGTGGCCCGTGCGTGACCAAGACGTCGGTGCCTTCAGGAATCTGATAGCCGCCTGCGAGCCTCTGCTGAACTCATCCCAAACGCTGCGTTCTCAAGGGGCGTGACGGGTGAGCCCCAGAAGCGCAGACCTTCAATTTCAATTGATTCGTTGATCAAGACGGTGGCGTTGCTCAGGAGCGAGCGCCTTGATGGATCACTTTCGATCCAGAAGTCATGATTCCCGGGTACAAGAACGCACTAATGCGGCAGATCTCCAAGTATCTTTGGCGGCTCCATGATCGATTACTATTTGGAGAATAGAGGACGAAAGACGTCCTCCCACAAATGTGGGCAAAATTGGTTACCGCCTAGACTTTAGACAGCAAATAGCCCCGGTGATGACACAGCGCTATTTGCTGTCTCGATGCAGTCTAAAGATTGGACTTGGACGAATGAAAGAACGAACCGCCAGGCCTCTCCAGCGCTGTTTTCTCATCCGCTGGCCTTCCGTCTCCTCATCCTCATAGCTTTTCGGAAAATACTGGTTTGTACCGATGGTTAGAAATTCGATCCCCTCCCACTTCGGGAGGCACTACTATTTCGCGCCTAGCAGTGTTTTGAGTCCAACCGGAATTGCAACTCCCACAAATGCACCGGAATGGTAATGCACAGACAATGCATTTCCTGCATAGATCAAAGCCCCAGGCTGACCTGTGCTCGATATCAATTGGGTAGGAAATCCATCAAATGCGTTGTGCCAGCTATGCTGCATTGCGGTCAAGGAAAATTGCGTGTAGTTGGGATTGTTCGCGCCCTGCTGTTGTTCAACGGTCTGAATTGCTGCTCTTTGAAATCCAGGGGAAGCCTCATTGAAAGCCGTGAAGGAGTAGCCCACTAATAGATCTAGGCTTTTGGCAAGCCTATGTGAGATCCCAAACGTGAATCCGTTAAATGTCTGGCTTGCATCAGAAGTGAACTTAGCGTTTATGAATGGTCTCCATGGATAGCAATAGATCAACGCTCCGTCGGGATCAGCATTGTACAACGTAGGATCGCATTGTTTCGGCGTACCACCCGGAGCTTTAACGCTGATCTTGCTATAAAAGAATCCGTGCCACGGTACCTGATATGAAATACCCACAAGGAACTGCGGGGTTCCGTTTCCTAGATGCGTGGTTTGGATAATATTAGCCGAGTTGTTGTAGTCAGTTAGACCTTTAGCATTCAGATTCGTTCCTAGCCCAATAGTCGCATAGCAGCCCGCACATGTCGTCGTCGCGGGGGTATCCTGGGCCTGACATGTTCCGCAAGCCATTACAAACGCAGTAACGACTCCGCTAACGAAAGTTAGTATCCACTTATTTTTCAAGGCAGTCTTTCTCAGTAAGACGTCATCCTGAACTCTTCGCCGCAAATCAAGACGGCTACAGCGCTGCGACATAGCTTCCAAGGATAAGGATAAAGCCCACTATGTCATGCCCCCCTCCACTTTAGTAGATGCCGAAGGTAATGGATGTTCCTTTAATTCCAGAGCGGCAGTAAAACAATCCGTCCACTGGGCGATTCACAACTGTGCCCTACACTGGAATGCAATGCTCCTCACGCTGACGACCACGCACGAACCGGCCACTGATCTTGGTTACCTACTCCACAAGAATCCCTCACGTATACAAGCCGAGGAATTGTCCTTCGGCAAGGTGCAGGTGTTTTACCCAGAAGCCAAGCCCAGCCGCTGCACGGCAGCCGTATTGCTGGAGGTCGATCCTGTGGCTCTGGTGCGTGGCCGACGTGGACCCGCAGGCGAAGGCGGGCTGCTTGAGCAATACGTGAACGACCGGCTCTATGCCGTGGCCTCTCCTTGTCGGTAAAACGAACGTGACCGCAACGGAAGGCATCAACACTTACGGCGTTCTTGCTGCTGGTATTGCAGCGATGAGATTTCCGGGGCACTCCGGCGGCACTGCCCATCACTATTACCTTCGTCACCAATCCTGGCGTGCATCGCCGGGTAAGATAAGGTTCAGCGACTCCACTGCATTACTGGTTCCCGCTGAGCATGAGTTATCTTTCTTTCATCTGTCCGTTGCGGACCTGCTTCGTGGCGATTACAAACAGTCTGAATACGGCAGGGTCGTCGCGCATACGACGATGAGCAAACAGGCGCTCGATTCAGAGCGCGTGCGAAACGGGCTGAAGGATGTGCTGCCGGGTCCGGCGCAGTTGTATCAGGCGCTCGGAGCCCGCGATGCGCTATCGGGCTAAGTTGCCACCGGTTAAGTACAGTCAACCACAGCGTATTGCGAGGCCAAGTTCGATGACTCTGGGTGAGTTCCTTAAGTACCTTAGTGCAAATTGTCTGCGGGAATCAGGCCATCTGCACTGGCCACCTGACACTTTCGCCTTATGCATGGGAGTGCTTCACAAGTCAGGTTGTTACACGCTAATGATAAAGTCGTGGCCACCTGAGGGTGCGCCAAACGACTGGGCCTCATACGTGAAAAGTATTGGAAAGGATTGGCGAAAGAAAGCACTTTCCGACAGAACCCCCAAGCAGGTCAGAAACTGGTGGCGAACCGTCGCACAGCACAAAAATCTATCTTTTGATGATGTGGGGAAGCAACGTGAGTTGGTCGATGTCCTTTTGCAACTCGTGGCAGCAGCGGACGAGGCGTGTGTAGGTGTAGGAATCCCCGGAGTAGGAGACATGGACGATGATTTCGAACTCCAAGCAGGAACCTTGGTCTCCGAAAAAACATCACTATGCAAAGGGATCGACCCCTCAAAGTGCCGCGTGCTTCCCAAAATGCACTCCGCTCAGAACGGCCTGACAGTTCGGTCCCTCACGCATCACCTCGCGTTCATCACGAGCGATGAAATGAAACCTCGTTGGCGATACATACCATTTGAAACCAGCAGGACGGAGTTGTCGCTACTCCTGCTGCCTTGGCCACAGATCGTGGCTGGAACTGATTTCCAGGCCGTTAGTTCAACGGCGAGTATGAAGAACATGCGACCTGAGGTGGGTTTGTTCTCGTATGCGCCGCCCAGGTCTGAAGTCACAGCCCGAAGTGTCAGGGATTATCTGTCCCAAGTGCAAAGGAGTGGCCGGAGAGTGGACGGGCTAGTGATGCCGGAGTTGTCTATGCAGAACACGACCGCTCACAGCCTCAAATCTAACCTCGCAGAGGCAGGCACATTTTTCGTTGCGGGGGTGCGCGGGAAAGACGGGATCGATGTTGGTGTTAACTCCGTTGTTGTCTCATTTCCTTTTGGGGAGTCATACGTTCACTATGAACAATCCAAACACCACAGGTGGAAACTGAATGCCGATCAGGTCAGCCGGTACAGGATGACGGATTTGGGCGGGAAGTCGAACTGGTGGGAGAACATTGACATTTCGAATCGGAATCTGAACTTCTTTGCGATGAAATCCTGGCTTACGATGGCGGTGCTCATCTGTGAGGACCTTGCGCGTCCAGACCCAGTCGGTGACTTGATTCGTGCAGTCGGTCCCAACCTGGTCATCGCACTGCTGATGGACGGACCACAAGTGGAAGCCAGATGGCCTGGTAGGCATGCGACGGTCTTGGCCGATGACCCCGGATGCTCCGTGTTGACCCTCTCTTGTTTAGGGATGACGGCGTTGGGAGCAGACCCTTCAAGAGGTGCTGACGGTAGGCGTGCAATTGCTCTCTGGCGCGATCCGACGCAGAGTGCCGGAACCAGCATAAACCTCCCAACAGATGGGGTAGCGGCCCTGCTGAAGCTTGAGGTGGATCAACGAGAGGAATTCACCGCTGACGGACGGTCAGATCATGGGGCGACCGGCTATCCCACTCTGAAGTCATATACATTCTTGGATCGAGGGGGAATCGTCCTCGACGAAATCACCATCAAACACTAGAATTGAATTTCCCACAGATGGGCCGAGTTGGCCGGGAGGCTTTGGGGGGCGGATGCCAAGCACTTTTAAGAAGAAGCCGTTGTCAGGTGAGGACGTATCGTTATTGGCGCTTCTGGCTCTGTACTCTGGTGCGTCTAAAC
>Ga0213872_10002169_pt1 | contig 11762 bp, 10 predicted proteins | sample VelepicomBERX_R2_FD_160071 | JGI IMG/M metagenome (GOLD analysis project Ga0213872, IMG submission 160071) | Rhizosphere microbial communities from Vellozia epidendroides in rupestrian grasslands, the National Park of Serra do Cipo, Brazil - RX_R2 | ecosystem: Host-associated > Plants > Roots >... | reverse complement strand
AGACCAAAAGCGGCCTGCGATTTCCCGCGGGGCTCGCGGTGGTTGCCATCGGGACAGAACCGAATCTGCAGCTCGTAACGAATACTCCACTCAGCAACCTGAGCGGATGCCCGGTGAACGAGTATCTGGAAACGGACGAAAAAGGTATCTATGCGGTGGGAGACATCGCGCTGTATCCTGACCGCATCTACGGGGGCGCCAAGCGTATCACCAACGTCCCAATGGCGCGGCTCCAGGGACTCACCGCGGGCGCGAACATGACAGGGCGAAAACGCCAGAAGTTCGAGATCGTCCCGTCCTGCTCAAGCCAAGTCCTGGGAATGCAATTCGATTTTGTCGGTGACTTTAGCACGCCGCATTTACTGGCTGATGTCGAGGGCTCCAGAGACAAACGGAATTTCATTGCACGCTACCGACGTGGAGACACGCTCGTCGCCGCGGTTCTTTGCAATCGTGATTCCGGCGAGCTCGAGAATGTTCAAGAGGAAGTGAAGAACAGCGTTTTGCTCCGAGCAAAAAGGTGACGCGGGCGTCCTGCCCGGGCTGGAGTTTGGACATTTTTCAGGCCCGGGAGCCCGTCCCGTAGGGTACGGCGTGACAGGCGTTATCGCGACGGGGCTGGTGGCCGAGCGCGTATGTACCCGCCGGGCGGAGCTCTAACCACAGGTCCTATGGGTCCTAGAGGTCCTATAGGTCCTATGGGTGGAGACTCCGCGCCCAGCTGTGGCCCTACAGGAGATAGCTGAACGGACGATTCAGAACACGCTTGGAATTCCTTCCTCCATCACCACGACTTTTTCTTCGATCCGGTGGCGTTTGATTCCAGCCCGCAAACGCTTCAGAGGTTCTTCAAGGGGTTCGAAACTCAGTCGAAACGATCCGTAATGCATCGGAACCATGATCTGTGCATTCAGCTCTTTAAAGGCTTGGATCGCTTGCTCCGGATTCATGTGTACTTCCCGTCTCGTCGGCGGATCATAAGCTCCAATCGGCAACAAAGCGATCTCTGTCGGCAAACGCTCGCCGATCTCAGAGAACCCGGAAAAATAAGCGCTATCCCCGCAGTGAAAAATCGTTCGCGTGCCAAGCTGCAAGTGATATCCACCAAAGCCACGGTGAAAATCGTGGAGAACACGGGCGCCCCAATGATGACACGGCGTTAGTGTGACCCCGATCTCTCCGATATGCAGCGTCTCCCATGGACTAAGTTCGTGGATGCGATCAAATCCCAGATCGTACACCAAATTCCCAACGCCGTTGGGTACGATGATCGGTTGGAACGCCGCAACTTTTCGCAGAGTCCGTCTATCCAGATGATCGAAATGGGCGTGCGTCACGAGTACCAAATCAATCGCGGGCAAGTGATGCAACGGGAATCCTGGACGCCGAATGCGCTTGATAACCTTCAACCAGAGGGACCAGATCGGATCCACCAAAATGTTTAAGCCGCGCCAACCGATCAAAAAGGAGGCATGACCGATCCAGGTCAAGCAGACATCTTCGGGTCCAAGCGCCGGGAAATTTGGCTGATGCGCAGTCCCTTCTCGGCGTGTAAAGAGCGAGGGCAAATAGACTTGCGTAATAAAGTTTCGCCGGAGCCACCCTTTGCCAGGCTTTAATCCCACGCGATGCCCTTGGTTCCTGGTTGGTTTCGACACGACAACCAAGTCATTATTGAATTGTTTTGCCATGGCAAATCGCAGATCGCATTTTTCTGAAAAATCTCTCTTGCGCGCAACCATGCGCAAACGCCTGCGCACTTTGAGTCACAGCGAGCGACGTGAGCGATCTCTCCAGATTTGTGAAAATCTCGGCACAATCTTGTCTGGCAAGAACAGTGTTGCGCTGTTCGCGCCTATCCAGAGCGAACCGGATCTGGATCTTCTCTGGGAACTCGGTTTGCTCGAGCATCATCTGGTCTCCTATCCGCAATGTGATGGTCGAACCTTACAGTTCCGCACAGTCTCTGCATTATCTGATCTTTTTCCCGGGAAGTTTGGCATCCGCGAGCCCGTGGCGGGAGCAACACCGGAAACTTTGGATCTCATTGTTATTCCCGGATTGGCCTTTACATCCGACGGGTACCGCCTCGGCCGCGGCGGAGGATTTTACGATCGGTTCCTTTCGACGCTGCCCGGGTACACGGTTAAAGTCGGCGTCTGCTTTGCTTTTCAGCTCCTCCCTGAGATTCCACACATAGATCATGACGTAAAAGTGGACGCTCTGGTTTACGGGTGACTGTTTCACCGCGCAGCGCTTACAGCCTTAGCCCAGGGTTGTAACTTATTGTCCCGGAGGGACGCATGAGAGTAGCCTGGCACGAAGTGCCAGGAATCGCGTCAAAAGAAGCGATCCGTCCCGGAGGGACAGGCTGATTGGGTAGGAACCGCTGTCGACTCCATCACGGAACCTAGTGCACCGTCTCGCATATAATGGTGACGTCGTTGCGTTCAAAATGGGCCGTCGGCAAGGCGCGAGGAGGGCGCATATCTGAAGCGATACGTAACCGACGAGCAACGCAGCCGCCGGCCCATTTTCAACGCAACCCTCCGGGCCGCGGCCGGTTGGCTGTTTTTCCGCGTTACTCGCTCGACCCGTATGAATCCAGATATGGGCGCTTCGCTCGCGCCTTGAAAAACAGCCAACTGACCTGCGGCGACGTCACCATTATATGCGAGACGGTGCACTAACACATGCCCACACGATCTTTGTAGACTAACGCGCGAATACATAATCACACCGTCCCTCCGGGACGGGCTCCTTTCTCTTACGCATTCCAGGCACTTCGTGCCTGGCTACTCTCGTGCAGTCCCTCCGGGACAAGGAAGACAAACCGCGATTAAACCGCTTTCGGCACCTGCATCTGAAATCGCGGTATGCGCGTAACGAACGGCACTCCTTCATCCGAAATTCCTATGAAGGCACCTTCCGCCACACTGTCGGTACCGATAACGTGATAGCTGTTGTACGAGAAACGTTCCCCAGGACGGAGACGCGGAAACTCGCCAACGACACCGTCACCTTCGACCACAATTTTTTGGCCCGACTGATCGGTGATGACCCATTTTCTGCCACGAATGGTGACCGTTTCGGATGATTGATTATCTATCGTGATGAAGTAAACAAACGGGAATGGCCTGTCTGGTGGCGCCTCGAGTGTCGGCACATAGACCACCTTGTCGATGATCACGCGAAGATTGGCCAGTTCCCGAAACACTAAACTCACACGACTATAATGCGCCATTCTAAATGAAAAGTCTCTTTCTATGGAAATACCTGTAGCTGTGACTATCGCCGGATCTGACAATTCCAGCGGCGCGGGAATCCAGGCGGACCTGAAAACCTTCACCTACTTCAAAGTGTACGCCCAGACCGTGATCACTTGCGTCGTCGCCGAAGTTCCCGGAAAAGTTTGCTCTATCCAACCCGTCGAACTTGGAGTGATCCGGGATCAGCTCAATCTCAGCCTGACCCATTTTCCAGTCCGGGCGGTCAAGATCGGAATGCTGTTTTCTCCCGAGATCGTCGACCTGGTTTGCGACGTCTTCGAAAGACTTCCACCGGACCGACGACCTTTTCTCGTTGTCGACCCTGTCATGATAGCCACCTCGGGTGATCCACTGATGCAATCCGCCGCGTTAGAGCGATATAGCTCTCGATTGTTTCCACTCGCGAATCTCATAACGCCAAACCTCGACGAGGCAGCGACGATCCTCGCGACAAAGTTGGAGTCACTCCGAGAGATGAGTGCGGCCGCTAACAAACTGTACCAGAAATTTCGCGTTCCGGTTTTGTTGAAGGGAGGGCATTTCAAAGCCGCCGAGGCTATCGATACCTTAATCGATGGCGACGGGATATATCAATTTTCCGAGCCATACCAGCATGGGATTTCGACTCATGGAACCGGTTGCACCTACTCGGCAGCGATCGCGGCGAACGTTGCGCTGGGCCTAACCCTCAAAGAGGCCGTAGGAGCCGCCAAGAAATATGTCACCCGCGCGATCCGGGATTCTTTCCATTGGAAAACGACCGCAGGAGAAACCTCTGCCTTGCGCCATTTCTAAGCCTGCAGCGCTCACAAATCTCTAAAGATTTACGAGCGCTGCAGGCTAACACATTCGTGCGCTTGACGTTCGATCGCGATGTGTTAAGGCTGGCGTTCCACCGAAGAGATCCCTAAGCAGAAGCATGCATCGAAGCATTCCCCTCCTATTAGCCGTCCTGCTCTTGGCCGGCTGTTGGTCGCGACACAAACGCAATGAGCCGGCTTACACAGGTCCGCGCGAGGTAACCATCGAATGGCTGGGCCATGGTTGCTTTCGGGTCACGTCTTCGATCGGCCTGACAGTTCTTACCGACCCGTTTAACCCCAAGGTCCTCACCTATCCTGTAAAAGCTGGCAGCGTACCGGCTGACGTTGTGATTGTCACTCATGAGGATGACACGGCCAACTACACGGACATGGCGTCCGGTTCGCCCATAATTTTTCGTAGCTCAATGGCAAGCGGCGTGAACCGGGCTAGCGGCATCTTGATTCGTGGTGTTCAAACAAGCTCGGAAAGCCTGACCGTCTCGCCTCGCCTGAATGTTGCATACACCTGGGCGATGGACGGCATCCGTTTCTGCGATCTTGGCGCCATCGAAGATGCCGTAAGCCTGTCAGAAGCTTTGAACATCGGCAATGTCGACGTACTTTTTCTGCCGGTTGGCGGGCCGCCGAACTTTACTGACGATAAGCGCCGCCTCACCATTCAACGGCTTAACCCGAAGATCATCGTCCCGATGATGTACTCAACCGCGTATTCATCAAAGGTACCACTGCGCGGCCTCGGCGAATGGCTCTCTCGGCAACCAAGCGTGGTTCGCATCAGAGGGAACCGTTTCACGCTGGCCAAGTCACAGATACCGGCCACTACGACCGTTTACGTCCCGTCGGTTCGATAGAGGGTATGAAAGTACTGGTGATCGGCAGTGGCGGCCGTGAACACGCGCTTGCGTGGAAAATTCGTCAATCGACCCGCGTCCACCAAATCTTCGTTGCGCCAGGAAACGCAGGAACAGCGAGCGTGGGTCAAAACGTTCCGCTAAAGCTTGGCGAAATCGAGGGACTTCTCAACTTCGCAAAGCAGGAGTCGATCGATCTGACCGTGGTGGGTCCGGATGACGTTCTGGCAGCTGGGATTGTCGATCTGTTTGAGGACACCGGCCTGCGAATTTTTGGCCCCCGCCGAAATGCAGCCCAATTAGAATCGTCAAAGAGTTTTGCAAAGCGCTTCATGCTCCGGCATGGAATCCCAACAGCGCGATTCGGCGAATACGAATCGTCGACGGCTGCAAAGGCGGCACTGGACCAGTTCGGATTTCCGTTAGCAGTGAAAGCCGACGGCTTGGCTCTCGGCAAAGGCGTCATTATTGCTCAGGACCGAAGCGAAGCCGAAGCGGCCATTGTCGATATGATCGACCGAGGACGCTTCGGCGACGCCGGCCGGAAGATTGTTATCGAAGAGTTTTTGTCAGGCATCGAGTGTTCGATCCATGCTCTGGTCGACGGCCGATCGTATTTGCTGTTTCCTACGGCGCAGGATCATAAACCGCTCTACGACGGAAACCAGGGACCGAACACCGGAGGTATGGGAACATTCAGCCCCTCTCAAAAATTGACGCCAGCGCTTCTGCAGGAAATTCGGGAGAAAATTCTAGACCCATTCATGCTCGGCATTAAGAACGATCATATACCGTTTCGCGGGCTGCTCTTTCCGGGGCTCATGCTGACATCTGAGGGCCCACGCGTCCTGGAGTTCAACTGCAGATTTGGGGATCCTGAAGCTCAGGTGCTGTTGCCAAGACTCCAGACAGATATTGTGGATCTTCTGGAGGCAACGATCGACGAGCGACTGGATACAGTCACTGCAGCTTGGGACTCGCGAGCAGCTGTGTGTATCGTCATGGCTTCCGGTGGTTATCCGAGCCACTACGAAGTTGGAAAAAGGATCGTGGGTCTGGAACAGGCCGGACAGATGAATGGAGTCACTGTGTTCCACGCTGGGACGCGGCACCACGAAAACCGAATTATCACCTCAGGGGGCCGAGTCCTGGGCGTGACCGCCGTCGGTGAGACATTGTCAGCCGCAAAGCGGCGCGCATACGACGCAGTCGAAAAAATCGAATTCGACGGAAGGTATTTCCGCCGCGACATTGGTTTGATCTAACTTCAAAAGATCTATTGCATGACCGCGCGCATCATCTGTTGTCTGGTGGCCTTCTGCTCCGCCGGATTCACGTTTGCCCAGCAATCGCCTATGCCATCTTCGACGCCGAAGCCGGTCGCTTCGCCGGTTGCGGCTACACCGAAGTCGCTTCGGGATCTCGTCAACCAATTGGATCAGGCCGGCCTCCAGCAAGTGATTGAACAGCTGCGATCGAACTATGTCGACCCGAGCGCGCTCACAAATCAAGAGATTAACCAAGCTGCCGTTGAGGGTCTTCTTTCGAGGCTTGGTCCAGGTGCCACCATCCAGACCAGGGCAGAGGCCGAGCAGCCGCCCCGGAATCATCCGTTCAAGTCAGATCTGATTGAAAAACAGTTCGCCTACTTGCGTCTTGGGAGCTTTACCGAGCAGAACCTGGCGCAGCTCGATGGTGCTTTAAACGACCTTGTCGGCCGGGGTGCTACCGGTTTGATTCTGGATTTGCGGACGATGCCTCCGGGAAGCGACTTCCAGCTCGCGGCGGATATCCTCAGTCGATTTGTGCCCAAGGGAAAAGTTCTATTCAATCTAGTGCAGCAGAAGGATGGACAAGAGCGACCTTATACATCCTCAGCCGACCCAATCTTTACGGGGCCGATTGCGGTCCTTGTGAGTTCGGAAAATGCGGGAACTGCCGAGGCCATCGCGGCTACTCTCCGGAGCGAGGTTCACGCCCTCATCTTTGGCCAGCAAACTTCCGGTCGCGCTGTCGAGTATGAGCGCTACCTGGTCGGTAACGGCCTGGTATTGACAATCGCCGTGAGTAAACTGGTGATTCCCGGCTCCCCAGCCGTCTTTCCAAAAGGGCTGGCACCTGATATCCAGGTATCCTTTTCAAAGCAGCAACAGGATTCAGTCCTTGCGCTCGCGGACGAGAACGGCCTGCGAGACTACATTTTTGACGAGGAACGGCCACATACCAACGAGGCTGCGCTCGTCGCTGGTAGGAATCCGGACCTGGATGCATACGAGGCCGGGTATATGGGCGGCGCGGCGAAACAACGCGCTCCCAAAGATGTGGTTCTCCAGCGGGCTATCGATTTTCTGACCACGATCAGCGTTTTCCGGACGAAGTAGGCGAAGCGTCCCGCTTTGCAAAGGCCTCGAGCAAAGGTAGGACTTCGTTTGTCGCAACCTCGTCGCAGCGACAAGGCCAAGGTGAAACTTGGCCCTACCGGATCGTTCGGTAGGACGCGCTTCGTCGCGTCCTGGCACAAGGACCTGACGAGACCAATTCACTGCCGGAAGATCTCGCGTGACGCGTAGGGTTCCAGGCAGCGAAACAGCGCCACACCCGCAGCCCAGGCCATCAGCCGCTGGACCACTCTGCGTGAGACTTTGATTCCCGGCCGAATTTCCGGCTGTTCGCCGAGAAGAAGCAAGGTGCGGATGCCGATGAAAAGAGGAACCGCACAGGCGAATCGGACGCGCGGCGGCCGGACCGCGGTCAAATATTTCCAGGCTGCTTCCAGATAGCTTAGCGCGCGCCGCCGCCATCGCTCCCACTCCGGACGAGCCAACGTAACATTGGCAGCCACCTCCTCCAGATTGGAGATCGGCAGATAGGACCTCCCCGCCTGTAGATCGGCCGGATAGTCCCGCAGGATGTTAATCAGTTGAAGACCTTTACCAAAATCTTTTCCCAGGACGAGCAATTCCGGCTCCGGTAATCGCGCGTAGCCTGGCCACTCCAAACAGCAAACTTTAGTCCAGAACTCGCCGACAGAGCCAGCAACCAAGTAGGTATATTCTTCAAGCGCAGAATCATCCGGCAATCCGTGAATTCCCGCACGGGACTCAAACCTCTCGATATCAAGCGTTTGACCGCGAACGATCTTCGTTAGAACCTCGTTTAAGAGCTGACGGTGCTCCCGCGGAATCGCCGACAGGAACTGGAGTACTCGCTGAACGTTGCCCAAAAGCACCTTTTCCGGACCGTTTGCCTGCGCAGTCAGGCAAGCTGTCAGATCGCCCATGTCCCGCATTTCGCCGCCGCCAACAGATCCGAGAAGACGTTGCAAAACCCGTATACGCTCAGCCGGCGGCAAACGGTTTGTGTCCGCGATCGTGTCTGTCGTACGGGCTAACAGATAACCGAGTGCAATCGTCAAGCGAATCCGTTTGGGAAGGAAACGCACGCTTATATAGAAAGAACGAGAGACCCCCTTAAGGAGAGCGAACAACTCGGCTTCACCGGACATCGACTACCTCAATTTTGTTGAGATCGGCGTTGCCCAGTCCGTAGGTGAAAGCGGTTTGGAGATATTTTGCGGTCTTCGAAGCAGGTGTCATCTGGGCCTCGACTCGCCATTGATCAATCTTCTTTAACGCAATCGCATCCAAAGCGACCGGGTCCTTGCTGGCGTACAATGTCCCATAATGGATGGCATAGTTCGCATCTCCGATCGGTGCACCGGCATAGAGCGCTATCAGGCCGTCCATGATATGCAAAACGACTTTATCGCTTACCCGGGGATCTGCGTAGGCTTCCGGAATCGAGGGATCACCGCTGACAGGTTCCATAACTAACCTGCGCCAATTATCAAGGTTTTGGATTGTCATGTTGAACAGCGCCCCGGAAAGCCCGCAGAAGAGATGATCAGACAATACCGGCACGTTGATCACCTTTGTGACCGCATGGGTCAGGACATTACTGAGGTGACTCTCGTCGCTGAGATTGTCCAGGTTCCTGGGTCTTTTTCTATCCTTTTCTTGCTCTCGTGGCGCGGGCGTCGATGCCTCCCCCAAAGTATCAGGCGGCTTGCTGACGAAAAAGAGATCGCCAAAAATTAGTTTGCCGCTAATCGGAGAGGTAATCACGGCTTTCGGGTCATAGTTCCCCTCACTCCACATCAGATGGTAGCCGTCTGGCCTTGAGCGAAAACCGGCACGCTTTAAGAGATTCTCTTCCCGGTCCCAGACGACGATGTTTCGTGGTGATATTCCGGCTTCGACCAGGCCCGCAACGATCGCATTGATGACAGCCGGATGAGTACTGAAGAGAGGCGCACCATTTGCACAAACTTTGATTCCGACAACGTCGGACGGCTTGACCAGCGACCCCCAGGCGGATGATACCGTTTGCTCGCCTGTCACCGCCATGACAAGATCGTCGACCATCCGTCGAACCGTTCCGGGGTTCGTTTCATAGTCTGTGATGGCTTGCGCGTTCTCCGTACGGTACACGACCGACCGCGCCGCGACGGGAGCGGGCGCTGCAACCTCCTCCGGCGCGACATTGGCCTGCGGGGATACCTCGGTAGAACCAGGAGACTGCTGTGGCAACTGCCCTCGAGAACAGATTGGATTGGAAACGATCCCGCAAATCAATAACGTCACCACTACTCGGAGCACGAGGCTGCAGTATATTCACCTTTATGCAAATCCAAAACGGAATTGAGGGTTCAAGCGGATTGCATCACCTCTACGTTCACATTCCTTTTTGTCCGAAGGTTTGTCCTTATTGCAGCTTCTACAAAGAAGCCTCCGACCGAAACAAGACTCAAGCCTTCCTGGATGCGCTCCTCCTGGATCTCGATCGGCGCCTGCTCGAAATCCCCAAGTGCCGCCTGGAAACAATCTTTTTTGGTGGCGGCACTCCCTCAGCCCTTTCGGTGAAACAGCTCGATTTTATTCTCTCCGGACTCCATCGCCGCCTCGACCTCTCCGGGTTACGGGAATGGACGCTGGAGATGAATCCGGCAACGGTCTCCTTGGAAAAGGCACGAATGTTACGCGATTTCGGGGTGAATCGAATCAGCATGGGAGTGCAATCGTGGGATCCTGAGATCTTGAGTCGCCTGGGCCGGGTTCATTCAGCTGAGCAGGCCGAGCGTTCCTTTCATATTCTGAGGGAGGCCGAATTTACCAATCTGAACCTTGATTTGATTTTCGGGGTGCCCGGGCAATCCTTCGAGACCTGGCAACAAACTCTGGAAAAGACCGTCGGCCTTGCACCTGAACACATCTCGGCCTACTGCTTGACAATCGAGGAGGACACGGAGTTTTTCAGGCGCTTCCAAAGCGGTGAACTCACTCAAGACACTGAGGGGGATGCGACTTTGTACGAGTTCGCGATGGGGACCCTTCAAACCGCAGGCTACCACCAGTACGAGATCTCCAATTACGCGAAACCAGGCTACGAATGCCTGCATAATCTTGCTTATTGGCAAGGCCGAAACTACCTGGGCCTAGGGCCCAGCGCTTTCTCAACCATCGGTGAAAGGCGATGGCAAAACACTCCGGATACCAGCCGGTACATCGAGCAAATTCGCTCCGCGACTGAACCGGTCAATTTCAAGGAGCATGTCACTGACCGGATGCGAAAAGCCGAAACGATCGCGTTTGGGTTGCGTACTTCGATGGGAGTTTCTGAATCTGAGTTCGCCGGATGGACGACCGAACTGGACGCCCTTCGGCACGAAGGCTACCTCGAGCAAGGGGATGCTCGGATCCGATTGACTCTGAAAGGTCGACTGGTGGCCGACTCGATTGCCGAGCTGTTCGTATGACCGCTTACGACGTGCTGGTGGTAGGCGGCGGCCCGGCCGGCGCAACCGCAGCAACTCTTACGGCAAAGGCTGGACTTTCGACCCTGGTCATTGAACGATCCCAGTTTCCCAGAGAGAAAGTTTGCGGGGATTGCTTGAATCCCGGTGCGTGGAAAGTTCTGGATCACCTGGGCGTCAGCGAAATGATTGAACGTTTGCCGTCCGCAAAATTGCGCTGGGTCGACTTCCGCAATATCGCGGGGCGCTCGATCCGATTTGAGTTGTCAGACGAAACCAGGGGAGAGCGCGGAATCCGTAGAAAGCTTTTCGACGACGCTCTGATAAGGAATGCCATTGCCTCAGGAGCCGAGGTCAGATTCGGAGAACCGGTGGTGAAGGTTCGGAACGGGTCGACCTGGCACGTTTCAACTCGCGGCGAAACCGTGCAAGCCGGCTTCCTGATCGCAGCGGACGGCCGCAATTCGTCTGTGGCCCGGCTCCTGGCCGATTACCCTAAAACGCCCACTGATCGTATTGCTCTGCAGACTCACTTTTTGAGCGACGCCGAGCCGCATGTGGCGCTGCAGCTGCATCCATACGGTTATCTCGGTCTGGCCTCTGTGGGAGAAAACCTCACTAACTTGTGTTTGGTGTGTCGGCCCAAAAACGCCGACCGGTTCCGGCAGGAAGCCGCAAAACAGTTCGGACTTGAGCCCGGCCACCAATGGCTGGCGATCAGCCCTTTGACGAGGTCCGCCCTTCAACCGAGACACCGGAACCTGATTTATATTGGTGATGCGGCCCGTGTCGTTGAGCCGTTTACAGGTGAGGGCATACTGTACGCGCTCCAGACCGGAGTTTTGGCTGCTAAAGCCATTCGCCAGGCAACAGCCAATTCCTCCGAGCCGTCTCTTATATTTAGCGGCTGGCATGCGCGGATTTACCGTAACCGGCTGTGGGTGAATCAGCTCGCCCGGCTCGCAGTGTTGCATCCGAGGATTTCCAGCACCCTTTTGGAGCTCCA
>Ga0213872_10002168_pt1 | contig 11763 bp, 8 predicted proteins | sample VelepicomBERX_R2_FD_160071 | JGI IMG/M metagenome (GOLD analysis project Ga0213872, IMG submission 160071) | Rhizosphere microbial communities from Vellozia epidendroides in rupestrian grasslands, the National Park of Serra do Cipo, Brazil - RX_R2 | ecosystem: Host-associated > Plants > Roots >... | reverse complement strand
CGCCACCCGCGCCTTCGACCGCCAGAGCTGGGTCGGCCTGGCCGACAGCAGCCTGGGCGAAGTGCGCCTGGGCCGCCAGAACACCGCCATCTTCTACCGCGGCGACTACATCGACTACACCGCCCGCACCCTGGGCTCGATGGTCAACAACTTCGGCGTGCCCTCGCGCTACGACAACGATGTGTCCTACATCTCGCCGCGCTGGGCCGGTCTGCAGCTCGAAGGCCATTTCGCCCAGCAGCAGGCCAGCACCACCACCGCCCAGGTCTCCACCCCCATCGTGCAGGCCGCCGCCGACTACCTCAACGGCCCGGTGCGTGTGGGCTACGCCGGCCTGCAGGCCAAGGCCCCGCTGGGTTCGCCCGTCAATGCCAACGTGTACTACCACAACCTCTACGCCAACTACGACTACGGCAAGGGCAAGGTGTATGCGGTCTACATCCGCTCCAACAACATCGCCTCGAGCAGCAACGGCAACGATGCGGCCCAGGTGCTGGGCAACACCGGCGGCGCGGTGAGCTGGGCCTCGGGCGCGGTCAACCGCCAGTTCGAGATCTACCAGCTCTCGGCCGACTACAACGTCACCGGCCAGCTGCGCGTGGGCGCCCTGTGGGGCCGCATCAGCGACAAGTCGGGCTCGGGCCAGAACGCCAGCGGCGGCTCCATCGGTGCCTACTATGCGCTGTCCAAGCGCACCACGCTGTCGGCCCTGTGGGAGACGATGCGCAACGACACCAATGCCGGCTTCCGCCCCTCGGGCTCGGCCGGGCTGTCGCCCAACTTCGTCGCCGCCGATGTCAACGGCCGCACCATCAGCGGCTTCCAGCTCGGCATCCTGCATCGCTTCTGAGGCCTGAGCGCGCCTGGACCGGCGCCCATGGCCGCATCCACCCTTTCCATCCTTGCGGTCCACGTCGCCGCGGGGAGGGTGGATGACGCCCCTTCGATTCCATCGACCGTTGCCTGAACAACCTTCCAAGGAGGTCTTTCCCATGCGTCCCTCGTTTTCCAGACTGCATCTCCAGCCGCTGTGGCTCCTGTTCCTCTCGGCCCTGGCCCTGCTCGCCCTGGCCGCCTGCGGCGGGGGCGGCGGCACCAGCGCCGCAGCCACACTGCCCATCGTGGCGCCCAAGGTCGACTGCTCGACGCTGGCCAGCCTCGACATCACCGACATCGGGGGCTCGGGCAGCACCATCACCTCGGCCACGGTGACCAGCTCGACCTTGAACGGCACCGCGGTCCAGTTCTGCAAGGTGACCGGCACCCTGGCCCCCTCGAACACCTTCCAGATCGCCCTGCCGGTGAGCACCTGGACCCAGCGCTTCGCCGAACTGGGCTGCGGCGGCCTGTGCGGCAATGTCAGCGACCCGTCCGCCCAGAGCTCGTTCAGCTTCAGCTATAGCTGCCCCCTGGTGCAGACCGGCGGCTTCGTGACGGCGGCAACCGACATGGGCCATTCGGGCCAGAGCAGCAGCTGGGCGAGCAACACGCAGCAGCAGGCCGACTTTGCCTACCGCGGCCAGCACATCACCACGCTGGCGGCCAAGAAGCTCATCCAGGCCTACTACGGGCAGGCCCAGCAGTACTCGTACTTCATCGGCTGCTCTGACGGTGGGCGCGAGGCCCTGATGGCCGCCCAGCGCTACCCCAACGACTACAACGGCATCATCGCGGGCGCCCCGGCGGCGCATTTCCAGATCCAGAATTCGCTCTACCACGGCTGGAACGTGATCGCCCAGAGCACCACGGGCGACAGCACCGGCAACGCCACGCTGTATGCCGACAAGGCGACCCTGCTGCACAAGGCCGTCGTGGCGGCCTGTGGCGGCCAGTCGGGTGCCCCGGACGGCCTGCTGGCCGACCCCCGGGCCTGCAGCTTCGACCCGGCCTCGATCGAATGTGCGGCCAACGCCACCAGCACCAGCCAGTGCCTGACCGCCGCCGAGGTGGCCACCGCAGGCAAGATCTATGGCGGCCCCATGGACGCCACCACCGGCCAGCGCATGCTGGTGGGTTCGCCGCTGCTGGGCTCGGAAGCCAACTGGATCGGCGTGGAGGTGCCGACCACCGCCTCCACCGCCGGCCCCACGCCGGTGACGGGCCTGTTCAGCGACCTGATCGTGACCGGGGCCTACAACCTGATCTTCACCGGCTCGCCGACGATGCCCACCATCGACACCTTCGGCTACCACGATGCGAGCTTCTATGCCAACTACCTGACGGCGCGCCACGCGCTCAACGACGCCACCAACCCCGATCTGTCCGCCTTCCAGAAGGCCGGCGGCAAGCTGATCCTCTGGCACGGCTGGGCCGACCAGCACATCTCGCCGCGCTACACCATCGACTACTACGAGTCGATGCAGAGCACGATGGGCGCCGCCAATGTCGACCAGTTCGCGCGCCTGTACCTGGTGCCGGGGGTGGGCCACTGCGGCGGCGGCGAGGGTTTCCCGAACATCGACCTCGTGTCCCAGGTGACCGCCTGGGCCGAAGGCGGCACGGCACCCGACGCCGTCACCAGCTACCAGACCGACAGCGCCAGCAACGTCACGGCCACGCGCCCGGTCTACCCCTATCCGGCGGTGGCGATGTACAGCGGATCGGGCGACTGGCATTCGGGCAGCAACTTCACACGCGGCGCGGCCCTCTACACCGGCAAGAGCCCCAGTTGGGCCGGCGCCGCCTTCTACGCACCCTACACCGCAGCGGTGCAGGGCGTGGCCGCGCCCTGACCCGGGTGCGGGCCGAGGCGGCATCGGCCGCAGCTTCTCAAGCGCAGCAGACGGGGCGGTCCTGCCATTGCTGCGTCCATCGGTGGAAGTCCTCCGCCGGCATGGGCCGCGAGATGCCGTAGCCCTGGGCCAGCTCGCAGCCCAGGAGACGCAGCCGCTCGCCATGCGCTGCCGACTCCACCCCTTCGGCGATCACCTCGCGACGGAACGCCGCCGCCAGGCTGATCACCCCCTGGACGATGGAGCTGTCCCCGGGGTCCTCGAGCATGCCGCGCACAAAACTCTGGTCGATCTTGAGCACCTCGACCGGCAGGCGTTTGAGGTAGGTGAGCGAGGAATACCCGGTGCCGAAGTCGTCGAGCGCGAACCGCACGCCCATCTCGCGGCAGGTGTGCATCACCGCAGACACCTGGTGGATGTCGACCAGGGCGCCGGTCTCGAGCAGCTCGAGTTCGAGCTTGCCGGGCGGCACATCGGGATGGGCCGCCAGCAGGGCGCGCAAGCGGTCGACGAAATCGCTCTGCTGCAACTGGAAGGCATCGAGGTTGACGCTGACCGGCAGATCCAGTCCCTGCCGCTGCCAGCAGGCCATCTGCGACAGGGCGGCGCCGATCACCCACTCGCCCACAGCCACGGCCAGCTCGGTGTTGTCGATGACCGGCAGGAATTCGGCCGGTGCCAGCAGCCCGCGCACCGGGTGCTGCCAGCGGATCAGCGCCTCGGCCCCGACCACCTCGCCTCGGCGCATGTTCACCTTGGGCTGGTAATGCAGCACCAGCTCGCCCTGGGCCAGCGCCAGGCGGATGCGCTCCAGGCTGTCGCGCTGGCTCTGCTGGGCCGCGTCCTCGACGACATCGAAGAAGTGGAAGCGGTTCTTGCCCGCGTGCTTGGCGGTGTACATCGCCTGGTCGGCATGGCGCATCAGCAGATCGGCATCGGAGCGATCCTGCGGGTAGAGCGTGGCGCCGATGCTGGCCGAGACCTGCAGCGCCTCGCCATGGAATTCCCAGACATCGGAGGCGGCCTGCAGCATGCGCTGCAGGATCTGCTCGGCGTCATGCGCCGCCGACAGGTCGGTCAGCACCGCGACGAATTCGTCGCCGCCGATGCGGGCCAGCGTGTCGCCTTCACGCAGGCACAGCTTCAGGCGCTGGGCCACGGTGACGAGCAGCGTGTCGCCGGCGTCATGGCCGTGCCGGTCATTGATCACCTTGAAGCCATCGAGGTCCAGGAACACGACGGCCAGGGAACGCTTGCGGCGGCTGCTCTGCGACAGGGCCTGCTGCAGGCGGTCCGCCAGCAGCAGCCGGTTGGGCAACTGGGTCAGCACGTCGTAGTGGGCGATCCGCTCCAGCTGCTGTTCGTGCTGCTTCATGGCGGTGATGTCGCTGAACAGGGACACATAGTTCTGCACCTGCCCCTGGGCATCGCGCACCACGCTGACGGTCTGCATCTCGGCGATGATGGCGCCGTTCTTGCACCGGTTCCAGACCTCGCCATACCAGTAGCCGTCGCGTTGCAGGCAGTGCCACATGGTGGCGTAGTGGTCAGGGCCGTGGTGGCCCGACTTGAGCAGGCGCGGGTTGGCGCCGATCGCTTCGCGCCGGTCGAAGCCGGTGATGCGGGTGAAGGTGTCGTTGACATCGACGATGGTGCCCTGGGCGTCGGTGATCATGATGCCCTCGCGCGCGTGGGTGAACACCGTCGCCGCCAGTTGCAGCCGGGACTCGGCCTGCCGCTGCGCCGTGATGTCGACCTGCATGACCACCGCGCCCGCGCTCGCCGCCTCGGGCACCGCACGGACGGTGCAACGCAGCCAGCGCTCCCCCTGGGGCAGGCGCAAGACATATTCCAGGCTGGCCTGCTCGGCCGACTGCCCCAGCACCTGTTCGACGCAGGCCTGCAGCCGCGCACGCAGGCCGTCTTCGGCACCGGCCAGCTGGCTGCTCAGCACCGCGAATTCGGCGCCCACCCCATGTTGCGGCGCCTGGGCCTGTGCGTCCTGCAGGAACCGCTCCCAGCCGGCGTTGCCGAGTTCGATGCGCCCCTCGCCGTCGAGCAGCACCAGGTCGGCCGGCACGGCGGTCAACACGGTGGCCAGACGCCGATGCTCTTCGTCCAGGGCTTGGGCGAAGCGGCTCGACTGCCGCAATTGCCATCGATCGACCACCGACACCAGCCCCACCACCACCACCAGGGCCGGGATGATCAGGCGCAGCAGGTGCAGGCGCTCGCGCGACCAGTCCCGCAGCGCCAGCTCGTGCTCCATCGCGGTCACGACCACCAGCGGGTACTGGCGGGAGGCCCGGTAGGCGCTCAGGGTGGCGATGCCCTGCGCGGACCTGCCCTGGTAGCTGCCGAAGGCAGACTCCTGCTGCACGGCGGCCAGCGCCGGCACCGAGGTCCGAAGACCCGGCACATCCCGGTCGTCAGTGGACAGCATCAGCACGCCATCCAGCCGCCAGACCTGGACGCTGCGGCCCGGCAGATCCAGCGCCTTCGAGAATCGGTTCACGAAGTAGTCCGGATTCAGCGCCGCCACGACCTGGAAACGGTGGCCGTCGGATTGGACCACCCTCGACACCGGGATGAAGCCCAGCCCCGGCACCCCGCCCGGCGCCGGCCGGTCCAGCGGGTGGCCGTCGGCGAAATCGCGGCCGCTCCAGGGCAGGCCGATGCGCATGAAAGAGGCCTCTTCGCCGCCATGGCGGTCCACGGCCGGCAACAGATCGTCCAGCGCAAGCGTCAGTCCGATGTCGGCCGGGTTGGAGCTGGCCAGCACCCGCTGGTGCCCGTCGAGCAGCGACAGCGAGCGCAGCAACGGCAGACGCCGCGATTCGGTCCGCAACTGCTCGCTGAACTGGTCGGCGGTACGGCCGAGGCTCTCCCGCGTCAGGTCATTGAGCAGCACCTGATCGACCAGGTCGAGGCTCTGTGTCAACTGGTCTTCGAAAGCCCCGGTCTGGGTGGCAGTGACCCCGGTGTGGAAGGCCAGGGCATCCTGGCGCAGGCGCTCCAGTGTGAAGAAGGTCCCGCCACCGATGCTGATGACGAACACCAGCAGCGCCGCCAGGAACCACAGATGCCCACGCCTGCGTTGAGGCGGACGGGGTGGTGGCGGGCGCATCTCAGTTCAGGTCGACGATGGGTTCCAGGTGATGGCGCCTGGCAACGCCCATGAGACGGCCGTCGCGCTTGACCGTGCTCATGAACTGCTCGACGCGCTCGAACCAGCGCCTGTCACCCGGCTGCATCGCATAGGCGTAGGGGGTGAGGTGGTAGGTCCCGGGCGGCTTGACCAGACGGGCCCAGTCGGTGGTGGCCAGCATGCGCAGGCTGTAGGGGTAGTCGGTCATGAAGATGTCGGCGCGTCCCGACTCGACCTCCTGCTCGCGCGCGAAGGGGGTGGCGGTCGCCACCAGGCTGGCCTGCCTGAGCTTCTGCGCCATGACCGTCTCGTGGTAGGTCCCCTTGGCCACCGCCACCACCACACCGGGCTGGTCGATGTCGGACCAGGTCTTGATGCGCCGGTTGCTGCGCGTGGTGATGCCGTAGATGTCGCTCTTCAGGTAGGGCTGGGTGAAGCGCAGCACCTGCACCCGCTCAGGCGTGATGCCGACGGCGAACATCGCGATGTCGCAGCGGTCGTGCGTGACGTCATCGACGAGCTGGGCAAACGAGCTGTCGATGAACTGCACCTGGACCTGCGGCCCCAGGTCGGCCGCCAGTTCCTTGGCCAGGTCCACGTCGATGCCGCTCAGTACCCGGGTCTTGGGGTCGCGGTAGGTGATGCTGTAGTAGTCGGGCCAGATGCAGACACGCAGGCTGTGGCTGGCCAGCACCCGGTCCAGATGGCTGGTGCCGGGTTCGGCCTGTGCGCACAGGACGGCACACCCGAGCGCTGCGCCCAGGGTCAGCGTCGCACACAGCCGTGACATCCGATCCAGTTCCATTTTTCAGGCACGGATGATAGGGCGCGCCTGCCGGTCGAATCTTGACGTGACGCAAGAGTGCAGACGATAACCGCTGGGTCATCAGGCCAGCAGCCGGCGGGCGATCAGGTCCTTCATGATCTCGTTGGTGCCGCCATAGATCTTCTGGACCCGCGAATCCGCATAGAGGCGCGCGATCGGGTATTCGGCCATATAGCCATAGCCGCCGAACAGTTGCAGGCACTCGTCCACCACCTTGCACTGCTGCTCGGTGGTCCACCACTTGGCCATGTAGGCGGCCTCGTCGTCGAGGGTGCCGTCGAGCAGTCGTTGCACGCAGTCGTTGACGAAGCTGCGCACCACATGGGCCAGGGTGGCGCACTCGGCCAGTTTGAAGCGGGTGTTCTGGAAGGCGGCCACCGACTGGCCGAAGGCCTGGCGCTGGGTGGTGTAGTCGACCGTCAGCGCCAGCGCCCGCTCGATCGTGGCGGCGGCCGGCACGGCCAGCAGCATGCGTTCATAGGGCAGTTGACCCATCAACTGCCGGAAGCCCTGGCCCTCCTCGCCGCCGAGCAGATGGTCCACCGGCACGCGCACCCCCTCGAAGGACAGCTCGGCCGTGTCCGAGGCATGCTGGCCCAGCTTCTCGAGCCGCCGCCCGACCGTGAAGCCGGGCAGGTCTTCGGTCTCGAGCACGATGAGCGAGACCCCGCGACTGCCAGCCTCGCCGGTGCGCAAGGCCAGCACCAGCAGGTTGGCGGTGTAGCCGTTGGTGATGAAGGTCTTGGCGCCGTCGATCACATAGTGCCCGCCCTCGCGGCGGGCCCGGGTGCGCATGGACTTCAGGTCCGAGCCGCAACCCGGTTCGGTCATCGCGATGCCGGCCAGCAACTCGCCGCTGGCCAGCCGGGGCAGCCAGCGCCGCCGCTGCGCCTCGCTGCCGTAGGCCAGGATGTAGTGCGCCGCGATCGTGTGCACCGCCGTGTTGGCCGGCATCTCGGCGCGGGCCAGCTCGTCCTGCACCACCAGCTGGTAGGCCAGGCTGGCGCCTGCACCGCCCCATTCCTCGGCCAGTTCGGGCAGCAGGAAGCCCAGCGCGCCAAAGGGCTGCCAGACCCCGCGCGGGATGTAGCCCTGGCGCCGCCAGCCGTCGAGGCGGGGGGCCAGTTCGGCGCCGATGTAGCGGCGCACCTGGATGCGGAACTGGTCGATCTGCTCATCCATCCAGGGGTGGCGGTGCAGGCGGGGCAACAGGGTGTCGAGGGTGTCCATTCAGATCCCCGTCAGGCCGCCGGTGCACATCAGGGTCTGCCCGCTGATGTAGTCGGACTCGGGCGTGCACAGCAGATAGACCGCACCGGCCGCCTCTTCAGGGGTGCCTCCGCGACCCAGCGGAATGGTCTTCTCCATCATCGCCAGCAGATCGGGGTTGACGCCCAGCCGGATGTCACGCCCCTCGATGCGGGCGCTGCTGGCACCGGCCTCGCTGTCGGTCAGCCGGGTGTGGATCAGGCCGAAGGCCACGCAGTTGACGGTCACATTCAGGCGCCCCCATTCCTTGGCCAGGGTCTGGGTCAGGCCCATGACGCCGGCCTTGGCCGCCGAGTAGTTGCTCTGGCCGGCATTGCCGAACACGCCGGCCACCGAGGAGATGTTCACCACCTTGCGCACCACGCGCCGGCCGGCCTCCCGGTCTGCCTTGCTCAGGCGGCTGATCACCGGCTGGGCGGCACGCAGGATGCGGAAGGGGGCGGTGAGGTGGCAGTCGACCATGGCATACCACTGCTCGTCGCTCATCTTCTGGATCACGTTGTCCCAGGTGTAGCCGGCGTTGTTGATGAGGATGTCGATGCCCTGGAAGCCGGCCACCGCCGTACCGATGAAGCGCTCGGCGAAGTCGGGGGCGGTGACACTGCCCGCGCAGGCCAGCGCTTGGCCGCCGGCCGCCCGGACCTCGGCGACCAGTTCATCGACCGGTTCGGCGTCGAGGTCGTTGAGCACGAGGCGGGCGCCCTCGCTGGCGAGCTTGAGCGCGATGGCGCGGCCGATGCCGCGCCCGGCGCCGGTGACAAGGGCGACCTTGCCTTCGAGTCTTGGGGTCATGGGGTGTCTCCTGGATATCTTTCGAGTTTCAGTTCAAGGCGACCAGCGCCTCGCCGGCGATCTTGGTCTCGCCGTATTGGTTGCGGCTGGAGAGTTCGATGCGGGCGCAGGCTTCGCCATCGATGTCCAGCAGCTCGACCACGCGGCCGTGGCAGCTCATCGCGTGGCCCAGGTGGGTGATGCCCTGGAAGCGGGCGTCGAAGCGGCGCAGCCGGCTCTGCGGCAGCCAGCCCGTCAGCAGCCGGCCCAGCCAGGCCATGCCCAGCATGCCCTGGGCGAAGACATCGGGCAGGCCGGCCCGGCGCGCCACATCGATGTCGAGGTGGATCGGGTTGTGGTCGCCCGAGGCGCCGGCGAACAGCGCCAGCATCGTGCGGTCCACCGGCGGCAGTTGCAGCGCCGGCAGTTCGGCGCCGACCCGCAGCGGGCCGCAAGAGAGGGGATGGGTGTCCATGGTGAGCCTCCGGATCAGTGGCGGCAGACCAGCACCGAGCGCAGATCGGCCACCGGCTCGCCGTGCTGGTTGAAGGCCCGCGAGGTCTTGACCACGAACTCCAGCGCGCCGCCCTTTCGGTCGTAGATGTCGTCGATGGTCGAGTGCACGGTGAGGGTGTCGCCCGCGCAGGCGGGCCGGTGGTAGCTGAAGCCCTGCTCGCCGTGCAGCAGGCGGGCGACGGGGATCTGCAACTGCTCGAGCAGGCGGAAGACCGCGCCGGAATCCAGCTCGGCCGCGAACAGAAAGGTCGGCGGCGCCGGCAGGTCGGGGTAGCCGGCGGCGCGGGCGGCCTCGACATCGGTGTAGACCGGGTCGGTCTCGCCGATGGCGTTGGCGAAGAACTGCAGGCGGCCGCGCTCGAGAACCAGCACCGAGGCCGGCAGCGCATGGCCGATCCATTGACGGTCGATCATGATCGTCCCTCCGGCCTCAGGCTTTTTCATAGAGGGTCACCACGCAGGCGCCCCCCAGGCCCAGGTTGTGCTGCAACGCCAGCCGCGCGCCCTCGACCTGGCGCGGCCCGGCGCTGCCGCGCAGCTGCTGGACCAGCTCGGTGCACTGCGCCAGCCCGGTGGCGCCCAGCGGATGGCCCTTGCTGAGCAGACCGCCCGAGGGGTTGGTGACCACCTGGCCGCCGTAGCTGTTGTCGCCGTCGACGACGAACTTCTCGGCACCGCCGGGCGGGCACAGGCCCAGCGCTTCGTAGCTGATCAGTTCGTTGTGGGCGAAACAGTCATGCAGCTCGACCACGTCGAGGTCTTCCGGACCGATGCCGGCCGCCTCGTAGACCTGCTGTGCCGCCTCGCGCGCCATGCTGAAACCGACCACTTCGCGCATGTCGCGGGCCTCGAAGGTGAGCGCACGGTCGGTGGTCATGGCCTGGGCCCGGATGCGGACCCCGCTCGCCAGACCCTGGCGCGCGGCGAAGTCCTCGGAGCAGAGCACGGCGGCGGCGCCGCCGCAGGTGGGCGGGCAGGCCATCAGGCGGGTCATCACCCCGGGCCACATCACCGGTGCGTTCAGGACCTCGTCTTCGGTGACCACGGTGCGGAACAGCGCCAGGGGGTTGTTGGCCGCGTGACGACTGGCCTTGGCCCGGATCTTGGCGAAGGTGCTCAGCCGGGTGCCGTACTGCTGCATGTGGGCCAGCCCCGCGCCGCCGAAGTAGCGCAGCGCCAGCGGGATCTCGGCATGGCCCACCAGCTCGTCGGTGATCTGGTCGAAGCGGTCGAAGGGGCTGGGGCGGTCCTTGAACACCGCGCCCAGGGCGCCCGGGCTCATCTGCTCGAAGCCCAGGGCCAGCACGCAGTCCGCCGCGCCGCTGGCCACCGCCTGGCGCGCCAGGAACAGCGCGGTCGAGCCGGTGGAGCAGTTGTTGTTGACGTTCACCACCGGGATGCCGGTCATGCCGACCTCGTACAGCGCGCATTGGCCGGCGGTGCTGTCGCCATAGACGTAGCCCACATAGGCCTGACGCACCTGCCCGTAGTCGACGCCGGCATCGGCCAGCGCCCGCCGCGTCGCCTCGGCGGCCATCTGCGGGTAGGGCGCACTGGCGCCGGGCTTGGTGAAGGGGATCATGCCGACGCCGGCAACCAGCACTGGACGGGTCATGGAGGACTCCTTGAGATGGATCGTGGACAAAGAAACAGGGAAGAAGGGTTCAGGCCACCTGGCGGCCCCGCCCCTGCCAGAAGGGTTCGCGCAACCGGGCCTTGAGCACCTTGCCGGCACCCGACAAGGGCAGCGACTCGCGGAACTCGACGCTGCGCGGGCATTTGTAGCCGGCGATCAGGCCCTTGGCGTGGGCCTGCAGCGCCTCGGCGCTGGCCGCCTGCCCGGCCTTGAGCACCACCACCGCATGCACCGCCTCGCCCCACTGCTCGCTGGGCACGCCGATCACGGCGCAGGCCGCCACCGCGGGGTGCTTGGCCAGGGCGTTCTCGACCTCGATCGAGAACACGTTCTCGCCCCCGCTGATGATCATGTCCTTCATGCGGTCGACGATGAAGACGAAGCCGTCGGCATCCATGTAGCCGCCGTCGCCGGTGTGCATCCAGCCGTCGCGGATCGCGGCCTCGGTCTGGCGTGGCTGCTTCCAGTAGCCCTGCATGACCACCGGGCCGCGCACCACCACCTCGCCCACGGTGCCGCGCGGGACCTCGTGGTCGGACTCGTCGACCACGCGCACCTCGCAGCAGTAGCTGGCCCGGCCGGCCGAGCGCAGCTTGCCGAGCTTCTGGCCTTCCTCGCTGTGGTGGAAGCTCGACAGCACGGTGGCCACCGGCGAGAGCTCGGTCATGCCATAGGCCTGCGCGAAACGGACGCCGGGCAGCACCGCAAAAGCCCGTCGCAGCACCGCCTCGCTGATCGGAGAGGCCCCGTAGACCACCTGCTGCAGCGATCCCAGGTCACGCGTCCCGGCGCTCGCGGCCGGGTGGTCCACCAGCATCTGGATCATGGTCGGCACCAGCAGCACATGGGTGACCCGGTCGCGCTC
>Ga0213872_10002167_pt1 | contig 11765 bp, 16 predicted proteins | sample VelepicomBERX_R2_FD_160071 | JGI IMG/M metagenome (GOLD analysis project Ga0213872, IMG submission 160071) | Rhizosphere microbial communities from Vellozia epidendroides in rupestrian grasslands, the National Park of Serra do Cipo, Brazil - RX_R2 | ecosystem: Host-associated > Plants > Roots >... | reverse complement strand
AAACAGCGAAAATCGACGCACCGGCGCCACATACTCCACCTCAGCCTCTATTCTGTTTCGACGAACTTACTCATCTCGGCCCTGCTGTTATCTCAGAAATTCCAGGGGTTCTGCCACGGGCTGCTAGTATCGACATTCCGGTTTCGCCCGATCAGGTGTGGCAATTGATCGGCGGGTTCGGCTCGCTTCCTGATTGGCTGCCCTATGTCCCGAAGAGCGAGCTGAGCGAGGGCGGACGCGTGCGGCATCTAGCGAATCCGAACGGTCAGATCATTGTCGAACGGCTCGAGAAGTTTGATAATGCATCACGCACTTACAGCTACTCCATCCTCGAAGCCCCCTTTCCGGTTACCGGCTACTTGTCCACTCTGAGCGTGCAGGTGACAGGCAACGGGAAGGGTTCGCGGGTTGCGTGGTCCGGTCACTTTACGCCGAACGGCGTTAGCGATCAGGAAGCCTCTCGACTGTTCCAAGGAATCTTCGAAGACGGCCTGAAGGCGTTAGCTGCGAGGTTCGCGTCCAGGAAAAAGTAGTCCTTCCTTTCGTTTAGTTACGGCGCCGCTAAGTGCCGGTTTCCTCCGCCCGCCCGTCTAAATCGATGCGCAAAGCGAGCCGGCGGTCCGCTTCCTTCTTACTTCGGAGGCTGTGCTCTCTGTGATAGTCGCCTCCGACTCAAACAATTAGGAGAAAAAAATGGCAAAGGTTCTTTGTGTTCTTTATGCAGCAGGCACCCGCGAAATCCTTGAGTGCTGGTTCGAAGGGCGGCCAATACGCGAGGAATACATCATCGTCGACGGCGGACAGCTTGCAGGCACAGGCGCTGAGGCATACACGGTTCTCGCTCACTAGTTGCTAAAAAGCGAATTCTGAAATGTCTAAGGAAATTAAACAGGAGTCGACCGCACGCCGAGATGCACGGCTCACACCTCAAACCGATATCAGACCAGAAGCGGTCGAAGATCTCGTCGAGGCGCTCACAGCATTATTGGCGGATGTTTTTGCGCTGTACATCAAGACGAAGAACTTCCCTTGGCACATGAGTGGTTCTCACTTCCGCTACTATCACCTGTTGCTTGACGAACACGGCGATCAAGATTTCGCGATGACGGACCGCCATCGCCGAAAGAGCACGGAAGATTGGCGGAACCACGGTGCGCTCCGTCGGCCATATCGCCAGAGTCAAACGGATCGCCGATAACGACCCTGAGTACGTCACGCCGAAAGACATGCTCCGCGAGTCTTGGGAGGACAATAAAGCGCTCATCCTGAGCATGCCCGGTGCTCATAGCCTATGTAATGAGGCGGGGGATGTGGCCACGGCCAGCCTACCTGTAACCGAGGCGGGGGCGATCGTCTTTCCTCGCGTGCCAGCCTTCTATGCGATGCCGGCAACATTCGACGACGTGGTCGATCACACCGTTGGTCGAGTCCTGGACTTGTTCAATTTTGATTCACAGCTCGTTCGGCGGGACCAAACGGGACGCGGGCGTCCTCTTCGGTGCCCGATCCCATAGTTGTCGCAGAGATTTCTGCAGATGGAGGATTGCCTGATGACTTATGTTCCAAATGAGAAACGGTATGAAAATGTCGAATTCCGGCGGTCAGGGAATAGCGGATTAGTGTTGCCGCCTATTTCGTTGGGCACCTGGCAGAACTTCGGTGGCGTAAATGTCTTTGAGACGTGTCGTGCAATTGTCCGAAGGGCATTCGATCGTGGCGTAACACATTTTGATTTGGCCAACATGTATGGTCCACCCTATGGAAGTACGGAGGATAACTTTGGCCAGATTCTTCGAAAGGATTTTCACGGATTTCGCGATGAGCTGGTGATCTCGACAAAAGCCGGTTACGAAATGTGGCCGGGACCTTACGGAACTGGGGCATCAAGGAAGTATCTGCTTACTTCACTCGATCAAAGTTTGAAACGGCTGGGCCTGGAATATGTCGATATCTTCTATGCCCACAGGCCGTGGCCAGATGTACCGATGGAAGAAACAATGGCAGCCCTGGCACACACCGTAAAACAGGGCAAAGCGTTGTACGTAGGCATCTCATCGTTTAGTCCCGAGCGCACCAAAAAGGCCTACGACCTGTTAAAAAGCGAGGTGTGCCGCTAACAATTCACCAACCCTCATATTCAATGTTGAACAGGCATATCGAAGCTGGACTATTGGATACGCTCGGCGAGCTTGGCGTTGGGTGCATTGGATTCTCAGCGTTGGCGCAAGGCCTGCTCACAGATAAATACATTGGTGCGAAAACGTCGAGTGGCAGGGGAAGTGGTGATCCAAGTTTTAGCAAAGACTTTCTCTCGGATGAGAATCTAAAGAACGTGCGCGAGCTCGCCTCAATTGCGGGGAAACGTGGGCAGTCGCTGGCACAGATGGCGATCGCATGGGTGCTGCGTGATGCGCGCGTCACCTCCGCGCTGATCGGTGCGCGGACCGTCGAGCAACTGGACGATTCGCTCAATGCCCTGAAGAACCTAAGCTTCAGCCCGGAGGAATTGAAACAGATTGATCAGTTCGCGAAAGAGAGTGGAATCGACCTTTGGCGCGATATTTCACTTCTCTAGATGAAATATGATTTTGATGCCAAAAGAGGATAAACGTGAGCTCATCTAACGAGAAATTGGCGATTATCACCCTAGATCATGCACTCGGCCCAAAGGGGATTCTTCCGGCGGGCACTGTGGCGCCGGATTTCACCTTGCATGTCACGCCCGACCAAACGCTCGCACTGCGTGAGTTGCGTGGCAGACCAGCTATTCTTGCATTCTACCCAGCGGATTGGAGTCCTGTTTGCGGTGACCAGATAGCGCTGTACAACGAAATACTTCCTGAGTTCACAAGGTACGGTGCCACGCTAGTCGGGATCTCCGTTGACGGCGTGTGGTGCCATGCCGCTTTTGAGGCAAGTCGCCATCTGCATTTTCCACTAGCGTCCGATTTCGAACCCAAGGGCGCGGTGGCCAGACTTTACGGAGCCTACCGCGATGAAGACGGAACGTCCGAGCGAGCGCTCTTCGTCATCGACAAGAATGGCACTATCGCGTGGAGCTATCTCTCACCAGTAGCCGTAAATCCTGGCGCTGACGGAATCCTGAATGCACTTGACGAATTGACGACGAAGGAAACGACATGAGCAAGCCCTCGGTACCGGTGAATGCAGAAGATCACATGCAGGGGGACTTGGACCACCCTGGACGCTTGTGGAGTATGGCGACTACGAATGCCCCCAGTGTGGAGTTGCCTATCCGGTCGTGAAACGCCTACAAGAATATCTGGGCAATAGGCTTCTGTTTGTCTTTCGGAACTCTCCTCTTTCTGAAATGCACCCGAATGCGGAGCACGCGGCTGAAGCTGCCGAGTTTGCCGCGGCCAATAGCCGTTTCTGGAAAATGCATGATTTGCTTTTCGAAAATCAGGAAAACTCTCGAAGATGAATTCCTCCTCCAGTCTGCGGATGAGTTGGATCTTCCCTCGTACAAGCTCCGTGAGTCGCTAACTCACAGGGGACTTATCATTCGCGCGTCGATGCGGATTTTCGTGGAGGCGCGCCCTCCGGCGTCAGTGATACGCCGACGTTCTTTATAAACGGGAAGCGACATGACGGCTCTTATAGCGCACACTGGTCGAGAACCGGCATCGTGCAACTCTCGGCGCGTAAGCGCATCACGCCGTTTTCGCCTGGCGCGCCGAACATCATCCGATACATCTGCAACATATACCGAATTTGGTGATATGTCGTGTTGGTGAAGAGCCATTGGCGGCCGCTAACTCTGTTGCCTGCCTGCCGCAGGCCAATCGGGACAAGTGTTATAATTCGAGGCTTCGGCAAGGGCTTACACGTGTCGGCGTGAGACGAAACATGACGCGCTGGAACCTACAATTGCAAAGGGCCAGCTCACTGATCCTGCGCTACGGCTTTTCAGTGTTTTGCGTTGCCATTGCACTTGCATTGGCGCTGGCGTTCCAACACTACGGCTTCCGCGAGTTGGAAGTACCGCTTTTTGGCCTGGCCATCGTTATCACCACCTGGTATGCAGGAATTGCGCCTTCCGTGCTGGCCATCCTGCTATCCACGGCGTGCTTTGATTACTTTTTTACGGCACCCCTTTATTCGCTCTCTGTTTCCAGCAGAGACCTACCATACTTTTTTGTTTTCGTAGCCTGGGCGCTAATTGTTACCTCGTTCGTCGCTGTTCGACGTCGAATCGAGGGCGATCTTCGTCAGGCCCGCGACCATCTTCAGGTTGAGTTGGAACAGCGAAAGCACCGAGAAGAACAGATTCGCAAACTCAATCAGGAGCTCGCCAAGCGGAATGCGCAACTCAAAGCGAGCAACAAGGAATTAGAATCTTTTGCCTATTCCGTCTCCCACGACCTCCGCGCGCCACTTCGCCACATGGTTGGGTACTCGGAGTTGCTCCAGAAGCAGGCATCTTCTTTGCTGGATGACAAAAGCCATCGGTACATAAAGACGATCCTCGAGTCGGCCAAAAGAATGGGTAACCTGATTGACGATCTGCTGGCGTTTTCGAGGATCGGACGGACTGAGGCCCAAAAGACGCTGGTCAACTTGGAGCAACTAGCCCACGAGGTCGTCACGGAAATCACGCAAGAGACGAGCGGGCGAGATATTGCCTGGAAGATCGATGCCCTTCCGGTCTGCTACGGAGATCGTTCCATGCTGAGGCTGGTTCTTGTCAATCTCATTTCCAACGCGGTCAAATTCACACGCATGCGAACGCATGCCGAAATCGCAATTGGCTTGGTGGACGGGAACAAGGATGAACTAGAGGTGTTCGTGAGAGACAACGGCGCAGGCTTTGATATGGAGTACGTAAATAAACTCTTCGGCGTCTTTCAACGGCTGCATCTGACTGAAGAGTTTGAAGGCACTGGCATCGGCCTGGCTACCGTTCAGCGCATTATCCACCGCCATGGAGGGACGGTCCGGGCCGAGGGAGTGGTAGATCAAGGCGCAACCTTCTATTTCTCACTTCCTAAAACACAAGATTCAGAGGAGAGCGCTGCGAAGGCTGTATGAACAAACTTGGGCGCATTTTACTGGTTGAAGACGATCTGCACGACGTGGAACTTACTCTGACGGCGCTCGAGGAATATAAGCTCGCAAACGAGGTAGTAGTTACCCGCGACGGCAAACAGGCTCTCGACTATCTCTATTGCCAGGGGCAATTCCACACTCGCGCCAACGATAACCCCGCAGTTATGCTGCTGGACTTAAAGCTACCCAAGGTCGATGGATTGGAAGTTTTAAAACGAATCAGATCCGACGAGCAGCTTAAGATGATTCCTGTAGTGGTGCTGACGTCATCCCGCGAGGAACAAGACATGATGAGAAGCTACAAACTCGGGGTAAATGCCTACGTTGTAAAGCCGGTTGATTTTCACGAGTTCGTCAATGCCATCAAGGAACTGGGCGTGTTCTGGGCGGTCATCAATGAGCCGCCGCCGGGAAGCATGAAGAAGTAGACTGTGAACTCTCCACTCCGGATTCTCTTACTAGAGGACAACTCCCGTGACGCGGAGCTTATTCAAGATCTCCTTGAAGCTGATCATTTGGTCTGTGAACTGATCCGAGTCCAAACACGCGCTGCGTTCCTGGGAGCGCTAGAAAGCCATCGACTTGATCTGATTCTGGCGGATTATCAACTTCCTTCATTTGACGGACTTTCCGCATTGAGGCTTGCGCTGAGTGCCCGTCCTGATCTGCCTTTCATCTTTGTTTCCGGCATGCTCGGCGAGGAAGCAGCGATCGAAGCGCTCAAAATTGGGGCTACGGATTATGTTCTGAAGACGCGACTATCGAGGCTGTTGCCGGCGGTGCATCGTGCGCTCCGTGAAGCCCGAGAAAGAGCCGAACGCAAGAAGGCTGAAGAGGCACTGCGCCGGAGCGAAGTTTATCTAGCGGAGGCACAGAGATTAAGCCATACCGGCAGTTTCGGCTGGAACACCTTGAGTGGTGAAATCTTCTGGTCCGATGAAACTTATCGAATATTTGAGTATGAACCTACGACCAAACCCACCGTGGAACTGGTGATCGACCGAACTCATCCGGATGACATGATGCACGTGCGGCAAATCATCAATCGCGCCTCAATCGAGAGGACTGATTTTACTGCCGAGCACCGTCTAATAATGCCCGGTGGTGCTATCAAATATGTACGAGTGGTAGCTCACCGCGCAAGCGACGAAGATCCCGAGAGCCTATTGTTCATAGGGGCGATAACGGATATCACTGAACGCAAGCGCCACGAAGAAACTCTGCGGGAGCAGGCTAGCCTCCTTGGTTTAACTCATGATGCCATTTTCGTGCGCGACATGAATGGGGCAATCACGTACTGGAATCATGGCGCCGAGGAGTTGTATGGCTGGCCAGCAGAGAGAGCAGTCGGCAATGTCGCCCATGAATTGCTTAGGACAGTCTTCGCTATGCCCTTTGATCAAATCGAGGAAGAGTTGATGCGCACAGGCCGCTGGCAAGGAGAGCTTCAGCATACAAAAAACGACGGAACGACAGTGGACGTGGCGAGCCGGTGGTCGTTGCAGCGCAATGAGAGGGATGCTCCGATTGCAATCCTGGTGACGAACAACGACATCACCGAGCGCAAGCGGGCTGAGCAGGCTCTCCAGCGCAGCGAAGCTTACCTGGCCGAAGCGCAGCGGCTGAGCCATACCGGCAGTTGGGCCTTCAGAGAGAGCTCGAAAACGGCTGCTTACTGGTCCGAAGAAAATTTTCGAATTTGGGGCTTCGATCCGCAACAGGGTCCTCCGGACCGCGATACGATCTTGCAACGGGTCCACCCAGAGGATCGCGACCTAGTGGTCGAAGACGTCCGGAGCGCGATGCGCGAGGGAAGAGATTACGCCGTCGAGTTAGAATCGTGCTACCCGACGGAACAGTGAAACATCTCCGTGGGTTAGGCCATCTCGTCTTCAGTGCGAGCGGAGTGCCTGTTGAACTCGTCGGTACCGATGTCGACGTGACGGAACGCAAGCGCGCCGAACAAGCGCGCGACCGATTGCGTCAGCTCGAGGCAGATCTCGCGCACATTAACCGCGTGAACATGATGGGAGAAGTGGCGGCTTCGCTGGCTCACGAAATCAAGCAGCCGATCGCTGCCGCCGTTATGAATGCCAATACTTGCGTGCGGTGGCTACGGCGTGATGCGCCTGATGTTGCCGAGGCGTGTGAGGCTGCCTCGGGAATGGTCAACGCCGCAATGCGCGCTGCCGACATCGTCGACCGAGTTCGTTCCCTCTACGAGCGAGGGACGCCACAACGGGAGCTGGTTGACGTCAACGAACTTATTCGCGAGATGATCGTTGTGCTCTACGATAGGGCGAATCAGCACTCGGTTTGCATCCGTACCGAGCTCGAGCCGAGCCTTACCGCGGTTACTGCGGATCGGGTGCAACTGCAACAGGTACTGATGAACCTAGTGCTAAATGGCATCGAGGCGATGAAAGATATGAGCGGTGAACTGACCGTCACGTCGAAGAAGGGCGGGGACGGCTGGGTAGTGATTTCCGTCAGTGACTCAGGCATTGGACTTCCCGTCGAAGAAACCGACCGCGTGTTCGAAGCGTTCTTCACGACCAAACCGCAGGGCAGCGGCATGGGACTATCCATCAGTCGGAGGATTATCGAGTCGCATGGCGGCCGTTTGTGGGCGAGCGCCAACACAACACGCGGCGCGACGTTTCAGTTTACGCTGCCTACCGAGCTGAAGGCGCCTTCATCTTCGACCGGCTAAACGCGCTGGCAATCCGCGTTTGGGACAGAGTTGCACGCGGATTTCACCGAAACTTGAAGCGCAGAAGCTCACCTGCATTTGTGGGTGGATCGTCGCTGGCTGGACCGGCTGGCGATATTGGATGAGGGCCAACCGTGAACAGATATGCAGAGCGGTCCGGCGAATTCGGGCATCTCTCGGCGGTGATACCGCACGACGAATCCGAGGCCAACGACGAGGTTCTGCTGGTCCTTGCCGATGACAGCGAGATAGCGCTGTACAGGGATTAGGTGAGCGCGGTGCCGCTGCACGGCGGATGCGTTCTTGATAACCCGCTCCATCCGCTGAAAGCTAACTGCTTAGATTGCCGGCGTAAAGCACTTGTGCTGGCTGATCGAGGGCGCTCTTCCGTCTAAGAGCGGGGAGGAGCGTTTGCGCTTCGCCTATCTCTCCCGTCTTCAAGAGATTCAGGATGGGATCGGGGTCAAAACCTGGTGACACGAAGCGGGTGAGCGAAAGAGCCGACCATCTGTTAGCGCCGGTTTAAGAAGTCAGCAGTTCCGCCGGTTGAAAGACCCGCAGAGCCCGCCGGGTTCGAGGCCGGGAGACACGGGTGCGAAGGCCGCCATGAAACGAGAGCGAGTTCGACGTGGCCAGAGTTCCGGATTGCAGATGCGCACTGGTGATTTAGAACATGAAGCTACCCATCCGCGCCGTCATCGGGAGCAGGAGCAATGGAAGACCACCGGTGTTTGCTGTCCAGCTGGATCGACTCGACAACCAGGTAAAGAGTATTCACGCTGTTGACCTTGCCTGCCACGCAATAGGCACGGCCTGGAATGGGGCGAAGGCGCTTGGTGAAGTCAAACAGGCGATACAGACGCCGGGTGTCGCGATCGAGCATGAGCAACAACGCACAAGAGCGGTATTCCGTCCGCGAGATCAGGAACAAGTGATTGGCGCTGAAGTTAAACATGGAGCATGAACAAGAAGAAAGAGGCGGAAGAGTTCTCCCGCCTCCATCCGAGCGCCGTTGTGGAGTTACCCGGCGAACTCCTCCGCTCGGGATATCGACACAGCGCGGCGCTTGCTCTGAAGTAATCGCTACTCTTTGGGTGGTTGGTCCTTATTGCTTTTCCGAAAGCTTTCGCCGCCGAGCAGAAAGATTTCGGAGTTTTCGACCAGACGGTCGGCGATGGCGGTCGCGATGGTGGTGTTGTACAGGATGTTGCCCCACTCGGAAAACGGAGTGTTCGTTGTAATAATGGTCGAACGTTTGTGGCTGTGACGAGTGGAGATGACTTGAAAAAATAGGTTGGAGGATTGCTGATCGAGGGACAGGTATCCTAATTCATCGACCACCAGAAGAGCAGGATCGGTATAGATGCGCAGCTTACGAACCAGCGATTGATCGACCTGGGAGGCCAGCAAGTGGTTGAGCATGTCCATGGCGGTGGTGAAGAACACACGCACATTCGCCTGGCAAGCACGCCAGCCGATGATTTTTGCCAATAGAGTTTTCCCGACGCCAGGATTCCCAATCACCACCAGGTTGGTGCCTTTGTGCAGGAACTCGAGATCGAGTAGCCGCAGGAGGCGGGGCTTCATTTTCATGCGGCTGGTGTGATGCGAGAACAGGAACGAGTCAATCGTATATTGGGCCTGCAGCTTGGAGAATCGGAAGCGGCGCTCGATGGCACGCGTGTTACGAGTTTCCAGTTCGCGATCCGCCAGCCACTCCAGGGTTTGGGTAAAGCTGAAGTTCTTCACACCGGCATCAGAAAGGATCTGGTCCAGTTGTTGACTCATCGTCGTGAGATTGAGTTGGTCCAGCTTCTGGTGTAGGGTCATCGGGGGATTCCTTTCGGGAGTGGAGGATGAAAGCGTCGTATTCCAGCAATGACAGCGGGTCGGTGATCAACTCATTCAAAAGAGGATCACGTAACCGCACGGGCGGTTGAATCGGACGGGGGCACAGTTGCTGCCGCAGAATGTTGGCCACATAATCGGCTCCGAAGGCGCCACCCTCCTGGGCGCGGGCCATTGCGGAAGCCACTGCATCCGGGCCATATTGTGGAATCAGATTCAACAGCTCGGTGATTTGGCGGGCGAGGGAGCGATCCGTTTCCGCCAGACCACGCAGGTAAGATTCGACCGCCTGGCGCTGCAGGAAGGGTTCGAGGAACAGAATCAGCCGTCGCTGGGCCTGAGAGCAGGCCGCCGCCGGCCGCAGGGCGAGCAGTTCCTTCTCGAAGCGATCGGCACCGAGAGTTTGGCCGCGTTTCCAACAACGGGGATAGGAAACGACCTCTTTCTGATCGTGATAAATGGTGACCAAAAGAAGAGTCGGCCTTCACGTTCAAGCGCCGGCCCACCAGTTGCGGCGGCACACAATAGCGGTTGCCGTCGAAGTGCAGCCGAATATCTTTGTGAACGAAGGCCTCTGCGCTGTCCCGGTAATCGGGAGTCAAGACTGGTATCGCGCGTAAAGCAGTGGGTTGAAAGCGATCAATGGGGCGCTGACGAGTCTCGCGATGGAGACGTTGATTGGCGATTTCTTCCAGCCATTGTCGTGCCTGCCGGTTGACATCGTGCAGATCCGTAAAGGACCGCAACGGCCAGAAGTTCTGTCGAACATAGCCGATACCAACGCGCTCTACTTTCCCTTTTTCCCAACCTGCTGCCCGATTGCAGGCACGCGGAAAAAAGCCATATTCCTTAGCAAAAGCGAGAAAGCGGGGATGGAAACGGACCAGCCGGCCATCGTGTTCGGCGACAGCTGTTGCGAGATTGTCATACCAGATCTCGCGGCTGCAACCGCCCAGGGCATGGAAAGCATGAATATGACAACGAGCGAAGGCTTCGAAACTCTGGCTATGTGTGAATTCCAGATACAGCATGCGGCTGTGGCACTCCACCAGGGCAAAGGCGTAGAGCTTGCGCTTGTCGCCGGAATAATCCAACGCACCAAAGTGCCCCCAGTCCACTTCGAACCGCTCGCCGGCATTCGGTTCCATGCGCACGAACGCTCGGGGCGCCGTGGGAACAGGGCGATGCTGACGGACATACTCTTGCAGAATGGTGTGCCCGCCGGTATAACCGAGCGCCCTCAGGCGCTGCAAAATCACGGCCGCTGTGACGGCTGAATCTTGCTGGAAAAATTCGTCGATGAGGGGCTTGAACGAGTCGAGCTTACTGGCTCGTGGCTGACGGCTGGGCTTCTGCTCCGGAGCTGCCAGATACTTCCGGACAGAACGCAGGCAGATGTGCAGATGACGTTCGATACGCCGGAGCGACCAACCCTCTGCGTGGAGCTGGTGGATCGTATTGATCTGATCCAGGGTGAGCATCGGCAGATCCTTTTTATAGCCGGATTGCCGCTGCCAAGCCAGAACGATGTTCTTTTCAAGATCCGATCTCCTGCGGCGTGCCCGGTCGAAGTGCTTGAAAAACAAAGAACTGGCAGGAAGCTAGGTTGTTCTTTTCAAGATCTCTGGCTACCGGGCCCACGAGCCAGACCTCGGCAGCAGAACGCTTTAGGTCTAAAGCTGAGTGGTTCTTTACAAGCAGGCGCACGCGCCGTTTGCGGTCGCGCCGCTGCTGCAGATGCCGATTGCGCTCGGCCGCCTCTGCATGGTTTTGCCAATAGCTCTTCTGGTAATCGGGATGAGCGGCCCGCCATTTTTTCTGGCTATCACGGACCACCTGCGCATACTCGGTGTCGGTCTCAATCTTGTGGCGGTGATACTCGGTGCGGCGTCGGAGTTGGCAACTAGCCTGGCTGCAGATTGCTTGTTGCGGCCGGTAGGGTGAGGGCTGGAAACTCTGCTGGCAATAGCGGCAGCAACGTGCGGCGAGCAAACGGAACTCCTTCGCCCGCCATTTTCACGGACCACCTATTTAGAGCCTTTTATAGAGTCCTTACTGCCTCCCCCGGATGGCCACTTCTCCCGCTGACAATCTCAGCGGGGAAAATGCTGCTCTTTTACACCGGGGCCGACAC
>Ga0213872_10002166_pt1 | contig 11766 bp, 12 predicted proteins | sample VelepicomBERX_R2_FD_160071 | JGI IMG/M metagenome (GOLD analysis project Ga0213872, IMG submission 160071) | Rhizosphere microbial communities from Vellozia epidendroides in rupestrian grasslands, the National Park of Serra do Cipo, Brazil - RX_R2 | ecosystem: Host-associated > Plants > Roots >... | reverse complement strand
GATGATGTTCCCTCGAAGCAGATCGATAAGCATGCTTCTTTGCGGCGCACCGACGATCAGATAAGAGGCTCCAACAGTCGCGGCAATATCAACAATCGTATCCGCTGCAGAGTCGCTCACCGCATAGCAAGGTAGCATGGTATGCTCTTGCGCCTTAGCTTTCGCGTACGAAAAAATTGTAGTGGCCTCCTCATCATCGGTCCATCTTCGCTTCCGGTCTTCAGGCGTGAGAATTGGTTGCTCGCGCACAAAAAGCAAGTAGAGCGGCCGATCGGTTTCCTTGGCCTCTTCAAGGGCGAAATCCAGTGTTCGGCCGATACCTCTTACGGCGCAAAGCATTGGAGGACCGGACGTCTCCTTGGTGGGAACATTAAACGACAGAGCGACTTCTGCTTTCCTCTCGCTGTTTGCTGGCCCAACGCTCAGGGCCTTCTTCTGGGCTCGTTCAGTAACGAGTCCGCGCAGGATCAACCCAAAGACAAGAATCGTGGCCGCAAAAAGCCGGGCGTTCGGTTTGTCAATGAAGAGAGAGACCTCGATTGCCGCCATCACGAGGAACGTACAGAACATCAAAATCTGCTCCCACCGCTTCAGATTCAGCTTTTTGTCAGTCGATGTAGCGCCCAGGTTGGTCGCGATCGCTCCGACGACACCAACAGCATAGAGATCGGCCAGACCGGCCACGTCCTTGACCGTGACCACGAGGACTGCCGGTATAACCGTCGCTACGATTAATCCTAAATTTGGAACGCCGAAGCGATTCAGTTTCTCGAACGGCTCAGGTAATTCCCGGTCTCTCGACATCAAAAAAGAGATCGCGATTAGATCGACGATTGCCGTGTTGACAGCAGAAAGCAACAGAAAGCCGAACACGCCTGAGACAATCCAGCCAGCGACCGTGCCTGCCAACGGACCGAAAGGGCCTCCGACGAAGATCTCGGCCATGTAACGGAGCATATAATCTCTCACTCCTGGGTTGCCGGGAGCGTTAACGTCGCCGTTGTGGATCTGCAGGCCGTTTAAAGCGAGCATCCCGAGTCCGAGCAGTGCCGTAAAGACGCAGACTTCGGCCATTACCCATATGATGGCCGGCGTTGACGTCTTCGACACGGTCGGGTGCTCCTCAGTGCTGCCGGGGTCGAGTTTCATCACGCTAGTGGCGTTGGCGACCGCCTCCACACCGGATAGCGCCAGGACGATTCCCACAAAGCCACTCCAGTTTGCCAAAAAGCCTCCAGACAACGGCCTAAGATTCTGTATTGCATGTCCCAGATGGGGAATAGTCAAAAGTCCCAGGGTCACGACGACAATTGCCGTTGGGACTGAAACAAGAAACGCGAGCCCGCCTGTATGCCTCGGGCCGAAATAATTCAAAGCGCCGATGCCAACGATCGCCGCACCCGCAAATAATTCGGGGTGGTCGACGCCCAGATATTGGAAAGCGGACAACGCGCTGATCGACGCCGTAACGATGTAGTCCGCGATCAAAAGGAAGGCGCCGACAATGGAGAGTATCTCGGATCGATGCCGAACACTGGCGTAAACTCCGCCGCCATCCGGGTAATGGCGGCAAATCGTCATGTAGTTCACTCCAACCAACGCCGTCAGCAAACACATCGCAGCTATCAGCCAGAAAGAGCTATAACCAGCAACCGCAAAGGCTAGTCCGATGACGTAAGCTTTGCTTGTGCCCCAATCGCCATACAGAATCGCCGCAGCACGGGGCGAATCTACGTTCCTCGGCCTTTTCGTTTTCCCTACAAGCATGTAAATAAGCGTTCGAGCCCAGGAGGGTAAGGCACCACGGCGATAGTTACTCGGCTAGTGGGAGAAGTCAATCCCAGCGCTCCAAAGCCTGTACCAACAGAGGGCAACCAAGAAAGGAATTGAAAAATGGAGATCAAAAGAAGCGGCTCGCAAGCGACCTCCCGGAGCATTTAAATCTCGCTTGGGAAACCGTCGCAGATCGCTGATTGAGCAGAGGGCTCGGGCATATAGAACGCTATCTTGCCATCGACCCCGCAGAGCCAGACTTCATGCGCTCCGGCCTCGAAGTAGAGCGCGCCCTTCTCGGCCATTTCTTCGGCCGTGTTAGAAGGGGAGAGTACCTCGACGCAAATCTCTGGTGCCCGTTCCAGGGCGGCAGGGTGTTGTCCCTCGAGCTCCGCGGCATATCTGGCGGAAATCCACGCGGCGTCGGTTACTTTGACGCCATCAGATGTTACGACCGGCGTCTCGGCAAGCGCTTTGCCCGCAGGCAAATGGCCGTGCAACAGCTCAATGATCCTGGCGACATGGCGCACGTGATCGAAAAACGGCGGCGGACTCATAAGGATGCGGCCCAGGCGATCGGTCTCGATCTTATAGGGCAACTTGGCCAGTTCGGGATCAGCTCCGAGCTCTTTCCAGCGAGCCAGATGCTGCTCGTTCCTGGGCTGCAGTTCTATTGTGGTCTGCTTGGATTTCACTGCTCAATTGTATCATACTCGCCCTACCCGCCAACGGCGCGAGCCACGCTGCGGCGGGGCATCGACTTTACGGACGCCGATCTCATCAAATATGATTCCAGTATGCAGCCCTTCGATTTCGAGCGATTTAGGATCGCTCGATTTTCGGCACTATTGAGGACATAGAACACGAGTTTTCGGATGATGTTCATGCGCTAAGGACCTTTTACCGGCTAGAGCCCGGCGCGGCACGCAAAATGCGCGATATCATAGAGCGAAAATTTAAATCGCCTTGACGCCCGCTTTCACATGGCACCGCAAAGACCTTCCAATCTCCATCCACTTGCCGAGGAGCTTCTGGACCGCCTGAAAGATCATTCGGAAGCCTCCGAGATCGTGATCGGTGGTGGAGTCGCTCTCAGTCATTACTCGGAGCATCGCGACACGTTCGATCTGGACGCCTGGTGGAAATCCCACCCCAAACCGGAGACTATCGAATTTGTACGCGCGGCCATGAAACAGATCGCCCACTTACATCGATCGGCCTTCGAAGAGAATCAGCGCTGCGATGTTATCAGCTTTAATATCAAGGAGGCCAGCGGGCAAAAAGGGTTCTTCTGCAGTTACCGTGTGAAATTTATGCGTTTTACGAAGCAGCGCTCGCCGCGTCGACGCCCATTTGCCAGGGCTGCACTTACCCGAACGGAGATTCCTATCTGCGTCTTTATCAAATCGCATCGCGCCTTGGAGTCCCCAGCACAATCCTGAGTATGTGGCTTGCCCGAACGGCTAGGCCAAGGCAGATAGTGCGCCTCAGCTAAAGCTTCGCTCGCGAGAGAATCCGAGACCGGTATAAACTGAACGGGCCAGCCTTCAATCTCCACTCCAGCCCCACCGGCTTACCCACAACCGGTTGCCATTCCTTGTTACGAGCACATCATCCACCACACGTCGCTTGTGACAATGGCCGAGACTGGAGTCTGGCTTTGCGCGTCCACGCCATAGACAAATGCGCACCGGATCATAAAACCTGCAGGCAGCATGGGAAAGGATTCCTCGCAGGAACGATCAATGAAAGCACTACGTTCGACCGTTCCGACTTGCGCAATATCGTCCCTCGCTTTACACCAGAGGCTCGAAAAGCAATTCAGGCGTGGCTGCGACACTTATGCCTAAAATATTGAAAATCAGCGGACAAGAAATTGATCAGGCTCTCCGAAACGTTAGCCGGCAGTATTTAGTTGGAAATTTACAGAAGCCTCAGGCGTTGCAGCACGTTCCGAACTCATTGATTGAGATTGGTATCGCGCGTTACGAGAGCGAGAGGAAACTGGGAGCGCCTCATAGGCATCAGCAGGCGTTTGAATTTCAGTACGTGACGGCCGGATTGACTGCGCATCTGGACCTGACCACCGGCGACGAGCATGTATTCAGGAAGGGTGACTTTTATGTGATCGAGCCGGGCGTTGTCTATGCTCAAAAATCAGTGCCAGGCACAGAGATCCTGTTCATCAAAGTGCCACCGGGAAACGATAAGGTGCCGGTCGAAACTACTCCTGAAGTTGAGGCGTGGTTTCGAGAACCAATCAAACAATAGGGCCGCTGGAATTGGCGCGCCGCGATTACTTTACGACCCAGAAGCTCCGAAACCGAACTCGCCCCAGCGACTGTGGCAAGCCCTGTTCGGTTCGGGCGGCAACATTCTGCTGTTGCGCAGGAAGGACAACGACAAATGGACAATGCCGGGCGGTACATTGGATTTCGGAGAACCGTCGAACAAGTCGAGAGCTTCGAGCGCCGTCGCAGGTGGCTCGCGCTGGCCCGAATCGCCATGGGCCCACCCTTAGCCGTCATTATTCATTAGCAAAAGAGGTCACTGTTTAAACAAAGACCTATGCTACATCGATGGCTATGGCTACAGCGTCGCTTCTTACGTTTCGGACAAAGTTTAGGACATTTCTGCCATCGGCAACGGACTGGTGATGCGAACGCTGGCGCGCTCGCAGATAGTCGGCGGGCGTGATTCCAAAAATGCGTCGGAAGTGACGACTAAGGTGCGTTTGGTCACAAAACCCGCATAGACCCGCAACCTGTTTGAGACAGACCCGTTGGCCTGAATGGGTCATCAGGTTCCTTGCACGATTCAGGCGAACCAGCAGCAAATAATCGTGCGGCGTGTGACCGGTAGCGTGCAAAAAGCAGCGGTTAAAGTGACGCGCACTCATGCCAGCTTCAACCGCCATTTCCTGAACGCACAGCCTCTTTGCAAAACATTCTTCCATCCGCAGGATAGACCGCAAAATGCTCGGATTGATCTTCCGTACTTGTCGATCCTTTTGGGCCTTATCGTGCACCTGGGTCAACACCGCGAGCGCGAACTCGCGAACTAAAGCCTGAAGATAGAGGGAGCCCGACTGACAATCATCTTCGGCCTCTTCCATGAGGAGCCGGCATAGGGCGTCAAGCCGCCGGTCAAGCCAGAAGGGGATCGTTCCGAGCCGCTCGAACACGTCATAAGAAAAATCAGCTATGCTCTGGGCAATATATTTGAAAAGCCGCGGGCAGAATCCAAACTTGGCTAAACAGCCGGCCGCATTTGTCCATTCAACTCGAATCAGCGCGTTCGGCGCCACCAGCAGGCCATGGGGATCGCTCGCCTGGTTGGAGACCGGTTTTGGCTGTAACGGCGTCGTCGGATTGTTTCTATTCTGGTCTTGAGGACGGTAAATAAAAAAGTAGCCATCCTCCTGGTGTACCGCACGGCCACGCAATGGCAGGTTGTAGATTGAAATACTGAGCCCATCGACGGCGAATCGTCTACTCTCGTAAGTCAGCAAGTCCTCAAAAGACTTCTCCGGAAGTCCTGGCTGGAGGACCAAAGCGCTGCCGCTTGTCATCGGAGTTACGGTTAGCATTGATTTTTTGGTCAAAGGTTGAGCGTTTCTTTCTCTTTTGAAGTCCGTGTTCTACAGCGCTTCTCAGCGAGGCACCAATTCCCTAACTGCTTAGGAGCGATCTTCAAAGATTGACATTCATTGAGACCTGGCATCTGTACTTGGATTTCGTTTCTTTTGCGACCGCTCTCCACTGCACGTAGAGGAGAACCGCCGCGAACTTAGTACATGCGATGGGACAAGAGAATGGACAAACTGATAAGATTTATATAAAAAATGACACGAGCTATTCTGGTTAAAGAACATTGAAGAGCTATAACGTCTATCTCGGGCTTCCCGGCGGAGAAAGAGATCCCTGGGAATGCACAGCCACCTCGATGGGTTACGAAAGGGTGCCACCCAGAAGTCCCTACCCTCCTCGGCGTCACCCTATTGATCACCACTTTAATTGGGAGAACGGCCGGGTCTTATCGGGTTATCAACTCGTTTATGTGATCGATGGCCGAGGCGTCTTTGAATCGGATGTGTCAACGAAGCGTTATCATATCGAAGCAGGCACGGTCATGATTCTCTTTCCCGGCGTCTGGCACCGGTATGCACCCGAATACGAAATCGGATGGGTCGAACAATGGATCGAATGTGTTGGAGCGGTTTTCGATAGGGCGAGAACCGCAGGCTTGCTGCGCCCCGAACGGCCCATTTTGCACGTAGGCTTTCCGCATGAATTACTTCAGGCCTTTGACCGCTGTCATGCATTGGCTCAGCAACGTTCGACCGGGGTGCAGTCCTTGCTTTCCACTATGGGGCTGCATCTGCTGGCCATCCTTTTGCGGGCCGGACGCGGGCACCCTGGCGCGCCGCGACTCATCGAACACAAGATTCAAGAGGCTCAAAGAATACTGGCGCGTCGTTATCATGAAGAGCTCAACATGGAGCAACTGGCGCGCGAGTTAAATGTCAGCTATTCTTCTTTCAGACAGGCCTTCAAGGCGCAAACTGGCATAAGCCCCAAGCAGTATCAGATTCAGCTTCGCTTACACAAAGCGCAAGATTTTCTGGCAAACACTCCGAAGTCTATCTCAGAAATCGCAGAGATTCTGGGATTTGATTCTGGCTTCCACTTTTCGAAACAATTTAAAGACGGCATTGGCTTGGCGCCTCTGACCTGGCGCAAGCAGCTAAGTGGACTTCGCGCTGGAAATCGACTGAAGAAGCGAAAACTGAAATTGTCCGACTCCCTGGACTAGAATCCTTGAAAGGCAAAAGATGTTGCAGACAGGTCAAGTTTTATTCGCTGCGTCTCTCCGTTGACTTCGCGTTGGTCTTGCCTTTCAAGGATTCTAACGAGGCGGCTGAACCCCGCTGTTCTACACCCATCGCGATCAAACTGCCGGATACGCCTCGCCGGTCTGAGGCGCCGCCTCGCTAGCACCAGAGGCGTGAATATTGCGAGCGCAAGGTAGGCGTTCTGCCTGCGCACCCGCGACGGTTCGTCACGCTCGACAGCACATGGCTGCCGGCCATCGCGCCACATGCATGTCCACCGCTGTGATGCTGTCGACTTATTTGCGAGGAGGCAGAGACCCAACTTCGCCAAGGCTTCGTTGAGCCGGCTGCCTGCTCTACGTTGGCCTGCCACTCAGGACGCTTGTTCAGAGTTGTTTTAAAGGAGATTGAGGGAGAGTGCGGAATTAGTCATTGTTCATTCCCATGACTTGGATAACGTGCGCACCGGGCCCAACGTGCTCCAGGTAAATGTAGCCTGGCAGACCGTCCCTGACCTCGGCCTGTTGAGCAGGGCGGCCGTTGTCAGTCAACGGAACCGTACCGGAAGACCCAGGCAATCCGACGGTAGTGCTGGTGCCAGCCGGCACGAAAAGCTTCAGTACCAATCGCTTGAACACGAGATCAAAATGCGAGAACCCGGTTACTCGCTAATAGACCAAATTGACGTGGCTTCACACCCATCCCAGCCTGCATCGCTCACAAATCTCTGAAGATTTGTGAGCGATGCAGGCTAAGGCTAGGGGAATATCATGCGTACGATCCTGATCCAACTATCCCAAGCTCAGTGCGCCGCGCCTTCCTTTCTTTCGCTACACGACGTTCATAGCCGCTCTCCCGGAAAGCAGTCAAAGGATCCGTTGGAACTTTGTGGTTTCGTCGCCATTCGAGCACCGCGGGTCGAATGTCGGCGAAGAACGCCGAGCGAACACATTCTTCCGCATCAATCTGCTCATTGGCCTTTTGGTGTAGAGCAAGCTTTTCATGGTCAACCAGAGCGGCTTTGGCATACAATTCCTGTGCGACGACTGCCGTTTGGATCATGGCTTCAATCTTCGGCTTATCGATATGGGATTGATCAATCATGTACGGTATCCGCGGGACCTGGCCAGTTTCCCAAGCAAAGAAAAGGATCTCATGAAAGATCCGAAAAGCCTGGAATGGATCAATCGAAGCGAACGTGAGGTCGTCGTCGGCATAGCGTCGATCATTGAAATGAAATCCGCCCAGCATGCCGGTATCCAGTAGCCAAGCCACGATTTGCTCAATGTTTTGCGAGCCGTAATGATGTCCTGTATCCACGAGAACACGCGCCTTTGGGCCAACCTCTTTGCATACAACATAGGCCATGCCCCAGTCGCCTAGATCCGTGTGGTAGAAGGCAGGCTCGAACGGCTTATACTCGACCAGCATTTGCTGGTCAGGACCTAATTTTTCATGGAGTTTGCGAAGCGCGTCGACCATGGCGTTCTTCCGCCAGCGGATATTGGCCTGGCCGGGATAATTGGAACCATCCGCGAGCCAGATCGAAATAAGCTTGCTTCCCAGCTGCGTGGCGAGGTCGGCGCTAGCCAATAGATGATCGATAGCCGCTGCGCGCGCATTCTGGTCACGGTTGCATATTGACCCGTATTTGTAGATCTGGTCTTGAAACAGATTCGGATTGATCGCTCCAATGCGGACCCCGTATTTCTGCGCGAGGTTTGTTATCTCGGATGGGGTCTGATTTTCAGGAAAGTCCCAGAGTACATGCACCGCCACCGTGGGACAGAAGCCCGTGAATGCATGAACCTGTCCAGCGTCAGAAAGTTTATCCTTGATGTCAATCGCGGCAGCATCCTGTAGGAATTTTCCGAAACGCGTGCCGGTGTCGGCAAATCCCCAGCTAGGTGTTTCAATTTGGAAGCTATCAAGCGCCTGGTGAACTTTCTGAACTTCGGAATCAGTCATAAGAATGGGTTTATGTTTAATAGTTTACCGCAGGAACGCCTCGTGCAGGCCGCCGTCGACCGCGATTACCTGGCCGGTGGTTTTGCTTAAACGATTGGTCAACAGCAAGTAGAAGGCTTCGGCCTGGTCAGCCGGCGTGATCGGCGAGCGCGTCAACGTGCGATCGGCATAAAACTGCGCCAGCTTTTGGGTGAGAACCTCGGTGGGCTCCTCCTCAGAGTAAGGGATCTGATACTTGGCCAGCGAGGCAATGACCCGCTCGCGCGGGAACATGGCGCTGCCCTGCACAACCGTGGCCGGGGCCACCGCATTGACGCGCACCAGGGGTGCCAGCTCGATGGCAAGTTCCCGCGTGAGATGGTTGGCGGCCGCTTTGGAGGTGTCGTAGGCCACGCTCCCTTTTTTAGCCACCACCGCATTGGCGCTGGTGGTTAGTACGAGGTTACCCCTCAAGCCTTGTTCCTTCCACGTCTTGGCCGCTTCATCGGCAACCAGGTAAGAACCTGTGACGTTGATCGAGAAGGTGAGCGCCCATTTATCGTCGGGAATGTGCCCGGTGGTATCCGGCGGGACGAAAATGCCGGCCGTCACTGCGATCGAGTCAAAGCCGCCGTACGCAAGAACCGCATCATTCAACATCGCCCGCACGCTCGCGCGGTCGGTAATGTTGCCGCTTAAACCGATCGCAGGCCCGCAGTTGGACAGGCCCGTCCCAGCCACCCCGATGCCCAACCCGTACCGGTCCGTGACTTCCTTTGCGGTCGATTCGGCAGCCTCTTTGTTTAAGTCCACGCACACGGCATGCGCGCCGTCTTTGACGATGCGGTGCGCTACTTCCTTGCCGATCCCCGAGCCGGCCCCGATGACCACGATGATCTGCCGGGCCAGCTCTTTTTCGGCGGGCATCCGCTGGAGCTTGGCTTCCTCCAAGAGCCAGTATTCAATATCGAATGCCTCCTGCTGAGGCAGCGCAATGTACTCGTCAATGGCTTCCGCCCCGCGCATGACCTCCACGGCGCAATTGTAGAACTCGGCCGTGACCCGCGACTCCGATTTATCTTTGCCCCAAGCGACCATGCCCAGCCCGGGGACCAAGATCACCGTCGGGTTCGGGTCGCGCATGGCCGGCGAATTCGGGCGCTTGCAGCACTGGTAGTAGGCCGCGTAATCCTGCCGGTACTCGTTTAGCCCCGATTGCAATTTTGTCTTAAGCGCCTCGACGTCCTCGCCTTGCGGGTTCCAATCGATGTAGAGCGGCTTGATTTTGGTGCGCAGGAAGTGGTCCGGACAACTGGTACCCAAGTCCGCCAACCGGGCCGCATCGATCGAGTTCACGAAGCGCAGGATCTTGTGATCATCCTGAACCGTGCCGATGAAGCGTTTTTGCTGGCTGATCTGGCCGCGCAACCACGGCAAGATCGCCGCAAACGTTTCCCGGCGCCGCGCTTCGTCCAGTGCCTGGTATTTCGGCCCCCCAAAGGCTTTCGCATCCCCGCCATTTGCTGCGTACTTGGCTTCGATGTGATTGGCGGCCTTTTCGATGAGGCCCAGGGTGAGTTCGTAACATTCTTTGTCATCGTTGGCCCAGTTGATCAGGCCGTGCTGGCCCAGAATCACACCTTTGGCGTGGGGGTGCTCAGCCACGATACGCTGCAGTGCCAGACCCAACTCAAAGCCGGGCCGCAACCACGGCGTCCAAATCACTTCATCCCCGTAGATCTCTTTCGTTAACCGCTCCGAGTTTTTGGCCGCAGCGACCGCGATTGCCGCGTTGGGGTGCATGTGGTCGACGTGTTTAAAGGGAATAAACGCATGCAGCGGTGTGTCAATTGAACTGGGCCGCGGGTTAAGGTTAAAGGTCGCGTGACTGTACATGCCGACCATTCTGTCTTCAGCCGGCGTTTTAGGCCCCTTCTCCGGTTCGCCAGCGTAAAGCTTTTGCAATTCGAGTAACTTGGCTTGGTACAACGACGAAAAATTATCGCGCTTGCTGGTGCGCAGGTCGCCACCGGAACCCTTGACCCAGAGCACTTCGACTTTCTGGCCCGCCAAGGGATCGACCTCGAGGATTTTTGCCGAGGTGTTCCCGCCGCCGGTGTTGGTGATGCGTTGGTCTGAGCCCAGCAGGTTGGAGCGATAGACAAGGCGTTCCACTGGGTCAAGCCGGGAAGCGACTGCGTCGTCCCATAAATAGTTTACGTATTCGTATTTCATGTCGTGAGGGTGAGTTCAAGGAAGCGTTGGTATGCGGTCTGCCAACTTTGAGCCTCGAGCGGCTCAAAGGTTTGCAGGCTAAAAGAATTGCGCACGACCCGACGCAGGGCGGCCAGCGACTCGATGTGACCTAGAGCGATTGCTTGCAACAACACGTTACCGATAGCGGTTGCCTCCACCGGGCCCGCGATCACCTGGCGCCCGGTGGCGCTGGCAGCCAACTGGTTCAAAAGCGCGCTCTGGCTGCCGCCACCCACAACGTGCAAGCACCGGATCGTCTGCCCGGTCAGTTGCTCCAATTCCTCCAGGGTAACGCGATAAAGTAATGCAAGGCCCTCGAAAATGCAGCGCACGAATTGCCCCGGCGTTTCGGGGATTTGCTGACCTGTTTCTGAACAAAAAGCCGTGATCTTCTGTGGCATGCCGCCGGGTTTCAAAAACCGCGCCGCCCGGGGATCAATCAGCGACCGGAAAGGCTCGGCATTTTGGGCTTCGCGCGTCAAGGTCGCGTAATCGAGTTCGCGCCCTTGCCGGGTCCACTCGCGCCGCGATTCCTGCAGGATCCAGAGCCCGACGATATTTTTTAAAAACCGCGTCGTGCCGCCATAGCCGGCCTCGTTGGTAAAGTTGCGTTCGCGCACCTTTTCGCTGATCAGGGGCTGCGCAAGCTCCACGCCCAATAACGACCACGTACCGGAAGAAAGGTAAGCCCAGTCTTGTCCTTCCTGGGCCGGCACCGCCGCCACGGCTGCCCCGGTGTCGTGCGAACAGGTGGCCACCACCTGCACTACGTCGAGCCCGGTTTCGGCCACTACCTCTGGCAAGAGCCGCCCCAGCACCGTTCCGGAAGGGACGAGCTCGGGAAAGATTCTCCGGGGAAAACCACACCGCTCGATGAGTACCTGCGACCAGCAGCGCGTGCGCGGGTTATAAAGCTGGGTGGTGCTGGCATTGCTTTCTTCGACCCGGGGCACCCC
>Ga0213872_10002165_pt1 | contig 11777 bp, 15 predicted proteins | sample VelepicomBERX_R2_FD_160071 | JGI IMG/M metagenome (GOLD analysis project Ga0213872, IMG submission 160071) | Rhizosphere microbial communities from Vellozia epidendroides in rupestrian grasslands, the National Park of Serra do Cipo, Brazil - RX_R2 | ecosystem: Host-associated > Plants > Roots >... | reverse complement strand
CGCTCATACGGCTTTCTTCGCCGGCTTCTCCATCTCATCGAGCATCGCCAACGCCTCTTTCAGATGTGACTGGAAGTAGCGCTTCATAAGCGCCAGCACCTCTGTAATCAGCGGGTCCCGCACCGAGTAAAAGACCTGGTTTCCCGCCTTCCTGTTGACGACGATCTGCTTGGCCCGCAGCACCGCCAGATGCTGCGACACATTCGCCTGCTCTATCCCCAGCTTCTCGATCAGAGCCCCGGCCGACAGCTCTCCGTCGGCCAGCAACTCGATGATGGCGATTCGCGTGGGGTGCCCGAGGGCTTGAAACATGTCCGCCTTGAATCGGCGCAGCGCGTCCTGCATAGGTGTCTCAAGAATATTCGATTATTCGAATATAGCAGGCCCTCAATAAGGGACTCACGTTTAGCAACTATTTCGCCCTCGGATGCGTCCGGTCGTAGACCTCCGCTACCTGACCGACCGTAAGCTGCGTGTAGCGCTGCGTCGTCGAGAGCCGCTCGTGGCCTAGTAATTCCTGGATCGCCCGCAGGTCGGCGCCCTCTTCGAGCATGTGCGTTCCAAAGGCATGCCGCAGGGTGTGTGGATGCACATCGGCCGGCAGCCCGTGGGCGAGAGCAATCTGCTTGACGATGCGGCCTACGCTGCGCGTCGTGAGTCTGCCTGTGCCCCTGAGCCGCGCGTTCAGCAGCAGCGCCTCCGACTGCTTCCCTGCCGCAGCCAGTTTCGCCTCGCGCAGCGGCAGATACGCCCGCAGAGCCTGGGCCGCCGCGTCGCCCAACGGAACGTACCGCTCCTTGCGGCCCTTGCCGCGCACCAGGATCGCCTCGTTCGCCCAGTGAATGTCGCGCAGGTTTAAGCCCACCAGCTCCGCGTTGCGGATGCCGCACCCGTACAGCAGCTCGAAGATCACGCGGTCACGCTCCGGCCAGGCGGCTACCTCATCCGACGCCGCCGCATCCACCACACGATTCATCTCCTCAATCGTCGGCACGCGCGGAAGATGCTTCGGCAGCTTCGGAGTGGCCACCAGCACCGCCGGGTTCTGCTCCACATAGCCGCGACGCGCCAGCCACTTGAACCACGCCCGTATCGCGGCCAGCGCCCGCGCCACCGACGCTTTCGACAATCCGCGCCCGTAAAGCTCGCTCAGATACGCCCGGATCTGCCGGTGCTCCACGCGCCCGATTGGAAAATCAGCACCCAGCTTGTCTGCGAGATATGCCGCGAAATCGTGCAGTTCCCGCCGGTACGCCCTCAACGTGTGCGAAGACGCTCCGCGCTCGTGCGCGAGCGCCATGAGAAATTCGTTCACCAGCCTTGCCAAGCCTGATGCCGCAGCCTGCTCACTCACGACTTCCCCTTCTGCAACAGCGCATCCAGGCTCCAGCGATCGCCGCCACATGCGGCCAGCAGGAAAGAACCCGCCGCACATACGAACACCGAAAAATTCAGGGGCGCGTGTACGCCAAGAGTAAACGTCATAGCCAGGGCAAAGCAGAGCGAGAGCACTCCGCTTAACAACGCGGTGATTCTGATCTGAAAACCCAGAATCAGAGCAACGCCGAGAACCATTTCAGCAAGCGTAGATATCCATCCGAGTACTGGAATCAGGCGTTCCGGGCACCATGGATTCAGCCGCGCCGTGTAGGTAAGAAAATTCTGGAAGTTCCCCCAGGCAACCGAAGGCGTTCCGGCAGGTCCCCAGAGTCCGAATCTGTCAGCGACCGCCGACAAGAATCCGGCGCCGATCGCCATTCGCAGAAACAATCGAGCGAAGCTCCGCACCGGAGAGTCGAGACCTTCGAAATGGGCCGATGCGTGTGCCATGTTCATCAAGCCTTCCCGTCAAGGCCCGAAGTACTCTTCGCCCTGGGGTGATGCTGCCGGTGCACAGCCTTCAACCGCCCGAGCGCGAGATGAGTGTAGACCTGGGTCGTCGCGATGTCCGCATGGCCGAGAAGTGTCTGCACGGTGCGCAGGTCGGCTCCGCGCTCGACCATGTGCGTGGCGCAACTGTGGCGCAGCATGTGCGGGCTGGCGTGCGAGTCCGCCGACTTCACGAGCCGCCACACCCATTGTCGTGTCAGCGGCTCGCCGCGCGCCGAAAGAAACAGCCTTCCCGCCGTGCGACTGCGCTTCTGCAACTCAGGACGACCCTGCTTCAGATATTTCTCGATCGCTTCGACCGCGGCCTTCCCCAGCGGCACGATGCGCTCCTTGTCCCCCTTACCGCGCACCAGCACGCGTCCCGCCTCAAGCGACAGGTCCGCGACATTTAGACCAGTCAGCTCCGATACGCGCAGCCCGCCCGCATACAGCAGCTCGAGAATCGCGCGATCACGCAGCGAGATGGCATCAGTCTGCGCGTGCTCGGCGGCGACACCCACGCGCTCGAGCATCTCGCTCACCTCCGACTGCGCGAGCGATTTCGGCAGCACCTTCCACGACGAGGGCGAGTCGAGGTTGATCGTCGGATCGCGCTCGATCCGCTTGTCGAGCAGCAGCCAGCGATAAAATCCGCGCAGGCACGAGAGCTTGCGCGCCGCCGACCGCGACTCGACGCCGTGCGTGCCCAGATGCTCGAGGAATCCGGCAACGTGCACGGCAGCCGCCGCTACGAGCAACGCATTTTCGCTCTCCAGGTACTCGGCAAACTGCAGCAGATCGCGCTCGTATGCCTCACAGCTCAACGGCCGCAGGCCCTTCTCGATGCGCAGGTAGGCCACGTACTCGCGCAGCAGTTCGGTATTGCGGCTCTCGGGGTTACGGTTCTGGGGCACTGCTCCGATTATCGAAGAACGATTCGTGACCGCGCCCAGCGCAAATCGAAGGGAATCAACTTTGTCAGCATCAAACGTTCCGCAATATAGTCACGTCTTATTCACACACGCGCGGGTGAAATTTCGCGGCGCATCCCGCAAAATAGGAAGATAGACAGGAGTACCCAACGTTGAGCGTCTCCCAAGCTGCACCGGCCCGTTATAGACCCACAGAATTCGAAGCCGCCGTCCTCGCGCTTCGCCCCGCAACCGCCATCTTCGACTGCGATGGCACGCTGTGGAGCGGCGATGCCGGCTATGGATTCATGGTCTGGTCCATTGAGGCCGGCCTCGTTTCGCGCAACGCGAGCGACTGGATCGACTCGCGCTACCGTCTTTATCTGAACGGCGAAGTCTCCGAGACCGACATGTGCGGCGAGATGGTCCAGCTCTACGCGGGACTCCAGGAGTCCGAGCTGCGCCATGCCGCAGCCGATTATTTTCGCTCCCACGTCGAAGCGCACATCTTTCCCGAAATGCGCACCCTCGTCGAAAAGCTGCGCGCCCAGGGCGCGGACATCTGGGCCGTAAGCTCGACCAACAACTGGGTCGTCGAAGAAGGCGTCCGCCGCTTCGGCATATCGCCAGCACGGGTGCTTGCCGCACAGGTAAAGGTTGTCGAAGGTCGAATCACCAGCGAGCTTGTCGACGTGCCCAGCGGAGACGGCAAGTCTGCCGCACTTCGCCGCGCGGGCATCGAGCGGCCAGACGCCGTCTTCGGCAATTCGATTCACGATGCAGCCATGCTGCACCTGGCGAAACGCGCCTTTCCCGTAAACCCCACGCCTGCGCTGCTCGAAATCGCGGCCGACCACGGCTGGAGCGTCTTCTATCCCAGCCCGGTGCTCGCCGACAGCAAGTCGTAGACCGGATGAAGATCATCTCCCTGCAGCCGAGCATCAGCCTCATCCTCGACCGGCTCGGCTGCCTCGACTCGCTCGCAGCCTGCACAAAATATTGTCTCGACGTGGTTCCGGAACTGCGATCGCGGGTACTGCCCGTTGTTCATGATTCGTGGTCGACGAAGACCGAAGAGCTTCTGCCCGTCCCGGCTGATCTCGTCATCGCCTCGGTTCCCTATCGCCAGGAATCGCTCACGGCCATCCTCAAATCCGGCCGGCCGGTCCTCACGCTCGCACCAAAGACTCTGGCCGACATCTACGACGACATCCGCCTCATCGCATCCATCGTTCATCAGCCTGAGCGAGGCGAAGCGCTCGTCGCGGACACGCAGTCCGAGATCGCGGCCGTCCGCTCACGCACCAGATGCCTAACGCGCCCACGCGTTTACTGCGAGGAATGGGGAAAGCCGCTCATCCACTCGCAAAGGTGGGTTGCGGAGCTTGTCGAAGCCGCGGGTGGCACGTTCCTCGGAGAGCCGGGCACGACCACCACGCCAGACGCAATCGCCGCCGCTGATCCTGACGTAATCATCGCCGCCTGGTGCGGAGCCGGAGACCGCGTGCCACTCGAGCGCATCGTCGAGCAACGGATGAGGGAGCAGCGGCGCTGGCGTGATCTCGCCGCGGTTCGGAACCGTCGCGTTTACTGCATCGCCGATGAGTTGCTCAATACGCCGGCCCCCACGCTGATCGACGGACTGCGCGCCCTCACCCGCGCGATCCACCCTGAGCTTTTTGGCGCCATAACAACGGCTCAAGGCAGGCAAATCGAGGAATCTCTTGCCATTACGTCTAAACTGGATTGAGAATGCCGGACGTGAACTGGAACGACAAGGTCGACCAGAACGGCGCGCCGAACCCGGCGAAGACGGTGCGCTTTGTCGCCGCCGCCCTCATCCTGCGCGGGGACGAGGTCCTCATCTGTCAGCGTCGCCCCGATCAGCCTATGGCTCTCAAATGGGAGTTTCCCGGCGGGAAGATCGAGACGGGAGAGTCGCCCGAGCAGGCGCTGGCCCGCGAGCTTAACGAGGAACTCGGCATCGACGCCGATATCGGCTCGCGTGTCACACACACCCGCCACACCTATCGCACCGGCGGCGCCGTCGATCTGCAGTTCTTCGCCGTGCACACCTTCCGAGGAGAAGTCACAAACCACATCTTTCACGATGTGCGCTGGATCCCTCTCCGCGACCTGACAAGCTATGACTTTCTTGCCGCCGACCGTGAGTTGATAAAGGATCTGGCCGCGGGGAAATTGCTGTAGCCGCTCAGCGCTGAAGAAATACTACCCGGTCCCGCCAATCCCATCGTTGGCTCTCTTTGGAAAGTTGGAGCAGCGCGAGGACCAATCCGCCGATATCGTCGGTGGAGATTGTTTTCTCGTCGACCAGGACGACGCCCCCATGGGAGCGACCTTCTTCGGCCCACGTTTTTAGGATTGATGGAATTGTGCGCAGATCGTAGGTCACCCAAGAGAGTCCCTGGGCTGCTGCTTCGGCGAGCACCAGGTCGTCCTCCGCGCCAACAAAGCGGCCATGCTCCCAGTCTCGCATGCAGAAAACGCGCAGCTTCGGATTGCGTCGCCTCAAACCCTCGACTACATGCGGAGAGATATGCTCGTCGAGCAGCAGCTTGACCATTCAGCGTCTTGCTGGCCTTTTTGCAGTGAACTGGACAGCCTGGGGCAGCATTCGCTTTAACGATTCGAAATCCACTGCATCATTCTCACCCAGAGCCTGCTCGATCTCTTCGGGAAATGCCCTGGCGTAATTCTGCGCCGCCTGCACCTTTATTTCCGGCCAGCAAAGATGTTTCGCGACCGCAGCGGTGTCGTTCCCGTAGCTCCGAAGAAGCATTGCCACTTCCCACACGGCCAGCGAACTCCCCTGACTATAGGCCTGCCTGCCGACCGCCGAGTCGCGGAAGTCGATGAATGCGAATTCCTGGCGCCGCAGTCCCTCTTCCACAAGGCGCGCGCTCGCATCGCTCGGCGTCCACCCATGGTGGGCGGCCATCCGCTTCAAGCGCTTCCCGCTTTCTGGCGGCAGACGCATGCTGATCACAACAGAACGGGCAGTTTTCATCCGCAACTCCTGCACTGTAACTGATGTAAGTATTGTAGCAACTTACTTCACAAACTGCTGCACCATCAGCATCACCGAAAGCACAATCACGATTCCGGCTGTGAGCCATGCGGCGATATTGAACCAGTGCGAATTCACATGTTTGCCCATCAGGTCCCTGCGATTGATCAGCAGCAACATGAGGATGATTACGATCGGCAGCAGGATCCCATTCAGTGCCTGGGACTCGATCGACCACTTCACCAGCGGGAAGTTCGGAATCATCACCACCGCGGCGCCGCCAACGATCAGGATCGTGTAGAGCCAGTAGAAAAATGGCGCTTCGCGGAAGCGCTTGTCCACTCCTGACTCGAGTCCCAGGCCCTCGCACACCACGTAGGCCGTCGACAACGGCAGCACCGATGCCGCAAAGAACGATGCATTGAACAAGCCAAAGGCGAACAGCAAAAAAGCGTACGGTCCGGCCAGAGGCTTCATCGCTTGCGCTGCGTCGGAGGCATCCTGGATCGCCCCCAGCCCATGCACCCACAGCGTGGCCGCGCAGGCTACGATGATGAACCACGCCACAACGTCGGTAAAAATGGAGCCAACGATGACGTCGAGTCGCGACGCCGGGTACTTCCTCACGCTCACGCCTTTCTCCACGATGGACGATTGCAGATAAAACTGCATCCACGGAGCGATCGTTGTCCCGATCACGCTGATCACCAGGAAGAGATAGTCGTGGCTCCTCCATGTCGACGGCGCAGGCAGCTTCACCGTCGCAATCAGCGCGGTGCGCCAGGCCGGTTGCGAGAGCACTCCGGCAGCGATGTAGGCGATATAGAACGCAGACGCCACTAGAAAAATCTTCTCGACGTTTTTGTAATCACCGCGCACAACGAGCAGCCAGACAAGAACCGAACACACCGGCACCGAGATGTACTTGCTTACGTGGAAGAGCTGAAGGCTCTCCGCGATACCGGAAAACTCGCCGATGACGTTGCCGAAATTCACGAGCACCAGCAGCAGCAACACAATCACGGTGATGCGCAGGCCGAATTCTTCGCGGATGAGGTCGCTCAGGCCCTTGCCTGTCACCACGCCCATGCGCGCGCACATCTCCTGCACGATGATCAGGGCCAGCGTAATGGGAATCATCGTCCACAGTAGGTCGTATCCGTACTGTGCGCCGGCCTGCGAGTAAGTGAAGATGCCGTTCGGATCGTTGTCTACATTGGCCGTGATGAACCCCGGGCCGAGCACGGCGAGGAACAGCAGTATCCGGGTTCTCCAGCGGCGTAGCATAGAAAGCAGGGATTAGGGATTAGCGATTAGGGATTAGAAAGGCTCGACAATGAGCGCAACTCTCGATCTGCCCGTCGCTTGTGAACGTGCTAATTTTTCATCATCGCTACCAGCATCTTACCGACTTCTGCCGATAGGTCCTCCGCCGTTTGTAATTTGTTTTGTTCGCCAAAGCCAAGATTTCGTGCAATTACGAGTTGGGTCTGCACTTCGAAGTTCGAGCCGCGAGCCATGCCCAGAAAGTGCTTGTATTCCCCGCTTGACGCACGACCCCAGCCTTCTGCGATATTGCTCGCAATTGAAACTCCTGCGCGCCGCAACTGGGACGATAGCCCGTAGGTTTCTTCTTTAGGGAATCCAACTGTCAGTCGATAGAGAGCAACCGACAATTCGATCGCTCGCTGCCATACTTTGAGATCGCGGTAAGAATTACAAGTTTCATGAGGCGCAGATGTTGTGTTGGACATTGCCACACTCTACCTGCAAAATGCGATGCTTTATGGTCATTGCCAACTCGCTGACGTTACCAAAGTCTGATTAGCCCTTCTAATCGCTAATCCCTGCTACCTATCTTTCCCGCAGAAACGCAATCACATGATCTGCTTCAACCACGCCCACCAGCTTCCCCGCATCATTCAAGACCGGCAGCGCGCGCAGATTGTACTTGTCGAACAGCTCCGCTACCTGCTGCTGATGAGCATTTGAGTTGCACGAAATGAACCGCGACTCCGCCAGCACATCGAGCCGCGTCTCGGGCTTGGCCAGCACCATGCGCGCCAGGGGAGCGACGCCCTTGAGCACATGATCGTCATCCACGAGATAAATCTCCGTCACGGCTTCGACATCGCCCCCGAAGTCGCGCAGCGCCTGGATAGCGTCTCCGACCGTCGCTGTTTGCGGCACCGCGACGTATGCGGTTGTCATGCGGCCGGCCGCCGAGTCTTCCCGGAACTCGAGCAGCTCCTGGACCTCCTGCCGCTCCTCCGGATCCATCTCTTCGAGAATGGCCTCGGTGCGTGCGTCCGGCAGCTCCGCGAGCAGGTCAGCCGCCGCCGAGGGATCCATCTCCTCGACGATACCCGCCGCTACTTCTGAGTCCAGCCCTTCGACCATGGCCTTCTGCAGCTTCGGCTCGACCTCCTGGAGCGCTTCGGCGGCTACTTCTTCGTCGAGTGTGGTCAGAACAGCCTCGCGTTCCGCCGCCGGCAGCTCTTCCAGGATGTCCGCAATGTCCGATGGATGCAGCTGCGCCAGTCGCTCGTGCTCGATGTTCAGCTTCACCCGCCGCGCCGGATCGACCTCGATCACGTCGACGAATTCCCAGGGAATTACCCTCGCGGGAAACTTCCTGGCCAGTGATTCGAGAGCCTGATTCGGCAGCGCCCCTTTGAACAGCCTGCGAACCGCGCCCCTCAGGCCGACTTCCACTTCGCGGACGCGCAGGTCCTCCTTCTCGGCGTCGCCGTTGGTGAACCACTGCAGGTCGACGTCGTTCACGCGAACGACTTTGCGCCCATGCACGTCGATGATCTGCCGGTCCAGCAGGTCCTGCCGCAGCAGCAGGAAGTTGTCGTCCGGCCGGAGCGGTTGCGGCTCAACTTCTCCGCGCAGTTCAAGCGTGCCGCTCGGCGTCTGCCGCACGCCTGTCGCCGGTATCAGCTCCAGTCCGTGCCGCGTCCTCAGCACCAGACCAGCGACCTTGCCCGCTTCGGCTCCGGTGCTGACGGCCAGGTCCCGCACGCGCCCTCGCAGCCGGCCGCTCGCCTCGGTAACGTGCGTGCCCAGGATGGACGTCAGGGTCGGATTGGGCTGCTGGTCGGCTGCCATACCTTCGTTATCTCCGATGCAGTCTAACAGCAGAATGGGACAACTCTCGTCAGGTCGAAGCGATTCTGATTTGACGCCCCCCGATTTGGAGCTTACTCAACAGGAACCGGCTGAGATTGCTTGACATTGCCCGCGCCAGCAAGCAAACTGCCTGCAACGAGATCAGTGAGGTTCATTGACGAAAGAATGGAAAAGAGCGAGGAAGAGCATTTGACCGGACAACAGGCAAGCCGCATTACGTACACGCTCGAGTCCTCGCTTGAAAGCGTAAACAAAGTAGAGCAAACCGCCGAACAGATGGCCAAGAAGGCGGGGATCGATGAGGATGAGGTCTTCCGCGTTGCGATGGCCGTCAGGGAGGCGGCCGTCAACGCCGTGCTCCACGGCAATTCGTACGATCCCGACAAGCGCATCACCGCTTCGTTCGAGAATACGGGGGAATCGCTGGTGATCCGGATCGCCGACCAGGGCAAGGGGCTGGATCCCGATACGCTCCCTGATCCTCTGGCTCCTGAAAATCTGCTCCGCGGCTCAGGCCGCGGTATCTTCCTCATTCGCTCATTCATGGATGAGGTACACTTCAAGCTATTGCATCCCGGAACTGAGTTGACATTAATCAAGCATCTGGGGACGTCTCAAACAGGCACTTAAGGAGGACTCTTTCGTGAGCATGAAATTAACCACCCGTCAGGTGGATGGCGTGACGATTCTCGATCTGAGCGGACGCATTACTCTGGGTGAGGGAAGTGTCCAGTTGCGTGACGCGATCAGGGATCTTCTGTCGAAGGGACAGAAGCTCATTCTGCTGAATCTGGCCGACGTGAATTACATCGACAGCTCGGGGATCGGCGAACTCGTCAGCGCTTATACCACCGTTCGCAACCAGGGCGGCGAACTGAAGCTGCTGAACCTGACCAAAAAGGTTCACGACCTGCTCCAGATCACCAAGCTCTACACCGTGTTCGACGTCAAAGACGACGAAGCGACCGCCATCGCTTCCTACACCCGCGCATAAAACCGCAGGACCTCCTCCGTCCTGAAGAGAAGAGGCTGCCCGCAGGCAGCCTCTTTGTATTTCTAAAGCTAAATTCGCCTCAGAACTTCACCACAGGCGCCGTCCGCGATCCCTCACTTGCCTCAAAATACGCGTTGTTCGGCTGGAAGCCCGCCATTCCGGCCCAGATGCTGTTCGGAAACTGCCGGATGAAGGTGTTGTAGTCGCGCAGCGTCTCGTTGTACCTGCGCCGCTCCACTGCGATGCGGTTCTCCGAGCCTTCGAGCTGCGACTGCAAGGCAAGGAAGTTCTGATCGGCCTTGAGGTTGGGATAATTCTCCGACAGCGCCAGCAACCGTCCCAGCGCTCCATCGAGCTGACCGTTCGCCTGAATCTTGCCCTGCGGGTCCCTCGCGTTCAGCAGAGCCGCGCGCGCGTTCGCTATGTCGTCGAACACTTTCTGCTCGTGCGTGGCATATCCCTTCACCGTATTCACCAGGTTCGGAATAAGGTCCGCGCGCCGCTGCAGGACGACATCCACCTGCGACCACTGGGACTTGACGGCCTCCTGCTTGGCGACCATCTGGTTCTTGGCGCTTACATAGCTGCCGAAAACCATCAGGATGACCAGAAAAATGACCACAACTACACCAATTGCGATCCACAACCCGCGACGCATCATCGTGCTGTTTCTCCCTTGCTCTTGATCGAGCCTTCGTTATCTTACCAATCGCCCCCGGCGCCGCCGCCGCCGGTGCTGCCGCCGCCAAACCCGCCGAAGCCGCTGCCGCCATCGTCATCTCTTCCGCGGCCGCCGCCGTCACCGAATCCACCACCGCCACCGCCACCGAATCCCCCGCCCATAAACATGCCAAGCAGGAACCCGATGAGACCGGAGCCACCAAAGCGGGCCAGGAAAAACAGGACAAACAGCAGCAGAAGGCCCAGCAACAGCAGATGTCCAAGACCCAGATGCACCGGCTTGCCCGCCTGTTGGCGCTGCTGCGCGGTGAGAGGCGTAAGCGTAACGCCGGCATCCTTCGCGATGATCTGCGAAATCTGCCCGACCGCCAGCATCATCGCCCCGTCGAAGTCGTTGTTGCGCAGATAAGGGACCATCTGGCGGCCGATCACGGACACCGTGGCGTCGGGCAGAATGCTCTCGAGCCCATAGCCCGTCGAGATGAAGCGCTTGCGGTCGTTCACCGCGACGAGGATCAGGACGCCGCGGTCGCTGCCCTCCTTGATTCCCTTCTTGCCCAGTCCCCAGGCCTGGTAGAGATCGACGACATACTCCTCGATGGGCTCGTCGGCGGTTGTCGTGACGGTTACGACCGCGATCTGGGCGTTCGCTTCGTGGTCGACCTGGCCGCACACGCGGTCGATCTTCTGGATGACCGCGGGCGACATCACATGGGCAAAGTCGCTGACGTAATCGGTGGGTTTGGGAAGGCTTTTGACCGGCTGGCAAAGCGCTGTCGCGCACAGAATGATCGCTGCCAGAGCCACCCGGCAGCCAAATGAGATCTTACGGGGCATCGCCTCGATTCTACCGGAAAGAAGAGGGGCGTCCCGCGGGACGCCCCATCGCTGCATCGCTTTTTAATCGCTGGTTATTGTCCCGAGCCGCTGCTCTTGCCCTTCCCGTTCGTGACGTTGTGGCTCTGCGCGATCTGCTCAATCAATTGCAAGTGCTGGTCGATCACCTGAGATCCCTGCTGCGCGGCCTGCTGCACGGCAGGATTCTGGGTGTGTTGCGCTTCTTCCTTGAATTCCGCCGCGTCCTTTTTGTGGTCCTTCAACATGCACTTGATGTACTCATTGTCGAACGCGGTTCCTGAAAGGCTCTGGAGCGTGGCCT